>Ga0182038_10001914_pt1 | contig 10828 bp, 7 predicted proteins | sample sta12Can44000108_FD_125976 | JGI IMG/M metagenome (GOLD analysis project Ga0182038, IMG submission 125976) | Lab enrichment of tropical soil microbial communities from Luquillo Experimental Forest, Puerto Rico - statanox.12C.anox.44.000.108 | ecosystem: Environmental > Terrestrial > Soil >...
CTGCGTCGCGTTCCAGGTGGCGAATGCCTTGAGACCCGCAGCCAAAGTTTCCACGGGCCGCGAATCTCCGCTCCGGATCTTTTCACTTTGCTCGACCAGGTCCTTCAAAGCAAAATCCAGTGCAAAAACATTTGCTAACAATGGGAAAAGCCGCCGCTGGTGAGCCGGATAGTCCAGCAGTAAAGTCTCCTGACTGGACCGTGCCGGGCCGAATTGGCGACGACGAGCTCCATAGCGGATCGCAATTGTCAGGGCACTCTTGGCCCCACTATTTGCACTAGTGGCGATGCTGATTCGCCCGCCGAGGAGGGTACCGATCATCTTAAAGAAGCGGGCAGTCGGGCTTTGAATTTCGGTCCGATAGTGGCCGTCCTCGGTCACGTTGGCAAACCGATTCAGCATTTCGAGGCGCGGAACTCTTACGTGTTCGAACCAGATGCCGCCGTTATCTATGCCGTTCAGACCCATTTTCAGACCGTTGTCTTGAATGGTGACGCCCGGTAGTGGCCGGCCTTCCCGGTCGCGGATCGGAACGACAAACGCGTGGACGCCATGTTTTTGTCCGTTGACGTCCAGCTGTGCAAATACGATAGCAACGCTCCCATCCTGTGCTGCGTTGCCAATGTAGTTCTTGCCGGCGGAGAAAGTTGGACTGTGGAGTACGAAACAATCGCTTTCACGCTCGTAACTTGCGGTGGTTTCAAGCCGTTGCACATTCGAACCGTGCCCGATCTCAGTCATGGCAAAGCAACCCAGAAGCCGTCCTGAAGCAGCATCGGGCAGGTATTTCTGGTGATGATAGTTTGTGCCGAGCCGTTGAATGCTTCCGGCAAACAATCCGAATTGCACGCCCACCTTAATTGCGAGGCTGAGATCGTGAAACGCCAGCGTCTCGAACGCTGCCATAAACCTGGGGAGATTCTCTTCGCCGCCAACAGCGCGGCTCATAAAAATGCGTCCCACTCCCGTGTCGGCGACTTGTCGCGTCCAGTGCAAAACCAGCTTCCGATATTCCGCGACGTCTGTCCCATCGTAGTACGGAAATTGGCTCACGACCTGTTTGATCAGATTTCGAATGTCTGCATCCTCGCCGTCCAAAAGCTTTTGCAGCATGAGGGAATTGAAGGTCCCGGCCTCTTTTACAATGGCCGGATAACCGGGATTCGCACCGGCCGTGCAAACCTTCTGATCGCCCGCTATCGAAAACTTCTCGATTGGTTTGCTGATGGCAGCCCGCTCGCTCATACTTTGCGCGTATCTGCTTTGGATTCGCTCACCTGATCGCGAGGGTAAAAGGTGTCCCCTTTCTCGGCCATCGTCGCCAAAAGGCCACAGGGTGCAAAGCGCTCTCCTATTCGTTCTCGGAGGTTGTTCAGCCGGCTTGCAACGGTGCCAAGACCAAGCGTGTCGGCAAAACGCAGTGGGCCGCCGCGAAAAGGAGCCCAGCCAGTGCCCATGACCATCCCAAAATCGACATCTTCGGGCGCTTCGACCACTTTCTCTTCGAGTGTGCGAGCAGCCTCGTTAACCATGATCAAAACGAGCCGGTCGCGCAAATCTCCTTCGTTTTGTACGGTTGGCGCCGTGGCCTGGAACCCTCCAAGCTCAGGATTCGGTGATTCTTTGCCGTTCGGCCCATACCGGTAGAATCCCATTGCGGATTTGCGGCCCAACCACCCTTTTGCCATCATTTTTTCCAGCGTATCATCCAATGGCCCTAAATAGGATAAGCGCCTTTCAAGTTCGCGCGCAACATGAGCGGCCACGTCGAACCCGACTTCATCGATCAAACGCAGCGCGCCCATGGGCATTCCAAAATCAAGCATGACGCCGTCGATGTCTGCCAGCCGATGTCCTTCCCTGAAAAGTCGCATCGCCTCAACCAGGTACGGCAGCAGGATGCGATTAACCAGAAAACCCGGGCTGTCCCTGACGAGCACGGGGAGTTTTCCGATATCTTTAGTAAAGCGTAGGGCGGTCTCAGCCGTTCGTGCGCTTGTCTTCGGACCGCGTACAATTTCCACCAATTGCATCCGGTGAACCGGGTTGAAGAAATGAATTCCGACCAGGCGCTCAGGATGCTGCAGAGATGCTGCCATGGTGTCGATTGAGAGGGCGGAGGTATTCGACGCAATAACGACCTCAGGAGAAACCTTCTTTTCGAGAGCCGCAAAAATCTTTTGTTTGAGCTCGATCTCTTCAACAGCGGCTTCGATGACCAGATCAATATCGTTAAGCGGAACCTCCTCATAGACTGGAACGATCCGGTCATAGGCATTTCGCGCTTCAATTTCCGAAAAGATACGGCGTCTAACGGCCTCGCGGTTCAGCTTCTCGATCGATTGCATCCCTTTGGCTAACGGAGAAGGCCCTATGTCCTTAAGCAGAACCCGAATTCCCCGCGCGCTCAGCCACTGTGCAATTGCAGCCCCCATCAAACCTGCGCCGATAACCAAGCTCTTTTTGACAGCCTTGATTGGCCGAGGGCTCGATTCGCCGAGATCGACCGCCAGCTTTTTGGCGCGTTCCCGCAGGAAAAAGACTCCGATCAGATTTTGGGCCTCCTTGCCGAGGGCCAATTCAATGAATTTGTTTTTCTCATTTGCGAGCGATTCCTCATGAGAGAGAGTGAGGCCGGCGAAAACAGCTTCCAGCGCCTTGATCTGTGCGGGGTAGTTTCCGCGCGTTTTGGCTAAGACAGTCTTTTCGGCTTCGGATCTGATTAACCGCGAAATTGGCGGACGATTAACCGCGAACTGTCGAAGGGTGCGTTTCTTGCCGGCGTTCTTCCGGATGATTCCGGCCGCCAAGTCGATGATCCTTTCGGGATAGGCCACCGCGTCCACCATGCCGAGTTTTGCAGCCAGCTTTGCCGGGAATTGTCGCCCTGTCAGAATCGCATCGAGCGATTTCTGCAACCCAATCAACCTGGGTAGCCGGGTTAAGCCTCCCCAGGCAGGCAAGACGCCAAGCGTGGTTTCGGGTAATCCAACCTTAGTTGCGGGATCTGAAGAAGCGACTCTGTAATCGCAAGCCAACGCTATCTCGAATCCCCCTCCCAGAGCGGCTCCGTGGATGGCTGCGACCGTCACGAAGGGAAGTCGCGAAATCCGATCGAACGTTTTCTGTCCCTTTTCAATCAAAAATGCAATGCGCTCCATGTTCGGATCTGCCACGAAGCCTTTGAGATCCGCGCCCGCAATAAAGATCTTTGCCTTCGCACTCCGGATAATCAGCCCGCGGAGAGTTTTTTCAGTCTCGAGTAAGTTGAGCTGCTCGTTCAGTTCGTCGAGTGTCGGCTGGTCAAAAATGTTAGCGATCGATTCCGGCCTGTCGAAAGTCAGAAGAGCGATCGCGTCATCGAGGATTTCGCGTCTAAGATATTTGGTTGCAGCGGGCATTTTTCTCAGTTGCGGCTAAGCCAGAGAGCACCCCCCTGTCCACCACCGACGCACAGAGCAACCAAGGCGCGACTCAGATTCCGGCGGTGAAGTTCCTTTAGCGCGGTCAACACAAGACGCGCCCCGGAGACTCCAACGGGGTGCCCAAGAGTGATTGCTCCGCCATTGACGTTCAATATCTCGTCGGGTATTTCGCCAAGCACCGTCTCGCGCTTGAGGTGTTCGCGACAGTAGGATTCGGACTTGGCAGCGAACTGGCACGCGATGACCTGGGCGGCAAAAGCCTCGTTGATCTCGATAATTTCAGCCTTCGCCAGGCCCAAACCGGTCTTCTGTTCCGCTCGATGAATGGCATGTACGGGACCCAACCCCATCCTTGAAGGATCCAGTCCCGCATAAGCGTAACCTTCCAACCTGCCGAGAGGAGTGAGCCCTGTTCTCCGAAGCGCCTGCTCCGTCATCAGAAGCAGAGCTGCTGCCCCATCCGTGATTTGGGAGGAATTGCCCGCAGTTACGGTACCGGTCCCCGGTTCAAATACCGGCTTCAACTTGGCGAGCGCCTCCATTGTTTGATTCTCTCGAGGTCCGTTATCCTGATCCATGAATGCCGGAGTTGCTTTTGTCTTTGGAAGATAAACCGGTACGATCTCTTGCTTTAGTTTATCCCGTCCAGCCACCGCTTTGTGATGGGACTCCATTGCGAAACTGTCCTGTTCTTCGCGACTAATGTGGAAATCGCGACTTAAATTTTCAGCGGTCTGCCCCATGTTGAAACCGCTAACCGGATCGGACAATCCCAGTTGCAGGCCTATTCGGGGTTGAAAATCCGTGGCCCGAAAACTGGTGAGGACGCCTAATTTCTGCGAAAGATTTTTTGCACGAGCCAACGCGCTAAACTTTTTTGCGGCGTCATACGAAAACAGCAGTGGAATCTGCGACATGCTTTCGGTGCCGCCCACGATAAAAATGTCGCCTCTTCCAATGAGCATTTTTTCCGCGGCTTGAGTAACGGCCTCAAATCCCGAAGCACAGTTGCGGTGAACTGTAATTGCCGGTACTGACTCGGGGATTCCGGCCCGAAGCGCAACCACTCGGGCAACGTTTGCGGCGTCGGGTGGCTGGGCGACGCAGCCAAAAATCACCTCTTCAATTTCTGATGGATCAATTCCTGAGCGGGCTAGGAGCTGGCTAACGGCGATCTTGCCAAGTTCGACGGCCGCAACATCGGCTAAGTCGGTACCCGCTTTTGCGAACGGCGTCCGAAGCCCTTCCACAATGTAAATTGGTTCGCTCATGACCCCGTACCCGATATTCAAACTCGATTCTCTTCCCGCACATTGGAGGTCGGGCCGGGCAACTGTGTCGCCCTTTCGGTCCCGGTGTCCGGAGCGCCGCGGGCTTCCGGCGAATAGAGGGACTCGATCTCGTTTTCGTACTTCTTGAGCAATTGCTTTCGTTTTAACTTCAAGGTCGGTGTCAATTCACCCCCGGCAATCGACCAATCCTGTGGGAGCAAAACGAATTTTTTGATTTGAGCAAAATGGCCCAACCGCCTGTTGAGACGCTGGATTTCAGACTCGATGAGGGCCTTTGCTCCAGCGGATGCGGTGAGCTCGGCGTTGGAGCCTAGATGCACGCCCATGCTTTTAAAATGCTCAGTTACCGTCTTGAACGCTGGAATGACAAGCGCGGCCGGAAATTTTCGATTCTCGCCGACCACCATCAGTTGGGAAATGAAAGGGGATTCTTTCATCAAGTTTTCGACTCGCTGTGGAGCGATGTATTTGCCTCCGGAAGTCTTGAAGATTTCCTTTTTGCGGTCAGTAATTTTCAGGAAAATCCCGTCAAACTCGCCGACGTCCCCGGTGTGAAGCCATCCTTCCGCATCAACAACCTCAGCTGTCAGCTCGGGCTGGCGGTAGTAGCCCATCATCACGTTGGGGCCACGATAAAGGATTTCGCCGTCTTTGGCGATTTTTACGCTGCCGCCGGGTATCACCGGCCCGACCGTGCCGATTTTGTGGCATCCCTTCGCCAAGTGGTTTACAGCAATAACAGGAGATGCCTCAGTCGGACCGTAGCCCTCAAATACAGGCATTCCCGCGGCCCAGAAAATGCGAGCCAATCGAGGTTGCAAAGAAGCCGAACCCGAAATAATGGCTCTGATTCGTCCTCCGAGAACGGCCCGCCATCGCGAAAAAACAAAGAAGTCAGCGAGTGCTAGCTTCAAAGCGCGAAGCAGATCAAGGGGTCGATCGGGTTCAAATCCCGAAGCCAGTTTGAGAGCCTGGTAAAAAAGAGCTTTCTTGAATCCGCGCAGCTTTGATCCTCGTTCGACGATGCGTTCATATATTTTCTCGAGCAGCCGCGGGACCGTCGAAAAAATCTGGGGTTGCACCTCTCGAAGATTCTCCCCGATGGTCTCAAGGGATTGAGCGTAGGAGACCGACGTGCCGAGATAGACGTAGATGTTGATTACGGTCCGCTCGTAGATATGACAAAGAGGAAGGAAAGATAGCGCGCGCTCGTGCGGACTGCTCTGAATGAGGGGAGCGCATGCCAAGCAGTTTGAGATAAGGTTCGAATGCGAAAGCATGACTCCTTTGGGATTTCCGGTTGTTCCTGATGTGTAAATCAAAGTGGCGCAGTCCTCCGGGCGGACTTGTTTCTTGATATCATCGAGCGTGGCTTTGTTCACAGGATCGCGGAGACCCGCTTCGCCCGCGGTTTTCAGCTCGAGCCAACTGGTTGCGCCCTTTACCAGGTCATAGGTGTAGATTGCTTCGAGGTCTTTAAGCCTTGGGCGCAATGATGAGATGATCCGGAACAGCCTTTCGCTTGAAACAAAGATCAGCTTCGCCCCGGAATCATTCAGGATGAATTCATAGTCCTGAGCGGAAATATTGGGATAGATCGGCAAATGAATCGCTCCGAGACTCGTTACAGCGCCATCGATTATATTCCATTCGACCCGGCTATTCTCGGTCACATTAGCGACGCGATCGCCTTTACAGATACCCCAGAAATGCAATCCCCACGCAAGCTCGTTAACGCTTTTGACAAGCCACGCGGTGGAGTAAGTCAGCCATTTTCGATCGGTCTTTTGGGCAAACGCGTCGGGCTGGGGGCAATGCTCAAGCTGGAATTCCAGGAGATCGAATAGGCGTCGCGGCGTCTGCATACCAACCAATCTCTAAGCTTCGCTACAGAGCAGACTAACCAAATACAAAACTAATGTACCGGATTTGTTTATACCCCACATAATCTTCCTCTGAGATCTCGATTTTCAAGCAGTTTCAAAATTGAGTTGTAATTACCAGAGGCGTGTCGTTCACTGATAATTATTAATTCCTGTGCACCGGAAATGCCCCTTTTCTGTTCTATTTGCCGCTATGCGCATACTGAAAATCCATCGTTATTTGAAGGGTATTATTGTAACGACTTCGGTTGCTTTTGCGTGGCCTTTTGCGCACCCTGTACAAGCCGGCAGTTTTGCACTGAACGAGCAAAGCGTAAGCGGTTTAGGGGTTGCCTATGCAGGCGGCGCAGCTCAGGCCTCCGATGTTTCCACGATTTTCTTTAATCCGGCCGGAATTGCGTTGCTTCACGAGGGTGAATTTCAACTCGGCGCTCAGGGTGTCATCCCTCAGGCAAATTTCGCCAATGATGGATCGCGCTACAAATTGCCAAGTACCCCGTTCAATAACCTGCCCCTCAGCGGTGGAAACGGGGGTGACGGCGGAGTTGCCCATGTTTTGCCGAATGTCTATCTATCACAGCCGATTTTCCGAAGCGCGCAGTACGGAGACCTCACAGTCGGTATTGGCCTGAGTGTGCAGTTCGGCCTTGAGACCGATTATACCCCGGGCTGGGTGGGACGCTATTTCGCGTTGCGCACGAAGCTCACCACTTACGATATTCAACCAACCATTGCCTACCGCGTATTCGACAGGCTTTCACTGGGAGCAAGTCTCGACATTCAGTATGCGTCCGCCCGGCTTACAGAGGCGATAGACTTTGGGTTGGCCGGAGCTGAGGCGCTCGGGCAGTTCGAACAGGCGTTGCCCGCTCTGTTAGCTGCGCGTGGCGTCCCGGTGCCCGCGATACCCGCTGTGGTGAATGCGACCCGGCAGGCCTATAACAATGCAGGCTTTGTTCCGGGAGGGCGAGATGGCGTATCAGAGGTCAGCGGAAACGATTGGAAAACTGGTTTCACCCTCGGAGCCATCTTCGAGTACTGGAAGGGAGACGAACGCGAATTCTTTCAGGACGGGCGAGTCGGTGTTAGCTATCGATCCGGGATCACTCACGAAATTCACGGACCGGCGAGTTTTCGCGATGTGCCCAGCCTGACAGCTCCGGGCGCGCCCGTCCAATTTCCGCAGCCAAATCTCTTTCAGAGTATCTTCCCTGATCAGAACGCGAATGCGGAGGTGAACCTTCCGGAAATCTATCACTTCAGCGCCTATCAGCGGTTCGCTCGGCAATTCGCGCTGATGGGTGACATTGCCTGGACACGGTGGAGTCGGCTCCAAAGTGTCCCGATTACTTTTCAAAATGCGACGACACCCCCGAATATACTAAGCCTCCAATACAGCGACGCCCTGCGTTATGCGGTCGGAGTGGAGTGGTATGCAACGAAAAATCTCACGCTCCGCCTCGGCTTTGCTTACGACGAAACACCCATACCAAGTGCCGATATGCGAACGCCGCGCATTCCTGACAGCAACAGGTATTTCCTTACGACGGGGCTTCGTTGGTCCGTCACCCATTTTTGCGATGTCGATCTGGGGTACGGGCACCTGTTTGTTCTGGATCCCATAGTAAATGTTACCGACGCTCAGGGACACAATCTCCGAGGGACATTTGATGCCTCGGTCGATATAGTGAGCGCGGCAGTAACTTTCCGCTGGGGAGGGCCTCGAGAAGTTACGTCCGTCGCGCCTCAACCGCAAGGTAAGGAAGCCGTGAGTTATAGAAAGTAGGGTTCCCGGCAAAGCATAGGAGCGGCGGTAAGGTCCGATCTCGCGTGTGTTTAGCGAGACATAAATGACTGGAAGGTTGTTTCTAGCCCGCAATATGGGCGTGGCTTCTCACAACGCGTGATTTTTGCGGGCTAGGGGCGGAGCTCCGAGCCGCCCGGGGAGAGCGGGGGGGTGCAAGCCGTAAACCGGCCGGCTCGGAAATCCGGCCCTACCACCCGCCTCGCGAGAACGCCACCACCAGTTGCCGGAGCCCGGATTGCCGGTCAGCGTTTGCGGCGGGTGAAAACGACCTGTGCAATCACGTTTGTAATTGTCACCAAAACAACAAGAACGAGCGAGGCAGTCCACGCCATCTGGATTTGGTAGTCGTACGGGAGCGTGGAAAAATTGTAAATGAGCACGGAGAGCGAGCCCGCCGGCTGCATCAGAGATTTGAGCCAATAGTTGCTGAAGGCGGCGGTGAAAAGGACCGGAGCGGTCTCTCCGGCTGCCCTGGCGACTGCAAGCATGACGCCGGTCATGATGGCAGGAAGAGCCTCGGGAAGGACAACACGAACGATCGTTTGGAATTTTGTCGCACCAAGACCATAAGACGCCTCGCGTAACGCCTTAGGAACGCCGAGCAATGCTTGTTCGGTCGTCAGCAGGATCGTCGGCAACGTCAGGACCGCCAGAGCCACTCCGCCGGCCAGTGCGGAGGATGTGCCCGTTGACAGGACAACCACCGAAAAAGCGAACACACCGCAAATAATCGAGGGGACCCCTGTCAAAAGTTTTGCAACAAACCGAACGAGGTGCGACAGGCGCGACCTCGCCCCGTATTCGCAAACGTAGACCGCAGCCAACACACCAAGTGGCGAAGAAAGCAACAAAGCGATCAGGACCATCACCACGGTCCCTTGAACCGCATTGCCAAACCCTCCTCCGGTCAGACCCGGAGCAGGTGGAAGCTGGCTGAAAACTTCCGGCTTCAAAAGAGGCAATCCCTTTTGCAGCACGAGGAAAACAATCGAGAACAGGGGTATCAGCGTCAAAAACGAAAGTCCGATGCAAAGAACCGACCACAGGTTGTTTCTGAAGATTCTTACCCGCGATCGGCCGTCGGTTGCTTTCAGCGGCTCGGCGCGCGATTCCACGAATGAAGCAGCGGTGGCCATAGCGTCAGCGAACTCCGGCGAGTGATTTTTGTGCACGTCGCAACACTGCCTCGCCGGCTATATTGACCAATAACGTCAACAGAACCAGAGCCAGAGCTGCGTACATCAGTGCGCTTACCTGCAGCCCTTTTGCTTCACCGAACTGATTGGCGAGAAGACCGGCAAGGGTTCCTCCCGGCGAAAGCAGCGACCAACTCAGGCGAGGACTGTTTCCGATCAACATCGCGACCGCCATGGTTTCCCCCATCGCGCGTCCGAATGCCAGAATCGTCGCAGCGACGATTCCTGGGGCTGCGGTTGGCAATAACACACGAAAAATTGTTTCCCAACGAGTGGCGCCCACCGCGTAGGATCCTTCCCGCAAGGTCTGCGGTACGGCGACGAGCGCCGAGCGCGAAATTGCCGTGACCGTAGGTAATACCATGAGCGCAAGCACAAGACTCGCGGTCAATGTGCTGTTTCCTGTAGGCGGCCCCTCAAAGAGCGGGATGAATCCCAGATTGTCCGAAAGCAATCCTCCGAATTCTCGTACCATGGGAATCACGACTGCGATACCCCACAGTCCGAAGACCACGCTAGGTATCGCTGCCAACAGTTCGACAACGAAGCGAATCGTTTGGCGGATCGGCACCGGGAGGAAGTTTTCGCTCAAAAAAAGCGCAATAAATACTCCCAGGGGCAGCGCCAGAAGCAATGCAATGGTCGAGCTGATCGCGGTCCCGGCAAGAAACGGCACAGCGCCATAACGGTCTCGATTTACATCCCAAACCGTACTGGTGAAGAATGACAGACCGGTTTTCTGGATCGCGGGCATCGCTGGGGTGATGATGCTTTCCAGAATCCACAGAAGGGTGGCCACCGCGGCTATGGAAGCCACCCAAGTAATCACAAGGAAAAGGTCATTTCTGCGACGAGTTTGTTTCATAAGCCGGTTTCAAGGCTGGCTACCTCTTCCCTGATGCAAACGGCCTCCATTCAGGCCGATACTATTGCACGGTCTTCAAGGCTTCCAAACATTTCCCTGCTACTTCCTTTGGAAGTGGAATATAGCCGAGTTCCTCGGCAAACTTCTGGCCGTCAGTAAGTCCGAAATTGACGAACTTCCTTACGGCTTCGCCCACGGATGCATTATCGTATTTCTTGTACAGAAGGAGCCACGTAAAGGTGGCGATCGGATAGGCCTCTTTGCCTTCGGGTCGGAGGGCCATGCGCGCAGCAAATCAGGAGGAAACTGGGTCGTGGCCAGCGTGGCCTTCCCCGAAGCGGTCGTCGCGGTCACAAATGC
>Ga0182038_10001920_pt1 | contig 10818 bp, 14 predicted proteins | sample sta12Can44000108_FD_125976 | JGI IMG/M metagenome (GOLD analysis project Ga0182038, IMG submission 125976) | Lab enrichment of tropical soil microbial communities from Luquillo Experimental Forest, Puerto Rico - statanox.12C.anox.44.000.108 | ecosystem: Environmental > Terrestrial > Soil >...
CGGAATGGCATTCGAACCCATGCTCAGATTCCGCCAGCCCGGCGCGCGTTACCCAGGATTAGCGATGGATGTAGTAACCCGCAAACTCAGGGGGATAAGTGAATTGGTGCTGTGATCCGCGAAAGGCCAGTATTCGGGCGAATTGCCAAGTGAGTTCAGAATACCAAGTGGGTCGATTAGTCCAAGATGTTGAGAGTAGCGCTGGCAAGGTACCTTCTCCGAAATTACGCATCCGAAGGTATGCACTGTAATGTATTTGGTTCGATCGGGAGGAAGTGATCGTAACGCATTCTCAATAGCGAGCGCTCCCTTGCTGTGGCCGACAACACGGCTAATTCCTGGAACATTGCGAAGTATTGCATGCACATCGTCGGAGGCGGCGCTGCCGTGACGAAATACTGGGGCACCAGTTGACGCGGTCTCACGTCCAGGCGTACTGCGTGCGAGATCCTTTCCCATCATGGCAAGTGTTGGCGCGAAATTCGCCAAAAATTCCTGAGTTGCGCTTTGCACCGTGTCGTACGTTTCGAAGCCGAACCAACCGCCCAGCGCCTGCGGAACGATATCAGCAAGCCCATATCCCGGCACGATGGCGGCGACCGGCTCGCCGAAGGCTTGCGATACGTCCCAGGCGAACGCAACCGATCCGAATGCCGAACTCCCAACTCCGGTTACCGTTAGTGTATTCAGTCCAACGCTCTCAGAGCCATTCGCAAATTCAAAAAATGTTTCCATCTCCAGAAAGGGCTTGTACACGTACGGCGCGAGATTAGCGTCTACCACGATAATAGAGCCGCTCGGATTAGACTGAGCACCAAGGTCGAGCACGGCGAAGCGGTGCCGCGGCGAATTTAAATTCGCGAGCGCGTCGGTGTTCACCGCCCTCCCTTTCATCAAAAGGGCTGCGGTCAGGGCGCCGACATCGTAAAAAAGAATGTCAAGGGCGGTATTCCAAAGTCGGCACGATCGCAAAATCGGCTCAATGAACGGCTTTTGCACCTCATAAAGCGCCAGGTTTTCCGGCGACACTACATTTGGCTTCGCTTCACTAGAAGACGCAACAGCCATGAGAACACGTTTCCGAGGTTGAGAATCTATACCGATCGATTGTAGTTCCCTACGACGTAGCCACTGGCCTTTCATCCAAAAGCGCCATCCTGAAGCGTCATTTGCGGCGAAGCATTTGCTCTTCCTAGCAACTACGATCAGAACCAGAACATCAGCTGAGCGGTGCGGCTTTCCCTAAACGCGAACGGATCTGGTCAAGGTGATATTTTATCACGAAATACAGATGTGAGTGTCGAAGCGGAACCGCCCTTGCCGCTCGATCGATTTTTGCCAGTTCTCTCTCAAGTGATTTTATTTGCGACGCGGTGAGCTCGCTCTGCGACGCAATTTCAACGACTCTCAGCCGATGGTAGAGCCTTCGCAATCGTTGGTGGACCAACCAGTCGTATAGTCTCGGCGCAAACCCGAACACGGGAAAAACGATGGCTAAGGCAGCAACGATAAAAGCGATCGCGCGCTGCGCATAAACGGTCATCCAAAACGGGAGGTATCGCGCTAAAAATGAGGGGCCGTTCCGGTAATAATCCGCGGCAATTCGCGAGACCGGGAACTCTGGGTCTTCAATCGCGGGAAATTCACCACTTCTTTGAAAAAGCCCTGGCCCCTGGTGCTCTTCTTTCATTGTCTGCGCCAGGAGCTGGACGATTGCCGGGTGCAGATCATCGCGAATTAGGACTTTTGCCGTTGTCCCGACGAGAGTGATGTCGTGCGGTGGGTTTGGTGGGTCAAGCTCGATCACTCCTTTCGGCAATACCACTCGCACCAGGTCCGGAAACATGCGTGTCAGAGCCTCGGCAGTCGAGAAATTCATAAGTCGAAGTTTTGGATTTGTGAGCAGCTTTGCAACCGATGGAGCATCCGAACCGCCAACTATCAGCGCAACATCCGCGCTGCCATCCATAAGCGCTTCGACCGCTGCATCGCCTGAAAAAGGCAGTAGGGTAGCTGTTTTTTCGTTAATGTCAGCTTTGCTAAGAAGCCTCTCGGCAGTGTAGCGAACACCACTCCCCTCTGGTCCTACCGCAATGCGCTTGCCCTTAAGCTGCGAAAGACCAGCTATCGAGTCGGAGGAAGGATAAAAGATCCAAAATGGAACATTAGAAATAAGTCCCATCGACGAGAGATTTGGTGCATCCTCACTGTTTGAGATTCCTCCCGTCAAGAATCCAATTTGAACACCGGAGTTTGGATCTTTCAGAAGTTCCAGGTTCTCCAATGCTCCTGCGGTCTCGCGAACGATCAAGTTCACACCAGCACGTGCGAATCTTTGCCGATAACGCTCACCAAAATATTCGAAGGTAGTGCCTTTGCCTCCCGTCGCTATGGTAATTCGGGTAGGCAGAGACGGAACGAAATACTCCAACGCGAGCCAGCTCACCACTACAGTAGCAATAAGCGCTGCGATTCCCCGGATCACATTCCCACGAAACCATCTAAACATGGTCTAACGGTTGATCTCCGTGATCATTTTAAACATACCCAGTTCATATCGACATCAAGTGCCTGCCGCAGAACTGATCCGCATACAAACCATCGATATGGGCTAAGCGGAATAATCGGTTCGACTGACACTCATCGCCTCATGGGGTCTTCCCCCAGGCCGAGTACTCCAATCTACCACATCGGTTTCAGGGCAATTTAAAAACTTTCTCCAGCAATGACCTAATGGCCTCTTCCGTTGCGCGGGTCGCTTTTGCGGAATAGGCCACATGAGCGTTTCGTCCGAGGCAGTCGTCCGCATATGTGAAAGGCTTATGCGTCGCAGCATTAATGATCGTTCCCACCGGTTCTTCCTTCAACACACAATGCGTCGTCTGTGCATACGGTATGTTAACGGGTTTAGATGGGAGCGAGGGATAATCAAACGCGTGCCAAGTATTACGATATTCGGTCATTTCGACGTCCTTGGACGTCGCTCTCAGGCGCTTGAAATAAGCGCGGCAAGGAGCGATTTTGACCCAGTCGTCCGATCTTCCGTGAAAGATGCGGATTGGATGGTCAGTCACCTCAGTATCGCCGATGTAAGTGGTGATGCACGGCGCATAGAGCGCAATATAGGCTGCCGGATCGATCCCGCTTGGGTTCCACATTTTTTGAAATCTTTTGAGTGTCGCATAAAGAACCGCTTGTCCCCCGCGTGAGAATCCCATGACAGCAATTCGGTTTGGATCTACCTGGGGATGCGCGGCTAATATCGCGAGACTGCGATATAAGTCGAGAATCATGTTTAAGCGTCCGAGCTGAGATTGATCAGCAACGGTGCTTACGATTCCTCGCCCAGAAAATGAATCAATTGCAAAAGTAGATATACCAATCGATGCAAACAGCCTCTCCCATACAGCCGCATTTTCCTCGATACCGCCTGACCCGTGCACGAGGATAACCAGCGGGAGGCGCCCCGAGCCTTGAGCAACCCTCAAAATCCCGGAAATGGTTGTGGGCCTTCCGGAGGCATCGCCCTTCAAAAACTGTTCATCCGAAATAGTCAAAGTCTGAATCGGAATTGTCTCGATATGCGGGGCAATTTCGTCAGAAAAAGTTTTCGTCACTAAAGCTGCCTGAGCAATAGCGACTGCGAGTGTCGCAAGTACACCAACCGCTAATTTTTTCATCGAGCAGGGATATCTAGATTTCAGGATTTTTGTTAGGCACGCGATGTTGACCCCGTGCCAGTTTGAATTTTGCCGACTTAACGCGTCCCTGGACTTAAGAGTTTCTGTATACCAAGCACTCCTTGCGGGAGGCAATCAGCCGCAGCAGCGATGACAGCTTGCCATTTCCCGCCGCCCAGTCGATGAACTGGAAGCCTGCTTTGTCGTGAAGGATAGCGCCGGGCAAAAATTGGCCCCGACAGCCATACTGTTTTGTGCAGAACATCTTGCTGGTACTTCCAGGGCACGTCGGGTGCGTTTAGTATGGCCGAAAGAGGGGGGTGTCGGTGCGCTTTCGCAGCATTCTAGGCTGGCTAAGTATGGTGTGGGTAATATCCGCTTGCGCGGAGAATCCCTCTCACCTGAACACCGCTTATCTCGATCGCTATGCCGACCCGAATCCGACGCCAGCCTCAATCCTCGAATGTCACGGCTTCGATTGCAGTGAGACATCGCGTGCCACTTTGAACCGCGACGCGTGGCGGCGTGTTAGTGGAGTTTTCGTGCCGCGCGCCAGGGACGCGCAAGCCGAGCGCCGCCAGATTGCACATGGAGTGGCGTTGATCCAGCTCTTGGTTGGGCAACAGACTGGTACGGCCGTTCATCAGTGGACACATCGTGACAAGGAAATTCTGCCCAACATCGGCGACCCGACACAGCTCGATTGCATTGACGAGGCAGTGAATACTTGGACGTACCTGACGTTGATGGAGCGTAGCGGGCTGTTCCATTTCCATCGCGTGGCGAAACTTTCCCACGCTGGCTCCCCGATCGACCCCCGCAACACAGCCGTACTGCAGGAAATTGGCGGTCAATATTTTGCGATCGATCCGAGCTTAGTCGACGTCGGAGTGCCGCCTCCGATTATACCGCTCGAGAGCTGGATTGCTCACTGGCCCCCGGATCTTCCCGCGAACGAGGTGCGCGTCCGTTTGAGTATGGGCACGCCCAAGTAACCACGCTGAGCCCATTGTATGGATCAGCGGACGTCCGTCAGGGCGATTAGCACGTCCACTGGATGCCATAAGTAGACATGGCACCACAATCTGATGCCCTTGAAGAGAATAGGTGCGACGGCGTGCTACGCAGCTTCGGCTTGCGGCAGCGGCGGGCGCCCGCGGATGAGGTCGGCGCCTTTTTCAGCCATCATCAGTACGCAGGCGTTGATGTGTGCGGAGACGAGATCTGGCATCGCCGAAGCATCACAGACGCGCAGGCCTTCGATGCCATGCACTTTGAGATCAGGGTCCAATACTCCATCCTGCCCGATCGCGCAGGTGCCAGCGGGATGATGGGCGGTGATGACGACCTTTTTGATCCAAGCGTCGATGGAAGCATCCGTATTCACCGAAAGGCCCGGATTTATCTCCTCGTCGCGATAAGGATCCATTGCCTTCTGGAAGGCGACCTCGCGCGCACATTTAAATCCTTCGCGCAGGGTCGGCAGATCGTTCGGCGCGGTGAAGAAGCGATAGACGATGCGCGGGGGGCCAGCGGATCGGCCGAGCCGAGCAACAGCTCGCCGCGACTATCGGGATGTAACAGCGTTGGTCGTATACCAAAGCCGTCGACATACGCAGGGCGAACCATTGGAAACCACAGATGCGGCGAGGCGGCCGTGCCACGGAACATAAATTCGATGTCAGGCACCGCGAGTTCGGGCCGGGTCTTAATGAATGCGTGCAGACCTCCGGGCACGACGGTGCCCGGCCCGTTGCCGAACAGGTAGGCGCGGATCATGCTTGCCGCCATCCGGTCGAACCGCATATCGCGGTGGAATGAGCCGGGTTGTTTGCGACGGTATGTCATATACGCACCAAGGTGGTCTTGCAGATTGCGGCCCACTGGAAGAGCGACAACGACGGCGATGCCAAATTCCCGTAAATGCGCAGCGGGGCCGATGCCAGAGAGCATCAGGAGCTGTGGTGAATTGAAAGTGCCGGCTGCAAGAATGACCTCGCGGGACGCTTCGGCATGCACAATCCCGCTATTTTGGACATACTCGACACCAGTGGCCCGTGTGCCGTTGAGTGTGATGCGTGTAGCATGCGCGTGCACCGCAACGCTGAGATTTTTACGTCCGCGGACGGGTTTGAGGAAAGCATTTGCGGATGATGAGCGCCGACCGTAGCGGATGGTGTATTGGCCGCGGCCGAAACCTTCCTGTTGCTTGCCGTTATAGTCCGGGTTGAACGGATAGCCGAGGCTTCTCCGGCCGCGATCCAGGCGTCGTAGAGAGGGTCGCGCGTCTTAGCGAATTCAGTGCCGAGTGGACCGCTGCCACCTCGCCAAGTATCGGCGCCCTTTTCAAATGTCTCGCAGTGCTGAAAGTAGGGCAGCACATCGGCGTAGGACCAGCCGCGCGCGCCCTTTTGCGCCCAGCGGTCGTAATCGCCGCGATTGCCGCGGGTGTAGGCCATAACATTGATCGACGACGAACCGCCCAGCACCTTGCCGCGCATCGCTTCGATGCGGCGATTGTTGAGATTGGTTTCGGGATCGGTCTGGTAGCCCCAGTCGAACATGCCGCGATCGTGCATGCGACCCAAGCCGAGCGGGATGTGGATGTAAGGGTGCCAATCGCGGCCGCCGGCTTCAATGAGCAGTACGTTCGCGTCGCCCTCTTCGGTCAGCCGATTTGCCAGCACGCAGCCCGCCGATCCCGCACCGACAATGATGTAGTCGTAGCCCTTTGCTGCCATTTCCACTGCCTTGAAAAATATTACGGGGGCGCAACGCAGCTAGGAGCAATGCGGAGTGGTGCGTTGTCGATCCGGGATCGTCGCGTCGTACGAGCATACTAGCCCGCAGGCTCGAAAGCGAATGTTGCCCCCTTGCGTCTCACATAGCCAAATCCGGGTGCGTTGACGTGGGCGCCGGCGATAGCGAGGTGGTCGCTCGCGGCCATGTCGAGAATCCGTTTGCGTGACTGAACCGCCTGGTCCTTGTCGAGATCGTAGGTCATGCCGACGTCAGGATGTGAGATCTGGATGGCGGACACATGCACCACGTCGCCGAGTGCCATGAAGCCGCCGCCGGGAGCTGACAGTACCCAGCAGGTATGGCCCGGCGTGTGGCCAGGGGCAATCACCGGCGCGAAGCCGAGATAGTCGTCGCTGCCACGCACGCGGTGGATGCGGTCCAGATAAGGTCTGAGATTGATCCTGGTCCGGGCGCGATTCGCCTTGACCTTGTCGAGGTCGCCGGCACGGTCCGGCGCCATCCAGAATTCGGCTTCAATCTCGTGAACGACGATCTCGGCATTGGGGTAATGCGGATTCCCGGCATCATCGACCAGACCGTTGGCGTGATCGCCGTGTAAATGCGTGATGACTATGTGCGTGACCGCCTTCGGATCGATGCTCGCGGCACGCAGATTGTTTGGCAGTCTGCCGAGCGTCGGATACATCGTGTTGCCAGCTCCGGCATCGATCATGATCAACTTTTCGCCGCGTCGGATGACGAAATTGTTCACTGGGATGGGAAAGGTGCCGCTGCCGTCGGCCTCGCCGACCAACTGTAGTGCTTTCGCGCGGTCCATGTCGACGATACGGTCGAGCGAGGTCGGGAGCGCACCGTCGCTTAAGCCGTGCACTCGCACGCCGCCAACCGTCATGCTCGGCAAGCCAGATGTCGCCATGTCAAAATCCTTCCCTGGTGAGAGCGATCATGCAGCTGGCGGAGATCGCGACGGCGACCGAGAGCACCGCGAACGGCGCGAGAAAGCCACCCCCCGAAGAGGCGAGAATGTAGCCGATCATCACCGGCGACAGTGCGCCCGTCATCTGCGTCACCAGCGCGCGCACGCCTTGCGACTTGGCCATATCGGCGGTACCGATGACGCTGTGCATCAGCATTTCGGCGCATGATATGCCGACCTGCTGCGCGCACAATGCGCCAATCATTAGGATGACGCTCCACGTCGTGCTCGGCGCCAGCGCCGCGGCGATTAAGAGTACCGCGGCTGACGCCCAGCCGAGGCCGGCAAACGGCGCGCGGCGAAAGACGCGATCCGAGACAAGACCAATAATCAGGATGGTCGCGACCGCGAAGCCGTAGATAACGAAAGTCAGATAGCCGGAAGTGCTGAACGCAAAATGCCGCGCGGTGCGTAGATAGGTCGGCAGCCAGATCGACCAGCCCCAGAAGAAGATCGCGTTGCACGAGATGGCAAGCACCATCAGCCAGAAGCGATGATTACGCCAAACGCTGCTAACGCCTTTGAGAATGCGGCCGGGCGCGTCCTCGTTCTCCTCGATAGCACCGGCGTGCACGAAGTTCAGCTCGGCGGCGTTCACCGCCGGGTTTTGTTCGGGCTTGTCTCGCACCAGGAACCATATCATTGGCAGCGGCAGCGCGAGCGCGAGAATGCCCATGGCCCAGAACTGACCCCTCCAGCCGACTGCAACGATCAGCCCTGTCACGATCAGGCCCGTAAGCATTGGTCCGATCATGGTCCCGATCCACCAATAGGCGGTCGCCTTACCGCGCTCGCGTAGCGCAAACCAGCTGGCGATCAAAGCAAGCGTGACTGGATAACAGGCGGCTTCGCCGACGCCCAATCCGATGCGCGATGCGAGCAGCATGCCGTAGGTCTGCGATAGCGCAGACCAGAAGCATGTCAGCGCCCAGATAACGAGACTCGCCACGATGGCGTGACGAGGCCCGTAGCGCGTCACCGCGAAGCCCCAGAGCGGAGCTGCCAAGCTGTAGGAGATGAACAGGCCGCTAGCCAGCAAGCCGAGTAGCTTCGTCTCGCCGCCAAGCGCATCTCGCTGAGGAATTGCGGATCAGCGATCACAAGGGAAATGTTGCTCTTGTCCAACATGGAAATGATCCAAAATATCAAGAGCGTCGGAGCAACATAATTCCAGCGCACGCGCGTCGGCACGGCCAATCCGGCCACGCCAGGACGCGTTAGGTCCTGCGGAACTGAGATAGTCATGGGCCCTCCCGGAATCCGCCGCGTTATTCTCTTTTGTCACGTGGCGCCGCACGCTCGCGTCGCCCGGAGAAAAAGGTTACTGTTGCGCCGAAGCCTGTCAACAAACGCCGAGCGGCATCGAAGCGAAGGCAGACTTGCAATCTTATTGATGCCGCAAAGTGGGCGCCGTCCACAGTATCAATGCGCTTACATTCATCGATGTCCGCTCTTACCCCAACATCAGACATCGACGGAGACTCACTCCTTTCTGCGCGCTCCGACCAGTGACCCACTGCGCTAAAGTTTCCCAGTCAGCGTCGTTCTTAGAGGCAAATTGCCGACCGCCAGAGTGGAAGGTGTTGCCGCCCGCCTCAGGGGCGAGTGGTTGTAAGAGCAGCCGACTGTTAGCGGGATCCCCCGGCACCACCAAGGCAGAGACGGTAACAAAGTTCTTGCGCGACTGTTCTTCAGTCCAGAAAGCCGCTCCCGTTGGCAATTTCTCTAGCCGAAAGGCGTTGTTGCTTTCCTCGTGGCAAACATAGCAGCGGGTGTGGCCCTCGCGCTTCTTCAGGAAGATCGGCGCGACCTTGGTCTTAAAGAATTCGTAATCGAGCGTTGGCGTCTTCGACACCACAACGGATAAGTCTCCGAGCGAGAGCGCCACCGCCAGGGCGATGGTCAGGCGCGCCGACATTATCGATCTCCCAAAAATCGGTCAGCGCATAACCAGTGTATTGATGCGCTTGGGCACTTCACCAACGGGTATGACGGCACGCACCTTCATGGCCTGAGTGTCGACAGCTGTTAGCGAACGCAGCCCGGCATTCGAGATGTAGACCGTCGTGCTGTCTGGCGCGAACGTCACCCAGTTCGGGACCGCGCCACCGGGCGAGCGCCCAGGCAATTTGATTTCCGGGAGAGCGACCTGCCCGACCAGGCTCAGGTCTGCGAGTAAATAGGCGAATATCGCATTTTGCGGAATGCTCGTGACCCACAGCGTCTTTCCATCGGGCGACACACCAATGCCGTGAGAGGGTGCAGCGGCACGTCCGGCATCGAGTTCAATACCGGTATGGAGATCCGGCAGCGTGATGCGCGCGACCTCCTCGCGCTTTGCAAAATCCACCACCGCGAAGCCATCGGTGTCAGAGAGTTGAACGAAGATGCGTTTACTCGAGCCGTCTGGATTGGCCTCGATCGCCATCGGCCGCACGCCCTTATCGAACTGACACTCCCAGGCGATCGAGTCGATCGAAAGGTCGATGACGGTCATTAGCTTCTTCGAAATCGAGCCCGCGATCAAATATTTGCCGTCTGGCGTGACATAAATGTTGTGCAGGCGTCCGTGCACCGGGATACTTTTCACACGAGTGAGCGTGGCCGCATCGATAACGTCGACCGCGCCCGGATCGCGTGCGATGGCGACGAAGATGCGCGCCCCATCCTTGCTCACAGCAATGTTGTTCGGGTGCGCCGTCAGCTCAATCTTTTTGATGAGCCTGCCGCTTCTACGATCGAATACGTCCAACGTGCTAGTTGACTCATTGCTAACGTAGACCTTTGATCCATCCGCGGCGAAACTAATGCCATGTGCTGCCTCGATGCCCTTGATCACCTGCACAACTTTGTTAGTTCGCGTATCGACAACGTGAATGCTGTCGCCGGCGCTGTTGGTGACGTAGACGCGCGCGGTGCTGGCACAGGCGAAAGAGGGCGCGAACGCAAGCACGAACAAAGGATATATCAGCAGGCAGCGAGCGGCCATCACAGCAATCTCCTCGACAATCCACCCGCACAGCGTACGCGCAAGCGCCGCCCCGTACTAGTGCGTTTGGTTTCGAAAAGCTCTTTTTTGCGCTGCAAGAATTCGCAGATCCTAATGTCGCAGATGGATCAGAAGCCGGTGACGCAATAAAATTAAAGTGCTTCTCCCGTTGAAATTCCCTGAGTACAACTGGCTACCGGCTTTCCGAGCTGTTCGAGCTTTTCAACCGCATATCGATAGCCGGTCTCAATCGCCTGATCACACGCCTGCCAATCCAGTAGATCGACATTCTCCAATGGCGGCTTGAACAGAATGTCCGCGCGATCATGTGCCATCTTCGTGAGCGAATCGCCACTGACCGTGGCAGCTCGGAGTAGAACGGCGACAATTGGAGGAAATTTTCGGCGCCG
>Ga0182038_10001942_pt1 | contig 10740 bp, 10 predicted proteins | sample sta12Can44000108_FD_125976 | JGI IMG/M metagenome (GOLD analysis project Ga0182038, IMG submission 125976) | Lab enrichment of tropical soil microbial communities from Luquillo Experimental Forest, Puerto Rico - statanox.12C.anox.44.000.108 | ecosystem: Environmental > Terrestrial > Soil >...
AAGCTCGACAACGTCGTGCTCACGCCGCATCTCGGCTACGTTTCGGTGCAGAATTATCGCGCGTATTTTGCCGGCGTCGTGAACGACATCCGCGCGTTCCTGGACGGCAAGCCTGCACGCGTGCTGGACTGACGCAGCAGCCGGTCAGCGCGCCAATGCCGTCGGCGGCGGGGGAAGCGGCGAGGCGGCGACGGGCGGTCCGCTCGGCCTGATGACCGCAGCGGGCCCCATCGGCTGGACTACCGGCGGCCCTACCGGCTGGACTGCCGGACCAACCGGCGTCGCAGCCGCGGTTGCCGGCGGTCTGCCCGGCAACACCACCACGCGCGTTCCGACCTTCACCCGGCCGTACAGGTCCATGACATCGTCGTTGGTAAGCCGGATGCATCCCGAGGACACGAAGGTCCCGATGGTGGACGGCTGATTGGTGCCATGGATGCGGTAGATCGTCTGACCAAGATAGAGCGCGCGCGCGCCGAGCGGATTGCCGGGCCCCCCGGCCATGAAGCGCGGCAGGTACGGCTGGCGGTCAATCATCTCTTCCGGCGGATGCCAATCGGGCCACTCGGCCATGCGCGAGACCTTTTCGGTTCCATTCCAGGTGAACCCCTCGCGGCCCACGCCGATGCCGTAGCGAAGCGCCTTGCCGTTGCCGAGCACGAGATAGAGGTAGGTGTTCTGCGTATCGACGATGAGCGTGCCGGCGGGTTCCTTGGTGCGGAAATCGACTTGCGTGCGGCGGAACTGGGGAGGCAATTCCTTCGCCGGTCCGGTTTCGGGCCGCACGTCGGGAGGCAACGCCGCGAAGCGCGCATCGCCTCTGTTCAAACCTGGGGAGCCGGGCTCCACTTGCGGCGGCCCGATCTGCATGGGCGGGCGCACCGCATCCTGCTCCGCGGGCAGCGGCGCTGCGGGCGAAGCGGCGACCGCAGGCGGCGCGCCGACAGGCGCTGCGTAGCCGGGACGCGCGTTGCGCGCGTTGGGATCAGACGAGAGATCGTAACCGCGCGGCCCCTCGCGATAGACATAGCCGGGAGGCGGCGGCAACGGCTCGATCTCGTTGTCGGGATCTACCGGCACGCCGCGCGCAGGACGCACGCCTGCTCCGGCTTGCCCGCCGGCAGCCTGCTGCGTTGCGAGCGGCGGCAGCGGGCTTTGCTGCACCATTGGAGGATCGTAGAACGGCGCATCATCGTCATCGATGGGCGCCGGCCTATAAGACGGATAGCTGCGAGCGGGCGGATAGGCCTGCGGCGGCGGATAGGCTTGCGGCGGCGGATAAGCTTGCGGTGGCGGGTAGGCTTGGGACGGCGGGTAATATTGCGCCCCCGCTTGATTTGCGAGACCCGCAAGAGCGAGCAACAGGATGGCTGCGGTACCCGCGCCGGCACCGGCTGTGCGGAAGTTCATCCCCCCTCCCCTCAACGCCCCAGTACTGCAACGAGAGGCAATCGCCCATGAACAAGGCGCATTCAAGACCATAGGGCGGAAAAGTCACTAACCTGTTGACGACGACGACGACGGGAACCCCTTTCAATTCAGTTGCTTACACGGGAGGAGGCGGCCGGCTTCCATCGTGGTGGCACTGCGGCGCAAACGCCGGGGACATGCGCCGACTTGGCTCAAGTCTCACCCTTTCTTGGCCTCGCCCAGAACGGCTTTCGCGATGCGGAAGCAATCGACGCCGACCGGTACGCCGCAATAGACGGCGATCTGCGTGAGCACCGCGCGAATCTCGTTGGGGGTCAGCCCGTTGCGCAGCGCTCCGCGCACATGAGTTGCGAATTCCTCCATCTTCCCGAGCGAGGCGATCATACCGAGATTGAGAATTGAGCGCTCGCGCGCCGTGAGCGTATCGTCGCCCCACGCCTCACCCCAGCAATACTGGGTGACAATGCGCTGAAAGTCGCGATTGAAATCGTCGGCGCTCTTGAGCGCGCGATCGACATATTCCTCTCCCAGCACCTTGCGGCGCATGGTGAGACCGCGATCGTAAGTATCTTTGTCCATCGTGATTTCTCCCTGCGGCGTTCAAGCCGATTGTGAGCACTATCGTTTCTTGCGGTAAGATTCCATGACGCTGCGGATTTTTGCGTCTGCGCATGGTGTTACGCGCGCAGTGCGGCAAGCACGGTCTCGACGGCATCCGCCGGAAAAGTCGCACGCACGGCGGCAGCATAGCTTGCGACATTGGCCTGTGCGGCCTCCCGCGTCGAAGCGACCTCGCGTCCGAGCGCAGACGCGCGCGCAAGCTCGAACATCGCCTCCTGCTGGAGGCGCTCGGCTTCGAGCTCGACCGCCTTGATCCGGGTGCGAAAGAGCTCGGCCGCGGCAGGCGCGACAAGCGCCGGCGGCGATCGCAACGCGCGCCGCACGGCGCGCAGGGCAATGACGGTTGCCTCCCGCCAGGGCGCGATGCGTTGCTCGATGGCCTCGACCTCGGCCATGGAAAGCGCCCGCTTGTGTGTCGCCTGCCACAGCAGAAAGAGAAGAAGATTGACATCGACGCCGGCCCGGTCCTGGAGCGCGATGCATGCCTCGGCGACGCCGGGTTGACGATAAAGGCGCAGCGAGAACCGCCAGAACGGCGATGCTTCGGGCGGCGATGACCCGGGCGCCCCATCACTCACGGGAGAGCGCCCATGGTATGGCACGAGTGCCGGGACACAGAGCCTTGTGCTTCGAGACGGCAAGCACGAGGCTTCGCCAGCCTCAGCACTCCGCGACTGCAAGCTCCAACGGAAAATTGTCGACGCATTCGTGCCCGTCCGGAGTTACGATGAAGGTGTGGCCGAGGAATATGCCGAACATGCCGTCGGCCGTGATCGGATTGGGCTCGGCCATGATGATCATGCCCGGCCTGAGGATGCTGTCGGTCTCGTCGGCCTCGGTGCGCTCGGCGAACACGTGCGGCTTGTCGGTCACGATGTCGATGCCGTGCACCTGGGTGGGGCGCGACTGTACGCCCTTGTCGCGGAAGAACCTGCTCGCAAGGCGCATGTTGTCGGTCGCATTACCGGGCCTGATCTCGGCAATGATCTTGCGGTAGCCCGGCAGCGTGATCTCCTCCCAGAAGCGGCGCACCATGTCGCTCGGCGCACCAAGCGTGACGGGCGAGCCGATCTGCGCCGAGAGCCCGTTGTAGCCGGCGGCCAGCTCCATGTTGATGATGTCGCCTTTCCTTAGCTTGCGGTGCGAGGGGCGCGGATTGCCGAACACCATCGCCGGGTTGTCCATGGGCGTCGTCCCGATGATCAGAAAGTCGATATCCCCGCCGCCGTCGAGGATGGCGGCGCCGGCAGCCGCGCGCAGCTCGTATTCAGGCACGCCGGGCCTTGCGCGCGCGACGATTGCCGCCATGGCGCGTTCGCACAGCACGCCGGCCTTGCGCACGCAGGCGAGCTCCTCCTCGCTGTGGATCACCAGGAGCTCGTGCAGCAGCCCGCTGGTGAAGACCAGCTCGGCCTGCGGCAGGCTCGCGCGCAGCACGTCGTACTGGTTGACCGGCAGATAGTCCTTGTGCCGCGCGTCGATCTCGACGAGGCCGATGCGCCCGCGCTCGAGCTTGAGCTCCCTGATGCGCTCGACCATGACCTCGGCGTATCGGCCGTTGCGGCTGTGCCGCACATCGGCGAGCGCGTTGGCGCATTCGCGCCGGCAGGCTTCCGCGTGGGTGCCGCCCATGGAGAAGACGAGCGTCGGCTCGCCCGAAAGCGGCATCACGACATAGGAGGCAAGCGCGTGCCATTCCCAATGACCGGTGAGCCATTGCATGCCGCCGCCGAAGCTCCAATGGCTCGGGCCGCCGGGCACGATGACGCAGTCGAGCTTGTGCTCGCGCATCTTGGCGCGCAGCGCATCGTGCCGGCGCGCATATTCGGCTTTCGAGAAATGGTCGTACACCGCGTCACGGTAATACGGCGTGTTGACCATGTTCGAGAACGGCGCATTCTGGTCGAGGCGCGTGCGTACCTCGCTCCAGTCTTGATGTTTCGCGGCCGGCAGCGTCTGGATGTTCATTGAACGGGATTCCACCTTCTTGTCGGGTCCAATGTTAGGAAAGGCAGGGGCGCATGACCATAGCGCATTTCACCGTGGGATCTGCCGCGTGTAGGATGACTGCGGCGCTGCATAAGCCGCGCCGCAGCCTTCGGCGCCTTGCGGCATGCGCGCTCGCGATTGCCGGAATGCTGACCGGCTCGTCGCTCAGCGGCGCCGAGGACAAGGTTTCCATATCGAGGAGCGAGAGCACCATGCCATCCGACATCGATCCGCAATCGGGTTTCCGCCTGCCGCTGCCCAGGCGGGAAGATTTGGATGATGCCGGCAAGGCGGCCTACGACCGGGGAGCAACTCCCGGCGCGAACATCGCCGGGCTGCAAGGTCCCGCCGGCGTCCAGCTCTGGAGCACCCGCACGGCGCCGCATCTCAATGCCATCAACCGGTATCTGCGCTTCGAAGCGGGGTTTACCCCGCGCCTGCGCGAGATTGCCATCCTCACCACGGCGCGCGAGATGGACAGCCAGTTCGAGTGGGTCGCGCACGAAGGCGAAGCGCTCAAGGAAGGAGTGCACCCGGACGTGATTGATGTGATCAAGCACCGCAGGAGCACGGCCGGCCTCGACACCATCGATGCCACGGTCATCGAGCTCGGCCGGCAGATCTGGCGCGATCACAAGGTGACCTCGGAGCTGTTTGCGAAGGCGAAGGCGCTGCTGGGGCCGCACAAGCTCATCGATCTTGTCCTGCTGATGGGCAACTACGCCGGCACAGCGGCGCTGCTCACCGCCGTCGACATGCAGCTGCACAAGGGCAAGGAGCCGCTGTTGCCGATCCCGTAGCCCGGGTCCTTCCCGGATTGCGTTACACGCAATCCGGGCTACGAATCAGCGCGCTAGTAGGCTGCTTCGCTCAAACGAAAGGGTGCCTTCCTGAATCGATCTCCCAGGTTTTGCGCTCCCTCCAAAACCTCGACCCCTTCACTTTGACTGAATCGCTAGCGTCACCTCTCCCCGGTTTCTATCTGATCCAAAATATGTAGCTTTTATAAATACTTATTGAACTGATCAGGTGCCGCTTGCCAGCCCAGGATGCATATAGGTAGCAGCAGGGGGTCTCGATAGAGGCTACGAATCTCATGACGGAATCAAGAGCCAGTTCGCGATTTAGCGGCAGATCGCTTTCTCAGAATCCCAGTTCTGGCCTGCAGGCTCGAGGGTTGCGACAGAAATGTCTGCTGACTGAGGTGAAGCAGACACCAGTATTGCAATGCGGTAACCGTCGGTTTTGGCACTACCCGCCCCTAAGCCCATGCGACCGCATGTCCGCAGCTGGCCAGAGCTGACATAAGAGCCCTAGAAGGCTAATTCCGGGTTTGACCCAGACTGTGTGAAAACTCGAAATAAAATTACCCGCGCGTAACAAAAGAATCGAACGCGCTGCTCAGGTGAATCTAAGATGTGTCCTAGGGCGCATATTTGCATTAATGTTGCGCCAGACCCCTGTCGAAAAACGTTTTCGCACGGCCTAGACCCTGAGCTGACTTAGGCCGGTTCGAAATGCCGCACTGCGGCAACCCTGTTTGATGCTCGCCAATCCGGTATGCTGTCACTCCTGGCTGGTGGGCTGCGGATGCAATTTGCTCAACTGAAGCGTCGCGATTTCATCAGGCTGGTGGGCGGCGCGGCGGCGTGGCCGCTTGCAGCGCGCGGGCAGCAGCAGGTGGTCCACCCACTGATCGGCGTTCTCTCTCCCCTCTCCGCCGCATCGGCGGCGCGCAACATTGCGGGGTTTCGATCCGGCCTGCGCGATCTCGGGTATCTGGAAGGACGCAGTGTGACGCTGGCGCTTCGCTATGCCGACGGCGCGCCCGAACGCATGGTCCCGCTGGCGCAGGAACTGGTTGGGCTCAAGCCAGACGTGCTGATGGCGGGTTCGATGTCCGGCGTCCTGGCCGCCAAGGCCGCAACGCAGACGATCCCGACTGTCATTATCACGGCCGCCGACCCGGTTGCATTGGGATTTGCGCGCAGCATCGCTAGGCCCGGCGGCCATATCACAGGGATGTGGTTCGACTATGACGCGCTGGTCGACAAACGGCTCGAATTTCTCAAGCTCGCGGTTCCGGCCGTCGAGCGCGTCGGGCTTATCGTCAATCCGGACGATCCAACCGACGAGGTAACGATCCGGCGACTGAAAACGGCAACTCGTGCCTTGGGTATGACGCTACAGCAGTTCGACGTCCGCGATGTGACTAAGCTCGATGTCACGGCCGCCACGATCGGACGTGCGGGTGTTGAGGCGTTGTTCATCGGCGATGGACCGACGATCCTCTCCGCCCGCGCGGATATTATCGCGATGGTGGCGCGCCTGCGGTTGCCGGCTATGTATGGGTTCCGCGAATTTGCAGACGCCGGCGGTCTGATGTCCTACGGGTACAACCTGCCGGATGCATATCGGCAGATGGCCAGACTGGTGGTCAAGATTCTGAAAGGCGATCGTCCAGGCGATCTGCCGTTCGAGCTACCGACCCGCTACGAGTTGATCATCAACCTCAAAACCGCCAAGACGATCGATCTTACGATCTCGGATTCATTCGTGCTGCTTGCCGACGAGGTCATCGAATGAAGCGGCGCAAATTCATCACCCTGCTCGGCGGCGCGGCGGCCGCGTGGCCGTTCGCGGTACGCGCGCAACAGCCGGCGGTGCCGGTGATCGGGATGCTCGACAGCTTCGGGGATTCAGCTGTATTGCCCGCGTTTCGCAATGGTCTGAGCGAGGAGGGTTACACAGTTGGACGTAATAATTCGAGCAGCCGCTCGCGTGTGTTCTCGTCATCCAGAGTCGTGTTAAGTGTATCGGTAAGTTTGTCGAGAAGCGACCTGTGACGTTGGAGCATGGGAGCGTCGCAAATGATAGACGATAACCTCAGCAGGCGTGGGCTCATGCAGGGAGCGGCTGCGTTAGGAATAGGAGCGCTCGTGCCTCAAGAGCTTCTGGCGCAACAGGCCCCACGCACGGGCGGGTCGTTACCGGCACGCGGAGAACTGCTTATCCGCGGCGCCACCGTGCTCACGATGGATCCTGCCGTGCCCGACCTCGCAGTCGGCGACGTGCATGTCCGAGACGGGACCATCCTTGCGGTCGCCCCGAAGATCGAGACGCGCTCCGCGCAGGCCATCGACGGCTCGGGCATGATCTGCATCCCTGGCTTCGTCGATACGCATTTCCACCTGTGGAACAGCATGCTCCGCCTTTACGTCCGTGCCGACGTTCCCTCACTCGGCTACTTCCCCGTGACCGCGCGCCTTGGCCCATTGATGGGTCCTGAGGACAGCTATCGCTCCGTTCGTCTCGGCGCTTCCGAGGCGCTCGCCGCCGGCGTCACCACGCTGCACAACTGGGCGCACAACACGCGCAGTCCCGAGCACGCCGACGCCGAACTGTCGGCCATGCGCGACATGGGCGTCCGCGGACGTTTCGCCTACGGCACGCCTGTTGGCATGTCCGACGATGCGCCGATGGATTTCGCCGGCTTGGCGCGTGTCAAAAAGGATTGGATGCCCGATAAGGAAAACCTGCTAACCCTCGGCATCTGTTCGCGCAATCTCGGCGCCCTGACAATTGGCGGCTCGGCGGCCGCGACATCCCGCGGCGTGTTGACGGTTGAACAAATCAAGCGCGACTGGGACGGCGCCCGTGCGCTCGACCTGCCAATCACCATGCACACGTCGGGCGCTAGCCCAATCATGGAGCTGGAGCGGGCCGGGCTGCTCGGTCCCGACGTGCAGCTCGTCCATCCGCTACTGACCACGACCGAAGAGCGGGTGATCCTCAAGGCGCGTGGCGTCAGCTACTCGACCTCGCCCCAGCTCGAGGCGCGCCGGTCATCGCAACTTGGCGTCATCCAGCTCGGCGAGCTCCTAGAGGCCGGGGTCAAGGTTAGCTTGTCGACCGACCACATAGCCTCCATCAGCTGCGATCCGTTCAGCTCGATGCGCATGCTATTCGCGCTACACTCGCACCGCATTGGCGGGAAGGTACCACTCACCCTAAAACGGCTGCTGCAGTTGGCGACGATCGATGGCGCCGTCGACCTCGGCATCGCCGACCGCACGGGTTCAATCACGCCCGGCAAACGCGCCGACCTCGTACTGGTCCGCACCACGGACATAAATTTGGCGCCCGCCGGCGACCCCTACGAGGCGATCGTGTCGCTGGCTATGCCGACGAACGTGGATACTGTGATCGTCGATGGTCGCGTCCTGCGTCGTGCCGGCGGGTTCACTGCGTTCGATCACGCGAAGGTCGTCGCAGAGGCGCGCCAAGCGGCTATGGGGCTGCGGAACGAGGCCAAATGGCCGACCTGAGCGTACGCTAAATTAGCGAGATGGTCTCGGCGCGATAATTGTCCATGAAGGCATCTGGCATCACGATAACACCGCCATTCGGCAGAACGCGAACCTCCCTTGAGGTTGGCATGTAAGCTTTCGCCGGTCGCGGACATCGAAGCGAGGCTCACGCGCTTTCGGGCGTCGTGCTGTGTTGCCCCGCGCCCCCGGGGCGGCATACATGGGCGCAATGCCGATGCAGCGCCTTGCCGTCCTTGTAGCCTCTCTGTCCTTCGCCTTATCCGCGCTGGCACAGCCGGATGCCGCCGCGGACTATCCCAATCACCCCGTGCGGATCATCGTGAGCACATCGGCAGGGGGCGGAGTCGATACCGTCACCCGCATCATTGCCGCACGACTTCAGGAGAAGCTCGGCCAGCCCTTCGTGGTCGAGGACCGAGGCGGCGGGGGCGGCAATATCCGCGCCGAGGCGGTCTATGTTCGTAATCAACTTGCAAACGGCCAGGTTGCTGGGCATCGATGTGCCCAACTCATTGCAATTGGTGGCCGACGAGCTGATCGAATAGCCCGCAGTTTGTTTGCTGCATCTGCTCACGTCGGGTTGTGGACATAGCGGCGCAAGGCTAACGCTGCCCTCATGTCGGCAGCAGCTGGAGAAAGCGGACAATGGGCGGTGGGAGGGGAACGCCGGTTATGACCCAACCCGGTCATAAGCTACGTCGAGATTCCGCAGCGCAGCACCGACCCTTCTGGACGTGGAGACCGCATGCTCGCGGCGTGATATTGTTTCACGAGCAATTATCCACTCTTAGGAGGTTTCAGTGATTGCTTGGAGGCGTATACAGGCAGAGGTGACCCTATTGTCCCTCATCGCCATGCTCGCCTGCGGATTTCTCGCACGAGCTGCGGCGCAAAGTCGGCCGGACGACAGCCGCGACGTGTTGGAATTGAAGGGCACTATCGTCGCTGCAAGCGTGGTGGGAATCTCACCGCGTTACGATGGACTGCTCGACAAGATCACCTTCTTTCCCGGTCAATTCGTGGAGAAAGGCGACGTGCTCTTTGAGTTCTTATCAACAGAAAAAGAACTCGATCTTGACACCGACCGTGCCCGGCTGCAGCGCGCCGAAGCACAATTGCGCGAGGCTGAAGAGGCGTTCAAGAGAAATCTGGAGCTCCGGTCGAAGAACGTCGCCTCCGAAAAGCAATATCTGGAGGCGGAAACGGCAAGGGACATAGCCGCGGCGAACGCGGCCGAAGCGCGCATTAAGGTACGCATCTCGGAGCTTGCTCTGAAGGAGATGAAGCTATACGCGCCCATCACCGGGATCATTAGTCGCCCTTTCGTCACCGAAGGCACCTTTATCACGAAGGCGGCTCGCGAACAGAGTAATCTGGCGCAGATTACTCAACTCGACCCCATCCAAGTGATTGGTCAAGCGCCTTTTCAAAACTATTTCGAGCGCTTTCAAATACTGAAGACCGGCAAGCAAGCGATGGAGCGGGTAGGGGTCGCAGTCATCCTTCCGAACGGAGACAGGTTTCCTTACGTCGGAAAAGTTATCGGTGGGGGCTACGAATTCAACAAAGAAACACAGCTGATAGAGGTGTTGATGGAGTTTCCGAATCCAAACTATGCGCTACGACCGGGGCTCAACGTCACTCTTCAATCCTGGATCAAATCGGATTAAAACCTCACAAGCCTGTATCTGAAGCTCACCTCGCTCGGAAGCAGATCATGATCACTCATCAATCGCTAATAGCATTCGTGGCTGTGTTCGCCGCATCGACATCAGCTTGCTACGCGGGACCATGTTCTCAGGACATCGCCCGCTTGCAGGCAGCGGCGGACGCTAAACTGGCGGCGGCGGTCGCTGCTGGGCCATCTGCGCCCGAGAGCGGCGAAGCTAGGATGCACCATCAGCCCACACCGCGCTCGATTGCAACTGCAGAGAGCGAGGTTGGCGGATTCTCGCCAGAGCAGCAGAAGGCCTTCGCTGCGGCTATAACTCGGGCTCGCGAGGCAGATAACGCCAGCGACGAGAGCGCCTGTAAACAGGCTGTAGCCGACGTGGAACGCATCCTTGGTAAGTAGCTCTCCAGCCAACTTTTGACTTGGCCTGAAAAGAGGGGCTCGCCAATTCGAATAGGCTACTCTTAGCCGCACTGCATATGTCGGCTGTTGGCACTACCCGGTCCTAAGCCTATGCGACCGCATGTCCGCAGCTGGCCAGAGCCGACATAAGCCCGTTGGACGGCAATTCGGGTTATGACCCCAAGCGGACGAGACGAGGCCAGAAATCCCGCGGCGCAGCGAGCCCCTGACTCGATCCTCGCCAATGCGATATGCTGCCACGATGGGCAGAGGTCCTCGGCGTACATGTCGAGG
>Ga0182038_10001944_pt1 | contig 10739 bp, 9 predicted proteins | sample sta12Can44000108_FD_125976 | JGI IMG/M metagenome (GOLD analysis project Ga0182038, IMG submission 125976) | Lab enrichment of tropical soil microbial communities from Luquillo Experimental Forest, Puerto Rico - statanox.12C.anox.44.000.108 | ecosystem: Environmental > Terrestrial > Soil >...
CCAGGTCCACCATCTTCGGTGTCATCGATGACAATTTTGCTTGGGTCGATGACAAACTGATTATTAAGGCTGGCTCGGACGTTGTAGAAATGGGAGTTAATGAGCCAATCCATCGTTCGTTGAATAGGATCAATAATCTCAGGAATTCCTCGGTTGTATAGCCCGTAGCCTTCGATCTCGGTGCTGATGACGCTGAAAGGGAATTTGCCATGCGCGTTTCCTAGCGGTTCGGCCCCAAGCAATACTCCGTAATCGCTTGAGATGGTGAAGACCCATTTTTCTGGGAAGTCGGAGTTGCCCAGTTTCCACTCACTCTGGATTAGATCCACATATACCTCAAAGATATCGATACTAGTAGGATGCTTAAGATCATCATTAGCGGCACCAAGAGTGTGCTGGTACACCCGATCCGGTCGGAGTAGAGCCGATGAACCCTCTTGAACCTGAGCAGTGTGTGGCGGTCGTGCTGGGAGACGAGCAATTCCATCTTTACTGTAATACCCTTGAAACTGTCTCTTTTTAATTTCATTCCACCCGATCGTCTTGCGGACGTAGCAGTATTCTCCCTCTTGGAAACGGTATAATGGATAGTGAGGATCGTGACCAAAATCAAACGGCGAAACATTATAGACTCGCGTTCCGTTATATCCCGCCGCGCGGAAGGTTTGCTGGAGCTTCTTGCTTTGCCCCTCAATAGGTTGGCCATCAGGACCCAGGATATCCATCTGGGCCACTGAGCTATACTGCACCTGCTCCTCCGCCCAATAATTACCCAGAATCCCGCACCCATATTTGCCGGAATCGTACAGCCAAATATAGTACGGAACCAGATGGTAGCCGGTCTCGACCTGGTAAGCGACCAGCGCTTCTAGAGCACTCACCTGTTGTTCGGTCTCCCCATGCCTACCGCTAAATTGGTGCACAGGGGTTCTGCTGAAGAACACGCTGGTCATATAGGTATGCGCGGTCATCAGAGTAGCATACGTGTAAGGGATCTGGAGGGTGGTGTAGCTCACGGTCCCTTTTTGCTCCCGCGCGCTCCGCCGAATGCTATCCTCATCCTGCTCGTGCAGATAGGCGAGAGCTTTGTCTTCCGCCATCTCCCACGCTTTGATTCGATCCGAGCGCTTCTGCATCGAATACTTAACCCGCGCCTCAAGACGCTGGAGCAGGAAGTTCTCTTGCACCTTGTCAAAGGTTCGGGTTACCATCTCTCTACCTCAAGCCCAGGTGTTGGAGTAAAAGGTTCAACTTCATCCGGCTGATGGACCCCTGGATATCGTTGATGCCGAGTGCATTCGCAGCCCCGGAATGGGTAACCAGGCTGCCCGGCTCCGGCTGCATCTCATATCCGAACGGCGCCGAAACCGGATGCCCTCCCGCGAAGCCGGTGTAGAGCTGCTGATCAATCCGAGTAGGATCTAGAAGCCTCCCGGCAAGTAGCTCGGGAGGATCTAGCCGCCGATCCTCAATATCGATCTCTTCCGGTTTTCTGGTTAATGTGGGATCGGGTACGTTCGCCATAGTTGCGCTCCTCAGCGAAGCTATCATCCCGCCCCTGAAGCGGGATATCCACATCCCCCGAAACCTGATTTACGTTCGGCTGCTGCTTCCGATGATAGTACGCATTGCAGCTCTCCTCCGGCTCGGTTTTTCCCTGACCGGACCAATCCCGAATCGGAGGAAGCTCGTCCCGATCATAATCGCCCGGCTCGCTTCGCTCGCCCCGCTCTCCTCGTTCTCTTGCGCTCATGGTGCAGTTCTCCTCACTTTGAATGGAATCACCGTATCGCCTCGCTCATTCTCCATATAGGCGTTGCTGAGGCCCACAATCGCCATGGATAGGAAATCCAAAATATCATCAAATTCAACCGCCGGATACTTAGCCCATTGTTCGACAAAGCCAGTCATTGATCGCTTGACGAATAGCCTCCCGTTGCTCGCTGGACCATGAAGGGCACTTTGTATGCGGACAAACTTGTTCTTGATATCGTTGAATGGTTCGATGGTGGTCCATTGACCCCGCTTGGTCATCTCCTGCTCGATTATCCATTTCAACGTCGCCTGATAAGCCACAGATTCTACAATACATTTGTACGGTCGCCATGAGTACCTCATCTCGAAGAACTTGGTCAGCAACCACTCCGGCGGCGCGGCCTGAAGGGCCGCGTAGTCGAGCAAATAGTAATTCCCTCCAAACTTGCGGACCGCCCCGATTACCTGATAGTCCTTTTTCATAATCTGGCGAAGTTCGAGGCGCTTCACCGGGGGAGGCGCGGGGTCGATCGCAAGGACGGTGGTCCCCAGCTCAGGGGGCTCGTCGTAAAACCGAAGCCACTCTTCGCGAAATATAGCGGTCTCTTTGCTAACAACTCGCACCTCCTTTTCTTTGCTGAAGATCGAGAGCCGGTTAAGTGCAATAGCCGCCCTCTTCTCTGCCCTCCTTGTACTGGTAGGATGGCGGGACTCCCAGCTCGAAATCTGCTGCCCGACATCGAGGCCGAGGGTCTCGGGGGTCCAGCAGCTATACCGGACCGAGGTGAACTCTGGATCGCGTTCCGCGATATGCACAACATCATCGACCGCTTGCGGGGTGTTGAGCATAACCAGCTTCGCATTCGGTGCCTCGGTTGCAGGAGCAAGGGAGCCCTTAAGTGCCCCCATGACGAGGTCCGTGATTTTTTCCCTTTGTTCAAGAGTAGCTCCATTTTCGTCGGTGAGAATATCATCCAATACAATAAGATCAGGGCGATAGTCATCAAAATTGATCCCTCGCACATTCCCAGTAATGCCCGCACCAAGTACCCAGATGGGGGTAGTATCGATTCCATGAAACACCTCAAGCTCTGTATCCGTCCATTTCGCGCCCGGACGAAGGCCAAAGGTGCTGGCGAAGAACTCAGGTCTCTCCTTCCCATCCGCGCCCATTTTTGGCTCGATCCGGTTCCGGATCCACCGAATTGAGCGAGCCGCATGTGCTTCGCTCGCACCAATATAGAGGATTGTTTTGCTGATATTGTACGCAACCCGTTTCCCTGTAAACATCCGAAGAATGGTGGTTTTTGCGGAATCGCGGAAACAAACAAGATTAAGATACCGCTGCGCGGGGTCATTTAAGCGCCTCCAAATATCACCATGGAACGGAGCAGGTTGCTGCCTCGCGCTTTTTGGAAAAAAGGTGGAGCAGAACAGCTGATCATCGATCGCACAAGCTTGCACCAATTGGTCGGGGGTCATATCATCCGACTCCCATAAATGCTAAGGTACTCCCCACGACGCCTACAACGGGGCCTCCGGTGCTACTAACCGTCTTATATGCTCCCACCTGGGTGATCCAATCGGTTACGGTCTGGTCAGGAGTGAAGGTGGCGCTTATCGCCGCCGCGGTGCTTTGCACTACGATGTTTTCCGCATTCATATACTGCACGTCGGTGATCACGCTAGAAGTGCCAAGGGCAAATCCGGAACCCGGACTTGCAGTCGCGTTCTGGTTTCCCTTGGTTTCGGTGGTCACTCCCCATATCAGATCCCCATTAAATAAGGGAGTGGTATTGCCGGAACTAATTGTATTCGCGCTAACCGCCGCGGAAACGCTCGCCGCGCCCACCGGAGTACCATCCACCGCAACGAGCCCGGACCACTCTTCGATCAGGACCCTCTGGTACCCCACGCCGGAACCAAAGGTAGCGGTGATCGTGCGGGGGAAATTGGTAATGCCAAGCAGATCGAAATGCACCGTGGCAACATGGTCGGTGGAATTATAGATCCTCGCCCTCTGGGTATAGGTATTACCTGCATCATCGGTAATGGTTACCACCTCGGTATTTGTGGTGGTAAACCACGCCACGCAGCCCAACACCCCTCCATTGTTCCGCACAATATTGGTGAAATTCAGGGAGGTAGAGGTTGGAGTAGCTGAAGTTGCGCTCGGGCTGATCGCTCTTTGGATCAATTTGACCGGGGCCTCAGCCACCGGAAAGTTGGTGGCCAGGCTGGTCCAATTGGTGGTTGCCATGCTCTTCGGACCTGTCCGAAGGACATTCGGCCCACTACGGGAAAATTGCAATGGCGAGCTTACCGCAACTGCGGAAGCAGGAGTATAATTGATCGTGAGTAGGCCGATCGCGCCCGCGCCGCTGGGATTTGTAGGGGTGGCTCCCGTGCTGACCGAGCCAGCCGCGCCGCCGCCGCCACCATAAAGACCGCCGGTGCCCCCGGTGCCGCCGAAAGATGTAGAACCAGAGGTCGTCTGGTTTCCGCCACCGGAGCCGCCACCGCCGCCCGACCCATGGGTTGCGTCGTACTCCTTGCCCGGACCACCATCACCGCCTTTACCGGCCGCTGTAGCAGAACTCGATCCACCACCACCGCCGCCGCCCGCGCCATTGGTCCCGGCTGTGCCCGCCGCATTCGCTGCGCCGCCCGCACCGCCGGATGCGCCGGTCTGATTGCCCGTGGTGATCGAAGCGCCACCGGCCCTACCGATGATCGTCGCCGTTGTTCCAGCGATCCCGGTGCCCGCGCCACCGCCGCCATTCGCGCCGCCACCCGTACCGCAACTGACGGTTGCGCCGCTCGCCGTATCATTGCCGCCGGTCCCACCATTGCCGCCAGGACCTGCCGCACCACCACCCGCGCCGGCCGAGGTGCTTGCATCATTGGAACTGCCACCATTGCCACCGGAGAACTTGTTGGTGCCGACGCCGGACGCCGCCGCGCCGCCCACACCACCAGCCACGGCCCCTGTAACGAGACCGCCGCCGCCACCCTTAGCAAGAACGCCCTGCGTGGTCGTAGTGGGCGCAACAGCGCCGCCATCTATTCGCGCCCATGTGTCGGTGCCCGCCGCGCCCGCCTGGGTGTTCGTGCTCCTTGCCGCGCCCCCCGCGCCAATCTGGCAGGTCTGCGCAGAAGCCCACGCAACATTGAGGATTTGCGACCAACCACCTCCAGCGCCGCCGGACGGAGAGTCGGAGCCAGGATTTCCCGTTGCGCCTGAGCCGCCTGCCCCAATGACATCCCACAGACTGCCACTCGCCTGGTAGTCACCAGGGGGCGCGCCGGTTGTGGTGCCACTGACTACGAAGATAAACGTCACTTACCAGTTGCCTTTCTCACCACCGCGCGGCAATGGTGCAGATCGTATAGAGGCCGGCCTTCGGCCGAGAGTGGGAAATCTTTGTGATCCGCAATCACCTGCCCCCACCCATGTTGGGGTTGAGGGGGATGATGAATTAGTTCAGAATCATCGTCCGGGTGGATGATCCGAGCGATCTCGCCGGTGGCGAGGTCATAATCGATCAGAATTTTTGTCTGGGCCATCAGGTCACCGCTTCATATATTACTTCGTGCACTTGCATGGACTCGGCGGTGCTACCGCTTCTACTTATCTGCGGAGAAAGGAAATTCGCCGCGGTCAGATCTAAGCTCGCACTCGCGGCTGGCGCCGCAGTAGGGATCATAAAAAACCCGGTCGTGCCGATCATAAGGTATCCGGTGCAGAACAACGTGCCCGTAGTGCCCATGCTGCGGCAGCGCACCGTCATCTCCATGCGCCAATTGTTATTAGTCTGGCTCGCGGTTAGCGCTCCGGTGCAGGCCGCATTCACCGCGGTGCCGTTAGCATCAATTCCGGTACCCCACATCAAGCTGAAGGTAAAGTTGCCCGGAGTAGCCCCAGTAGTTATCCTGCCATGCAGAGTGATCCGCATCGCCTTGCCAACCCAGGAGAAATAATTCGAGCCAAGAGCTGGAATATTAGCAACCGGGATCAACGCCTTCAGCGTGGCGGCAAGAGTCACACTGGCAACATCGGCACTAATGTGCGGGGGGCGAGTATCTACATAAAACGGACCGTCCATAGACTTGACTCCTGCTTCGCGTTTCGCGCTTCGCGCTTAGATGCAAGCGACAAAGAGCATGGTTATTTCCACACTAGTCGTCGCGCTGGACAGCTGCGCTGTCCAATTGTTCGCGGCGGTCGTCTGGGTTATTGCGGAATCCACGGTTAGGGTTAGGCCACGAGTGTCGTTTGCGGGCGCTGCGAGAGTTGTAACCACCGCGCCCCCGGTGCTATCGCGAAAATCGACAAACACCGTGGTGGCGGACTTATTAGTTACCACTATCCCGTAAATATCGTTGAACACACCCGCTCCCCCCGCGGTCACCACGGTGGTCTCAGTGGTGGTGGTGATTGAGGTTTTCTGGTCCCCTTTAGTTTCCCGAAGCGCCCCAATCACCACCTGCTTACCGAGCTTGTCGAATGAAGCATTAACCCTCTGCCCATTCGCCACCGCGGTCGGATTGGCGGTTCGCGCCACCCCACCAATTTTGGCGGGATTGCCGGAATCTGCACTGCCCGCCGCAATATCTCCTCCAACCAACCAGGGCGGGGTGCCTTGCTGCACCGTCCAGGTGCCGCTCTGAGTGGCACCCACCGTGCCGGTTACTGTCGCGTTCAGGTTCGCAGCGGTGGCTTGCGCCACCGTTACCGTGCCGCTTACGGGCTGAGTTGTGCTGGAACCGTCAACCCGAAGCGCCCCCGCAAGGGTTAGGGAGAGGTAATTTGTGGTAGCGGTAGTATACGTAGGCGCCGCAGAAGTAACAGCGCCCATGGAGAGATTCCCAGTTTGACCGCTGGTTGTGCTCGCCGCGCCAGCATTGCTTGGCTGGTTCGCGGAGGTTGCAGCGCCGGTAGGCAGCGAGACAGTGCCAGATATATTGGTTATGTTCCACGTGCCACTCTGAGTACATGCCACGGTCCCCGAAATGCCTACACTACCACTAACCGGCTGCGTTACGGCGGAGCTATCAGTTCGGAGCGCGCCGGCCAGGGTGAGGCTTAGCGCATTCGTAGTGGCTGTAGTATAGGAGGGAGCCGTACTGCTTACAGCCCCCAAGCTCAAGTTCCCCGTCTGGCCACTCGTACTGCTACCAAGCGCTGCCGCGGTGGGCTGGTTCGCGGCGGTTGCTGCCCCGGTCGGGAGACTCACAGTTCCCGAGATGTTTGTAATATTCCACGTACCGCTTTGGGTTGCCGCCACACTGCCACTTATAGCGACGGTGCCACTCACGGTCACTGTGTTGGTAACATTGACATTCGCGCTGGTTCCCGTCAGGGCCCAAGCAGTATTGTCCGGTTTTACTGTCCACGGGGCGCCCCCCTGCTGCGCAGTTACAGTGCCACTTATTGGCTGGGTGGTAGTTCCAGTTGGATCGGTCCGAATAGGATCTGTACTTGTTCCAAAGTCAACGCTTCCGCCGCTCGCTGTTTTGCGAAGACTAACGCCGAGGACATACTGCGTACCTGCTCCGGAGTCGGTATCAAAGACACGCGCTCCCTGCATATTGGTTCCATCGGAGTACCCGCTCGCAGTTCCGCTTGTAGGGAATGTAGAGCCATAATTGCTTGCTGTGCCCCCGCTACCTCCAAAACTCGTAATCTGATTTCCAGATCCATCAACAATTTGTACACTGAGTGCTTGCTGAGTACCTCGCGCGGCGCTGGTAAGCGCGTTCCCGCTTCCGTCCTGGGTTCGGACGGACCAGGTGCCGCTTTGTGCTGCACTAACATTTACGGTTCCCGCTATGCTGACTGGTTGGGTGGTTTGCCAAAATGTACCGGAGACCGGCTGGGTTACTGCGGACCCATCCACTCGCAAGGCGCCCGCAGTAGTCAGGGAAAGAAAATTGGAGGTCGCATTCGTATAGGTGGGGGCGGAAGTACTTACGGCACCCATAGAGAGGTTGCCGGTTTGGCCAGAGGTTGAACTCGCCGCCCCCGCCGCAGAGGGCTGATTGGCTGAGGTCGCAGCTCCAGTAGGTAGGCTCACTGTGCCAGAAACGTTGGTGATGTTCCATGTGCCCCCCTGGTTAGCGGTCACGGTGCCGCTTACTGGTTGAACTGTAGTTCCTGTTGGGTCCACACGAAGCGGCTGTCCTGCCACACCGATATCGACCGCACCTCCGCTTGCCGGAGTTTTGAGAAGAACCCCGAGGGAATATTGAATACCTGCCCCAGAGTCTCCATCAAACACTCTTGCCATTTGCATATTGGAGCCGTCGCTGAATCCTGCGGCGGTTCCGGCGGTCGGTACTGCGGAATTGAGATTTGAGCTGGTTCCCCCGGCTCCCCCAAAGGTGGTGATTTGGTTTCCGCTTCCGTCCACAATCTGCACGCTGAGCGCTTGCTGTGCTCCGCGAGTAGCGCTCGTAAGCGCATTGCCCGAACCGTCTTGAGTACGGACGGACCAGGTACCACTTTGGGTTGCGCTAACTGCTCCGGTTTTGACATTGACCAGCAAGTTGGCTGAGCTATCCAGCTGCAATGGGCTAGAATTACCATTCGAAATGGTGGTTGGTACAGTATTGAACTCCCCTCCAACCAGCAGGGAGCTAGCTGGAGTGGATTGGTTCTGGGTGGAGGGGAAATCGATCGTGTTGCCAGAGTTACCCACAATTCGGGTAGTGAAATTTCCACCTTGGACCACGGAAACCGTGCCGGTGATGCCAACGTTCCAGGTACCAGATTGCGCTGCATTTACTGTGCCCACAATACCTACGTTGCCACTAATCGGTTGGGTTACCGCGGAGCCATCCACCTTCAGGGGAACCATACTGGTTGCGCCCTGCACGGTTAGAACATCCGTGCTGGGGGTCCCGGCCAGCCCAAGGGCTGGCTGCTTCGCAGCGGTGGCTGCGCCCGAAGGGAGGGTAATTGTTCCGGAAATATTGTTGATATTCCATAGACCGGACTGCGTGGCAGCGACCGTTCCGCTCACGGTTACCGTGCCGCTTACTCCCACGGTACCACTGACCACCCAAGGCGAGGTGCCCTGGTTCACCGAACCAATAGTATTACCCCCTGCTTGCAGCACAATGCCCCCGGCAAGGTCCCGGGAGATCGCCCGCAGGTGCCCGTTCATGGTGCCTACGGCACCCGCTGCTGGGGCAAGATCGGTGGAGCTGCCGAGGGTAAAATTGGCCCCGTCCACCAGGGTTTGGCCGAGGGTGGTAATGTTTCCGGTCCCAGCATCCGGAACACCATTAGTTATATGTACAATCGGGTCGGTCATTCGGGGGCCTTGCTTTGCTTCGCAAAAAGGAACCGGAACCTGGAACCAACGGACGCCCGCTTCGCGGGGAAGTGCTAAAAGCCATAGATGTGGTACGTCGGGATGTAGGTGGTGAGGTGGCTCACGAAGATCGTGGTGGTAATGCTGGGATGATCACCGAGGCCATTATCCGCGGTAATGGTTATGTTGTAGAAGGCGGGGCTTAGCGGGGAAAGGGTACTGATTACTCCGGTGGTCGGATCGATGGTAAAGCGGCCGGAAGGATCAGAGATACTGAAGGTATAAGTGCCAAAGCCTCCAGCCACGCTGGCAGTGCCAATCGTGGTGCCCGGAGGCATAGCATCATTGCCAGTCAGGATGGAAGGAGTAAGGATCAGGGTGCCGGCTGCGCCCCCGGTACCAGCACCACGGCGCCTTCGGCGGAAGGCAGTACGGGAGGGATCCTCGCCGGACCAGAAATCATCCTCTTCTTCGAAGAGGGAATCCAAGTCCTGGTCTTCGTCCGCCATTCGCTCTTCCCCCTCGCGCAGTACGCGCCCTCGGGCCCCGGGCCGCGCCGCGGGTTAATCTTCGCGCGCAGCGCGGGGCCCTGGCTCCTCCTCCGATCCCGCAACCGGAGGGGGAACTTCGTGGTGGCGCTTCGCGCTAAGTTCGATTTGCTTCCGGGCGCGCTCCAGCCCTTCTTGCGAAGCAGCCCCGCTCTGCACGTTAACATTAACCTGAGCTGACGGACTCTCGCTTCGCGAGGGACCATAGCCCAAGCGGTCCAGGGATTGCATGGCCAGGTCTTTTAGGATCGGCAGAGGGGTTTTGTCCTGCGTGCGGTCTAAAGCGGCCAGGGTGTGGTCGAGGGCCTTTTCTGCGACCCGGGCCAGCTTGTTGCTCAAGTGCAGGTCGAGGGCCATGCTAAACTGCGCGCGGCGCTGCTCCCACCGGGATTTGAAGAGGTCCGAATTGCAAATCGCGGAAATGGTGTTGGGATGGCGGCCAAGGCGGGCCGCGGTATCCTTGATACTCGTGCCAGGATTTGCGAGGATATCATCGATGATTCCATCGTACCACTTTTGAGCAACGGAGGGCTGATGGGGGCCCGGCTTTGCCGGGGCCACCTGCTCCAGGTCCGCAAATAGATCGCCAGGGATTTCTGCATTCATGGCTCGGGACTCCTTCCGCCCCAACACTGGATCAGAATACGGGTTCGGCGGGGGGCGCGGGAGTCTGAAGCGATAATGGGACCATTTGTGTGGTGGAATTGCGGCGCTCCCCGCTTGGCACTCCAGGGGGCTGGGCGCGACCGGCAGGGGGGCGGGGCCCCCCGGCTATTCGCTAGCAATTCCAAGCACTTAGACCCCCACCCCGCGAAGCGGGGTTCATTCCTTGCGCTCAAGCCCCAAGTCAAGGTTCAATCCTTGAGGGGGAGTTCGCAATCGGGCCCCGGCGCCCTGGCGGGCCCCTGGTAAGCCCCTGCCGCGCCCCTGCTATACCCCTCAGTTGCTAGGAGTCCGATCGATCCGGGGCCCTTATACCCCTGCTCCTCGAGTTCTGTGACCCCCGACTTCGGCCCCTACATGGGGACATTATGGGTGCGATAATGTCCCCATCTTGGCCTCCTCCTTCTGGCTCCCCCCTCTATAGTGGAGGTACCTTCTCTTATAGAAAAAAAAA
>Ga0182038_10001949_pt1 | contig 10732 bp, 5 predicted proteins | sample sta12Can44000108_FD_125976 | JGI IMG/M metagenome (GOLD analysis project Ga0182038, IMG submission 125976) | Lab enrichment of tropical soil microbial communities from Luquillo Experimental Forest, Puerto Rico - statanox.12C.anox.44.000.108 | ecosystem: Environmental > Terrestrial > Soil >...
GCGGATTCCGTGCTCCGGCCGCAGGATGACCATGGGGCGTGGTTCGATGGTCTGGCCGGGAACCAGATGGAAGTCGTATTTCCTGAGCACAACACTCAGAATCATGAGCATCTGCAGCATGGCGTAGTTGCCGCCGATGCAGCCCCGCGGCCCAGCCCCGAAGGGCAAATGAGCGAAGGGCGTGTGCAGTTTCTCCTTCGCTTTGGTGAAGCGTTCCGGGTCGAAACTCTCCGGGTTCTCCCAGTACCGCGGTGAATGATGGGTACCATAAATGAACACAACGACCGTCGAGCCGCGGGGTATGTCGAGATCTCCGGCGCGGTCGTCTGCGAGAGCCATTCGGTCGACCATCCAAAACGGCGGATAAAGACGCAGCGCCTCCAGTATGACCTGAGTTGTAAACTCGAACTTAGGAACGACGGAAAAACTCACATGCCTTTCGCCCAGCACGGAATCGAACTCATCCCGCACCCTGTCGACACAATCCGGACGCGAACTGAGCAGGTAGAGAAGCCACGACAGAGCATTTGACGAGGTTTCATGTCCGGCGACCAGTATTTGCATGCTCTCACTGACGACCAACTCATCGCTCATGCTTGTGCCGTCGCTGTAACGAGCATCCAGCAAGATCTGCAGTAGATCGTGGCCGGGCTTTTCCTCGCGCCGCCGGCGAATGTAGTCGCGCAAAATACCGAAGGCGCGGGCTGTCATCTCCTCGTGTTTGCGCAGTTCGCCTGAGACGGTAAACCAGGGATTCAGGTAGGGCTGGATGGTTTGGCGAACCATAAATTCCTGGACGGTCGAGATGGCCTTGCTGATGAGGTTGATGTCATCCTCTTTCAACTTCGCGCCAAACAGAGATTTGCCTACCATCGCGAATGTGATCTTCATCATGAGGGGGTAGATGTCGACCGGGCCGATATGGGCCTGTCTGTCGAAGTCCCGCAGCGAATCGGCGAGGGAATCCTGCATGATCGAGGACAAAACTTCGAGCTGCTTTCGCTCAAAACCCGATTGGATGAGGCGCCGCTGTGTTTTCCAGGCCTCGCCTTCCGTTGTGAGAAGGCCCTTGCCCAGAAAATGGCCCATCCGCTTTTTTTGGATATGGGACTTGTGGTAGTTCTCCGAGTTCGTCTTCAGCACGTGCTGAATGACGACGGGATTGGTGGTGACAATGGCCTCCTTGACGCCGCCAAAATAGAACCGGAAGGTGTCTCCATAAAGTGCGGTGTACTTGGAGAGAACTTGTACAGGATTGTGCGCCATCGCGCGCGAATCCAGGAAGGAGCGGGATCGCGGGACGGCCGGTACGCTTTGCGGCACGGTCACGCCTCGCTATCCAACCGCTGCAGAAGAGAAACATGATCCTCGTTTCCCAACTGTTTCAAGAGTAGAAGATGGTGTTTGATCGCCTGTGTCATGGTCGGATGTTGCCGATAGGGTACGCCATATTCTTCGGCAGTCTGCTTCACAATCCGGGTCAGCGGAGCATAGTGAGTGTGGCACACAAATGGGCACAGATGATGGACGATATGGTGATTGAGTCCGCCGGCAAGCCATCCGACCAGCGGGTTCTCGGTCGCGTAGTCGGCGGTCGTCGCGAAAATGTGATGGATCCAGTTATCGAACTCGTTGCGGTCCGAGGGAAAGTACGTGCTGTCGATCACGTGCGTGGTCTGGAATACGAGCGCAACGCTCAAACCGATAATCAAATGGGAAAGCGCGAAAGCCAAAGCGACCAGCAGAGGCGATTTCCCCAGCAACACGACCGGCAAAATCAGCATGTAGGTGAGATAAAACGCTTTCCCCGCAAAGAGAATGACGTATTCTCGCACCGGATGCTTCGCTTGTTTCAGATAATCGTGCGAGGGAAAGAAGAAGCACTCAAAGTCCCGCAGGAACACGTAGTCAAGAGAAAACAGCGCGTACATCAACAGCGCATAAATGTGCTGGAACCGCTGCAGTCGCGTGCGGGGTTCGTGGGGCGTAAACCGTAAGACGCCGCGTCCGGTAAGCGCGTCGTCTTCGCCATGGAGATTGATGCAGGAATGGTGGCCTCGATGATGGAGGATCCGCCACATGTAGGAGCTGATTCCACAGACATCGAAAACATAATTCAGCGCTTTGTTTACCCACCGCTCCGACGAAATGGCGTTGTGGTTGCTATCGTGCGCGATGTTCAGCAGAAGGAAGGTTTGCGCGATTGCATTCAACAGGTAGAGGCTGATGAACCTCCACGAATCCGGCTTGAGGACGTAAAGGGCAATCCAGCTGCCCGCCAGCACCGCCAACCCCACGGCGATTTTAACCCACATGGCGAGGTCGGCCTTGGGAGAGATATCCTGGTCGGAAAAGAAATCCTGAAGGCGGCGGCGCAAGACTTTGGGGAAGGAAGACTCGGGGGCCGAGTCGAGAACGGAGTCCCTCAGGGAGGCCTCCGCTGGTGCAAGGTCATTGATCTCCGGAGTCAGACTAATAACCGCCTCTTCGCTTTCACCGGCACAATGATTTCAGGTCGACCCGATGCATCTCGGCCCGGTTTGCCAAGGGTCGACAAGCACCCGCCTCTGGCGCAAGGCGTGGAAAATCGATGTTAACCGTAAGGCTTCCGGAAGATCAAGGGAATTTCGGATCGCCGGACCCGGCGTAACGGCGCATGTTCCCGGAAGTGACAGGGGTACCCTGCTTCTCAGTTCCCGGTTTTTGAAATCTCTGTTAACATCGTCCACTCAGTGCTTATTGAACCGAGACGCTGACTCAGGCGATCCAACGCCGCGCGGGAATATGGGTGCGCCTCGGTTCTTGAAGTCGGTCTGCCTCTGGGCACGAAGAGCAGCAAGACTTTTGTTTTCTTATATGGAGTTTTCTCACACAACGTAGGAGGTTAGCGTGGCGGTGTCACCGCCGTGAGACCGATCCGAATCTATGATCGATTCGATTTTGGACAAGCTGGATAGTCTAGGGAATCAGCATCCGCACAGACTTCTCTATTCGTATATCGATGTAAACGGTAATCCGATTGGAGGCTACTCTTATGAGGAGTTCCTCCACCGGACGAAGGTGATCGCCGGACATTTGCGGAAGGTGCACGGTTTCGAGTCGCAGGACCGCCTTCTGCTCGCCTACCCGCCGGGCCTGGAAATGATTTGCGCATTTTTTGGCTGCGTGCGTGCGGGATTGATCCCCGTCCCCGTCTATCCCCCCAGTTCTCGTGACTTCCAGAGTGCTCTGTACAAAATGGTCTACATCGCGCAGGACTGCCAGGCGGCCGGCATTCTGACGAGCAAAGACTACCTCGGATCCCTGAAGACAAATCTTGCCAGAAGCGGAGTCTGTGGATCGGGAGTTGACGTCGACTACATTTCCTGTCTTCGTTGGGTTGTAACGGAAGACTTCGTCGATACGATTACGGGCGAAATTCCCAACGGCGCTTCAAACATTCTGTTTCTTCAGTACACGTCGGGGTCGACTCGGGATCCTAAAGGCGTGATGGTCACGCACGCAAATATCCTGCACAACTGTCCACTCGTGATCGACCATGACGCGCCGGTAGTCGTATCGTGGCTTCCGCAGTATCACGATATGGGGCTGATTGGGTGCTACCTTTATCCCGCGCTCAAAGGCGGCACTACCTACGGCTTCGCTCCCACGGATTTCATTCAGCGCCCGACCCTGTGGTTTGACGCCATCAAGACTTATGGGGCCAGCGCTTCAGCCGCGCCGAACTTCGCATACGACTATTGCCTGCGCGCCGGGCGGATTTCGAAGGAGAGCTTGGAGACCTGCGATCTAAGCTCGCTCCGGCAGTTGCTGGTTGCCGCGGAACCCGTCAAACCGGACACTTACACACGGTTTTTGCAGGCCTTCCAGGCTCGCGGACTCCGGGCGGAGAGCTTTTTTGTCGCTTACGGGCTTGCGGAGAATACTCTGGCGGTTTCGCTCGGCGGCCGCAACATTATTTCCGTCAACAAGAACGCGATCGCGCTGGGGAAAGCCCGCATGACCAAGGAGGTTTCTGAAATCGGCGCGGCTACTCAGATTGTCAGTTGCGGAACCCCTCTGCCGGGCCTAACTGTAAAGATCGTGGATCCGGAGAAGCACATCGCTCTGGGACCGGGTCGAATCGGCGAGATTTGGATTACTGGAGGGAGCAAGTGCCTAGGTTGCTGGAATAATCCGGAACTGACGCTTAAGCTGTTTCACGCCCGGCTGGTGGACGACAGTCCCTGTGACGACGGCTACCTTCGCACCGGCGATATGGGTTTCTTCCACGACGGCGAACTGTTCGTCTGCGGCCGTATCAAGGACATGATTATTCTCCGCGGGCAGAACTACTACGCGCAGGATATCGAGGCGGTGGTCGAGAAAGCGTCCGGCCTGATCCGGACGAATTGCGTGGTTGCGTTCCAGATAAACGAAGACACGGACCCGGCGCTGGCGATCGTCGCTGAGGTGAAAAATCCAAAAGCGCTGCCGGATCCGCTGAAGATTGCAGCCGCCGTACGGAATTACCTGAACGTGCAAGTCGCGGTGATTTCTTTTATCGCAGCCCGTGCGATACCGCGAACCAGTTCGGGCAAGATCGTGCGCCATAAAACCAAGCACATGTGGCTGCAAGGTCAATTTACCGTGGTCTCGGAGTTTTCGCGGGAAAAAGACACGGGACCGTCGACCTCCATAAGCCAGTCGCCTTTTGACATATTGAAAGCCCGTTATAACTTGACGGGCACGGAATCGTACAACCTGGTCGAGGCGGGGCTGGATTCCCTCGATCTTGTTGTGTTCATGCATGAGATCAAGGAACTCCTAAAGGATAAAGACGCCGACATGCTGGCGCGGCAGGTGGATATCAGTCTCATTCAGCGTGCCAGCGTAGCCGAGTTGTTTCGACTAGCCGAACAGTTGGAGCGTGCTCCCGAAGAGGCGCTGGATCCGCTGCGGCAGACGTTGGCGGCTTTTCGTGAAGAGCAGCGCACGGCCGAACAGCGGATGATGAAGAACGACGCGAAGCTTGTCTTCGAGCCTCCGACGCTTGCGGCCTCGCCCGAAACACCAATCCTGAAAACAGTTCTGCCCAACAACGTTCTGCTCACTGGCGGTACCGGCTTCATCGGCCCGTTCCTCGTGAAGAGCCTGCTGGAACAAACGCGTGCGAAGATCCACGTTCTCGTCCGTGCTTCCGACGGGCATCAGGGGAGGCAAAGACTCAGGGCGGCGATGGAATCGATGGGGCCTTGCCCGGCGGAACTGACTGAGATGTTCGAAACTCGCGTGGTTCCGGTTTGCGGCGATCTTGGCCATAAGGATCTGGGATTGTCGCGGGAGATCTGGGATTGCCTCGCGAAAAAGATCGATACCGTCTTCCATAGCGGCGCAACCGTAAACTACCTGCTCAACTACGACCGGATGCGTGACGCGAACGTGCTGGGGACGAATGAGGTCCTGAGACTGGCGTTCGAAGGACGCGCCAAGACTTTTAATCACGTCTCGACAACGTTCATATTTGGCTGGGCGGTGAAGAAAGTTCTGTACGAGACCGACTTCAACGAGAATATGGAGCTTCTCGATTTTGGATATAGCCAATCCAAGTGGGTGTCGGAGCAAGTGGTTATGGCTGCGCGCCGCCGCGGGCTTACGACGCGGATCTTCCGCCCCGCTCTGGTCAGTCCCTCGATTACCGGCGGCGGCAACAACTTCGACATCGCCGTTCGTTTAGTTGCTTTCATGGTGAATCATGGTATCGGAGTCGATGCCCTGAACCAGGTGAGTTTCGTTCCCGCAGATATCACAGCGAACAACATCGTTGCGATCTCCACAACTCCCGGTACGGAGAACAAGACGTATCACGTTGTGAGGGACGACTACGCGAACATACTGGATATTACCGGACTCATTACCAAGGCAACTGGCCGGCAATTTGAAGTGTTCAGCCTTCCCGACTTCGTTCCCGAGCTTGTCAGAAGGTGCAGGAAAGAAGATCTCCTGTTTCCGCTGCTCGACTTTCTGGTGGGTTCTGTGGACAACATCTCAGCGATGGAGTTCAAACGCTACGATAGCTCCTCTTATCAGGCAGCTCGAGATTCTTCCGCATGGGGCAAGCCAGATCCGTCTCTGGAAGAAACTGTCAATGGCATCCTGCGATTCATGCACCGAAAGGGAATCATCTCGGTGGGGATTCGTGAGCTCGATGCCGTGGGTAACTGCCGGTAGGCGGCTTACGCGGGTCGGATGCAGCGTGCGCGACAGAGCGCGTTAGTGCTTCCGAAATACCAGAGTCTCTTTGATTTGCTGCCCGCTTTCCAACGTGCCTGATGTGGTCACCGTCATCTCAGCTCCGTCGGCGGAAACGACCCACCGATCTCTTTGCGTGATTTGATCGTCCCGGCGGTAAATCGAATCGACCGTATGAGCGTCGACAAGTTGCAGGGCCACGGTATCGTTGCCGGAGTTTTTCAGATCGTATTCCTTGCCGTCAAAGCGGGCGCTGTAGCTGAAGTCGCCCGAGAAGCGTACTCCGTCCTTCCCGTCGGCTTCGATGTTGAGTGCCATTCCTTGCGCCATCCGGGACTTGCTCAGATCCTCAGTCCACTGACCAGCGAATAAGTCATTGGCAATCTTCTTTCCTCCGCTCCGCTTCCACACGGTGATCTTGTTGGCACGGCCTGTCTGTGTGGTTCTGCTCGTCAACTCGTTGGCATCGCTTGAAAGTTTGTCATGAATCGTGACCACTACAGCTCCGTCCTTCTTCTCTTTGACTTCGACTTGACGCTTATCGATCCTCCGCAGTTCGATCTGATTAAATGCCGGATTGCCTTGCACGGACGTGTCAGGGCTGTTCAACTTGGCCGTGAAATCGGCGTGGGTACTGCCTGAAATCACTACGTGCACTTCGCCGTGTAGAGATGTGACGGAAAGTTTGTTGGGAGGATCGAGGGAAGACTGCGCCGAGATGAGCGTCCAGGAGCCGATGCGGGGGTCTGCGGGGCTGAGTTGAAGGACGGCAAACAACCCGAGCAACGCGAGTTTGTGCAATGGTCCTCCGGGAGACGTTTGGCTTTACCACACAATAATACGAACTGAACCAACCTCCGCGCGAGATTTGAATCTCTTTAGGTAACGATTTTGAGTAGTGGGGGAATTCCGTATTGTTGATTTTTCCGCCGATCCTTACGATGACAAAGCATACGATTTCAAATTAGCAGGATTTGGCGAACCGAACAAGTGAAACGAAGAAGAATTAACCCACTACCCCATTTCGCGTGACACTATGAATCTCATGCACGTGCTCCGTTTCTGGCTGGCCGGGGTAGTCCTTGTCGCCGTCCTTGTGCTGCTTCCTTTTTCCTTTCACGCCGAGCGCCATCTGGAGACAGCAACACGCATCGAAGGCAGCGAAGCGGGAAAAGTCCCCGAGGAGTTGGCCACTCGCTTTCGCTCGCCGTTCGTGGACCGCGTGGTTCTGGTGATTCAGGGACTCCCTCGTGCTGATTCGGAGGAGGGCGAGCAAGCCTTGGCAATAATTGAAGAGAGACTGCAAAGAGAACCTGGCGTGTCCGGAGTTGTTTCTTATCTGGATTTCCGCGATCCGATTTTCTTGGGCAAGGGAGGGGGAACTTTTATTCTGGTGGGACTCGCCTCGACGGAGGGGCCCGCGGAGTCGCTCGTCCCGGAGCTTCACGACGTGGAGAACTCTCTGCAAAACCAATTGCGGAGCCGCTATCCGGCGGTAAAGCTCGAACTGACAGGAGAGACGCCACTGAATTTCGACATTCGGAAGGCCAGTTCCGACGACGTACGACACGCCGAAACTCTCGTGATTCCTGGCACCCTCGCGCTTCTGCTCGTGGCATTCGGAAGCGCAGTTGCGGCCTTCATTCCGCTGGCCATCGGCCAGCTTGCCATCGCGAGCACACTGGCGATCGCAGGTTTTCTGGCTTTGCGTTGGCACTTGTCCATCCTGGTTCAGAATTTGTCCACGATGCTTGGTCTGGGCTTGGGAATCGACTACGCGCTCCTCATGGTCAGCCGCTTCCGGGAAGCGATTGCCACCGAGCAAAACAGACTCAAATGCTCGTCCATCGCGGCACGCCAGGCAGGTGGTACACTCGTGATTTCAGCCTCGACTGTGGCCATCGGATTCCTCGCCCTCTTGACCGTCCCCATCAGCGAGATCCGTTCCATCGGTGTAGCCGGATTCCTGGTAGCGGGAACGAGTGTGTTGCTGTCCATTACCCTCGTTCCGGCGCTGCTGGCAGCTCTCGGTCCGCGCATCAATGCCGGGCAGGTGCGGTTTCTTGCGAGTTGGGATGCGGGCCGGGCCGCACGCACAGAAAACCGCTGGAGGCGATGGGGGAAAGTGGTGGTTGCCCATCCCTGGCGCGCCATTTTTCTGGCAGGTGCACCCTTGCTTTTGCTGGCCTCGCAAGCCACACGGCTTGATACCAGCGTCCCGAGAGGGGATTGGCTGCCATCCCAGGCGGAATCGGTTCACGCGCTGCACACCCTCGAGAAAATGGATCGGGTTGGCATGGTGTACTCGTTGCGCGTGATTCTCGAACTTCCATCGGATTCCATTGCGCAAACGGATGCGGGCTGGAATGCGCTTGATCGTTTCAGTATGCGGCTCGCCAGCGACCCTCGTTCTGAACGCGTGATCTCGCTGACCACGATTGCGGAGAGTAACCGATCTTTACTCAGCAACATTTCGCGGGACACGCGTCGAGCTTTTCTGAGTCGCGACGGGCGTGCCGCGCTGCTTGAATTGTTACCCGCGACATCCGTTACTTTGAACGACCAGGTCAACTGGGTGCGGGAACTGCGGAAGGACGGCGCTCAAATTCTCACCGGAGTAGCCGGCGCTAAGTTGCGTATTGGAGGTATTCCCGCGCTGACCGCCGATTATCAGACGATTGTCAGGGAGCGGTTCGCCTCCGTATTGGCTCTGGTGGTGGGAGGGACGCTCCTGGCGCTTCTTGGTGGATTCCGATCGCTTTTTGCGGCGGTGAAGGCCATTGCTCTCAACTTGCTGTCCGTTGCGGCCTCGTTTGGGGCATTGGTTCTGGTGTTTCAGGAGGGACATGGAATTCGCTTGTTCGGAGTTCCTGAGGGAACGGGCAGCACATTCCCGATTGTGCCAATCGTCGCCTTTGCCATAGTCTTCGGATTAAGCATGGATTACGAAGTATTTTTGGTGGCGCGAGTCCTCGAAGCGAGGAGGAGTGGAATGGCTGAATTGGAAGCCATCCCCGAGGGGATGGCCAAAACGGCGGGACTCATTACCAGTGCCGCTGCGATCATGATAGTGGTATTCGCGGCATTCACCTTCGGGAACTTCCTGGTGATTAAGATGCTCGGATTTACACTAGCGGTAGCCGTGTTCATCGATGCAACGATCGTTCGCATTGTGATTGGACCTGCGCTTCTTCGCGTTGCCGGCGATTGGAACTGGTGGCCCGGAGGGCTCTCCATCGCACGCGGCGCACCGGTGATCCCCCGCGCCGAATGATGCAATCGATATGCGCAGCTCAACACATTCTCAAGACGACGCTGGCGCGGCTGCGCGAAGTCCGGCGGCGATGAACTCTCGACTCTCTTCCAGGGCTCGGGATCCTGGAGGCCTGGGCCCGAAGCTGACGAGGCGCTTCAGGTCAGCGAAGGCCCGGTTCGCGTCAAACTCGCCGCCCGAGGCTAAGGTCGGCGTGTTACGGTTGCTTGGATGTAAGCAGCCAAGGCTATGGCGAGACTCAGGGAGGCCAAGCCGCTAGGGGCGGCGAGCGGGACTCTAAGACGGATCCGGTGGCTGGCCAAAGAGATCGTGGTCACTTCGGAGCCATCTCCCGCCTGCGCAGCAGCGGCCGCTGTGAAGGCTTGTATGAAGTTTTCCACAGCTTTCCCTTGCCTACTACAGGTTTCTTCCTACAGGTATTCAGGAAACTACTACAGGGACGTCCCTAAGCTATTGATTCGCCGTTTGTTCAGTACCATCCGCGCGAACTGAATCACTTGTTGGCGCGAACCAACTCACGTGTGGCCGCGAACTGAGTCACGTATAACGGTCTTTGAAGCGCGAACCCTGTCACGTGGAAAAGCTCCAGAGTCCGCAGGCCTTTGTGAGTTTTGCTGCGACTGACATCGGGTCACGATGAGAGCTTCGCTTTTCTCGACGAGCCTTGCCGGACACTCAAGCCAAAGCTGATCCACGATTCGGAGCCAACGCTTTATCGCCTCGTGAAGTCTCGATCTCGGAGGTTGTTCGACAGTCCAAGCTGCTGAACTAGACCGGCGGGTCCGAATAGGGGGATGCACACATGACCCTTCGCCGTCCAGCATCTCCAGACCAGCCAGATGTAGAAATCCAGGTTCCCCGGAGAATCGGCGAGAGCTTTCACCACGCTCAAATCGACCGGGACAGGGTGGTCTCGGATCTCCTTCCAGAATTCCTCGGAGAGGACAATGACATTCTCGCGGCGGGAATCCGACGGTTGCTTGCCCTCTTCGGTGTACCAGAGCTTCAGGTCTCGGACGAAGCGAAAACTGGTTCGGGTGATGATGATGACTGCCTCGCCCTCGCGTTGATCACTGGTAAAGTAAAACGTGGAATAGAAAATGCGCTCGAATCCGGCGATAAGGCGCTTGTAATATCGGCCGTCCTTGGGTAGTCCAAAGGTTTCTAAGATGGCAGCTTGCGGAGGCAAATCGGACCACGCGGGTTTTCTGCCAGGTGGTCAAGGAA
>Ga0182038_10001958_pt1 | contig 10718 bp, 5 predicted proteins | sample sta12Can44000108_FD_125976 | JGI IMG/M metagenome (GOLD analysis project Ga0182038, IMG submission 125976) | Lab enrichment of tropical soil microbial communities from Luquillo Experimental Forest, Puerto Rico - statanox.12C.anox.44.000.108 | ecosystem: Environmental > Terrestrial > Soil >...
AGCGAGAGAGGGGAGTAGTCCGTTTATGCCGGATTGGTTCTTGAGCGTCGCGGAGGGTTCAGCTGACCGGCTCCACGAGCCAAAAACGCTCCTCACGTCACTACCTATTATCAACACCGGACAGCGACGGGCCTTTTTTAACATGTTACGGACTGAACTTGCCTTTTATATGGGCTGTCTGAATCTGCATGCGCGACTCGCCCAAACGGCAGAACCGGTGTGCTTTCCGGTACCTGCGGCTTCCGCCGAGCGCAGGCATTCCTTTAGTGGATTGTACGATGTTTGCCTGAACTTGAACATGGAAAAGAGAGTTGTTCCACTCGGTCAACTGAATGAGAAGTGGCAGGAATTCCTAGACAGCCTCCCCGGAGCTGCCGATAGATTCGAGAGCACAGGTAAGGCAAGCGGTAAGAGTCGCGGTGCTGGAGGTGGGTGGGGTGCGGAAAATGTAATAGGCTGGAAGCCGTTTTTGGGGCCGATTCGAGCGGAGACATACGGTCCACTCTCGGCAGGTGCTACAGCGGCAGATCTACGGCAGAAGACAGGTGCATGGGGCGATCCACTGCGTGGACGACCGGGAGAATTCCAGAAAGTAGTGCCATCTCGCCGAATCTACTAGGACAATACCCCTACAAGTTATGGGTGGACGAAATCGATGTGAAGACCGGCAGAATAGTCCGACATGCACAAGTCCTAGACAAAAGCTACTTCGACAGCAGACGCGGACCTACCCATAACACCATCGAAATCTACAACGACATCGACATCGGACACGTCCAGCTCAAGAAATCACCCATCCAAGGTCCAGCGACTAGGGAACAGCTACAGGGAGCGGGGGTCACACTCAACTATAATCCAGTAATGCACTTCCACGGGGTCGAAGGCGAGCCATGGCTGCGTAGTCAGCTAGCCCAGCATCACAGGTATGCCGCAAATCAATTCCAGCGGATGCTAGCCGAAGCAGAGTATAGGCTGAATCGAAGCCGATTCGACGGGGCTCAACCTGTATGAAACAGCCGCACCAAGCACAGCCACAGCAGGCAGATTTTGACACGGTGTCAAAACGGTACCGAAGCACCGATCTACCGGACTCTTCCGGCGGCAGTGATCGTAAAACCTAGAGCAGTCGGCATCATGAATGCACTTCTGGCGTCACATGCGGCTGATATAATCACCGAAGACACGCTTCAAGAGCTAATCCTCAAACAGATCCATGCAGGGGCTATGCTGGCATCCTGGGAATCCGTACAGGTCCACCTGACCGGTCGGCAGCAGTTGCTCAGACGGTCGACCAGACTGCGTCGAGTAGCCAGGAAAGCTTCCTCCATAACGTCCCCCTATCGTAGCGAATGCGCCTCTAGAGGCGAGATCATTCGGAGGGTCCAGTAGGGATGAGTTCTTGCTCATCCGTTGCGCCCGGAGGATCACGTTGGGTAGGAAAAAGAAAGCGGATGAGCAGGAACTCATCCCTATCGTTAACTTTTTTTTGAAAGAAAGGCAGCAATTTCAACGTATTCCCCCAGTGAAAGAACATCACTATGTCAGCAGCTCCGGGCCGTATCCTGAGGTCGATTCAGACCTTTTTCCAAACCATCATTCGCTTTGTTTTTGGCGAGATCAATTGGCGTCCACCGATTTGGTCGCGACCGATCGGTCGATTTAGCCGGGGCCACCCCATCGCCGTTTCCCTTAGTGCCCTAGGGATTATCGTTTGCGCTGTTGGCATCTATGTTTTTCAGCATCTACCTCGACCGGAACTTGCCAGTTTTACCGTGACCCCTCCCGGCATCACTCCCCTCGAAAAAGAGCTGAAACCGAAGCCTGCTGCCATCGTTTTCGAAAAATCAGCTGCCCCGCTCGGGAAGGTTGGGGCAACGGTCAACCTCCAAATGACACCCAGTCTGGCTGGCCGATGGAAATGGGAAAACGATCGGACGTTAGTCTTTTCAGCCGCGGCAGATTGGCCCCCGAGCACTCGTTATCAGGTATCACTCCCGGCCTCTGAGTTAGCCGCGGATATCCGCCTGAAAAGTAACACTGCCGAATTCGTCACCCAGGGGCTCGAGGTTACATTTGAAGACCCGCATTTCTACCAAGATCCGGTCGAGGTAAACAAACGGCAGGTCATTGCGACCATCGAGAGCAATTTTCCTATCGAGTTAGACGCGCTGCGGAACCGGGCCAAGTTAGATATTCTCGGCGGGTCTAATTTGTTTGGTAACGGGCAGCAGTTTGAGATTGTAGCTGACCTCCATCAACGGCGGTTCTTTGTCCGCTCATCCAACGTAACCTTGCCGGACCATGAGGACTTTGTCCGTCTGACGATCCCGCACGGTCTGGTGAGCGCATCGGGCACGTCGCAGACCACGCGGGACGAAATAACCAAGGTCCGAGTACCGGATCGCTACAGCTTCTTTCATATCGACAGTATTCAGAGTTCCACGGCGCGAAGAGCAAATGGCGATATCGTCCAACTCATTGTCGTCGCCACCTGCGCAAATACTAAGGCAACCGACATCACCTCGGCAATTCAGGTCTGGCTTCTGCCGAACAAGAAAAATGTAGAAGAAGGTAATGACAGCCGTTCGGGCAATAACGGCTCCAAAGATAGCGATTCTAATAACGACTCCAAAAACTACGAATCGAATAAGGGCGACTCCCAGAATACTGACCCAGCCGACAACAACGAAAACAGCGAAGAAACAACCGAGGTCGAGTCCTGGAAGAGCCCGGGCGAAGTCACCGATGAAGTTCTAAAGACGGCGCAAAAATTGCCAGTTACGTTGGAAGCCGAGAAAGAGAAGTTTTCGCAGGAGCATCTATTTCGCTACGTCCTGCCGAAGGGAGGTCAGCTCTACGTTAAGATCCCTAAAGAGACCCCAGCGGTAGGGGGATATCTGCTTGCCGATGATTATTTAGCGATTGTCGATGTCGATCCGCTGCCGCGCGAAATTCAAATCCAAGGGAAAGGTGGCATCCTGGCACTAGGCGGCGAAAGGACTCTATCGATCGTCACGCGTGGTGTAAAGGACCTGGAGTTTGAGATCGCCAAGGTCTTGCCCGGTCAGATTAATCACTTGGTTACGCAAACGTCCGGCTCGTTTAACAAGCTGGAGTTTCTAGGCGACAGCTTCGACCAGAATAATATTAGTTTGATAAACCGGCCTAGTCTGCAAATCGCAGACGAAGGAGATGGCACCGCCAAATACAGCTCGCTGGTCCTCGATCCCTACCTGATGGCCGACGGGAAACTTCAGTATGGACTCTTCTTCATCCGGCCAAAGGCGATCGATCCGGTTACTCATAAAAAGCTAAAAGCACGCACCGAGACTCGGTTTGTCCTGGTGACTGACCTCGGCATCTTGGTCAAAAAGAACTCTGACACTAGCCGGGAAGTCTTTGTGGTGTCGCTCAAGGACCAGACGCCCGTCGCCGGCGCTCGTGTGTCTCTCTTGGGAAAGAACGGGCTGGCCGTTTTTGACGGAGTCACCGATGAGAGCGGGCACATCCATTCGCCTGCTTTGGCCGAGACTGACAATGAGCGTGCGCCTGCCGCGATCGTGGCACAATTAGGGGACGACCTTTCATTCATGCCATATAAGCGTGATGACAACCTGGTCGATTTTTCTTCCTTCGAGATCGACGGCGAGGTGTCTCCGCCAGCGGACACGGTGGAAGCGTTTCCGTTTACCGAGCGAGGAGTGTATCGTCCCGGGGAAACCGTTCATGTTGGACTGATCGTTAGATCTCAACGCGCTGCCTCCAGCGAGATCCCGTTGGTGGTTGATTTGGATGATCCTGAAGGTACGTCCGTCGGTTCACAGGTTCTCAAAACCCAAGGCTTTACCGCAACCGATTTCGAGCTCCCGGCCACAGCGACGACCGGCGAATATCATCTTACTGTCCATTTGCCAAACCAGGACCAAACCCAGATCGCCGAACAGTATTTCCATGTAGAAGAGTTTCAACCTGACCGTATGAGACTGACGGCGTCAGTGAATGCGGAGGAGAATGCAGCCTGGGTGGGGCCGAACCAACTGGCGGTTAATATCCACCTCGAAAACCTGTTCGGTACTCCGGCCGGTGGAAACAAAATTGCTGCGAAGCAGAAGGTAAGTGTCAGCGGATTTGAGTTGCCTAAGTGGAAGGGATTCACTTTCTTTAACCCGTCGATCTATCCTGACAATCATCCGAAATACGACGAGGAGGAAGATCTCGCCGATCAAAACGCCGACCCCCAAGGCAATGCGATCGTTAAGGCGGATCTCAGCAAATATGCCAACGCCTGTTATCGGGTGGATTTGGAATTGGAAGGTTTTGAAGCTGAAGGCGGCCGAAGCGTCCATGCGACTGTCCATACCATTGTTTCAGATCGCGACTTCGTGGTGGGTTATCGGACGACGGCGCAGTTAGACTTCCTGCCGTGTAGACAGCCGGCGTCTATCGACTTGTTGGCAGTCAACAAAGCGCAGACTGCCATCGGGTTAACCAATTGCCGCTTCCATTTGATCGAGATACAAAACGAGCCGGTCCTGACCAAGCAAGATAACGGGACTTACAAGTACGAAACGGTTAGCCAGGAAAAAACGGTTCAAGAAGAAGCCTTCGCCTTAGCTGAAAAACCAATCAGCTTCGCGCTGCCCACGGGTGAGGTCGGGAAGTTCCGCCTGGAGCTGGCCGATCAGAATGGGACCAAGATTTTCAGCCTCGACTATGCGGTGGTTGGCGCCAGCCAGGAGAACCCGGCTTTAGGTGAGAAGACGGACCTGAATCTCAAGCTGAGCAAAAAGACGATTGTTCCCGGTGAGAATCTCCAAGTGACTCTGCAAGCGCCTTACGATGGCTATGGCTTGATTACCATCGAGCGGGAAAAGGCATTTGCTTGGAAATGGTTTCATGCCTCGCGCGGGATGTCTGTACAAGAGATCCAAATCCCGGCGACTTTTACCGGCTACGGGTACGTCAATGTTAGCTTCGTCCGCGGCTTGGACTCTCCCGAAGTTTATGCTCCCCCGTTGAGTTACGCGGCTGCGCCGTTCACCTGCATTCCTGCTCAACGCCAGATCAAGCTCTCTCTGGACGTGCCGAAGCGGTCGAAGCCGGGTGAAAAATTGCCGATCAAGATCAGCGCAGACCGCAATTGTAAAGTTGTGATCTATGCAGTCGATATCGGTGTCCTGCAGGTAAGCGACTATCAAACGCCCGATCCGCTCGCTTGGCAGTTCAGGAAAAGACAACTGGAAGTACAGACCTACGAGATTGTCGACTCCCTCTTACCGGAATATTCGAAGCTGAAGCAGGTAGCGGCGACCGGTGGCGGCGAAGAACACGTCGAAAAGAGTCTCAATCCATTCACCCGGGTTTCGGAAAGACCGGTTGTATTCTGGTCGGGGGTGGTTTCAGTCGGACCTCGACCGGTCGCTCTCGCCTATGTTGTGCCTGATTTCTTCGACGGAAGCGTCAGGGTAATGGCGGTCGCGGAGTCAGCGGACGGCGAAGGCTCAACTCAATGCGAGGCCGCTATTCACGGCCCCATTATCATCACTCCGCAGGCCCCGGTGTTCTCGGCACCGGGCGATCAATTCCTGACGACAGCGACTCTGACCAATGCAACGGAAAATGAGTTGAGCTCGGACGTGCACATTGAGTGCGAAGGTGGAGTCAGCGCCATTGGCGAGGCGAAGCAAACGGTTCGTTTGGGGCCGGGGGCAAGCCAGACCCTGCGTTGGCAAATTCGCACCACTGATACTTTGGGAAATGCCGTCATTCGATTTGTGGCGATAGCTCCGACCGAGTTGGTCCATCGCGAACGCACTTTGAGTGTTCGACCAGCCGCGCCGTTCCTCACGCTGATGGCAAGCGGGAAGTTAGCTAACGGCAGCAAAGAAGTGCCGCTAACTCAGGAGTTCTATCCGCAGTTCGAATCGCGCACTGCCATCGGGTCCAATACCCCGGTGCTGTTCGTCAACGGACTACATCAATTTTTGGAGACGTATCCCTACGATTGTTCCGAGCAACTAACCAGCCAGGAGCTCGCCAACCTGGCTCTGATTTCAGTCCCGGGATCGGGCCTGACAAAAACTCAATTGGCAGCGAAGTTACAGAGTTATTTCAAAATCATTCGCGAACGTCAGGGGTCGAATGGTGCGATCGGCTATTGGTCAGCCGATGATGCTCAAGAGCTCGATCCAATATCCGTCTACGTCTTAGAATTCATTACTGACGCCAAGATAGCCGGTCTCGCCGTCCCCGCTGATATCGACAAGGCCGGAGTTAACTATCTGAAAAAAGTAGCTGCTGCGTCACCGTCTACGCTGGAGCAAGCGGAGGTGGTGGCCAAAGCGATTTACCTGTTGACCCGGCGTGAACAGGTCATGACTAACGAGCTGATCAGCTTGCGCGATACCCTTGACCGGGAAAATCCGGATGAATGGAGACGCTCGCTCACCGGGGCTTATGTGGCCGCTTCGGCCGCTCTCTTGATGAAAGAGAGAGAGGCTAACGAGTGGATCAGTCAATATCGGTTGGCAGGCCGACCGAATTCGTCCGGGCTCTGGTCGAGTCTGACTGACTACGCCCAGTACTTGACGCTCCTGGCTCGTCACTTCCCACAGCGGTTCAAGTCGGTGAGCAAGGATCAATTCGACCAAATTCTCAAACCGATCTGGGCAGCTGACTATAATACTGTCTCGGCGGCAGAATGTCTTGGTGCGCTCGCAGCCGGGCAGATGCTGTTTGATCAAAACAAAAACAATCTGCGGATCAGCCAGTGGACCAGTAATTGGCAACCAATGGTGGCAACTGCAACCGGGTTGGTCACGCTTGGCAACGACGCTACGAAGGTGAAGTTCGATGCTGGTCAGAATGGCGCCGGATATTATCAAGTGATTCAGAGCGGCTTTCCGAAGAACGTTAAGCCGTTGGCGCGCGGCCTTGAGCTCAGACGCGATTTCTTAGATGCGAAAAACCATTCTGTGTCGAGTTTGAATCTGGGAGATCAAATAAAGATCAGGCTACGGATACGCTCCACCACCGGTACCTCAGTTGATCACGTCGCGATCTGTGACCTTTTGCCGAGCGGCTTTGAACCAGTTCGCAACGAATCCGGCGGCGTTGCCATTACCGCTGACGGTGTCGAACATTTCGATGTCCGGGAAGATCGTGTCCTGATCTATCTGACTGCCGATACCGCAGTGACCGAGATCACTTACGAGGCCAAGGCGACCGTAGCCGGTAGTTTGATGGTGCCGCCAGTCGCCGCCCAAGCCATGTACGATCAAGCGGTCCAGGTAACCGGTGAAACCGGCCGGATCGAAGTGAAACAGCCATGAGCTTGGTTCCCCGATCGAGAACTGGGAGGGCGCGTTGCCTGCCCGACCTAGCTCTAGGAAATTATGTTAGCGATTCCTTACTTCGTTTGCGAGCTCGGATTTCCGCGCGCCGCGTCCTCTTACCCAGCGGAATGGCACTATTGTTCCTCGTTACCGCCTGGTTTCTGTTACCATGCCCACCGCTACTGGATGGTATTCCATTCTCAGCGGTCGCCCGGGATCGAAACGGTGTCCTGATGAGGGTGACGACCGCAGCCGATCAGAGGTATCGGGTAAAAATCCGGCTCGATGAGATTCCACCCGACTTGATAACGGCTGTGACGACGCAAGAGGATCGGCATTATTGGTCTCATTTGGGTGTCGATTTTGGTGCCGTTCTGAGAGCCGGTTTCGATTTTGTCTTGGGCCATCCCCGGTCCGGCGCTTCCACCTTAACGATGCAGGTTGCTCGACTTCGTTTCCATCTTAAGACCAGGAGCATCACCGGGAAACTGATCCAGATGTATCGAGCACTGCAGATCGAGCGCCATTATTCCAAAGACCAGATCTTGGAGGCGTATTTTAATCTGGCTCCCTATGGTAGGAATATCGAAGGCGTTGGCGCCGCTAGCTTGATCTATTTCGATAAGAATCCGGCCCGACTTAGCCGCCAAGAGATTTTGGCGTTAGCGGTCCTGCCTCAATCGCCGGGCAAACGTACACCAAGAACGGGTATGGAACCTGCCGCTTTAACCGACGCGCGCCGCCGGTTGAATCAGCCGCTTTGGAACGATCCCTTGGCTGATCTTCCTTTGCACTATCGCCAGCTTAGGGACTTACCCGATCTTGCGCCGCATCTGGTTCAGAGACTCTTGCAGAATCAAACCGGCGAAACCCGCTTAACCGTTGATGCCGGTATTCAGCGGATTGCGGTGGAAGAGCTCCGTCAATTTCTTGCCGGCCATCGATCCAACGGGCTCAACAACGCCGCCTGTTTGCTCGTTGATGCTCAAACCATGGAGGTGGTCGCCTCCGTTGGCTCCGGTTCCTTTTGGGATAATGCGATCGAAGGCCAAAACGATGGTACCAGACAGCTTCGTTCCCCGGGGTCTTCTCTGAAGCCATTCGTATACGCCATGGCGCTGGACCGAGGATTGATCAATCCTTCGACCCTTCTTTATGACATGCCGGGGAGGTTTGGAGCCTATTCGCCGGAAAATAGCGATGGCCAGTTTGATGGGCCCATTCCAGCGCGATTGGCGTTGGTGCGCAGCCGTAATCTGCCAGCCGTGACCTTGGCTTCACGCTTAGGTCAGGACGCGCTTTATCAGTTCCTGGAATCGGCCCAAGTCAAAGGGATGAGCCAGACCAACAACTACGGGCTCTCCGCCGTGTTGGGAACGGTGGAGATCTCAATGCAGGATCTGGTTCGGCTGTATGCCGGGTTGGTAAACCATGGCCGCATCAAGCCACTACGACTAAAAGTATCGGATCCATCTGATCCCGGACTACGGCTGATTTCGCCGGAAGCCGCTTTCATCACGCTCGATATGATGTCGACGAGCGAAGCGGGTATCAGATTGCCGGCTGCGCCCACGATAAATATCCCTTATAAGACTGGGACTTCGACCGGGTTTCGGGACGCGTGGTGCACTGGCGTAATTGGCCGTTACGTCCTGGCGGTTTGGGTTGGCCGGTTTGATGGAAGGTCAAATCCATCCTTTACCGGTCGCGCGGCCGCTGTGCCGCTTTTCATCCGGCTGGCGACAAAATTGACCGAGGAAAAAAGAATCAAGGTGGTCCCGTTGTCGCCGCCGCCGGGTGCTAACCTTCGCCAGGTCGAGGTCTGTTCTGTCTCCGGTTGTTTGCCGGGCCCCTATTGTGAGCACACCAAGAAAGAATGGATTATTCCAGGAGTTTCTCCTATCACCCGGTGCCACGTTCATACCGCTGCTGGCAGCGAAGCTTGGGATAGCGAAGCAGAACATTTCTTTGAGACAGTCGGTTTGGCTCGAAAACGGGCTGGTGAGACGGGCTTCAATGATGAGCTTCATATTTTGCCGGTACCCAAGGACGTCAGCTGGCAAGCGAACGAGCCGGCCAGCACGCACGTGATTGCCCTGCGCGCTCGCACCGGACCCGGCACTACCCACGTTTATTGGTTTGCTAATCGCGACTACATCGGCTCAGCGAACACCGGCGAAACTTTCTATTGGTCACCAGCGCCGGGCACGTACACGATCGCAGCGACCGATGATCGCGGGCAGTCTGATTCCATCCAGATTGTTGTGGAGGGCGAGCGGTAGGTGGGGCGGTGGACTGGTGATTAATGATTCGTGAAAGATGGCGTCCGTATCGCCGAGCTTTTTCCCCGCGTTCCCGCTCGTTCACGGCGTTCCCGCTCGTTCCCGCTCCTTACCAGGTCCGGCAAGTCCGCAAAATCGTGAACGCTTATCAATTATGAAGGACACCTATGCCATACTCATTTATTGGAGCGATGACGATGAAGCCTTTATCGCTACCGTTCCCGAATTGCCCGGATGCATGGCTCACGGCGAAACCCGCGCTCTAGCGATCGAACAAATCGAGATTGCGATTGAAAATTGGGCCGACACGGCGCGAGAAATCGGTCGCGAAATTCCTGAACCAGTACTGGATTGGGCTGCTCAAGAAAAGGAAATCGACCAAAGAGCGCGGGAAACTCTCAAAGCAGGAATAGAAAACGCCATGCCGGAAATCACCGAAGCTTTAGCCAAGGAAATGGCGAAATCAGGCTCCACCGATGTTTGGCTTCGTTACAGCCGCGGGGGTGGAATCGAAGGAGCGAGCTACTACTGGCAAGTAAAGACGGCGGCGCATGAAAAGCGCCTCGCGCCTCTAAACATGGAGCGTCTAGCGGAGCGCTTCAGAGCAAAAGACGACGAGCTGAGCGACACGTTTCTAGCCTGGGCGCGGCTGCTGGAGCGCATCAAAAAAGGCGAGCTGCACCTGATAGAGTCTTTCGGTGATGCGTTAAAAGCCGCTCCTAAGAAGTGAGAACAAAGCCTCGGGCAAGTCCCCGGGGCAAGGCATCGTTTCGAGGCTGTTACGAAACTCGTAGCCCTCCCATCTCCGAACCTTCGACCGGATCACTTCCGAGAAGACGACTTATCGGGACGAATTCGTACCCTGTGGGCAAAATAAGCTGAACGCTCACCTATTCGGCGAGGAGCGCGTTGATGTCGGCTTCGAAGACCAATGATCGACAACTCCAGCATGGCTGATCGCGATCTGACCCTCAGTTCGACAAGAACGGTTAGAGGCATTTCTCTCAAATGGCATGGATCAACAAGAGGCCGACGACAAGCATCACCGCGCAGGTTACACCATGAATTGAGAACGCTCGCGACTTCGACCCGCCCGACCCCA
>Ga0182038_10001960_pt1 | contig 10715 bp, 8 predicted proteins | sample sta12Can44000108_FD_125976 | JGI IMG/M metagenome (GOLD analysis project Ga0182038, IMG submission 125976) | Lab enrichment of tropical soil microbial communities from Luquillo Experimental Forest, Puerto Rico - statanox.12C.anox.44.000.108 | ecosystem: Environmental > Terrestrial > Soil >...
ACCGAGGTCAGCGGCGTAACCGCCAGCGTCCCACCTAGCAGGGCAGATGCGGCGACGCCGAGAACAGCGACTCTCATGACGGCCCTTTCTAGCAGTCGACTCGCGATCGGCGCGATCCCTCGATCTTAAGCGCAGCCGGACCTTTGTGAGGGAGTTATCCCAAACATTCACAGCCGACGCACTGGCATTTCAGCTAACCGACCGACGCGGCCGCAGGGTTGCACGGCAGCCCGACGATGGGGGCCGCCTTATGTAGGCATTCCTCCCATTCGGCGTCGGGATCCGAGTCTGCGGTGATCCCGCCGCCGACACCCAGCACGGCGCTGCCGCCGGCGTGGAACTCGACGGTGCGGATCGCGACGTTCAGCTCGCATCCCGCGATTGGCGACGCCAAACCGACTGTGCCGCAATATATTCCGCGGCGGTTATGTTCCCACTGCGAAATGAGTTGGCGCGCACGATGTTTGGGGGTTCCGGTGACCGAGGCCGGAGGGAAGGCGGCGTCCAGCAGTGCCGACGTCGAGAGCTCCACGGGAACCCGCGCCGACACCGTGGACACCAGGTGCCACACGCCCGGCGCGCGCCGCACGACCAAGAGCTCGGGCACGGTGACCGTGCCGACGATCGCCACCCGGCCAAGGTCGTTGCGGACGAGGTCCACGATCATGATGTTTTCGGCCACGTCTTTTGCCGACGCGCGCAGCGCCGACGGCCAGGCATCCAGTGGCAGGGTGCCCTTGATCGGGCTGGACGTGACGACCGTTCCGCGGCGCCGCAGGAAAAGTTCCGGAGACAGCGACGCCACCGCTCCCCACGGTCCGGCGACATAGGCCGCCCGGGCCGGAGAAGTGCGTGCGACTCCGTCGATGAAGAAGTCGAGCGGGGCCCCGGTGACCGTCCCGGTGAATTGCGTGCACACGCACGCCTGGTAGACCTCCCCGGCGCGGATCGCCTCCAGGCAGGCCAGCACCCCGTCGCGGTGTGCCGCCCGATCGGCGGCGTCCCAGTCGATCCGGCAACCGCGCCCCTGTGACGGTGTGGCCGCCAATGCGGCGGTCAACCACTCTGGCATCGGCGCATCGGACAGGCTTTCGTACCACCACTGGCCGTCCCGGTCGCGACGTAGGACGCAGTCCGTCCAGCCGCCTGCGGCTTCGGGAATCCGGTTCGGTCGGCCGTCGGCACCGGGGTCTGGATAGGACAGGTAACCGACCCAACCCCCACCCACCGCCTCCGTACCGGGCGTCCGCGAGCCGAGCGGGACCGCGAAGGCGTCGCCGACGTTGACCGGCCGCACCGACACGCTCGGGGCGATCACCGCCAGCGCGCCGAACCAGTCGCCGGTCAGCGCGGCCGGCGGTGGCAGCGCGAGCCGGCCGGTGGCGTCGCCGACTGCGCGCAGCACGCGGGGTGCGGCGCCTAGGTCGTCAAGCCGCTCGATTCGCACCGCTCTAGCTTGACAGAGTGGTGGATTTCCGCACCCCAGGCGTCCGGCGCTCAGCTGCGGCTGATGTCGCGGGGGGTCGCCAGCGCCGCCAGCTTCTCCGGGTTGCGCATCACGTAGAAGTTGGTGATCTTGTCGTCGGCAATCTCCAGCGTGATCAGACCTTCGAGCCGTTCGCCGAGGTAGAGCAACACCGCCGGAGCGCTGTTGCACGTCACCATCTCCACGCGCAGCGTGGCGATTTCCGCGGCTCTGCGCATCAGCCCGGCGATCGCCCTGGCCACCCGGTCGGCGCCGACGACCGGTCTGCGGGCGGCGCTCACGATCCCGCCACTGTCGGCCGTCCAGGTGGCGTCCGGGGCGAGCATGGTCATCAGCGCCTCGACGTCACCGGTGGACGCCGTGGCCAAAAACTGAGCGGTGATCTCGGCGTTGCGCTCCGCGTCGACGGACTCGAATCGCCTCCTCCGCGCCCGAACGTGTTCGCGGGCGCGGTGCGCGACCTGCCGCACTGTCGGCGCCGGTTTGCCCACCGCCTCGGCGATCTCGCTGTAGTCGAAACCGAACACCTCGCGTAGCACGAACACCGCGCGTTCGTCGGGGCTCAGGGTTTCCAGCAAGACCAGCATCGCCATCGAAACCGATTCCGCCAGAACGACATCGGCTGACGGATCCTGCTCGTCGAGGAGCAGCGGCTCGGGCAGCCAGGGCCCCACGTACTCCTCGCGGCGACGCGCGTCGGCCCGCAGTGCGTTGAGCGCTTGCCGGGTGACCAGCTGGGCCAGGTACGACTTGGTGTCGCGCACGGTCGACAAGTCGACGTCCGCCCAGCGCAGGTAGCTGTCCTGCAACACATCGTCGGCCTCGGTTGCCGAGCCAAGGATCTCGTAGGCGATGGTGAACAGCAACGGCCGCACCAGGGTGAACCGTTCTGCATGCTCACCGGGGGTCGGTGCGCGCGTCATTGCGCGGCGACCCGCTCGTCGGCCGGCGACTGTGCGGGCCGCGTGCCGCCCTTGAGCCAGAAGTACGAACCGGGTTTGGCTGCCTCGCGCCGGATCGCCCACAGGGTCCCCTTGCAGACCGCCTCCTTGATGGATGCGGCGGTCCGGCCGCCCACGACCACGTTTACCGGGGTGTCATCGGTGCGTGCGAACTGCAAGGTGCCGTAGGCGCGGCCCAGGCTGATGCACTGCCCGACGAACGCCTGGTTCAGGACCGCGGGCGGGTTTCCGGCGATGCGGCTGAGCACGGTGTTGGCGGCTTGGGCGGCCAGCGGCCCGGCGGCCTGGCAGCTCATCCGCAACGGCTGACCCGACGGCGCGGCGCAGTCGCCCGCGGCGACGATGCGCGGATCGTCGATGCTGGTCAGCGTCTCGTCGGTGAGCAGCCGGCCCACGGCGTCGGTGCGAAGCCCGCTGCGGGCGGCCAAATCCGGCACCGCAAAGCCCGCCGTCCACACCGTCGCCGCACTCGGCAGCACGACGCCGTCGGCCAGTACCACCGCGTCCCAGCGCACCTCGCGGGCGGCCACCGATTCGAGCACGTTGACACCGAGCTTGCGCAGTCGCTTCGCCACCGAACGTCGGCCCCGGTTGCTGAGCGACGGGCCGAGTGGGCCGCCGCAGACGAGGGTCACCTGGCGTCCTCGCTCAGCCAGCTCGGAAGCGGTTTCAATGCCGGTCAATCCGCCGCCGACCACGGTGAGGGGCGCGGCAAGCGGCAGGTCGGAGAGCGCATAGCGCAGGCGCTGCGCGCTTTCCAGATCGGCCACCGAGTAGGCGAATTCGGATAAGCCGGGCACCCCGGAAGCCTTGGCGGCCATCGCGCCGGTGCTGCCGACGGCGTAGATCAGGTAGTCATAGCTCAGCTCGGCGCCCGAGGTCAGCAGCACGCGCCGGTCGGGCGTCTCGATGCGCTCGACGGTGTCGACGATCAACCGGATATCGTCCCCGAGCAGTGTGCCGTAATCGGCGGTTGCGGCGCCGGTGTCGGCGACCAGCTGGTGTAGGCGGATTCGCTCGACGAAGACCGAACGGGGATTGACCAGGGTGATATCGATGTCGGTCCGCTGCCGCAGACGATTGGCGGCCAGGGTTCCTGCGTATCCGCCGCCGACGACGACGACATGCGTTCTTGGGGTGGCGGGCTCGGTCATTGCTGTCTCCTAATCTCACGGGACTTTGTGCCCTTGAGACACCGCAGGCGGGCCGTGCGTGACAGTCGGGGCCGCGATTGTGAGCCGTCTCACTGTAAACGCGGCCGCTGAACCGCAGGTTTTGATACGCTTCCGACACCATTCGTGACCTGCCCCGGGCCGAGTAACCCGCCTGAAAGGGAGGGGCTCTTCGGTGCGCACGAATGTGCACTGTGAGTAGCAACGAGATTGAAGACGACGATCCCCTGATTGGGCCCCGATGAGGGCAAGCCCAGCTGGGACATGTGCCCCATATCGGAGGAGCCCGTGCCACGCAGCCTGGATCTCGTCGTCACTTCCGTCGCCACCCAGCTGATGGAGGCCACGGGCTCTACCGCGACCCTGGTGAGTGAGCAGGTACTCGCGCAGCTCGTCGAGCAGTTCGATCTGGACGCAGGTTTCTTGCGCCACCACGACCACGACATCCGCGCCTCGATACTGGTCGCGGAGTGGCCACCGCGGATCGACGTCCCGGACCCGGATCCGATGGCCGTTGTGCACTTCACCAGCGCCGACCCGGTGCTGGCCCATTGCGAACACGGCAGGAAGCCGGTCGTGATCCGGCCGGAGCAGACCGGCCACGGGTTCCAGCGCTGGATCGGGGGAGCGAAGCAGGTCACCTCGCCCTCAGTTGCCGCCGCCCCACTGGTCTCGGGCGAGACGACCACCGGCGTGCTCGGCTTCGTCAAGAACGGCGCCCGGAAGTGGAAGCAAGAAGAGATCAACACGCTGGAAGCCATCGCCGCCCTGTTCGCACAACTGCAGGCCCGCATCGCGGCCGAGGAAAAGCTCCGCTATCTGGCCGAGCACGACGATCTGACCGGCCTCTACAACCGTCGGGCGCTGGTCGCGCATCTGTCCGAACGGCTCGCCTCGGGCAGCCCCGGACCCGTCGCCCTCGTGTACCTCGACCTGGACCGGCTGAAATCGATCAACGATTACCTCGGACACAGTGCCGGCGACTGGTTTATCAGGGTCTTTGCGCAACGCGTTCGGGTGTGCGCGGGAAGTCAGAGCATGATCGCCCGGCTGGGCGGCGACGAGTTCGTCGTCATTCCGGACCAGCCAATGTCCACGGGAGCCGCGGAGTCGTTCGCCCGCCGACTGGTGGCGATGCTGCACGAGCGCCTGGCGATCGGCGGCCACATCATCACCCGCACCGTGAGCATCGGGCTGGCTGTCGGCGAGCCGGGGCGGGACAACAGCACGGACCTGTTGCGCCGGGCCGACGAGGCCGTGCTGATAGCCAAGCGCGAAGGCGGCAACCAGGTCGCGCTGTCCACCGACGACATGTCCTTGAAGAGCGCCTTCCGCAATGACATCGAGCTGCATCTCCAGGGTGACATCGACGGCGAAGCGCTGCTGCTGCACTATCTGCCCGAAGTCGACCTGCGGACCGGCGCCATCGTCGCTGTGGAGGCACTGGTCCGCTGGCGGCACCCGATATGGGGGATGTTGTTGCCGGATTCGTTCGTCGGGATCGCCGAATCGACCAACCTGGCCGGGACACTGGGCCGCTGGGTGATGCGAAGCGCATGCGCTGACTTCAGCCGATGGCGATCTAACGGCGTGGGACAGGGCGCCGTCTTGCGCATCAACGTCTCGCCCATTCAGCTGATCACGCGTGATTTCGTCCGTAGCGTTGCCGACACCATCCAGGAGTTCGGCATCGACAGCGGATCGGTCTGTCTGGAGATCACCGAGCGGGCCGTGGTACACGACATCGATACCACTCGCAAAACCCTGGCGGAGCTCAAGGACGTCGGGGTCCAGATCGCCATCGACGACTTCGGCACCGGCTATGCGGTTCTGTCGCACCTGAAGTCCCTCCCGGTCGACACGCTCAAGATCGACACCGGATTCGTCCGCGACTTGGGCACCAACGCCGGCGACCTGGCCATTGTCCGCGCGATCATCGGACTCGCCGAGGCTTTTGGCCTGCAAGTGGTCGCCGAGGGAGTCGAGACACCCGCCGCCGCAATGACTTTGATGCAACATGGATGTCACCGGGCGCAGGGATTCTTGTTGTCGCGACCCGTCCCGGGCGATGCAATGGAAGCGTTACTGGCCGCGCGCTGGCTGCCGATGCCGTTTCTCGCCGACCGCGAGGCTTTGTCGTTGGGCGCGATCTAGTCCCGGTGGCGATGTTTCATTCATTGAAAAGGGGCACGCTCGCCTCCGTGGTGACTGTCACGTGCATGGCGTTGGTGCTCAACGGATGTGGTGACAACACCAACCCGGGTCCGCTGTCCGCGATGGTCTTCCCGGCCATGCCGCCCACGGTTCAGGAGATCTCCAATCCGCTGCGCGGCCAGTATGAGGATCTGTTGAATCCACTTTTCCCGCAAGGCAATCCCGCGCAGCAACGGTATCCGGCATGGCCCGCGTCATACGATGCCAGCTTGGTTGTCTCGTGGCGGCAGCTACAGCCCGTCGATCCGCGAACGCTGCCGCCCGGCGCTCCTGACGATCGCAAGTTCGACTTCAGCGCGATCGATGACGCGCTGACGAAGCTGGCGAACCGCAACATGCGACTTGCCCTTCGCGTGTACGCCTACAAATCCTGTTGCAACGACTCATATCCCGACAACACGAATATCGCGATTCCCGACTGGATGCGCTCGGCCGCCACCAACTATCCGGCGCCGCCGAACGGCCCCCGACCCCGAGTGACGCAGGTGGTACCGAACTGGAACGACCGCGGTTACCTCGATGCGTTCTCCCAGCTGCTCGCCGCGCTGGGCCGGCGCTACGACGGTGACGAGCGGCTCAGCGTTTTCGAATTCTCCGGATACGGGGACTCCAGCGGGAACCAGATCGCTTATCTGCGTGACGTGTTGGGCGCGCCGGGTGCCACGCCCGAGGAGAGCATCGGGACTCTGGGGTATTACAGCCAGTTCCGCGATCAGAGCATCACCGCCGCATCCATCCGACAGCTGGTCGCGGCGAACGTCGACGCCTTCCCCCACACACAACTCGTGGTCAACCCGCAAAATCCCGAGGCCGTCCGCGAGCTGTTCGTTGATGACGTAACCAAGAAACTGTCCATGCCCGTGGGCATCCGTTCGGATTGCCTCGGCGTCCGGGCACCGTTGCCGGCATGGGCCGAAGCCAACGACTCGCATTACGTGCAGAGCAACGATGCGGTCGTCAACGCGATCAAGCAACGGCTGGCGTCCGCGCCGGTGATCACCGAATGGTGCCGGTTGCCCAACGGGACCGATCCGCGGTCCTACTACGAAAAGGGCCTGCACGATGTCGTCAGGTATCACGTGTCGATGACGTCGAGCGTCAACTTCCCCGACCGCGACTCGACCTCGATGATGGATTCCAAGTTGTATCTGCTGTGGGCCCAAGCCAATACCTCCGCCGGTTACCGCTATTCGGTCGAGACGCGGCCGGGATCGCAATCGCTACAGGGGAAGGTGGCGGCCATATCCGTCGTGTGGACCAACTACGGCTCGGCGGCGGCAACCGAGCAATGGGCACCGGGATACAAACTGGTGGACTTTTCGGGAGCGGTGGTTCGGAGCCTGCCGGCGACGGTGAACCTCAAGACGCTGGTTCACGACGACTCCAGTCAGTCACGCGAGGAGGCGGTCCCCGCCTCATCTACCGAGTCGGTTCACGTTGACCTGACGGGCTTGGCGCCGGGTCACTACACGCTGAGCGCGTCCGTGGACTGGCAACAGCACAAGGCGGGCGCATCGCACGTGGTGAACTACGCACCCATGGCGTTGGCCCGCGACGGCCGCGACGGCGCGGGGCTGTATCCGATTGCCACGCTCGATTTGCCGCGCGACTCGACGACCCCAGCGAACGGTCCATGACCCGTACTGAACGTATTTTTGGACCTCGTCGTCCCGACTCGCAGTGGTGAACGGCGCACTTCGACAATCTGCTGCTAACCTCAGAAGCGGCCCCGAATGCCACTTCAGTCACGCTGGCGAGCGCCGGCTCCGGACTGTTGACGAAGCGAGGTTCGTGCCCTGCCCGAGGAAAGCATCGTGAACGTGAAGGCGATCGATCCGGCCCACGGCGCCCGATGACGGCCCACTCGACCGACGGACGCGCAGACACGACGCGGCGACAGATTTTGCGGGCCGCCTCTCATCAGTTCGCTCGGCGGGCGTATCACGATGTCGGCCTCGACGACATCCTCGCCGAAGCGGAGCTGACCAAGGGCGCAATGTATTTCCACTTCCGTTCGAAGCATGCGTTGGCCGTTGCGATCATCGAAAGGCAGACCGCGGCGGGCGGCGTCGCGGTGGAAGAATTGCTCAGTCGGGGGCTCTCGGGCCTGGAGACTCTCATCGACTTTTCGTATCTGATCGCCGTGGGGGACCTTAAGACGGACGGGATCAGGGCAGGACTGAACCTCCTCGAGTCGGTCGGCCGGTCAGCAGGGCTGCAGAAGAGGCTGTTAGAAGACTGGGCCAAAGCCATGGCGGGAGTTGTCGAGCAAGCCATCGCAGAGGGCGACATCGACCCGCAGTGTGATCCACAGGATGTGGGACGTCTGATGGTGTCGCTGCATATGGGGCTGCGACAAACCAGCAATTTGGACGAACCGGAGCGGTTCCTGCGCGACCTCGAGAATTTCTGGCTGCTGCAGCTGACCGGGATCTTGCAGACGGACCGGATCGGGTACTTCCGCCAATTTCTCAGGCGGCGTGCGGCACTCGCCATCACCGCCAGCTCGTCGGGAGCGGATTCCGACTAGCGCGACGTGCGGGTTGCACAATCGGTACCGGGCCGCGGCGGCGCTGTTAGGCTTGGTCCTCTGGCCGGACGATTTGAAGACGCCGAATTCCGGGGTCCAAGTACATCGACCGGAACTCCGGAGGTGTAGACGCGATGGCTCGGCAGGTTCGATCTGAAGTCACCCGCCGAAAAATTCTCGACGCGGCCATCGATGTGTTTGGCGAGGTGGGTTACGCGGCAGCCGGGTGGAACACGATCATCGAGCGGACCGGGATGACCAAGGGAGCCCTGTACCACCACTTCGATTCGAAGGAATCGCTGGCGTCAGCGATCATCGAGGAAGGTTCCGACGCAATATTTGTCGCGTTCCGCAATGTCTGCGGAACGTCGTCGCCGGCGCTGGAGAACATGATCCACGGCACGTTCACGATCGCGGATGTACTCAGTTCGGACAAAATGGCCCGCACTGCCACGCAATTGACCGCTGCCTTTAGCGGATTCAACCGGGCGGCCGCGAACTTCTGCGCGGACTTGGTTGAGCTCATGGCGGCTCAGGCCCGGCGCGCAAGCACTGAAGGTGACGTGCGCGCAGACCTCAACCCGGTAGTCATCAGTGAGTCGATCGTCGGCGCCATGTTCGGAACGCGATTGCTGTGCAACGCAATCGCGGCCAACGGCCTGGCGGGGCACCGCGAAGGGGGCAGGGTCAGCTGCGTCAACGCGAATTCTGCGGACCGCACGAGTCAATTCTGGGAACTTCTGCTGGGCGGCATTGCGACGGGCGACTCGTTGCCCTACTTCCGCGAGTTCCTCGCGCGCGAGGCACTCCGCCACAGCCGTCCCGTTGCGTCTTCTCCCAGTGATGCCATCGCAGTGACAGAGGCGATCTAGGGCCATCTAGGGCGATCTAGGGCCATTCAGGCGTTCACGGCTGCCGGGCTAGCGCTCCTCTTCCCACAACTGCTTAGTGAGATCCTGAAACGCCGCGAGGGCGAAGCGATCGTCCGCGCGCTTGACTGCCGACTTGCTCATCAAAGCTCGCACGACCGAACCGTCCTTGTGAGCCAATTCGACGACCATGTTCGCGAGCGCATGGAAGACCGAAAGCAGGGATTCCGACTCCGGGGCCCGGTAAAAGATCTCGTGGAACCGCAGCGACAGGACTTCTTCGGGGTCGAATCCCAGCATCTCGGCAAACGCGGCGTTAGTGAACAAGATGCTGCCGTCCTGTCCGATGGCGAGCACGGGGACCGGAATCCTGTCCAAGACGACCAATGCGGGCAACTGCTCCAAGATGGCCACAGGCGATTGTTTCTGCGGGTTACTTCGTCGCTCCACTGGCCGATTATGACGCATTACACGGGGCAGTTCAGCGCTTCGGCGAAGGGCGGCGAGATCGCCCGCCGAACAGGCTTGCGGGGCATATCAATTGCCGGCGGCGGACGGCGGCTGGTATCGCGGGAACACACCCGTGGGCGCAGGCAGCACGGTGCCGGGGGCGAGACGTGCGCCGACGGCGCTAAACGTGCGTCGGTCGTCGGGCTGCCCCAGCAGGTCCAGCAGCTTGCCGCCCGCCTCGGGCATGACGGGCTGCACCAGCAGCGCCGCGATGCGGACCACTTCGCACGTGGTGTACAGGACGGCACGGAACCTTGCCTGGTCCGCCTCGGACTCGCTCTTGCGCAACACCCACGGCTCCTGCGCGGAGAAGTACTTGTTCGCCTCCCCGAGCGTCAGCCAGATCGCCTCGAGCGCCAAATGCATCGCTTGCGCGTCAAAGTTGGCACGCACCCGCTCCATCAAGCCGTCGGCCGCCGCCAATAATTCGCTGTCGGCGGCGGTCAACTCGCCGGGTTCGGGCACCACCCCGTCAAGGTTCTTGGCCAGCATCGACAACGACCGTTGGGCCAGGTTGCCGAGCTCGTTGGCCAGGTCGGCGTTGATCCGTGTGATGATCGCCTCTTCGCTGTAGCTGCCGTCCTGGCCGAACGGGACCTCGCGCAACAGGAAATAGCGCACCTGGTCCACGCCGAACTTATCGACCAGGGCGTCCGGGGCGACGATGTTGCCCACCGACTTGCTCATCTTCTCGCCGCGGTTGAGCAGAAACCCGTGCGCGAAAACCCTTCGCGGCAGCTCGATTCCGGCCGACATTAGAAATGCCGGCCAGTAGACGGCATGGAACCGGATGATGTCCTTGCCGATCATGTGCAGATCGGCGGGCCAGTAGCGGCGGAACAACGCCGAATCGGTATCGGGGTAGCCCACGCCGGTCAGGTAGTTGGTCAGCGCATCGACCCAGACATACATGACGTGGTCGGGGTGGTCGGGTACCTGAACGCCCCAATCGAACGATGTCCTCGAGATCGA
>Ga0182038_10001965_pt1 | contig 10696 bp, 14 predicted proteins | sample sta12Can44000108_FD_125976 | JGI IMG/M metagenome (GOLD analysis project Ga0182038, IMG submission 125976) | Lab enrichment of tropical soil microbial communities from Luquillo Experimental Forest, Puerto Rico - statanox.12C.anox.44.000.108 | ecosystem: Environmental > Terrestrial > Soil >...
CCCCGACACAGGATCAATCGAGAACGCCGCGCTTTTCAGGCGCGGCTACCTCGCGTACTCGTACGCCTGGTCGATCAGCCGCACCGCCCGCGCGCAGTCACGCGCGCTGATCGGCGGGGGTGCGCGGCGCTGCCAGTGGTCGAACGCGTCGCGAACTGCGGTGAAATACGGCGAGGTGATGCTGGCGCCGGCACCGGGAAGGATCTCGTCACCCTCGGCGGTGGCAAGCTTCACGATCCCGTCCTTCATCGTCAGAATGGCGTCGCGGCCGGCGATCTTCCACTCACCGTCGGTGCCGTCACGGGGGAAGCCGTTGCCGACCTCGACGGTACCGAGAATGCCGCTCTCCGAGCGGAGCATTACCGACGCGTAGTCCTCGACCGCGCGCTCATGCGCGCGGCGACTGAGTTGCGCGCCGGTGACTTCCGCCTCCTCGCCGGTCAGGTGCAGGAACATGTCCAGCCCGTGCGGCCCCAGGTTGCGCAGGCAGCCGCCACCGGCCTCGGCTCGATCGAGCATCCAGGCGCAATCCCAGGCTGGGTAGCGCGCCGGCCCGGGGCGATTGATCCGCACATAGATGTGCGACAGCGGGCCGAAGCGCCCCGCGGCGATGAGTTGGCGGGCGCGCGTTGCAAACGGCGAGTAACGCTGGGCAAGCGGGACAGCGATGAACGCCTTGAGTCGTGCCGCCTTGGCGGCGACCGCCTCCACCTCGGTCGCGTTGATCCCCATCGGCTTTTCCATCAGGAACGGATAGCCCTGATCGAGCAGGTCGTGGGCAATTGCGGCCATCTGCCGGTGCCGTCCGAGCGCCAGCACGAAGTCGGGGCGGGTCGATGCCAGCATCGTTCGGTAGTCGGTGAAGGTTGGTGGGCTCCCCACCTCGGCCGCTCGTTTCGCGACGAGACCGGCGTCCGAGTCTTGAATTGCGACCAGTTCGACGTCCGCCATGGCGACGAGGTGGCGGAGGTAAGCGGCGTCATTGAGCGCGTGCCAGTGACTTACCTCGATGGCGGCGACCCGCATCCTCATGGCGTCCTCTTCATGGATCCGCGGTCTCCTCGGCAGTGCGCGCGATATTGCGTCAATTTAGACGCCGATCGTTGGCAGTCGCGGCAGCTCGTTATGGCGTGCAACGTTTCCTCATCCGATCGGAGGATGCGTTCAACGAGCCGGGGACGCAGGAGAGCAACGCTCGTAACAGAGCATTCTCTCATTGATGCGTGACTTGGGCCCCGCTGTGCGGGGCCCATTTCGTGCTTGCCGCGGGATGCAGGCGGCGAAATTCTTTGGAGGCAAGCTACGCGGATCGATGTGTCCGATTTCGTCCGGCGCTACGCCGAGCGCCTTGCGGACAAACGCGCTGAGTGCAGCAATCTCAGCGCGAGGTCAGCCTGAATTACGAAGGCGCTAGCGTGAGCGTCCCGGTTAGCTTGGGCAGTGTGATCGATCTCCCGCACGCCTTCTGCACCGGAACTTCGTCCGGCAAATAGCCATCGGATTTGACGAGAAGGCTTTCTTGGACCACCCGTTCGTACTCTTCGAGCGGGCTTTTAATCCGGTAGAAGTGATCGCCGTCTCGATCCGGCATCGCGGCGATAATCTTGTAATCGCCGGGAGCCGCATGGCGAAGTGACATGTCCGAAGCCCAGGTCACCACTTGACCAACGTTGAATTGGTGCATTGCGCTTTCCCCCGATATCAACGACCCCGATAGCAACGACTCCGTGGCGCCTCCTCTTTAGTTGCCGTCCAAGCCTCGGCAGTGACTGAGACGAAAGGAAGGAGAAAAACGGATTATTTGTGGGCGTAGGGGGAAATCGCGCCGGCCCGGATACGCCTGGCAGCGCCCCTCTGCGGACGCAGCGCTAGTGCGGCGCTCTGCCGCTGAAGGTAGGCCGCACTGGTTGTCTCGGTCCGAGGATGAGAAATCGCGAACCGATCGCGATGCGGCTTAGTCCATTCGCGATTGCCAGCCCGGGACCCCCCAGCGTACAAGCCGAATACGCCGATCCGCCTTCACCTCTGCGGTGCGGCTCGCTGGCAGCAGGTCTCGGCATGCTCGAGGAAAAAGCAGCGACCTCGGAGCCGGCGCTCGCCGGCTTGCGAGGAGAAGATGGCGCAGTCCGCGCCGATTATGTCGAGCGCGTCGCGCAAGCGATTGCGGCTGCCGATTCGACGGTGTTGCGCGAACTCGTCAGCGATCTGCATGAGTCCGATCTCGGTGACCTGATCGAGGTGCTCGATCCGGAATTGCGGCCGCGGCTGGTGGCCTTGATGGGCCACGATTTCGATTTCACGGCTCTCACCCAGGTCGATGACACCGTCCGCGAGGAAATTCTTGAGGAGCTCCCCGCCGAAGCGGTCGCCGAAGGCGTGCGCGAGATCGATTCCGACGATGCGGTCGCGATCCTCGAGGATCTGCCGAAGGACGAACAGCGGGAAATTCTGGAACAGCTTCCGCCGCACGAGCGGGTCGCGCTGGCGCGCAGTCTGCTCTACCCGGAAAACTCCGCCGGCCGCCGCATGCAGACGGAATTCATTGCGGTGGCGCCGGCGTGGACGGTCGGGCAGGCGATCGACTACATGCGCGAGACGCCGGACCTGCCGGATCGATTTTGGGAGCTTTATGTCGTCGATGCCGAACACAAGCTCAGGGACCGTCGCGCTCGATCGCGTGTTGCGCACCAAACGACCGGTGCCGATGGCCGAGCTCCTCGACGAGGAGCTGCATCGGGTCCGGGTCACCGACGACCAAGAAGATGTGGCGCGCCTGTTCGAGCGCTACGATCTCGTTTCCGCTCCGGTCGTTGACGAGAGCGATCGTCTGGTCGGGGTGATCACTTTTGACGACATCGTCGACGTGATCGAGGAGGGGGCGGAAGAGGACATCAAGGCGCTCGGCGGCGTTCGACGGGAGGAGGAACTGTCGGACCCGGTCTGGGCCATCGCCCGCGGCCGGTTCAATTGGCTGCTCGTCAATCTGGCCACGGCGTTTCTCGCCTCCTCCGTGCTGGGCCTGTTCGAGGGGGAGCTGCAAAAGATGGTGGCGCTTGCCGTGTTGGCGCCGATCGTGGCGAGCCAGGGCGGCAATGCCGCCACGCAGACCATGACGGTGGCGGTGCGTGCCCTCGCCACGCGCGAACTGTCGACGGCCAATGCGGGCCGGATCATTTTTCGCGAAGTGCTGGTCGGCCTAGTCAATGGTCTCGCTTTTGCCGTGATCACCGGAGTTGCCGCGGCCGCCTGGTTCAAGGTCGCCGATCTCGGGCTGGTGATCGGCCTCGCCATGATCTGCAATCTCCTGGCGGCGGCGCTCGGTGGCATCCTGGTGCCGCTCGTGCTCTATCACTTCCGCGCCGATCCCGCGGTCTCCTCGGGCGTATTCGTGACCACTGTGACCGACGTCGTCGGGTTTTTCTCGTTCCTTGGCATCGCCACGCTCTGGTTCGGGTTGAAGTAGGGCGGACCCGTTCCCCGAGGCTGAGCAACCGCTGCGTGGAATAGCCGAGCAATAGGTCAATGACCGAGTAGGTCAAAAACCTATTCGTCCATTGGCCCGGAGCCACTTGTCCATTGGCTGCATAAAGCTTGGCGATTCACGGAGAATCACATAAGCGCGGCGGCGCCATGCTGCGCGTCAGACTGAAGGCCGACGGCCGGGTGGTCGAAATACGTCCCGACGGAAGCGAGCGCGCTTTCGCCAACGGATTCGATTGGGCTGTGGCTCAAGCCGGGTTAAGCGCTGGGACGACGGCGGCTGCGAACGGGCGGCGCTTGGCTGCGGTTTATGTGCGCAGCGTGCGCGCCCGTACCAAGCTCACGCAGGCCGAATTTGCCGCGCGCATCGGCGTGCCGATCGAGACCGTCCGCAACTGGGAGCAGGGCAAGCGCTCGCCGCGCGGACCGGCGCGTGCTCTGCTTCGGCTCATCGATCAGGCCCCGGACGTTGCTTTCGCGGTGCTGGGCGACGGTGGCCGACGGTGGAGTCCGGAGGGCTCGCCCAGCCCTGCCGTTGCCGGCGGACAGACCGGCGCGTAGGGCTCGCTCGACCGCGCTGCTATGCCGCACTGCGCGCTGCGGGCGCCGGCGTGGCTATCCACGTCAGCGCGGTCATCACCGCAAGCGTGGCAAGATAAGCGATCAGCTGCAGTTCGGTCGGCCGGTCGGTATAGCCGATCAGCGTGTGCAGCAGCCGGCCGATGATGCTGTCTTGCGGGAGCCAGCTGGAGCTGTCCCAGAGCTGCCGGCCGAGCAGGTCGATGGTGCCCGCGGCGTCGAGGTACTGCACCGCCTGCGCCGCCATGCCCGCTGCGAGCAGCGCGATGAGAATTGTGGTCACCATGAAGATGTGCCGCGCCGGGACCGCCAGCAGTCCATAATACGTCAGCGCCGTGAAGGCCGCGCCGGCCGCTAGCCCGAGCGCGCCGCCGACGAGCAGCGACGCGGCGGAGGTGCCGGTCGCGACGACGCCATAGAGAAACAGGACCACCTCGGAGCCTTCGCGCAGCACCGCGAGACCGACGACCACTGCCAGCGCGGTCAGCGGCCGTTGCCCGGCGGTGACCGCTTTACCGACCGCCGCCATTTCGATCGTCATCTCGCGGCCGTGCTTCGCCATCCACGCATTGTGCCACATCAGCATCACCACCGCGGCGCCTAAGACGCTGGCGTTGAGCAGTTCCTGGCCTGCCCCCTCGAAGGCATTGGCGATTGCCTCCGCGAACAGCGCAATGATCCCGGCACCGAGAGCGCCTGCGGCAATGCCGAGCGAAACCCAGGTTCCGCGTTCAGGAACGCCACGGGTGGCGGCGAGGACAATACCGACGATGAGCCCGGCCTCGATGACTTCCCGCAACACGATCACGAGGGCGCCGAGCATTTGCGTTATTCCGCGATCACGACACCCTTGGCGGTGTCGGAATGGAAGTCGCCGATGAACTCGTAACGGCCCGGCGCAAGCGGTCCGATCCGCACGAGGCCTTTCGATTTGCCGGGAATGACTTTCTCCACCTTGAGGGCAGCGCTCTCGAATTCTTCCGGCGTGGCGTCTTCATTGCTGACGTAGATCGACACGCGCTTGCCCGCGGGCACGCGGATCTCGGCCGGCTCGAATTTGTGGTTGCGAATGGTGAGATTGAACTCCTGGGCGGCCGCCGCGCCGCCGACGCTGGCTCCCGCGCTGAGCATCAGCACGAGTGCAAGAGCAAATCCGCGCATCATCGTCCGGGTATATGGTGGCCGCATGAAAGCTATGAAAGGCTTCGCGCGTGTTCATGCAAGCGCGTTGGCGTATGATTGAACCAATTCTAAGGTGCCCACGAACATGCAAATGCCTGTCGTCGAAGCAAACGGCGCCAAAATTCCCATTATCGGCCTCGGCACATGGGAGCTGCGCGGCCGGACCTGCGCCCGCATCGCGGATGCGGCACTGCGGCTTGGCTACCGCCACATCGACACCGCCGAGATGTACGACAACGAGCGGGAAGTCGGCGATGGTCTGCGCGCGTCGGGCATCGATCGCGACGAGGTGTTCATCACCACGAAGATTTGGCCGTCGCACTTTGCGCCGCGCGAGCTCGAGCGCGCCGCCAAGGCAAGCCTGACCCGCCTGCGGCTGGCGCAGGTCGATCTGCTGCTGTTGCACTGGCCCAATCCGCAGATCCCGCTGAGCGAGACGCTCGATGCGCTGAGCAAGATCAAGCGGATGGGACTCGCGCGCCATATCGGCGTGTCGAACTTCACCGTCGTCCTCGTGGAGCAGGCGGTAAAGCTCGCCGCCGAGCCGCTCGCGTGCAACCAGATCGAGATGCATCCGCTGCTCGACCAGTCGAAAGTAGTGGCGGCGTGCCGGCGCCACGGCCTGGCCGTGGTCGCCTACAGTCCGATCGCGCGCGGCGGCGCAGCCAATGAGAAGGTGCTCGCGCGCATCGGCAAAGCCCACGGCAAGACCGCAGCCCAGGTGAGTCTGCGGTTCCTGGTGCAGCAAGGCGTCGTGGTCGTTCCGCGCACCAGCCGGATCGAGCGGCTCTCGGAGAATCTTGCGATTTTCGATTTCGAGCTGTCGGCGGCCGAAATGAACGAAATCGCCGACCTTGCGCATCCGGGTGGACGCATCGTGGACTACGCCTATTCCGGATCGCCGCAATGGGATTGAAGTGCGTTGATGTCGCATCGATCCGACGCGGCACTTGTCCTGTTTTCCGGCGGACAGGATTCCACGGTTTGCCTGGCTTGGGCGCTGGAGCGTTTCGCGCGCGTGGAAACCATTGGATTTGATTACCGCCAGCGCCATCGCGCAGAACTCGAGGCGCGACCGCGCCTGCGCGAGCGGATGATCGCATTGCGGCCGGAATGGGCAGGCCTACTTGGCGAGGATCACACGGTTAAGCTCGATGCACTCGCCGAAATGTAGGAGACCGCGCTCACGCGCGAGGCCGCAATCGAAATCGACGCGAGCGGGCTGCCGACCACCTTTGTTCCCGGCCGCAACCTCGCGTTCCTGGCGTTCGCGGGCGCGCTCGCCTATCGGCGCGGGATCAAGCATCTCGTGGCCGGCATGTGCGAGACGGATTATTCCGGCTATCCCGACTGCCGCGACGACACGATCAAAGCCATGCAACTCGCGCTCAATCTCGGCATGGAGCGCCGTTTCGTGATTCATACGCCATTGATGTGGATCGACAAGGCGGCGACCTTCGCGCTGGCGCAGGAGATTGGCGGGGATGGATTTGTTGATCTTTTGATCGAGGACACCCACACCTGCTATTTGGGCGACCGCACGCACCGGCACGACTGGGGATTTGGCTGCGGCGAATGCCCAGCCTGCGGGTTGCGCGCCGAAGGTTTTGCCAGATGGAAGGGAGCGCGATGAACGAGTCCAGTCAGCCTCTCTTTGAGATCCTGCGGGGGATTACCACTGCGACGATCACCACCATGCTCCTGAAAAAGGGCATCCGCCGCTGCTGGATGAAAGGGCCGCAGCCGCTCATTGCCATTGGCGCGCGCCTGGTTGGTCCCGCCTTCACCTTGCGCTTCGTGCCCGTGCGCGAAGACCTCGCCACCCCGGAGAGCTGGGCCAAGCCGACCTCCACCCGCGGTGCGATCGAGGAAATGCCGGAGGGCTGCATCGCGGTCGCGGACGCGATGGGCATCACCTCGGCCGGAATCTTCGGTGACATTCTCACCGTCCGCATGAAGAAGCGAAACGTCACCGCGCTCGTTACCGATGGGGTGGTTCGCGACAAGGCCGGCGTGCTGGCCTCCGCGCTGCCGGTCTGGTGTGCGGGCGTCGCGGCGCCCGCCTCGGTCAATGGCCTTACCTTCGTCGGCTGGCAGGAGCCGATCGGTTGCGGCGGCTGCGCAGTCTTTCCCGGCGATATCATCGTCTGCGACGGCGACGGCGCCGTGGTTATCCCGCAGGATCTCGTGGCATTCGTGGCGGAGGAGGGCGCGGAGCACGAGCGCATGGAAAGCTTCATCGTCGCCGAAGTCGAGCGTGGCGCCAAGCTGCCCGGGCTCTATCCCATGAATGCGGAAACCAGGATGCGGTATGAAGCCTGGAAGAAAAATCGCTGAGCGAGGCGCCGTGGGCGACGGTCATGTTCTTCGTCATTTCCAAGATTCTCGGCTTCTTCGCGATCCCGTCCAATTTGGTCATCTCGATAGGACTGCTCGGCGTGTTCTTGCTGCCGACGCGGTTCGCGCGCGCGGGACGCCGATTGGTCGCAGCCAGCATCGTCATTCTGGTGATTCTCGGCCTTTCGCCGATCGGCAATCTGCTCATCCTTCCTCTCGAGCAGCGGTTTCCAGCCTGGGACGCCGCCGGCGATCCGCCTGACGGGATAATCGTGCTCGGTGGCGCGATAGCGCCGGACGTCTCGGGTGCCCGCAACGAAGTCGCGCTCAACGAATCCGCCGAGCGGGTGACGGCGCTGGCGGAATTGGCGCGCCGCTATCCCAAGGCGCGCATCGTGTTTTCCGGCGGCAGCGGCGCGCTTCTCTACGACGAGGGCACCGAAGCGGAATTCGTGCTGCGCCTGTTCGAGAGTTTCGGCATTCCGGCATCGCGCGTGATGCTCGAGGATCGCTCGCGCAACACCGTGGAAAACGCGGTGTTCTCGAAGGAGCTATTATCTCCGAAGCCGGGCGAGCGCTGGCTGCTCGTCACCTCGGCCTACCATCTGCCACGCGCGATCGGTGCGTTCCGCAAGGTCGGTTTTGCAGTGGAGCCCTATCCGGTCGATTGGCGCACGCGCGGAAACGAGGACGCGTGGCGCCCATTCCCGACGCTCGGCGACGGGCTGCGTCGAACCGACACTGCGGTGCGTGAATGGGTCGGACTTGCCGCCTATTGGCTCACCGGCCGCAGCTCGGAATTGTTTCCCGGTCCGGATGTTGGATCACATACTTGAATATCCGGCACGACTGATTGCACAGGAGAGCGCATGCCCGTCAAACTGATCATCGGCAACAAGAACTACTCGTCCTGGTCGCTGCGGCCGTGGCTTGCCATGAAAGTCGCGGGCATTCCCTTCGATGAGGAAGTGATCTCGCTCGATGCCGCCGATTTCAAATCTCGGGTCGGCAAGGTGTCCGGTTCCGGCAAGGTGCCCGCGCTCCTCGATGACGATGTCCAGGTCTGGGAATCGCTGGCGATCCTCGAATATCTCGCGGAGCGATTTCCGCGCGCCGGGCTCTGGCCTTCCGATGCCGCCGCACGCGCGCGGGCGCGCGCGATCGCCGCCGAGATGCACGCCGGTTTTGCGCCGCTGCGGCGGCTTCTCCCGATGAACATGCGCCGGCCGGTTCGGCCGCGTGAACTCACGCCGGAGGCGCAGGCCGATCTACGGCGCATCGAGTCGATCTGGAGCGATTGCCGCGGCCGCTATGGCGCGGGCGGTGCATTTCTGTTCGGGGCCTTCGGCGCGGCCGACGCCATGTACGCGCCGATCGTCTCGCGGTTCCACACCTACGCCGTCGCAGTCGGCCCGGTCACCCGGACCTATATGGCGTCGGTCATAGAACTGCCGGCTTGGAAAGAGTGGGGGACTGCCGCCAGGCAGGAAGCGTGGGTGCTTCCGGAGGACGAGGTGGACTGGCCGACCGTTCTGCGGGAATGACCTGCGCGCTTTTGCAGCGGGGCGTGGCGGTCCAAAAAATCTCGCGGAAGTGTATTGATTCCGGCCCGGGGACGAAGGAATACACGGCCATGCTGTAGCACCCCCAGCCACTTCGGTGCTGCGGGGGAGGGGTCTTTTCTAACCACGGAACCACCTGCATTCCGTCTGGAGCTGTCACATGCGATATCGAGTTATCGCGCTATGTTCGGCTGTCCTCTCGCTTGCCACCGCCTGCTGCGTTGCAGCAAAGGCCGAGGATGCCAAGCCGGATATCAAGGGATTCTTTTTGCTGACCGACTATCCGGCAGTCACGCTGCGACCCGGATCCACATCATCCATCAATCTCAAGCTGCAGAACTATGGCCTCCCGCCCGAGCGCTTTACGTTGTCGGTCGGCGGTGCGCCCCCCGGCTGGACCGCGACCCTGATCGGCAATGGCCAACCGGTGGCGGCAGCGCTGCCGCCAACCAACGGCAGCGTCGCGCTCGAACTGCGTCTCGATGTACCCAAAGATGCGCAGATCGGAACCACGAACCTGACGGTGAACGCGGACGGGCCCACGACGAAAGCTTCGCTTCCCGTTGCGGTGACGCTTGCCACCGATCTGCCGGCCAAGCTTGCGCTCAATCCGCAATTGCCGGAACTGCGCGGCACGTCCAAATCGAGCTTCGAATTCCAGCTCAACATCAAGAATGACAGCGGCAAGAAGGTGACAGCGAGCCTGTCGGCGCAAGCGCCCCAGAATTTCGACGCCACTTACACCGAGCAATACGGCAGCCAAGAACTCAATGCGATCCCGCTCGATCCGGGGCAATCGAAAGACGTCAAGTTGAAAGTCCGGCCGCCCAACACCGTGGCTGCCGGCAAATACGATGTGGTCGCCAAGGTCTCGGCGGAGGATGCGTCCGCGACCGCCACCCTCGTACTCGATATCACCGGCCAGCCGAAGATCGACATCACCGGCCGTGAAGGCCTGCTCAGCGCGCGCGCGTCGGCCGGCACGGAAACCTCGATCCCGGTCGTGCTCACAAATTCCGGTACCGCGGCGGCCGATCAAGTCGAGCTGTCGGGCACGGGGCCGTCCGGCTGGAAAGTGAACTTCGAGCCGAAGACGATCGATCGCATCGCTCCCAACGAGAACAAAGAAGTGCAGGCCCTGATCACACCTCCTGCCAAGGCCATTGCCGGCGATTACGTAGCCACGCTGCGCGCATCGGCGCGTGGCGAATCTTCGTCCCAGACGTTCCGCATCGCGGTGGTGACGTCAACCATGTGGGGAGTCTTCGGCGTCGGGCTGATCGTCGTCGCGCTGTTGGTTCTGGTCGGCGCAGTGGGATGGTTCGGACGACGATGAACGGACACATCATCGAGGCGAAAAACCTCACCAAGCGCTACGACGGGACCGCGGTCGTCAACGGCGTCTCGTTCGCGGTCGAGCGCGGCGAGATCTTCGGCGTACTGGGGCCGAACGGCGCCGGCAAGACAACCACCATCCTGATGATGCTGGGTCTGACCGAGGTGTCGGCGGGCACCGTGATGGTCGCGGGTCATGATCCGGTACGCCAGCCATTGGA
>Ga0182038_10001982_pt1 | contig 10663 bp, 14 predicted proteins | sample sta12Can44000108_FD_125976 | JGI IMG/M metagenome (GOLD analysis project Ga0182038, IMG submission 125976) | Lab enrichment of tropical soil microbial communities from Luquillo Experimental Forest, Puerto Rico - statanox.12C.anox.44.000.108 | ecosystem: Environmental > Terrestrial > Soil >...
ACCGTTCTGTTCACGCAATTTTTGCGGTTCGATCCGCGCGAGCCCGACTGGCCCGACCGCGACCGGTTTGTGCTGTCCGCAGGGCACGGCTCGATGCTGCTCCACGCGCTCCTTTATTTGACCGGCTATGCCGACATGACCGTTGACGAGCAGAAGCGCTTCCGGCAGCTCGGCAGCCGGACTGCCGGCCACCCGGAGCGTGGGCATGCCAGCGGCATCGAGACGACCACCGGCCCGCTCGGCCAGGGCTTTGGCAACTCGGTCGGCATGGCGCTCGCCGAGCGGCTGTTGGCGGCCGAGTTCGGCGAGGAGATCGTTGATCATCACACTTATGTTATTGCGAGCGACGGCGACCTGATGGAGGGTATCAGCCACGAGGCAGCCTCGCTAGCGGGCCATCTAGGCCTCAAAAAGCTGATCGTCTTCTATGATGACAACTCGGTGTCGATCGACGGCCCGACCGAATTGGCGTTTTCCGACGATCCGTTATTGCGGTTCAGGGGTTATGGCTGGGCGACCGAACGGATCGACGGCCATGATCACGAGGCGGTCGCCAATGCCGTCCGGCGCGCGCATAAGAGCGATGGTCCGAGCCTCATCGCGTGCCGCACGACGATTGCTTTCGGGGCGCCGACCAAAGCCGGGACCGCCGCGGCGCATGGCGCCCCGCTTGGGGCGGCGGAGATCGCCGGAGCACGTGATCGGCTCGGCTGGAACAATCCACCTTTCATGATCCCGGAGGATATTCTCGCGGAATGGCGCGCCGCGGGTGCTCGCGGCGAAACCGCCCGCGGCGCCTGGGAGGCCCGTGTTAGATCACTCTCGGCTGAGCGCCGTGCCGAATTTCAACGGCGTCAGCGCAACGAGCTGCCGTCCGGTCTCGAACTGCCATCGCGGAGGTGTGCGACGACTTCCGCCAAGCAAATGCCAAAGTCGCGACCCGGCAAGCCTCCGGCACGGTCCTCGACACGTTGACTCGGGTGGTGCCCGAGCTCGTCGGCGGCTCGGCCGATCTGACTCCGTCGAACAACACCAAGGCCAAAGACCAGAGGGACGTCCGCCGCGGCGATTTTTCTGGCCGCTATATCCGCTATGGCGTACGGGAGCATGGGATGGCGGCGGCGATGAACGGGATTGCCGTCCATGGCGGGCTGATCCCTATGGCGGCACCTTTCTGACCTTTTCCGACTACGCTCGGCCCTCGATCCGGCTGTCGGCGTTCATCGGGGTCGGCGTCATCTATGTCATGACGCACGACTCAATCGGTCTCGGAGAGGATGGCCCGACGCATCAGCCAGTCGAGCATTTGGCCGCGTTGCGCGCCATCCCAGGGCTTTATGTCTACCGCCCGGCTGATCCGGTCGAGACCGCCGAGTGTTGGGCGCTGGCTGTGCAAATACGCGAGGCCCCGTCCCTCCTCGCGTTGACACGCCAATCGCTGCCGCTGCTGCGCCGGGAAGGCGGCTCCGAAAACTGCTCGGCACGGGGCGCTTATGTCATCGCCGAGGCCGCAGGTGCTCGCCAGGTGACATTGCTCGCGACCGGTTCCGAGGTCTCGGTCGCGATGGCGGCGCGGGAAGCACTGGCAAAGGACAAGATCCAAGCTGCTGTCGTATCGATGCCTTGTTGGGAAATTTTTGCCAAAGCCCCAAGGGAATATCGGGACGCGGTGCTCGGTTCGGCGCCGCGCGTTGGGGTCGAGGCCGCTATAGGCTTTGGCTGGGATCGCTGGCTCGGGTCACGCGGCGCCTTTATCGGCATGGAAGGATTTGGCGCATCGGCTCCAGGAGAAGCGCTCTTTCCTCATTTCGGCATCACGCCTGAAAAGGTTGCAGAGGCAGCCCGCTCGCTCCTATAGATTGACGAGGAGCTTTGGGAGGGCGAACCATGGCGGTACGGGTTGCGATCAACGGCTTTGGCCGCATTGGCCGGCTGGTGCTGCGGGCGGCCTACGAGCACAAGCACGCCGAAATCGAGGTAGTTGGGGTCAACGATCTCGGCCCGGTCGAGACCAACGCTCACCTCCTCAGATATGACAGCGTGCACGGCCGTTTCCCCGGTGAGGTCACGACCGGCGACAATTGGATGGATATCGGCCGCGGCAAGATCCGCGTCACCGCCGAGCGCGACCCGGCAAAGCTGCCATGGCGCGAACTCGGGGTCGATGTGGCGCTCGAATGTACCGGCATTTTCACGAAGCGTGAGGCTGCAGCAAAGCATCTAGAGGCGGGCTCCAAGCGCGTCATCATCTCGGCTCCGGCTGATGGCGCCGATATGACGGTTGTGCTGGGGGTCAACCAAGAGGAGCTGAAACCCGAGCACAAAGTCATTTCGAACGGCTCGTGCACGACCAACTGTCTCGCGCCGGTCGCGTATGTACTGCATCAGGGCGTAGGGATCGAGCGCGGGTTCATGACGACGATCCACTCCTACACCGGCGACCAGAGCCTGCAGGACACGCTACACAGCGATCTCCGCCGCGCCCGCGCTGCCGCGCAGGCGATGATCCCGACCTCGACCGGCGCGGCGCGGGCGATCGGCCTCGTCTTACCGGCGCTCAAGGGCAAGCTCGACGGCACCGCGATCCGCGTGCCGACCGCCAATGTCTCGCTCATCGACCTCACTTTTGATGCGGCGCGCGAGACCACGGGCGATGAGGTCAATTCGCTGATGGAAGAAGCCTCCCGCTCGAACCGGTTGCAGGGCATTCTCGGGATCAACAAGGCGCCGACCGTATCGGTCGATTTCAACCACGACTCGCACAGCTCGACCTTCGATGTGACGCAGACCCAAATCCTCGACAAGCGCTTTGTTCGAGTCCTCTCCTGGTACGACAACGAATGGGGTTTCTCCAACCGTATGGTTGAAGTCGCGGCCTATTTCGGCGGGATGGCCTAATCCCGCCGAGATTGCCTCATCGCTTCGCTCCCTCGCGATGACAGGCTCCCGGGTCATCGCGAACAAAGGGAAGCAATCTCGTGATGGCGGAGCTCGGGTTATCGTCGTTCATTCGCTGGGCCAGGCGATAGCGGCGGTGACGGTGGCCGCCCGAGCGGACCAATCAATAACCCTCGCGAGCGCGCCGGATGCCGGGGGCTATGTAGGGCCGGGCTGGTTCAAGGCGCTTATCGCCGCCGCCCGCGAGGCGGTTCCCGAGGTATGCTGTTCCGCACTGCTCGATTGCGGCGACAATGTGGGTGCCGCTCTGGCAGCAATCCGCGCAGAATTCGAAGGCGTCATATTCACTGGCCGGACCGATGTCGCCCGGCGTCTCGCCGACATTGCGGGGCAACACGGGGTGCGGTTCGAGAGGAACCGTCCGCAAGAGGTGCTCGATCTTGGTGAAGATTTCTTTGCCTCCGAGGAAAGCCTGCAGCGACGCTGCGCCGAGTTCCTTGGTCGAAGCCTTGCGATCAGCTAGGGGATTGCTGGCGGGCGACTTCGGCGCGTACCCCGCTGCCGGCCATCATCATTTCCGTTGCGAACGCCGCAATAGCGCTGATCGTGCAGACGATAGCGATCCCGAATGTCGTGAACAAGACCGAGGCGACCGTCGCGTTGCGCAACGCCCCGACAAAAAGAGTGAACACCGATGCGCAAGTGGCAGCCGCGGCGACGGCGCCCAAAACGACGGCCGCGTCGAGGGCGATGGATCGCCGGCGCAGACGCAGGAGTTCTCGGACTAGATCTGCGCATTCTTCGGGCGCGGCCTGTTCCATCGCCTTGGTGATCTGAGCCACGAGGTCGGCCACTCTCGCGAGCCGGGTTGCAAATACGTTTAGCAATGTCGCTATACCCGACAGCAGGAAGATCGGGGTCAAAGCCACCTGGATGACATGAGCAACCAGGTCGAGTGACGTGTCCGCATTTAGCGCGCCGGGCATCCCTTTCTCGCTGTGTTGCTTGGACTCGCTCACTCCCGCTCAAGAGAGCCGCCACTGGCTAGCTCGGCGTAGAAATGGAACGAGTCTTTTAGCCGTCGCTCGAGCGTCGAGAAATCGACATGTACGAGGCCGAATCTCTTGCTGTAGCCAAACGCCCACTCGAAATTATCGAGCAGCGACCACACGAAATAGCCGCGCACCGGAACTCCCGCCGCGATCGCGTCCTGGACGGCCCCGAGATAGCCTCGGAGATAGGCAATGCGACGCTCGTCGCGGACCCGCCCGTCTTCGTCGATGTGATCGGCAAAGGCGGCCCCGTTTTCGAGAACATAGATCGGACGGTCGCCACTATAGCGCTCTTTCACCTCGACGAGCACTTGGCGAAGCGCGTCAGGTACGATTTCCCAGCCCATTTCGGTCACCGGTGTTCCCGGCTCGGGCGGAACCGTGACGGCTTCGAACGGATGGTCCTGGTCATGCCGAACGCGCGAGCGCGTGTAATGGTTGAATGCGAAGAAATCAAATTTCTGTTTGATGATGTCGAGGTCGCCCGGTTGCACGAGCACCTCCATTTGGGCAGAAAGCGGCTCAGGATAGACACCATGGATCTGCGCATCGGGAAAGGAACGATTCCACAGCGCGTCGAGCATGGCCGCCGCGGTTTCATCTTGCTCGCGTTCGCTCGCCGGCTCTCTAGGATGAAAATTGTAGATATTGCCGATCAGCAAATCGGCTCGCTCGGAGCGCATCGCCTCTACGCCGAGCCCATGGGCGAGGTTCATCACGTGAATCGCTTTGAGCGCGCTCTCGCGGCCGCGAATGCCAGGCGCGTGTACGCCCTCGCCATAGCCTAATACCGCGGCAGCATTGGGCTCGTTGAAACTTGCCCAGTGTTTGACCCGATCCCCGAGCCGTCGGACCGTGACGGCCGCATAATCGGCGAACCAGGAACCCACATCCCGATTTTGCCAGCCACCGCGATCCTCGAGCGGTTGTGGCAAATCCCAGTGATAGAGGCACACCCATGGCTCGATGCCATCCGCCATCACCGCATCGATGAGGCGGTCGTAGAACTCCAGGCCCTTCGGGTTGGCGCTGCCTCGCCCTTCCGGGAATATGCGCGGCCACGCAATGGACAGGCGATAGGCGCCGATGCCGAGTTCGCGCATCAAGGCGACATCCGCGGGCCAGCGATGATAATGGTCGCAGGCGACATCACCGGTGTCGCCTCTCAAAATTCTTCCGGACTGATGGCTGAAGGTGTCCCAGATTGACAACCCACGGCCGTCCTCGTTGACGGCCCCTTCGATCTGGTAAGCCGCCGTCGAAGCACCCCAGAGGAACCCGTCGGGAAAGCTAGTGGCCATAGTACCTTCCGTCGCGTGGACAACAAATTGGTAACCGTTCTCAGCGATCCTTAGTCTCCATCGCTTTGATCGGGGATGTTCGACACTATGGACAGTCTGCCAACCTGGGCTTGGTGGCTCGTCGTCGCTGGGCTGCTGTTGAGCCCGGTGTTTGCGTTTCTGATCGCCATTTTGGCCGAGATCTTCATCGAAGTCCTAAAGGAGGGCGGCCTTGCCGCCGTTATTACTTTGGTGGTCGCCGGGCTAGCCGGTCGTTTGGTACTGCGCAGGCTCAGGACGCGTCCCGCGCTCAATCATATTGTCGAGGATCAGGCATAAAGCTCCGGGGGCAGTCGAGGTGCCACGCGTCCGCGGGCATGCAGATAAGCTTGCCAAAAAAGGCACGCAGCGACCGAGCGCCAGGGTCGCCATGCCTCGCCGCGACGCCGCAAATCAAGCTCGCTGGGGCGAGCCCCGAGACCCAGCTGCTCGCCAATCCCAACCTGCAGGCCGAGGTCGGCGGCCGGCCAGATATCAGGCCGGCCCAATGCGAACAGAAGGTAAATTTCGGCGCTCCAGCGCCCGATACCTCTGACTCCCAACAATTGGCCGAGTGCGATGTCGTCGTCGGCCGCCGCGAGGCGCGCGAAATCGAATTCGCCGCTCTCGACAGCCGCGGCCAAATCACGCGCATAGCCCATTTTCTGCCGGCTAAACCCGCATGACCGCAATGTGGCGTCGTCGAGGGTGAGGAAAATCTCGGGCACCAGGGGATGACAGAGCCCGGTAAGCCGGTGATGCATTGCCGCCGCTGCATCGATCGAAACCTGCTGCTCCAGAATAATATGCAAGAGAGTGGCAAACCCGTTGCGGCGCCGGCGAAAGCGGGGTTGGCCTGCCTTGTCCAAGATCTCGGCAAAAATCGGCTGGGCGGATAACACGGAGATTCCATCCGCCAGACCCTGCGGCGCATAGATCGTTCCGTCGGCCTGTTCGCCCGCCATCAATCCGCCTCCCGCCCGCTCGCTGACCCTGACGATCGGCAACTCTTATGGCATAGTAGCTCCCCGGCCTACAGTAGCCGTGGGGGAGGAGTGCGGGTTGCTCGCCGGAGCGTGACCGTCATCATAGCGACGGCGGTGGTGCTGGCAGTGTTCGGGCTTGCGGTGCGAATTTATATGGGCCGCGAAGTCGAGGATCGCCTTGCCGCCGGGGAAGCAGTCAACATTGCGGCGTTGCGCTCGCCATTGCCGAAACCAGCTTTTCTCGCCTGTCCGCCGCATTATTGCGGGGCAGCAGAAGCTATAACAAGCCCTGTATTCGATATGTCTTGGGACCGCCTACGCCAGTATTGGAATGAGGTGATATCTGGCCAGGCTCGCGTGGTAACTGTGATGGTCGATGAGGATGCCAAGCAGTCCGTTTACATTCAGCATTCTGCAGCCTTCCGTTTTCCAGATATTATTACGGTTGAATTTGTTCCGCTGGATGCCAATCGTTCCAGCATCGCGATCTTTAGCCGCTCACGATACGGAGAGTACGATTTCGCCAAAAACCGCAAACGAGTGGAAAGATGGCTCGTGTTGCTTCAGAAAGTAGCGCGGCCGGCTACACCAAGCCGAGGGGGTGCGTGATTGTAGGCATCAAGCCTCCTGCGATCTCAGCCCCATGGGCTCCGTCGCCTCGTGTACCTACGTCCCGCCGGCGGGACTGAACCCCCGTAGGAGCCACTGCGGCCTCGAAATGCGCCCGGGCGGACGGACGCGAAGGTTTGACTTCGCGGCGGCTGCAGCAACGGCACACCGCTCGGTCGCAGAATGTTCACTAAAATCAAGCCCGTGACAAAGCCGCCAATATGCGCCCAAAACGCCACTCCGGGTGTGCCGGCGGCGACGCTCAGCCCGCTGATGAGCTGCATCACAAACCACAGGCCCAGCATCGCCCACGCGGGTACGTTGACGATGCGAAAAAAGATCACGATCCACACAAAGCAGTGCACATTCGCATGGGGGTAGAGCAGAAGATACCCTCCGAGCACACCGGCGATCGCACCACTCGCGCCGACCATGGGAATGTGCGAGGCGGGGCTCGAGAGGGCCTGGGCAAGAGCAGCCACAACCCCGCAGCTCAGATAGAGAGAAAGATAACGGCCCCGCCCCAGCAGGTCCTCGATGTTATTTCCAAAGATCCACAGGTAGAGCATATTACCGATCAAATGAAACCACCCGCCGTGCAAAAACATGCTCGTGAAAATTTTGGCCCAGGGTGACAAGAGTTGATAAGAACGGGGCGGATGCCAGAGCCCAAAAAGCTCGGCCGGGACCATGCCGTAAGTGAACAAGATTTGGCGTTCGTTTTGGCCTAATTGCCAAAGGAAGGCGCCGGTGCACAACCCGATAAGAAAATAGGTGATAACCGGCGGACGGACAGTCGGGTTGTCGTCGTAGAGCGGGACTGCAAAAATCACGTCGAGATTCCGCGGGGCAACCGCGACTCCCGCGGAACACGAGTTCGGGTCAGGAGCCGATGAGACCGAGCTGCGGACTCGACGGCTCCGCAAAGAGGCGCTTTGGGATGCGACCGGCCAGCCGCGCAAGCCGCCCGCCTTCCACAGCCGCGCGCATAGCTGCTGCCATTCGGCGTGGATCATGCGAACGCGCGATCGCGGTATTGACCAGAACCGCGTCGCAGCCGAGCTCCATCGCAAGCGTAGCGTCGGAGGCGGTGCCGATCCCGGCATCGAGCACAACCGGAATGGGACTGCGCGAGCAGATCAGTTCGATCGCCGCCGGGTTCGCGATGCCCATCCCCGAGCCAATCAGCGAGCCAAGCGGCATCACGGCCGCGCACCCGACATCGGCCAGCTTCTGGCAAGTCACCGGATCCTCGTTGCAATAAGGAAGCACGGTAAAGCCGCTGCGCACCAGCTCTTCGGCCGCGCGCACGAGCTGTTCGACATCCGGGTACAAGGTTTCGCGGTCGCCGATCAACTCAAGCTTGACCCAGGATGTGTCGAGCGCCTCCCGCGCCAACTCAGCCGTTAGTACAGCGTCTCGCACGGTGGCACAGCCTGCGGTGTTCGGTAGCAAGCGACAGCGTCCGCCCAGCAAATCGACCAAGCTTTCCGCGTAACCCTCAAGGCTGATCCGCCTGATCGAGACGGTGACGAGCTCCGCCCCGCTCGCCTCGAGGCAGTCCAGCAGCACTTGCTGGTTCGGGTAACCGGCAGTGCCGACAAAGAGGCGGGAAGACAGAGGGGTGCCGGCAATAAGAAATGGATCGGTCATCGGATATTGTCCTGGACGCATGGATATCGAGGCTAACTCAACCGCCGGAAAAGGGCCTGACGATTTCTACGTCGTCACCAGGCCCCAGACATTTAGAGCACCATTCCGATCGGCGAACCACGGCGCCGTTCACGGCTACAGCAAGAAAACGCGCGGTCGGGTCGATGCCACGGGCCGTAAGAAGCTCACTCACGGTCATCACCGGAATTTCTTCCTCCACCCCATTTATTTTCAACCTCATGGTCGTACCTGACCAGCGGCGATCTGGCCGTTTGTCGACACCGACTGGGCGTGCCTTCTGCTGAAGCGCTCTGGCGTGAAGGGCTCGACAATTTCAGGCAGACGCCCGGTCAAAACGTATGCGCTGACCGTCTCGACTGTGATCGGCGTCAGCAAGATCCCATTGCGATGGTGTCCTGTTGCAACGATGAGCCCATCGATCCCGCTCGGTCCCAGCATCGGCGCGTCGTCGCGCGAACCCGGACGAAAGCCCACCCAAGTCTCGGCGATCGGCAATTCCTCGATGGCGGGCACAGCCCGCCATGCACCTTCAAGCAACGCCAGCAACCCTCCCGCTGTCAGCGTGTCGTCGAAGCCACGCTCTTCTACGGTCCCGCCGACAACAAGCCGCCCGTCGCGACGAGGCACGAGGTAGCTGCGCGGCGCCCAGACAACATGCCGCAACAAGGGTGCCGAGGGATCCATCCGCAAAGCCAACATTTGCCCCTTGATGGGGCGGACCGGCGGCAAATGGGCGGACGGGATGCCGGCGATCTCGCGCGACCAGGCGCCGGCCGCCAGGATGACGACATCGGCGGGATCGCGGCCATGGTCCGTCAAAACGGCGCGGGCCCGTCCGCCTGCGACTTCCACTTCCCGGACCGGAACGTGCTCTCGGAGCACGACCCCGGCCCGGCGCGCCGCTTCGCCAAGCCCCTGAGTGAGCCAGCGGTTCTCGACCTGGTGATCTCGCGGGCTCCACACCGCGGCCGGAATTCCCGGTCGCAAATGCGGCTCGCGACGTCGCGCCTCAGCCCCTGAAAGCCATTGAAGTTCAAGCCCCAGGCTCTTCTGAAAATCGCAGATGTGGCGCAGGTGTTCGGCATCATCCCGGGTCAACGCAACGACGATCGTACCCTCGTCGCGATAGCCAACCGAGATGTCGGATACCGCCTCGAGCTCGCGCGCGAAACTTGGCCACATCCGTTGGCTTGCGAGCGCAAGGACGAGCAGCTCTTCCTCGCCCGGCTCGGTCTCCACGGCCGCAGCAAGCATCCCTGCGGCGGCCCAACTCGCGCCACGCCCGGCTTCGGCGCGATCGTATACGGTCACCGAGCAACCAGCGTGCGCAAGACGCCAGGCGATCCCCAATCCGATGACCCCGGCGCCGATAATCACGGTTTTCGGGCGAGACGACGTAATGGCAAACGGTACGGTGATCGCGGACTCCCTTCGCCGGGCACGCCCGGCCAGGTTCAGTGGGTCTGATCTCAGCCGGCTAGCCGCGGAGAATCACCCCCGCCACCAGCGGCACCCCAGCCTCTTGCCAATTTCGGCGTAAGACTTTGCGGATTCAAGCCCTTTGTTTTGATGGGATGCGGTTGTGGACAGCTTTGGCGAATGGGCCCGGCCTTTTAATCCCTGCTGAATGTAACTTGCTTCTTGAACATATGTTCGGTCGATGTTACGTTGACCACATCCACCTGCATCTGGTGATACACATGGCGCGCATTTTGCTCGTCGAAGATGACGCTGCCGTGGAACAAACTTTGTCAGAGTTTTTGCGCAGCATCGGTAACTGCGTTATCAGCGCATCTTCTGCCGAGCAGGCGCGCCTTATACTGGTGAGCGACCGAGTCGATCTTGCGTTGATCGATTGCCTGATGAGCGGAGAGCAAGGGAACTCCTTTGCCGAACACGTCTCCCAGCTCGGGATCCCGACGATTTTGACAAGCGGCGACCCTCATTATCTGGAAACGTTGGACGGACAAGAGGTGCCTTTTCTCCCAAAACCTTTCCGATTGACCGCGTTAGAGGAGCTTGTTTCGCGAATTCTGCAGCCGAAGGTGGGTAACCAATCGCTCGCCACGAAAGGCTCCTTATAGGATCGCTCGTCTGCCTCTCGCGGCCCCAATCGGGACATAGC
>Ga0182038_10001983_pt1 | contig 10660 bp, 9 predicted proteins | sample sta12Can44000108_FD_125976 | JGI IMG/M metagenome (GOLD analysis project Ga0182038, IMG submission 125976) | Lab enrichment of tropical soil microbial communities from Luquillo Experimental Forest, Puerto Rico - statanox.12C.anox.44.000.108 | ecosystem: Environmental > Terrestrial > Soil >...
ACCGGCGGCTTTGCCTTGTCCCCCATACGTGCCGAGTGGGTATGCCGGTGCGCACACGGCGACGTTGGGTGTCGGACCAACACGGAGCGGTTCTCCACGGTCCGACTGAGACAAGCATACGCTCTCGCACCTCTCCTACCTATTCTCGCGTGTGAGCCGCGCGGATTCGAACGCCGCTAAGCACGATGATTGAATTGCTGATCGAACGCGGCGTCGATAAGGATTGATGCTTCCCATGCGTTTCCCAATCGCTGTTTTCTGGGAAGCAATATCAGACAAAAACCGCAGAAGTAATTGACAACAAACCTAAATTGCTACTGACAATTTTGGACGACTTCAGAATTTCTAACAGCGGGCGCTTACAGCGGCAACGCTGTGGGTGCGCCGGTTGGGGCTAACCGCGCAGACCCTGTTGGCGGACTTGTGCAATAATCTGCAACAATTGGGCCGTGAAACGCTCACTTGTCGGCTTGGCGGCGCCGGGCTAGGCGTGGCGGTAAAATCAAGGGGAATCCCGCATGGAACGGGTCAAAAGCGAGGATGTTATCGGCGCCAAGGGCCGGCCTTTCACCGGCGCCGAATATCTCGAAAGCTTGCGCGACGGCCGCGAGGTCTACGTCTATGGCGAGCGGGTTGAGGACGTCACCACGCATCCGGCATTTCGCAACGCCGCCCGCTCGATCGCGCGGCTTTACGACGCGCTGCACGACGAGCGCAAAAAGGAGCTGCTCACCTGCGAGACCGATACCGGTTCGGGCGGCTTTACCCACAGGTTTTTTCGCGCCGCGCGTTCGCGCGACGACCTGATCAAGCAGCGCGACGCCATCGCCCATTGGGCGCGCATGTCCTACGGCTGGATGGGGCGTTCGCCAGATTACAAGGCGTCGCTGATGAATACGCTCGGCGCCAATTACGATTTCTACGGACGGTTCGCGGACAACGCCAAGGCCTGGTACCGGCGGGCGCAAGAAAACGTGCTGTTCATGAACCACGCCATCGTCAATCCGCCGGTCGACCGCGCCAAGCCCGTCGATCAAGTGAAAGACGTGTTCATCACCATTCAAAAGGACACTGATGCCGGCATCTACGTGTCGGGCGCCAAAGTAGTCGCCACCTCGTCAGCGCTTACGCATTATAATTTTCTCGGCCAGAACGCGGCGGTGCCGCTGCACGACACCGATCTCGCCGTGATGTTCATCGCGCCGATGAACGCGCCCGGCGTAAAGCTTTTGTGCCGCGCCTCTTATGAAATGATGGCGAGCGTGATGGGATCGCCGTTCGATTATCCATTGTCGTCGCGTTTCGATGAAAACGACGCGATCTTCGTCTTCGACAATGTATTCATTCCGTGGGAAGACGTGCTCTTGTACCGCGATCTCGAAAGGTTGAAGATATTTTTTCCGCAATCCGGATTCCTCGCCGGCTATCAATTCCAGGGCTGCACACGGCTTGCGGTGAAGCTCGATTTTCTCACCGGCGTCATCGTCAAGGCTCTGCATGCCGCTGGATCCGACGAATTTCGCGGCAATCAGGCTATGCTCGGCGAAGTCATTGCTTGGCGGAATCTGTTCTGGGCGCTGACCGACGCCATGGCCATGAATCCGACACCGTGGGTCAATGGCGCCGTCCTACCCAATTTGCAATCGGGATCGAGTTATCGCGTCTTCGCCGGCGATGCTTATGGGCGCGTGAAGGAAATCGTCGACAAGATCGTCGCTTCGTCGCTGATTTATTTGCCGTCGTCGACCAAGGATTTCAAAAATCCAACGATCGACAGCTATCTCGCACGCTACGTGCGCGGCTCCTATGGCATCGAGTACAAGGATCGCATCAAAGTGATGAAACTCTTATGGGACGCGATCGGCACGGAATTTGGCGGCCGGCATGAACTTTACGAGCGCAACTACGCCGGCAACCATGAGGACGTCCGCATCCAGGCGCTGTGGAATGCGCAAGGCTCCGGCACGCTGGAACAGATGATGGCGTTGGCCGACCAATGCATGTCGGAATACGACGAGAACGGCTGGACCGATCCGGCCTGGCTCGATCCGGATGACGTTGCCTATTCCGGACCGCCGCAAAAGGCGAGGGCGGCGGAGTAGGCGGATGAATGCTAGGCTGCATCGATGAGTTGGATCGACCAGCGTCCCGACGATGCAATGGACGGGGCCTTCACGGCCGTCGGCCCGGGTCCGATTACGAGCGTCGAGCCGCTCCTATTCCGCGAGGCCATGAGCCGGCTCGGCGCCGCGGTCCATGTCGTCACCACCGCGGGCATCGCCGGAAAGACGGGCTTTACCGCGACCGCGGTGTGCCCGGTCTCCGATCAGCCGGCGATGCTGCTCGTGTGTCTCAACCGGCGCAGCAACAGCGCCCCGTTGCTTGCCCAAAACGGCGTGTTCTGCGTCAACACATTGGGCGCCGCGGAAGAGAAGCTTGCCGACCTGTTCGGCGGACGAAGCGGGGTCCACCTGCACGAACGGTTTTCCGCCGGTGAGTGGATCACGTTAAAGACCGGTGCTCCGGTTCTGGCGTCCGCGGTCGTGTCGCTGGATTGCCGCACCATCGAGACCAAGGCGATGGCCTCGCACAATGTGGTATTCGGGGTCGTGGAGGCGGTGCGGATGGGGCAAAGCGGCCCGGCGTTGGTTTATCACGAAAGAGGTTACAAGCGGGTCTGAAAGCGGCTAGGCGGCGACTCGCAATTCGCACCTCGCCATTCGCTTTCAGGCGTAATGGGCTATGGTTGCCCCATGATTGGCGAGAACCGGTCATCGGCACTGCCGCTCTTCCATCTTTACGGCGATCCGCCGGACGATCAGGCATTCGACTTCATTCACATAGAGCGGATTGCGTCGCGCGCGGCGATACACGAATGGACCATTCGTGCCCATCGTCATCGCAATTTGTTTCAGATCCTGCTGATCGAGCGCGGCGGCGGCGACATGACTTTCGATGTGGCAAAACTCGCCTTCGCCGCACCAGCGGCGATTCTCATTCCGGCGGCGATCGCGCACGGCTTTCGTTTTGAGCCGAACGTCAGCGATGGCTGGGTGATCAGCTTCACCGAAGATGCCGCCGGGGCCCTTGGTGACCGCTCGGGGGAAGCGCTGAGCAGGCTGCGGTCGCTCGCAGCGGAGCCGGTCGTTCCGCTCGCCGATGACCTCGAGCGCGGACGCCTGTTTGCGCTGGCCGCGGAGTTGTTCGACGAACACAGTCTCGCTCGCGAAGGCTATCGGCTGGCGATGCGCGGCCTTCTGGTGCTGATCGCGGTTGCTGTAGCGCGGCTTGCGGCAAGCAGCGCGCGCAGCGGCAGTGTAACGCTGCGTCCGGCCGACGCGACCGTTGCACAATTGCGCGCGCTGCTCGATCAATTCTTCCGTAACGAAAGGCTCTTGGGATTCTATGCCGAAAAGCTCGACATGACGGTTGATCGCCTCAATGACCACGTCAAACATGCAACCGGCGTCACCGCCGGGCATCTCATTCGCCAGCGCGTGCTGAGCGAAGCCAAACGTCAGCTGGTTTTCACGACACAGCCGATCCACGACATCGCCAAGGAGTTGGCCTTCGCCGATCCGTCGCATTTCGCACGATTCTTCCGCAAGCAAACCGGTACGACGCCGCATGAGTTTCGCGAGCGGCGGGGAGGGTAATTTCGTCATGCCGGGGCTGAGGAGCCCAGAATGGCGCGCAGACTAATTCAACAAAAACTTCAACACCGTATCGGTATAGGCCTGCGGTCGCTCGATATTGGCGATGTGCGCCGCATCCAGCACCGCAATCTGTGCGATTGGGATGTGCTGGCAGATGAACTCGTTGCCGTCGACCGGAGTGGCCGGATCGTGCTTGCCGGCGATCACCAGCGTCGGTGCGTTGATTTTTGCCAAAAGCGGACGATGATCCATATCGCGGATCGCTTCGCAGCAACCGAGATAACCCTCCGGCTTGGTGGCGAGGAACATCTCGCGCATCCGCGTCATCGCCTGCGGATTACGTTCGCGGAAATCCTTGGTGAACCAGCGCTCCATATTGGCGTCGACGAGCGCGCCCAAGCCTTTTTCCCGCACGGTCTTGAGCCGACCCTCCCACAGTGCCTTGTCGGCGAAATATGAGGACGTGTTGGAGAGGACAAGCTTGTCGACGCGTGCCGGCGCGTTAGCGCCGAGCCATTGTCCGACCATGCCGCCCATCGACAGGCCGCACCAATTGATCTTGGCGATCTTAAGCGCGTCAAGGACGGCCAGCACATCGCGGCCGAGCCGCTCCATCGTATAGCGCCCCTTCGGCACGCTCGATTGGCCATGGCCGCGGCGATCGTAACGCACCAGACGAAAATATCGGCTCCACGCCGGCGCCTGGTCGTCCCACATGTGCAGATTGGTGCCGAGCGAATTCGACAGCATCAGCACCGGGCCGTTGTGCGGCCCTTCGACTTCGACGTGGATGATGCAACCGTCGTCGGTTTTGATGTCCGGCATTCCGTCCTCCCCATATTTACCGGACACGCTGCAGCTGCACCGCAGATCCGGGATCGTCACAGACTCTGAGTCTGTAAAGGTCCCCGTTCAGCAGCGCACCATTTCATGCTGCGCTGCGCCCGGGACACGTCCCGAACTTCTGTAGCACTCTTTTCACGAGCCGCGCGAGGCGCTAAGCGGATATATCAGCAAAGCCAAGCGGCGCGCGCGCAAGGAGTTCCTCAGATGGCGATGACCATGAACGGCGAATACGAGCTGCGGGTACCGCCGCAAACGGTTTGGGAAAAACTGAACGATCCGGCGATCTTGAAAACGTGCATTCCGGGTTGCGAACAATTGGACAAGACGTCGGACACTGAATTTCAGGCGGTCGCGACCGTCAAGATCGGGCCCGTCAAAGCGAAGTTCAAAGGCAAGGTCACGCTGTCCGATCTCGATCCGCCGAACGGCTACAAGATTTCCGGGCAGGGCGACGGCGGGGTCGCGGGATTTGCTAAAGGCGGAGCGACGGTGAAGCTCGCGCCAAAGAACGGCGGCACGCTTCTATCTTACAATGTCGATGCCCAGATCGGCGGCAAGCTGGCGCAACTCGGACAGCGCCTGGTCAACGGCGCGGCCAAGAAGGTTGCCGACGACTTTTTCGCGAACTTCGCGAATGCCGTTAATCCGAAGGCGGCGTAGCGACAACGGCTGGACCCCAGCGCAGAGCCAGCAACAATGCCAATGCGGACCTGTCGCACCAAAGTGATGGCCTGCCAAGCGTTCAACCCGCTTGACCGGCAGCAGGCTTGCGGTTCACAGTAATTTGGCGTTCCGGGCGCCAAAAATGCCAAAATCGGCCCGAATCCGCGCCCGAACGCCGCCGGCGGTCGCGTTCGGTGGCAAATCACGACGTTTTGACCCCAATTTCGAGGAGGGACCCTATGGCAGGCGAGACGGCAGCCGTGTCCATGACGGTGAACGGCAAGCCCATCACCGCCAATGTCGACGCGCGCACGCTACTAGTGCAGCTGCTGCGCGAACACTTGCGGCTTACCGGCACGCATGTCGGCTGTGACACATCGCAGTGCGGCGCTTGTGTCGTGCACGTCAACGGCAAGGCGATCAAATCCTGCACGGTTTTGGCGTTGCAGCTCGAAGGGGCCAATGTGCTCACGATCGAGGGACTGGCGGCACCCGACGGTCCGCTCCATCCGATGCAGGAAGCATTCCGCGAGAACCATGGTTTGCAGTGCGGCTTTTGCACGCCGGGCATGATCATGACTGCCGTCGACCTGGTCCGCCGCAAAGGCAATGACCTCGACGACCGCACCATCCGCGAGGAGCTTGAAGGCAATATTTGCCGCTGCACCGGCTATCACAACATCGTCAAAGCGATTGCCGCGGGCGCGCGCGCCATGCGTGGCGGCAGCACAACGAGCAAAGCCGCCGAATAGGGACGCGCAACCGCAGTCGCCGGGGAGGGCGAAGACCATGAGCGCGACCGGTATCGGCGCCGCGGTGCGCCGCAAAGAAGACCGCCGCTTCATCACCGGCACCGGCCACTATACCGACGATATCAACCGGCCAGGCCAAGCTTACGCTAATTTCCTCCGGTCGCCGCACGCGCACGCCACGATCAAATCGATCGACGCCACGGCTGCCGCCAAAATGCCAGGCGTGCTTGCAGTTCTCGCCGGCGCCGATCTCGCCGCCGACAAGATCGGCAATCTCATCTGCGGCTGGATGATCCACTCGAAAGACGGCTCGCCGATGAAAATGGCGCCGCACCCGGCGCTTGCGCTGGGCAAAGTTTGTCATGTCGGCGACCCGATCGCGGTGGTGGTCGCCGAGACACTGGCGCAGGCGCGCGATGCAGCAGAAAAAATCGCGGTCGACTACGCGGTGCTGCCGGCCGTCGCCGATCCGGCGGCGGCGCAGAAGTCTGGCGCGCCGCAAATTCATGACATCGCACCAAATAACACGATCTATCAGTGGCACCTGGGCGATGCGAGTGCCGTCGAGGCTGCATTCCGCACGGCCAAACATGTAACCAGGCTCGACATCGTCAACAACCGCCTAGTCCCGAACGCGATCGAGCCGCGCGCCGCGATCGGCGACTACGACGCCGGCACCGGTACTTTCACGTTATGGAATACGACACAAAATCCGCATGTCGCGCGGCTCGTCATTGCCGCCTTTGTCGGCATGGCGCCCGAGCACAAGCTGCGTGTCATCGCGCCGGATGTAGGCGGCGGCTTTGGTTCGAAGATCTTCATCTACCCGGAAGAGGTCGTCGCGCTGTGGGCGTCAAAGCGGGTCGGGTGTCCGGTGAAATGGGTGGCCGAGCGGTCGGAAGCGTTTGTCGCCGATGCGCATGGGCGCGATCACGTGACCCACGCCGAAATGGCGTTCGATGCCGAAGGCAAGATTCTCGGGCTGCGCGCCAAAACCATCGCCAATCTCGGCGCCTATATGTCGACATTCTCGTCGTCGGTGCCGACCTATCTCTACGCGACGCTGCTGTCGGGCCAGTACGAAATTCCGCAAATCTATTGCGAGGTCGATGCGGTCTACACCAATACCGTGCCGGTCGACGCTTATCGCGGCGCTGGACGTCCAGAAGCGACTTTTGTTGTTGAGCGCTTGGTCGAAGTCAGCGCCCGCGAATTAGGTCAAGACCCTGCGGAGCTGCGGCGCAAAAACTTCATCAGGATATTCCCGCATCAGACGCCGGTCATCATGGCCTACGACGCCGGCGACTATAACGCCTCGCTGAAAAAGGCGATGGAGCTTGCCGACTACAAAGGCTTTGGCAGGCGCAAGCGCGAATCCGCCCGCAATGGCAAGCTGCGCGGCATCGGGCTTTCGACCTATATCGAGGCTTGCGGCATCGCGCCGTCGCAAGCTGTCGGTTCGCTCGGCGCCGGCGTCGGCTTGTGGGAATCCGCCGAGGTGCGCGTCAATCCGACCGGCAGTGTTGAAATCCTGACCGGTTCTCATGCTCACGGCCAGGGTCATGAGACCACCTTTGCGCAGCTCGTCTCCGATCGGCTCGGTATTCCGATCGACAATATTTCAGTCGTGCACGGCGATACCGATAAGGTGCAGTTCGGCATGGGCACCTATGGCTCTCGCTCCGGCGCGGTCGGCATGTCGGCGCTTGCCAAGGCGCTCGACAAGATTGAAGCGAAGGCCAAGAAGGTCGCCGCCCATATGCTCGAAGCAGCCGAAGGTGACATCGAGTTCAAGGATGGAAAATTCAATGTCGCCGGCACCGACAAATCGGCGGCATGGGGCGACGTGGCGCTCAACGCCTATATCGCGCACAAATTCTCCGGCCAGGAACTTGAACCTGGATTGAAGGAAGGCGCCTTCTACGATCCGATCAATTTCACCTTCCCGGCCGGTTGTCACATCTGCGAAGTGGAAGTGGACCCGGAGACCGGTAATACCGAAATCGCGGCGTGGACTGCCGTCGACGATTTCGGCGTTATCGTCAATCCGATGATCGTCGAAGGCCAGGTCCACGGCGGCATCGCGCAAGGCGTGGGCCAGGCCTTGTGCGAGGGCGCGATCTACGACAAGGACGGTCAGCTCGTTACTGGTTCGTTCATGGACTATTGCATGCCGCGCGCTGATCATCTTCCGGCGCTCACGGTCGACACCACCGTGACGAAATGCCCGTCCAATCCGCTCGGGGTCAAAGGCTGCGGCGAAGCCGGCGCCATCGCCGCGCCCGCCGCGGTCATTAATGCGATCACAGACGCGATCGGCACCGAAGCGCTGGCGATGCCGGCGGCGCCGCAGACGGTGTGGGCGGCCCTGCAAATAGCGGATCGGATGCCAAAGGCGGCGTGAATGAATTTCTTCCCGCGTGCGGGGAGAAGCGGAGATTACACGGAGGACTTGCGATGTACGCTTTCACCTTTCATCGCCCGCAGACAGTGCGGCAGGCGGCCGGACTCTTGACCAAAAATCCGGATGCCAAGCTTCTCGCCGGCGGTCAGACGCTGTTGCCGACGATGAAATTGCGGCTCGCGGGGCCGCCGCAAATCATCGACATGTCGCTGATCGAAGGTATGTCGGGCATCGAGCTGAGCGGCCGCTCGCTCACCATCGGCGCCATGACGCGGCACAACGACGTCAATACCTCGCCGGTGGTGCAGCAGGCCATTCCGGTGCTCGCGAAGCTCGCCGGAATGATCGGCGATCCGGCGGTCCGGCACATGGGCACAATCGGCGGCTCGATCGCCAACAACGATCCCAACGCCGATTATCCGGCCGCTTGCCTTGGTCTCGGCGCCACTATCATCACCAATAAGCGACGCATCAAAGCCGACGACTTTTTCACCGGCATGTTCTCGACGGCGCTTGAGCCAACGGAAATCATTACCAAAGTGAGCTTCCCCATTCCGAAAAAAGCCGCCTACCAAAAATTCCGCAACCAGGCCTCGCGCTTCGCACTGGTCGGCGTCTTTGTCTCCAAGCGCGGCAGCGACATCCGGGTCGCGGTGACCGGCGCCGGCGCCAATGGCGTATTCCGTGTGCCGTCCTTCGAAGAGGCTTTGAAAAAGCGGTTCTCGCCGAAATCGCTGGAAGGCCTGAGTATCCCGGCCGACGGCATGAACAGCGATATCCATGGGAGTGCCGAATATCGCGCCCATCTGGTCGGCGTGCTGGCACGCCGCGCCGTGGCGGACGCCATAGGCAAGCCGATTGCCTGATCTGAAAGTACGAATTTACCAACCGTGATGCCCGGTCTTGCGCCGGGCATCTATGTCTTTACATGCCAGACAGACGTGGATTGCCGGGACAAGCCCGGCAACGACGGGCTAGATTGAGACGATGAACAGAACGTCCCCACGGCCGCTGCCTGCCTCGATCGATGCCACCGTCGATCTGTTAGCCGAAGCCGATTATCTCGCCGACCGCTCGCTGGGCACGGTCCTTTATCTCGCGCTCAAGATGGGCCGGCCGATTTTCCTCGAAGGCGAGGCTGGCGTCGGCAAGACCGAAATCGCCAAAGTGCTGTCGTCCACGCTCGGCCGGCGCCTGATCCGCCTGCAATGCTATGAAGGCCTCGACGTCGCCGCGGCGGTCTACGAGTGGAACTATGCGGCACAGATGATCGCGATCCGCGCCGCCGAGGCTGAAGGCGAGCATGACCGCGAGCGGCTCGAGCACGACGTTTTCTCCGAACGCTTTCTGATCAAGCGGCCGCTCTTGCAAGCGCTCGAACCGGATCCTAGCGGCGCCCCGGTCCTGCTCATCGACGAGATCGACCGCACCGATGAGGCGTTCGAAGCCTTTCTGCTCGAAGTGCTCGCGGATTTTCAGGTGACGATTCCAGAATTGGGCACCGTGAAAGCTGAGCACCCGCCGATCGTCGTCATCACCTCGAACCGCACGCGCGAAGTGCATGATGCGCTCAAGCGCCGCTGTCTTTATCACTGGGTCGGCTATCCGAACGCGGAGCGGGAATTGGCGATCGTGCGCGCCAAGGTGCCCGGTGTCGGCAAGCGGCTCTCGGAGCAGGTGGTGGGATTCGTGCAGGGCTTACGCAAACAGGATTTGTTCAAGGCGCCGGGCGTCGCCGAGACCCTCGACTGGGCCGGCGCGCTCACCGAGCTCGACGTCACCGCACTCGATCCGGCGACGGTGTCGGATACGCTCGGCGTACTGCTCAAATATCAGGACGATATCGCGCGTCTGGAAGGCTCGAAGGTCAAAGACCTGCTTGATCAGGTGAAGTCGGAGCTTAGGGCCGCGGAGTGAGTTATGTTGATTACGTGCTCCCGAATATTTGCAGTCGTCGTACGCGGGATTGACCCGCCCATCCATGCAGCGTTCCGGCCTCATGGATTGCCGGGTCAAGTCCGGCAATGACGATCGAAAATAAAACAGCAGGTGCAGATCAAGCCGGCCGGCTCGCCGAGAATATCGTTTACTTCGCACGCGCGTTGCGCGCGGCCGGTCTCCCGGTTGGTCCCGGCGCGGTGTTGGATGCGCTGGAAGCTTTAAAAGTGGCGGGCGTCGGCACGCGCGAAGATTTTTATTGGACGCTGCACGCCGTCTTCGTCAAACGCCACGAACATTCAGTCTTGTTCGATCAGGCCTTCCGCATCTTTTTCCGCCGCCGTGGCTACATCGATCAGCTTCTGGCGATGATGCTGCCGCAAGCGCCGGCGGCGCCGCAG
>Ga0182038_10001985_pt1 | contig 10657 bp, 5 predicted proteins | sample sta12Can44000108_FD_125976 | JGI IMG/M metagenome (GOLD analysis project Ga0182038, IMG submission 125976) | Lab enrichment of tropical soil microbial communities from Luquillo Experimental Forest, Puerto Rico - statanox.12C.anox.44.000.108 | ecosystem: Environmental > Terrestrial > Soil >...
ATAGCTTCAAATCCCTATTCAAATAATCCTGTTGTTAAAGATGATAATGGGTATCCGTACGCCATATCAAAATATGTTGGTCAGGAAATGACCAATCCGCTTGGGTATGTTAAAATAAACCAGGGAAATTATGGATGGGGTGATAAATTTGTTGGAAATGCTTTCGTTGAAGTAGAACCTGTTAAGGGTTTAAAACTAAGGTCAAATGTAGGTGTTGATTTGGCATTTTGGGGATCTGAATCTTTTACTCCCATTTATTACTTAAGTGCTACTAAATCGAACATGACCAATAACTCTTATTACAGAGATGTTGAGAAGGCATTTAATTATGTATGGACAAATACTGCATCATATACCAAAAGTTATCTTAACCACAATTTTAGTGGTTTAATAGGTGTAGAATCGAGGGATATGACTCAATTTGGTTTGAATGGAACATATTTGGGAATTCCTGTAAATACATTTGGTGACGCTTCTATGAATTATTCAATTGCTGCTGCTAATAGGCAAGCTGGTGGTTATGAAAGCCAACCGTACAGGATTTCATCTTACTTTGCCCGCATCAACTATGATTATGATGGCAAATATTTGGTTACCGGTGTATTTAGAAGAGATGGTTCATCTCATTTTGGTAGTAATAATGTATATGGTAATTTCCCATCTATTTCTGCAGGTTGGGTAGCCTCAAAAGAAAAATTCTGGCCGGTTAATAATGTAGTTAATTATCTAAAAATACGTGCTGGCTACGGAGTTAATGGTAATGATAATCTTAGTCCGTTCCAATATGTATCAACTATCAGTGGTGTAGGATTCTATCCTGTTGGCGGAACGCTAACAAATGCAGGCGCAAATGCACCGTCTTCTCCTGCAAATCCCGATTTGAAATGGGAACAAACTTCGCAAACAGATATTGCATTTGAAGCCATTTTGTTGAAAGACTTTAATTTAGCAGTTGATGTTTTCAAGAAAAAAACATCGGGCATGTTAATGCAGGTATCTATTCCTTATTATGTAGGTTCTACTTCTAATCCGTGGAGCAATGTGGGTACGATGGAAAATAACGGAGTTGAAATAGAATTAGGCTATAAGAAAAAAATAGGGGGAGTGAGCCTTGATTTGAAAGGTAATGTAAGTTATATAAAAAATAAAGTAACTAATATTGGTGGAAATGCCTATTTGACTTATGGTTCCATGATTGCAAGTTCTTATGAAATAAGCCGTAAACAAGTTGGTCAGCCTATCAATTCTTTTTATGGATTTGAAAGGTTGGGAATTTTTCAGACTCAAGCAGAAGTTAATAGTTATGTAAATAAATCAGGTGGATTAATTCAACCTAATGCAAAACCTGGTGATATTAAATGGGCTGATTTGAATGGAGATGGCTCTATAGGTACTGCCGATCGTACTTTCTTGGGAGACCCTACCCCACATTGGGTTTTCGGATTTACAGCAGGAGCAACTTATAAAGGTTTCGATGTAAGGATATTTGCTCAGGGCGTTGCCGGCAATAAGATATTTCAGGAATTACGTCGTTTGGATATAACTACTGCCAATTATTTATCAACTGCAATGAATCGTTGGACCGGCCCCGGTACATCAAATAATTATCCGAGGTTAACTGATAATGATTTGAATGGCAATTTTACCAACCCGTCATCATTTTATTTGGAAGATGGTTCTTTCTTAAAAATCAAAACAGTTCAAATAGGATATAATCTTCCAAAATCATTGTTAGGAAAGGCTAAAATCCAAAACGCACGTATTTATGTAAGCGGGAACAATTTATTAACATTTACAAAGTATGAAGGTTTTGACCCTGAAATTGGTGGAACTGGAGGTGGATGGTTATACGGTATCGACCGCGGTAATTATCCGTCAGCCCGTTCTTTTATGGTAGGTCTTAATTTCACTTTTTAATCCTTTAAAATGTTTACAATGAGAAATAAATTATATGTAATATTACTTGTAGGAGGATTTTTGCAATTCTTCATCTCCTGCAAAAAAAGCTATCTTGATGTACAACCCAAAGGGGAAGTACTTGAAACCAATTATTATACAACTGCAAGCGAAGTATATTCAGGTTTGTTAGCTGCGTACGCATCTACTGCAGTTGAAAGTACCAATGATGCTGTTAACTGGTATTCTAATAAATTGGGACCTTTAAATTTAGCTGCTGATGAATGTTATGCAGGTGGTGGTGGAGCTTCTGATATGGCGAGCTGGCAAGCGTGGAATACCTATACATTATCTGCTGCTAATACCCCTAGTGGAGGCTTTTGGGGCCCCGATTATATGGGTATTTATAGGGCCAATTTAATTTTACAAAAAATTCAAGGAACAATACCTGATTTAACTGATGCTGTAAAAGCAAGGTATATTGGTGAAGCTAAATTTTTAAGAGCTTATTTTTATTTTGAATTGGTAAGATTATTTGGAAATGTACCTTTAATTCTAACTCCAATTAGCTCAAGTGAATGGTACAGTGTTACTCAGTCAAAACCAGCAGATGTATATGCTCAAATTGAAAAAGATTTAAATGATGCTATCACTGCTTTACCATCAGTAGTTCCGAAATCTGAGGGTGGCAGGGCTTCAAAAGGTGCAGCAATGGCTTTATTAGGAAAGGCTATTCTTTATCAAAATAATACTTCCCGTATGTTAGAAGCAGCAGGTTGGTTTGAAAAAGTAAGCAGTTCAGGTGTTTATAGTTTGCTGCCTAATTATAGTGATATTTTTAGCGTGGAAAATAAATTTAACAGCGAATCAATTTTCGAAATTGTTCACTCCGGTAGCCAAAGTTCATATTGGGGACAGAATGATCCGTTTACAGGAAATGTATATGTAATAATGGTTGGCCCGAGAAGTTATAGCGGACCTACGTATTATTCAGGATGGAGCTTTAACACCATTATTACTTCTTATGCAACAGAAATGAAAGGAGACCCAAGGTATCAATACACGGTTTTGGATATTGATAGTATTTGTAAAGCAACAGGTACAACCTATGCGGCAGGTTATGCTAATACCGGATATTTTATTAAAAAATGGGCACCTATGCAAAAATACGTTGCAGCTTCAGGAGCCGATGCATTGAACTTTCCTAACGATTATATAGAAATTCGTTTGGCAGATGTTTATTTAATGGAAGCGGAGGCTTATGTTAGAGGAGGAAACACTTCATCAGCACAACCTTACTTAGATAAAGTACGTGCACGTGTAGGATTACCGTCTGTTACCGCAACATTGGATAATATTTATGCAGAACGTAAGCATGAATTAGGTACAGAAGGACATCGTTGGTATGATTTGGTACGTACAGGGAAAGCCGCAACAGTATTAGCTTTTAAAGGATTCAAATCCGGTACGCATGAACTACTTCCTATTCCGTTAAATGAACTGAATAATACAAAACTTGTTCAAAATCCGGGATACAATTAATAAAACCATTTAAAATATAACTAATTATGAAAAGTATAAAAAAAATAAAACTTATTCTGCTGTTTGGAGTAATGGTTTTTGCAAGCATAATAATATTTTATGCCTGTAAGCCAGAAGTGGGTAATGGTTTAAATGCACCTTCAAAAGCAGGATTTACTATTGTAAATAAAGATGCCAATAATATAATATTGGTGAATAGTTCTACCGGGGCCTCAATTCCATATTGGACTGTTGTAGAATCCGGTGCAAACTATTCAGGCGATTCTGTAAAAATATATTTCGGCTTTGCCGGTACTTACCATATTAAACAAACTGTTGCATCTCATGGCGGGATTGATACTTTAACGAAAGCGGTTACCATTGCCAATAATGATCCTAACTTATGTGCAGCAGGTACAATGCAAGGATTTTTATCTAGTTGTACGCAAACCAAATGGAGGTTGCTGCAAGGGGCCGGTGCATTAGGTTGTGGCCCTAACGAAGGTGATGTAAGCTGGTGGTTAAGCGGTGCCAGTGATTTTACTGCCAGATCTTGCAATTTTAATGATGAATTCACTTTTATTCTTGGATTGGGCAACAATTACAAATATGATGGGAAAGGCGATTATTATACCGAAGACTATATGGGGCCGGCCAACTGGTCTTGTGCAGCAGAAAGTACTTTAACAGGTGCGCAAAAAGCATGGGGTACTAATCTTACAGATTTTTCTTATCAATTATTACCCGGCGATGCAAGCCATAAATTAGGTTATTTAAAATTAATTGGAACAGGTGCTCATATTGCATTACCTAAAGTGCAAAATTCTGGACAGGTTACAAGCGGCCCTGTTGCAAGTTCTATCACATATAACATTATAGATACTGCAACAGTAGGTGGAAATAAAAAAATGACTTTGTCTATTTATTCTAATGATGGTGTTTGGTGGAGAGAGATAATTAGTACAAACTAAAAAAATGTACGATTAGTGGACGTTTACTTTGCGTTCATACTAAGAGTTGGTTTATCATGTAATAATTAAACAATTATTTGGTGTAAGCCAGCTGTATCTACGGCTGGCTTTTCTTTAAAAAAATAATGTATGAAAATTAAAATTTGCTTTTATATAACTGTTCTTGTTTTATTCTGCTCGTGCAGTAAAGGAGGAGGTACACCTGTAACACCGCCTGTAACAACATTACCTGTTCTTACAGTTACCGATGTTACACAAGCTAGAGATAATAAATTAACAACTACTTTTCGTTTTTTTGTAAGTCTTGATAAATCAAGTACATCTGCTATTACGGTAAATTATGCAACTTTAGCTGGAACTGCTATTGCTAATAATGATTACACTTCTGTTTCAGGAACCTTAACTATTGCAGCCAATCAAACATTGGCATATGTTGATGTTCCTGTAAGAGGAGACAGTTTGAGGCAACCCGATCAAACATTTTTTCTTCAAATAAGTAATCCGTCAAATGCAACCATTTCAGGAACCGGAAAAGCTACCGGAACCATTCAAAATAATGGAACATATTATCCTACAGACTCTGCCGGTTATACATCTCCTTTAACTTATTCAGGCTATACGCTTGTTTGGAGCGATGAGTTTAACGGAACTGCAATAAATACCAACGATTGGAATTTTGAAACTGGCGGCGGCGGATGGGGAAATAATGAGTTGGAATATTATACCAACAGTTCTAATAATGCATACATTTCGAGTGGCAACCTTGTTATTGAAGCAAGAAAAGAAACGATGGGTTCCAATAGCTATACATCTGCAAGAATGAATACTGCAGGAAAAAAATCTTTTCAATATGGAAGAATAGATATTAGAGCTAAACTGCCTGTTGCACAAGGGTTATGGCCTGCTTTGTGGATGTTGGGCTCCAACTTTTCAAGTGTTGGTTGGCCTGCCTGTGGCGAAACGGATATTATGGAATTAGTTGGCAGCGCACCTAATAAGGTTGTAGGATCCTTGCACTGGGCTCAGGCAAACGGGTCATCTGGAACTTTTAACAATACTTACCTTTTAAGTTCGGGAGATTTTTCTCAGCAGTTTCATGTATTTAGTTTAATATGGAAACAAAATTATATTCAAATATTGGTAGATGGGATTGCTTATGTAACAGCAACAAATGCAAATATTACCAGCGGTACATGGCCATTTAATAACCCATCTTTTTTAATATTTAATGTTGCAGTTGGTGGAAATTGGCCGGGGGCACCTAATGCTTCAACTACATTTCCGCAGAGAATGTTTGTAGATTATATAAGGGTGTTTCAGTAAAAATATAATAAAAAAAGAATATAAAAAATAATTGTCATGATCTGTTTTCATAGAAGAGCCCTTTTAAAAACTACTATTATTTTTCTGATAATAATAACGGCTGTTGGTTGTAGCAAGCCAGCTTCAGATACACCGACTCCTACGCCAACGCCAACTCCTACACCGGCACCCATAGTTTCGGATGTTGCTTTTTGGTTAACAAAAGCAGATCAATCTGTTTTGCTACAGAAGCAAGGTGAGAGTTTGGTGTTTTCGAATTCTGTTAATCAAAATGCAACAATAGTTGTAGATACAACACAAACTTATCAAAATATTGATGGGTTTGGATTTGCACTTACAGGCGGCAGTGCTTATTTAATAGACAGATTAACTGCGGCAGATCAAACCGCATTATTAAAAGAATTATTTACAACAGATAGTACATTTATTGGCGTTAATTATTTACGTGTAAGTATGGGTGCATCTGATTTAAGCTCAAGCGTCTTTTCTTATGATGATGTTTCTAATAACATGCCAGATACTTCTTTAAGTTATTTTGATTTGGCTGCTGATAAATATGATCTGATTCCTGTTTTAAAACAAATTGTTGCATTGCAGCCCAATATTAAAATCATTGCTACACCTTGGTCTGCACCTGTTTGGATGAAAACAGTAAACAGTTCTGTTGGCGGGAATTTAAAAACTGATTATTACAATGTATATGCAAAATACTTTGTAAAATATATCCAGGCTATGAAAGCACAGGGTATTCGTATTGATGCAGTTACACCTCAAAATGAGCCGCTTAATGCATATAATAACCCAAGCATGTTAATGTCTGCAACAGAACAATTGAATTTTGTAAAAAACTATTTAGGGCCACAATTTGTTGCTGCAGGAATTGATACAAAAATTATTTTGTACGATCATAATTGTGATGTGCCTTCTTACCCGATTACTATTTTAAATGATGTTGATGTTCGTAAATATGTGGATGGTTCTGCGTTTCACTTGTATTCGGGCAATATAAGTGCATTGAGTGATGTACATAATGCATATCCTGATAAGAATGTTTATTTTACAGAGCAATGGGTAGGAGCACCAAGCAACTTTTCAGGCGATTTAAATTGGCATGTTAAAAACTTAATTGTAGGTGCTACCAGAAATTGGAGTAAAAATGTAATAGAATGGAATCTTGCATCAGATCCAAGTTATTCTCCGCATACCAATGGCGGCTGCACAACTTGCCTGGGTGCATTAACCATTGGATCATCTATAACAAGAAATGTTTCTTATTATATTATAGCACATGCATCAAAATTTGTTCCGCAAGGTTCTGTAAGAATTGCATCTAATATAACATCTTCATTACAAAATGTAGCATTTAAAACACCTGCAGGGAAAAAGGTACTGATTGTATTAAACGATAACGCATCTACTCAAACATTCAATATTCAGTTTAATAATAAAATTGTTACCAGCTCACTCACTGCCGGTGCAGTTGCAACATATATATGGTAATTTTTCAATACTTATAATATGAAAAAAAGTTTCAGTATCGGGATAATCTTGTTGTTGCTTTTAATGATAATGATAAAAAGTAATGCACAAAAAAAACCAGTTGCACAAAGGGTTGATTCTGTGCTGAGATTAATGACATTGGAAGAAAAAGTTGGGCAACTAAATCAATATACTGGAGATTGGGACGAAGCCACAGGGCCTATAACAAAAGATGGTGATAAACAAAACCAAATTAAGAAAGGCGAACTTGGTTCTATGCTGAATGTAAAAGGTGTTGCTCATTCCCGGCAATTACAAGATTTAGCCATGCAATCGCGTTTAAAAATTCCTTTGCTGTTTGGCCAGGATGTTATTCACGGATACAAAACAACATTCCCTATTCCATTGGCAGAAGCTGCCAGTTGGGATTTAAATGCAATTGAACTTTCTGCAAGAGTAGCAGCAACGGAAGCTGCTGCATCTGGTATACATTGGACGTTTGCCCCGATGGTAGATATTACCCGAGATCCTCGTTGGGGAAGAGTAATGGAGGGTGCTGGTGAAGATACTTATCTGGCTTCGCTGATAGCAAAAGCAAGAGTAAAAGGTTTTCAGGGAAAAGGATTGGGAAATACAGATGCAGTAATGGCTTGTGTAAAACATTATGCTGCTTATGGTGCTGCTGTTGGTGGACGGGATTATAACTCTGTTGATATGAGCGAAAGAATGTTACGTGAAATTTATTTACCGCCTTTTAAAGCGGCGGCAGATGCAGGTGCTGCAACATTTATGAACTCATTTAACGACCTCAATGGTATTCCTGCAAGTGCCAACAAACATTTATTAAGGGATATTTTAAAAGGAGAGTGGGGCTTTAAAGGTTTTGTTGTAAGCGATTGGGGCTCTATCGGCGAAATGATTCAACATGGTTATGTAAAAGATAATAAAGAAGCTGCGTTGGTTGCCATTAAAGCCGGCAGCGATATGGACATGGAAAGCAGAAGTTATAAAAACAATTTGGTTCAATTGATAAAAGAAAATAAAGTGCCGATAGCAGTGGTAGATGAAGCCGTAAAAAGAATTCTTACAAAAAAATTTGAGTTAGGGTTATTTGATGATCCATATAAATTTTTAGACGAAGCAAGAGAAAAAAGAGAAATGAATAATCCTGAACATGTAAAAGCTGCAAGATATGTTGCTGAAAAAAGTATTGTATTATTAAAAAATGAAAATCAATTGTTACCGCTTTCAAAGCAAATAAAATCTGTTGCTTTAATTGGCCCAATTGTAAAAGCTGTAAAACAAAATTTAGGTTTTTGGTCAATAGAATGGGATAACGATTCGAGTTATATAGTTTCACAGTGGCAAGGCATACAAAATAAAATTAGCAGCGATACAAAATTATTCTATGCCAAGGGCTGTAATATAAACGATACCTCTCATGCAGGTTTTGCAGAAGCCGTTGCAACTGCTTTAAAAGCCGATGTGGTTGTGATAAGTGTTGGTGAAGCAAGAGATATGAGTGGAGAAGCCAAGAGCAGAAGCAACATTCATTTGCCCGGTGTTCAGGAAGAATTAATTCAGGCAATTTATGCAACAGGCAAACCTGTTGTGGTAATGATAAGTGCAGGCAGGCCATTAATTTTTAACTGGACTGCCGACCATGTTCCTGCTATTTTATATACCTGGTGGTTAGGGAGTGAAGCAGGCAATGCAATTGCCGATGTTTTGTTTGGGGATTATAATCCTTCTGCCAAAACACCAATAAGTTTTCCATTAACAGAAGGGCAGATTCCTGTTTATTACAATCATTTTAGCACTGGTCGACCGGCAACAAGCGATGCAGATCGTTTCTATCGTTCCGCATATATCGATTTATCAATTTATCCGAAATACGAATTTGGATATGGGTTGAGTTACACAAATTTTGGTTATAGCAATTTTTCAATAAGTAAACAACAAATGAAACAAAATGAAACAATACAGGTTTCATTTACATTAAGCAATACAGGTAAATATGATGGAGAGGAAATTGTACAGTTGTATATAAAAGATAAAGTTGCTTCGTTGGTAAGACCCGTAAAAGAATTGAAAGATTTTCAGAAAGTATTTTTAAAAGCAGGCGAATCAAAAACAGTTGAATTTGTGATTGATAAAAACAAGCTTTCTTTTTTTAATAACGAAATAAAATGGGTTGCAGAGCCCGGCATGTTTGATATAATGATTGGGGCTTCTTCAGAAAAAATAAAATTGAAAAGCAGTTTCGAGTTAATTAATTGAGTGTTAGGTTTTATACATTTCTCAGGGCATTATTCTATTTCTAAGAGATGATGCCCTTTTTATTAAATCTGATTTGATAATAATCGTACTTGTTAAATTAAGGTCTGATTTGCCCAAAAGATGATTAATTAAATTTCTTGCTGCTGTTTCTCCAACAGTTAATCCCGGGTAGTCGATAGTAGTTAATTTGGGATCGATAATGGTACTGATAAGATCATTATTAAATCCAACAATTGCTATATCTTCCGGAATTTTGATACCTGCTTCTTTTAAAGTTTGAATGCAAATGGCAGCGGATAAATCATTTGTTATAAATATCCCGTCCGGCAAAGGATTCATTTTCAAAATAGTTTTACACGCTTCAATACAGGCTTCTTTTTGAAGGCCATTTACAATAAGATATTCTTTTTTGAATTTAAGTTGATGATCTTTTAATGCTGCCATATATCCTTCGAAACGCCTGTTGTAAACATTTCTGGTGAGGTAGCCGGTAAGGTGCACAATTCTTTTACATCCTTGTTCAATTAAATGTTTGGTAGCAATGTAACCGGCCTGATAATTATCAATAATTACTTTGGTGCCGCCACTCTTTTCTTCTACACGGTCAAAAAATATAACCGGTATTTTTTTATTGATAAATTGGTCGAAGTGAGCCAGGTTGGGGGTATCAAATGCAAGTGATGCGATTAGTCCGTCTACTCTTTTATGAAATAAATTGTTGGCATTGGCAACCTCTTTTACACCTGATTCTGCGGAGTGAGCAATAATAATATCGTAATCGGTTTCTGCAATTACTTTTTCAATTCCCGCCAGTACAGATGTCATAAAATGGCTGTTCAATTCATGCATCAGCACCCCGATGGTAAGTGTTTTTTTCTTTCTTAAACTACTGGCAAAATAGTTATACCTGTATCCTCTTTTTTCTGCAAGTGCAACAACTCTTTTTTTGGTTTTGGCAGTAACTGCCGGATCGTCTTTTAAAGCCCTGCTAACCGTAGCTATCGAAACATTTAATTCCTTGGCTAAATCGTAAATAGTTATTTCTGTCATACAAAGGATTACATAAATAATTAAAGCTACAAAGAAAGTTTTTTTATAAAAAATAATGTAATCGGTTACATTTTTAAAAAAAATAGTTACTTTCGGTCTCGGATTGTAATAAATCGCTTGTATTGATAAACGATTGC
>Ga0182038_10001986_pt1 | contig 10653 bp, 5 predicted proteins | sample sta12Can44000108_FD_125976 | JGI IMG/M metagenome (GOLD analysis project Ga0182038, IMG submission 125976) | Lab enrichment of tropical soil microbial communities from Luquillo Experimental Forest, Puerto Rico - statanox.12C.anox.44.000.108 | ecosystem: Environmental > Terrestrial > Soil >...
AATGATTGCGATATTCCTTATTTCCATGAAAATTTTTAAGGCTGCAAAGGTACGGTTTTACAATGGTTTTAAGGCATTTCGGGGCAACTTAATATTTTGGTTATATTTGTTTTATGGAGTGATGAACTTCTTAAAAATATTATAAAAAACTGCACTTAATAATTATTTTATAGCGCATTTATGCAGTAAAATATTTTTTTGATATCGGTGTAATATAAAATTTTATGTGTTAGCCGTTTCTATGTCTTTTACATTACCGGTTCTTTTTAATACGCCCCAATGTTGCAACTCGCCTTTTATAGCACGTTTAAAACTGCGGAATAAAACTACCAGCATTAGCCAACGATAAATTAAACGTTGCGGAATTAACCAAAATAATTTACCCGGTTTTTCTTTATCAAAAGCAAAAGCCATTCCGGCAATTAGTGCATCTACCAATAAAAACACAAGATAGTATTCGCCAATTTTTATTCTGTTTTCGGTTAGTAACCCTATCAGCATTAAAAAATCAGCCATTGGTGTAAAGAATGGTATAATGTATTTAAACAATAAAATATCGGGCAATGCAATCCACCCTAAAGATTTATAACGTACGTTAAACAATGCATCTTTTTGTTTCCAGAAGGTTTGCATCACACCAAAGCTCCAACGGAAACGCTGTTTCATAAATTGCTTTAACGTTTCCGGTGCTTCAGTTAATGCAATGGCTTTCGGTTCATTGGCAACAATATAACCGGCACGTAAAATTCTAATGGTAAGGTCGCAATCTTCGGCTAAAGTATCTGTTGTAAAACCGCCGGCATCATCTAATGCTTTTTTGTAAAAAGCACCAATAGCACCGGGTACAACAGTTATGGCATTTAAATAGGCAAAACCTTTTCTATCGAAATTTTGGCTGGAAATATATTCTATACTTTGCCATTTGGTAAGCATATTAATTTCGTTACCCACTTTTACCGTGCCTGCAACCGCCCCGATATTTTTGTTATGAAAATTCTTCATTAACATACTCACGGCATTGGGCAATAATTTGGTATCGGCATCAATGCAAATAACATATTCTGCTTGTGTTTGTTCTATTCCGAAGTTGAGAGCAGAAGCTTTTCCTCCGTTAGGCTTGGTAAATATTTGCAGTTTAGGATGATTAGAAAAAGCGGCAGATACTTTTTCGTAAGTATTGTCTTTACTTCCATCATCTATAAAAACGATATTGTAATTAGGATAATCGCACTTTAACAAATTTTGCAAAGAGCTTACCGCATTTATTTCTTCGTTATACGCAGGAACGATGATAGATACAAATGGATGTTCTCCCAAATCGTTGGCAGGTGCTTTTTTTTCTTTAATTTTTTGCAGCACAGCAAACACACCAAGTATAGATAGGCGGATGGAACTTATAATAAGAAATACAATAAACAAAGAATTTAATATTAAACCAGCTATGCTTACAAACTCTGCAATAAATGCATTGAATTGCAACAGCAAATAACCGCTGCCTTTGGGAACAGGCGGCATTACATCGTCGGGCTTTTTATTGAGTAAATCTGCAACAGTTGTAAACTGATAACCTTTTGCCAGAAAGTAACGGATAATTTTTCCGGTAGCTGCAACAGTGGCTGTTCTATCGCCACCAGCATCGTGCAATAAAATAATATTAGAACTGTCTCCTTGAGTGAGATGCTCATTATAATAGCGAATTACCCTGTTATAAATGGTATCTCCATTCATAGAGGGTTCATTAATCTTATTCCAATCATTAGGGTCAACACTTTCTCCAACCGTAATATAGTTTCTTTTACGGCTTAATTCAATCGGCACAATTTCTTCTTTTGCTTCGGGGTCGCTATCGGCATTAAAAGGTGCCCTGAACAAAATAGTACTATGCCCGGTAATACATTCAAGTAACAATCTTGTAGCATCCAGTTCAATTAAAGCCCGTTTAGTACTTATTTCATAAATATTAGGATGTGTAAAAGTGTGATTACCTAATTCGTGACCTTCTCTGAAAATTCTTTTAATAATAGATATGTTGTTTTCTGCCTGAATGCCTACTACAAAAAAAGCAGCAGGGACATGGTAGTAAGCAAGTGTGTCTAAAATCTGTTTGGTATAAACCGGGTCTGGGCCATCATCGTAAGTAAGGACTAATTTTTTGTTAGATGTTTTTCCAAATTTTCTTACAACGTAAGTAGATGGAAGTTTGGCATAATCTTCCTCACTTATCAGCATACTAACCGTATCAATTTCAGGAATAATTTTTCCATCGGCAGGCGATGAAACAATGTCTAAAATTTCACCTTCACCTATATAATCAATATCATCATTACCGGCAATTTCCCTAAACCCGTTAAAGTCAAACTTTTTTAAGGCTTCTTTCGTCATGGAACGATCATAAAAATCCCATAAACGCATATCCTCGCTACCTAAACGCCAAAGAGCTGTACCAGCCAAACCATATTCGGTTGCAAAGCGCAGCGAATTAAAATTGGTAGCTGCATCTGTGAAATACACATGATGCAACGTATTTTTATCGTCGTAATAACTATAACTTAAATTGTAATTATCATTATCAAAATCTACTGTGGCTTCGCTGTCTCTTGCTGTAGTTAATGCTTCTTGGTAACTGATTGATTTGGCTTTTGCTTTGCCGGTCCAATCATAACCAAATCCGGCAATATTTAAAACGATTTTTGAAGGAGGAATTACTTTGGCCAACTGGTCTACGGCTGCTTCAACCCAACGTTGACTGCATATAGGCCCCGGGGCTGTGGCATCGGAATATTCATCATAAGCCATCAAAAAAAGATAGTCGTTATACTTCGCAAGTACAGGATAGTCATAATCTTCGTTAAACGGCGAAACGTTTTGTGTAACAAAAAAACCTTTGGCATGTAAAGTTGTATAGAGATCTTTTTGAAAACCACTTAAGGCTTCGCTGCTGGTTTCAGCCAATTCTTCAAAGTCAACATTTATACCTTGAAAATTATATTCGGTCAGGAATTTTAAAACATCACTAATAAGCTTCTGTTTTTTCTTTGGGTTGGTAAAAATGCGATGCAATGCTTTGCCATTGAATTTGCCGGTATTTAAAATAGCATTGGAAAGCATAGGCATTACCTTAACGCCCGATTTTTTGATTATTTCTAATGCCCTATTGTCAATATTGGTAATTAATGTATCTGCTTTTGGATCTATAAAAAGCCATTCCGGTAATACGAGATTGATGTTGGAAATATTTCTTCTTAAAGAGAAAAAAGATTGATTATCCCATGCCACATAAAATGCAGCTCTTATTCCTAAACTATCGCTGAATAATGAAGTAGTGGAAAGATCCAAAACAGAATCTTTTTGTCCGCAACCTTTTCCCCTGGCCCAACGGTCTTCAATATATTTTCTCATTCCACGATATTGCTTGCCCAAATTACTTTCTCTGTAATCCGGCACTGAACCTTTCAATACTTTTTTCATTGCCTTACCTTCGAGCGGAATATTCAGGCTTTCTTTACTTTCTTTATAAAGTGTAATGCCCAAAACCAATAATGCCAAAATCAGAAGAAATAAAAGAATTCTTCCTAACCACTTAAACCGTTGCCATCTGCCGGCATTTTGTGTTTGAAATATCTGAGATGTGTTATTATTCATGCGGGGCTACTTATAACAAATACTATGCAAAGATGCGGGGCAAATTAAAAATAGTGACATAAATAGTAGAATATGAACAAAAAAATAAATAAAAAATTACTTTTACTAAATGAATTTGTTTCGGTTAGGCACTACCCCAAGAATGTTATTTCAAACTTTTTTTAAAATACAGGTTTCTTTTTTATTATCTGTTACCTTGGTTAGGGTATATGAGTATTTTACCATTGCCTCAAAACTATTTCTCAGCCATTCTTTTTTGTACGAGTTATCGGGTATTGTTTATGATGTTTGGGCGTGGTTTATTTATAGTTTTGTGGTTTTCTTTTTATTTGCATTGATATATAAACTTAGCTCAAAGCCGGCAACAATAGTTTTACATGCGGTAAATGTTATTTTGATAATGATGTATTTGGCATTGATTATCGTTTTTACTGAACGGAACACACCTTTTGATCACGAATTCTTTACAAGAAGTTTTAAAGAATCTTGGCTTACCAGTAAACAAATGATGACGAGTGGTATAAAATTGTATTTGCCATTTGTTTTTTATGTAAGCATCTATTTTATTTTCTATCATTTATGGATTAAAAATAAAAACGTAGAAAATATTGTAATAAATGTTTTTGCAGGGGTTTCTTTTATTTGCGTTGTTTTGATAAAATTTGCCAACCCGGCAGAAAACCGGTTTCAATCAAATGCAGCATATAATCTTACCTGCAATAAATTTAGTTTTTGGATGACTGATTCTTACAACTATTTGAAAGAAAAAAACAAAGCCAATAAAATTTTAACGCCGGAAGAACTTGCCACAGAAGTTGAGTTCTATCAAAAAAATCAACCGTTTGATTTTACAAGCAAAGAATATCCTTTACTGCATAAAAATGATGAAGCAGATGTATTAGGAGGATTTTTTAATTTAAACACAACGCCACCCAATATTGTAATTATGGTGGTAGAAGGTTTGTCGAGAGATTTTAGCGGCGATAATGCTTATGCCGGCAGTTTTACTCCTTTTTTAGATTCTCTGTCGAAACATAGTTTGGTGTGGAATAATTTTTTAAGTACTGCACCGGGAACTTTTGCTGCACAACCTGCCATTACAGGTTCTGTGCCTTATGCATCCAGAGGATTTTCCTTAATGAATGTAATGCCCGATCATTTATCGCTTATTAAAATATTTCGCAAAAACGGTTATTGGGCAAATTTTATGATTGGTTTTAACCCGGATTTTGATAATATGGGCGGATATATCCGTTTGCAGGGAACTGATTTTATTCTTAACAAGTATCCTTCAAAATATAAAGAAATGGGTGTTGGCTCGGAAGGTTGGAGCATGGGCTACCCGGATGATGCATTGTTCAACAGAAGCTTTGAAGTGATGGATTCTTTAAAAAAATATCCTTACTTAAATATTTATCATACGGCCACTACACACATGCCATACCTGTTTGCACAAAAACCTTTGTATGATAAACTGTTTGATAAAAAATTACAAACATTAAAGGTTTCTAATAATATTAAACGCACATTGAGAGAAACAAAAGAAGTGATGGTTACCTATATGTTTTCGGATGATTGCTTACGAAAATTTTTCTCCGATTATGCAAAACGCTCCGAATATAAAAACACGATTTTCTTTATTACCGGCGATCATCATATCGGATCATTTCCATCAACATGCGGTATAGACGATTATCATGTTCCGTTGATCATTTATTCTTCCATGTTAAAAGCACCGAAGAAATTTTTATCTGTTAACTCTCATAATAATCTGGCACCAACCATTACCAATCTTATTCTTCAGAATTATCAAATGAAATATCATCCTAAAGAAGTGCATTGGCTGGGCAGTGTGATGGATACGGCAATTCAATTCAGGAACATCCATGCCATGCCATTTATGGAATGGAGCCGGGAAATTACCGACTATATTTATAAAGGCTATTATTTATCGGGTGATAACTTGTATAAATTAACGCCTGATTTATTGGAAGAACCGGGTAATAACGATTCTGTAAAAAATTATATGATTAAGCTGCGTGAAAATTTTAAGATTATCAATAATTATGTTACAGAAAAAAACAAATTGTTTCCTGTTAAAGAAAATTTACTGCCCGGAAAGCCAATATTGTTGCAGGAATTTACCGATACAGCAGAAAAAAATATTTATGCTAAAAATTCCGATACCGGGTTAATGGCAGATTTTAAGATTCCGGCAGGGTATAAATATCTGTATGTAGAAGCATCCGGGCATGTAAATTCTCCGGCAACTTATATAGATAATCATCCTTCTATCCGTTTGGCATTAATTGATACAAAAAATAACGGCAGAAAATATTTGTATTGGAGTATGAGAGATTTGCCATCTATCTCAACGAAAGAGTTTATTCCGCAACAATGGAATGCTGTATCAACAAAAGATATGTTTACACTGGATGATTATAAAAAATATCACAACCTTGTTTTTGACTTAGGTATATGGACAGATTCCATTCCTATTAATTTTAAACTGAAGGGATTGACTGTAAAAATTTATGGAATAAAATAGGAGTGAATAGTTATTAATAGTGAAAGGTGAAATATATAATATTTAATAAAAAAGACCTCGATAATTCGAGGTCTTAATGTTATTTTCTAATTTCTCTGTGCCTTTAAAAAAATTAATTTTCAAACGTGCTGTAGAAATAAGGTGTTTTTGCTTCAAACTCTGCGCTGCAAGTATCTACCATTTTGTAAACGCGGGTAATACCAAGTGATTTACGTTTTTCGTATACCTGATCTTCTGTGCAGTTGCCATGCAGAATTCTTGAAATTTGCTCATCACCAAAACCATGCTTTTTAGCTTCCTTTAATAATTCTGTCGGCAATGTATCTAAAGTATATGTTGCCAATTGATTTTCTATAGTACAAATAATTTGTATTTGATGTAGAAACCATTTATCAATTCCGGTTACTTGTGCAATGGTTTTTACGGTAACACCTTGCATTAAAGCATCTTTAATACGAAAAATGCGATCCCATTTCGGAACCTTAATGTATTCCACAATCTCATCGCTTTTCATTAAACTTTTGCCGTAATAACCCAAACCAACTGCTTCGTTTTCCAAACTCTGACAAGCTTTTTGTATCGCTTCGGTAAAACTTCTTCCAATACTCATTACCTCACCAACACTTTTCATTTGCAATCCTAAAGTATCGTTGGCACCTTTAAATTTGTCAAAATTCCAACGCGGTACTTTTACAATAACATAATCCAGTGCAGGTTCAAAATATGCAGAAGTGGTTTTTGTGATTTGATTTTTTAATTCATCCAAAGTATAACCGATAGCCAGTTTGGCCGCAATTTTTGCAATAGGGTAACCGGTTGCTTTTGATGCCAATGCAGATGAACGGCTAACACGGGGATTGATTTCAACAGAAATAATTTCTTCCGTAGCCGGATTTAATGCGAACTGAACATTACAACCGCCTGCAAAATTTCCTAAGCTGCGCATCATTAAAATGGCCTGATTACGCATTTCCTGAAAAGCAGTATCACTCAACGTCATGGCAGGTGCAACGGTGATAGAGTCTCCTGTGTGAACCCCCATCGGGTCTAAATTTTCAACTGTACAAATAATTACTACGTTATCATTTTTATCGCGTAATAATTCCAATTCATATTCCTTCCAACCTAAAACGGCTTTTTCTACCAATACTTCATGAATAGGAGAAGCGGTTAAACCTCTTTCTAATGCACTATCCAATTCTTCTTTGGTGTGCACAAAGCTTCCGCCTGTTCCGCCCAAAGTAAACGAAGGGCGAATTACCAATGGAAAACCGATTTGTTGTGCAAATTCTTTCCCTTCCAGAAAACTGTTGGCAACATGGCTTGGTGCTACTTTAACGCCAATTTTAAACATTAACTGGCGAAATTTATCTCTGTCTTCTGCGGTATCAATTGCTTCAACATCCACACCAATCAATCGTACATTATATTTTTTCCAAACGCCTAATTCATCGGCTTCTTTACAAAGATTTAAAGCGGTTTGGCCGCCCATTGTTGGTAAAACAGCGTCAATTTTATTTTCTTCCAGAATTTGTTCAATGCTTTCTACGGTTAATGGAAGTAAATATACTTTATCGGCCATCATGGGGTCTGTCATAATGGTAGCCGGATTACTGTTGATAAGAATTACTTCTATACCTTCTTCACGTAAACTGCGGGCAGCCTGAGAGCCGGAATAATCGAATTCGCAGGCTTGTCCAATAATAATAGGGCCTGAACCAATAATGAGAACGGATTTGATGGAATTGTCTTTAGGCATGATTTACAAAATTGTGCAAATGTAATGTTCAATGATGAATTATGAATGATAAATTTGAAATGGTAATTTTGAACTAAAACATAACCCGTTGGCGGAGTTAAAATAAGATTCAAAAGTCACGCAGTGCTTATATCTTATAATAGCAAGAGTTTGAGAGAAGTATGCAATAGGGGGTGGAATATATAAAATATTTTGTTGATAAGCTATTGCTTTGGTAAGGTAATGATAAGTATAATCAATAAAAAAATCGTTGAGATAAATTTATTTTTAGACAGATGCTCTAACTAACAAAATGCGGACGTATTAATATGACAACTTTAGTTATCAATAAAAAAGCTCCGGCTTTTTCAGGTAAAGATCAAAATGGAGAAACCATCAGCTTAAAAGATTTTGCAGGACAAAAACTAATTCTCTATTTCTATCCGAAAGATGATACGCCGGCTTGCACGGCACAAGCTTGTAATTTGAGAGATAATTATTCCATCTTGCTTAAAAAAGGATTTAAAATTGTTGGAATTAGTACAGATACTACAAAGAGTCACAAAAAATTTGAGACAAAATTTTCACTTCCATTTCCATTACTCGCAGATGAAGATCATTCTATTGCAGAGAAATATGGTGTTTGGGGATTAAAAAAATTTATGGGAAGAGAGTATATTGGATTACACAGAACCACTTTTTTAATTGATGAAAAGGGCAAGATAAAATCAATCATAACAAAGCCCAACACGAAAAACCACACAGAACAGATTTTGGAAGAATGGGTAAAATAAGCAGTTGATTGTACTATCTATTGTGGTAATATTACTACAAAATAATTGTATCATTCACTATTGTAAATTCTTTTATAGCTGTATAGTTTTGATATGTTGAATTGCTACAATATCCTACTATAAAAACCCGGCTATGAAAAACCTTCCTGTTTATTCAACCGATTTTAATCGGCATAAACATTACCCTCTTACTGATATTCTGGGTGCTTACTACGAAACCAAGTTTGAAGGTGTGGTTCAGTTGGCATCCAGAATTTGTAATATGCCTATCTCATTGCTCAGTCTCATTGAATTTAATAAACAGTGGTTTAAATCTAAAATGGGTGTTAACCTTTCCGAATCTGTAAAAGAAATTTCGTCTTATGCTAATACGATAGATGAACTTAATGATGATCTTTTTGAAATTAGAGACACTTCTAAAGACAGCAGGTTTAGAAATAGTGCTATGTTTAAGCAGCAACCGCATATTCGCTATTGTGCGGGGGCTCCTCTATTTGATAATGACGGTCATAGAATAGGAACTTTATGTGTAGCAGATTTTAAACCCAATCATTTAAACGAAGAACAAATTTTTGCGCTTAAAGTATTAAGCACTCAGGTAGTAAGCGTTATTGAGTTAAATACATTTAACAAGCAGTTAAAAGAACAAAATGATGCGTTAAGGCAGGAAAATGAAATGAGTAAATTAATGCTTTCTATTATTGCTCACGATGTTCGTAATCCGCTTGGTGCTATTAAAGGCGTAATGGATTTTATTGCTACAAACGATGTTGCAGAAGAAGATAAAACCCGTTTAACCCAAATGTTTGCCGAGCAGTTAGATACAACTATCGACCTGTTAACTAATTTGGTTGATTGGAGCAAAACCAATATGTATAAAAACTTAACCGCTGCAGAAAGTTTTAATTTAAAAGCCGTTACCGAAAATATAATAGACAACTTTAAATTAAACAGCATTCTTAAAAACAATAAGGTTATTAATCTTGTAGATAATGATTTGTCAGTAAGGCAGGATATGAATATGATTAAATTCATCATCCGTAATCTTTTGGCTAATGCCATTAAGTTTACACAAAACGGAACTATTACTATTTATGCCCATAAGGAAGATAATAATGTTATATTCTCGGTAAATGATACCGGCATCGGTATGAATACTACGCAATTAAAGAACTTATTTCAACACATAAAACACCAAAGCACTTTAGGAACAAATAATGAAAAAGGAAGCGGATTGGGTTTGATGCTTACTAAAAATTTTATTGACACTTTGGGTGGAATTATTACCGTTGAAAGCGAAGTTGGAAAAGGAACAACCGTATATCTTAATATTCCTGTTTAATATTTTTTAGGCTGGGTTGCATTCAACATAAAGGAACAAGTGACGTAGGATATCACTCTGTTCCTTTTTTAATTTCAATAATACTTGCAACGAGATTGTGATTTTTTTCACAATTTAAAACAAGCATTGGCTTGTTAATTGTGTTTTATCTGTAAACAATCCTCATAAAAATTATTGTATAGAATTCTACATAGTAAACAATTCGTGAAACCTTAAAGAACTACTATGAATTCTATTGTAATTAGGAAGGCTGTAATTTTTATTTGCATTGCATTTGCAACCAATACTTCAGAAGCACAATCTTCCATCCCAAAATATGAATTTGGTATAATGGGTGGAGCATTTATTTACCAGGGCGATTTGGCACCAAGCGATGCAGGCTCTTATCAATTCCTAAAACCATCGTGGCAAATTTTTGTAAGTAAAATATGGAACGAAAATTTTTCTGCGAGAATTAATATTGCACGAGGCAGTATTAATGGTGATGATGCAAGATATGCTACACCGGCCTGGCGGCAAACCAGAAACTTTAATTTTAATACAACGATTACAGAAATTTCAGGTTCGTTGGTGTGCAATTTTCCGAGAT
>Ga0182038_10001993_pt1 | contig 10641 bp, 9 predicted proteins | sample sta12Can44000108_FD_125976 | JGI IMG/M metagenome (GOLD analysis project Ga0182038, IMG submission 125976) | Lab enrichment of tropical soil microbial communities from Luquillo Experimental Forest, Puerto Rico - statanox.12C.anox.44.000.108 | ecosystem: Environmental > Terrestrial > Soil >...
CAGGTTGTCTGGAACGTCCGTCTTAAGAAATGGCTCTTAAACGGACGCGCAGCGTCTGTTTAAGAGCTCACTAACCCGCAATGAGCGCGTTGCTGCTCAAGCGTGTGATTTTTGCGGGTTAGGGGTGGATCTTCCGAGCCGCCCGTTGAGAACAAGGGCTGTCAGCCAGAAACCGGCCGACTCGGAGAACCGGCCCTACCTCTATCTATACATCGATTTTCAAAAGCCAACTCGACTTGATCGCCCGATTTGTTGTAGTACCAGTCATCCAGCCCGTCCAGCAGGTCGGCAGCAAGGGCGTTTCGGGATACCTTGGCAATCGAAAATTGTTCCATAGCCGCCGTTGGATAGCCGGGCAGCGATGGAGCCGATCGAGTGTTAATACCAATTCCCAACACCTGAAAATCCCAGCCGTTGGAGGTTTCCAGAAGGAAGCCGGCAAGTTTACCTTCTCCGAGAATAAGGTCGTTCGGCGGTTTAATATGAACTCTCCTTCCAACCCAGCGTTCGATAACTTCGGCACATGCAACAGCTGCCAGGCGCACAAGCCCCGGCAACTCATTCGCCCGCATGCGGCTTCGGAGCAGTATCGAGAACCAAAGGCCATCACCGCCCCCTGAAGCCCATTTTCGCCCGTAAGTCCCCCGCCCCCTCGTCTGACTCTCAGCAAATATTGCAAGTCCCTCCGCCGCGCCGGAGATGCCAGCCTGCCTCACCCGATCGTTTGTCGAAGATGTCTCCCGAAAGACGACGATATCTCGACCCATCGCCAGCGTACGAAGTCTTGCGCGAATTGCCTCCGGCACCAGAGCATCTGGCTCACCCACCAACGAAATCTCACGTTCGGTCGTTCGGAAGACAAAACCGCCTTCTTCGAGCGAACGGACCAATAATGGAAGCTCCGTGCATTTTGTTTGTGTTTGTTCCAGAATTTCCGAAATCGAGACCGCCGCTCCAATCGGAAGTAAACGACGGAGTAGCGCAGTTTGCGGGGACTCACGCACCAAGCAACTCCAAGGAGAAGTCAATTGCGCGCGCCGAATGCGTCACTTGGCCTACCGAAATGAAATCGACGCCGGTCTCGGCAATCTGTCGGACGGTCTGCAGAGAAACGCCGCCGCTGGCCTCGAACTTTATTCCCGGCTTTTTGAGTGATACGCAGGCACGCAAGTCTTTGGGAGACATGTTGTCGAGCAGAATAACGTCCACGCCAGCGATCTCGATAAATGCACGCACCTGATCGATGGAATCAGCTTCGAGCTCCACCAGAATCCCAGGATGTGCTTCGCGCAATGCACCTATTGCTGCCTCAATTTTGGGGCCGGCCAGCAGATGATTGTCTTTCACTATGACGGCATCGTATAGCCCCATCCGGTGATTTCGACCCCCGCCTGCCTTAACCGCCGCTTTTTCCAGTGCCCGCAAACCCGGAGTGGTCTTTCTGGTATCCAGAATTTCGGCACCTGTGCCTCGCACTGCATCAACGAATTGCGCCGTCAACGTCGCCACCCCTGAAAGTCGCTGGATAAAATTCAAGGCCACCCTCTCCCCGGTCAGAATGCTTCTCGTCGCCCCTTGGAGCCGGATCACGGTATCCCCGGGGTTTAAAAGCGTTCCATCCCCTTTGATGCGCGTGACTTCCAGGCTCGCGTCGACCCTCTGATAGGTTTCTATCACCGCTTGCGTACCGGCGACCACGCAGTTTTCCTTCGCGAAGATCCGGGCCATCGAAATGTGGTGTTCTGGAATAAAGAGCTGCGATGTCAGGTCGCCTGATCCGACATCTTCCGCTAGCGCAATATCTACAGGATCGAAGACTGGAGCGATCACGTTCTGATCTGCAATCAGTTTGCTTCTCAAGGATTCTAGCGTGGTTCCCCGCAGCCGCAACTTATCCAGGGGGCAGTTGTGAACGCAATTACATTAATAGGCCGCCGGTAAGACGGCCGTTTCCCTTATCCAGTCAGCCCTGTTTCAGCGGCAGACTAACAGTAAACGTCGCGCCGGCTCCCGGGCTGCTTTGTAGGGCGACAGTCCCACCATGGGCCTGGACGGTATGCTTGACTATGGACAGGCCAAGACCACTGCCGCCGGCATCGCGCGACCTATCCTTATGAACACGGTAAAAGCGCTCAAAAACGTGCGGCTGATCGCCAAGTGGCACACCTGGGCCATCGTCATGCACAGCAACGATCGCTTCGCTACCGTTACTATGGGCTTCAACCATCACATTGACGCCGGACTTCCCCCCATGCTTAAGCGCATTATCAATCAGATTGTAAATCACCTGCTCAATGCGAAAGGCATCCGCTTCCACCCGAGGCAAATTCTCAGGGATGTTGACTTTTACTTTTGCCGCGATCTCGCGAATGCGGGTGTCCAGTCGCTCGATAACCCTATGAACACATTCCCTCAACTCGACAGGTTCAAAGGTGAGAGTCACCTTTCGAGATTCCAGCTGAGAAAGCGACAGAAGATCTTCAATCAGGATGTTAAGCCTCTGCGCATGTTTGTGCATCGTATTGAGAAACCGAGCATTCGTCTCCGGATCACCTCCCCCCTCGATGAGAGTCTCGAGATAGCCTGTTATGATCGACAGTGGTGTGCGAAGCTCATGCGAGACATTCGCAACAAACTCTTTGCGAACCGCCTCAAGCGAGCGGATTTGGCTGATGTCATGAAAAATAACCAAAGCTCCGGTCAATGACTCTCGATCGCGGGGCCGAAGACTAGTTGACGTGACCTGAAAATGCTTAAGATTGAACTGATTTCCCTCCCGTATTTCGGCCTGCAATTCGACCGAGCGCGGTTCGTCCGTCTCCAGCGTTTGCCGGATTATTTGATGCAGCAGATGATTCCGAAAGACTTCCATTACCGTGCGGTCAACCGACGATTTCGGCAGCGCGAACATCTGTCGCAGCCTTTCGTTTGTGAGGCGAATTCTCAAATTTTTATCGGCAATCAGAACCCCTTCGATCATGCCGGAGAGAATCGCGCGAAGACTGAAATCCTCGTCGGCAATACGGCGTGAAATCTCTCGATACCGGCCGGCGAGTTCTCCGAGGTCTCGATGAATCTCACGCAGGATCCGGGGACCGCGTATTTCGGCGGACAGAGTGCCTTCCCTAAGAAGCCTTCGAACTTCGGCGCGCAAAACCACCATCCGTCGCCAGAATATAACTGCGACGGCTATGACGGCCCCCAGCGAAGCGAGCCATACAGCAAGAAAGCCCGTACTCACGACGTTCGGCTGACCAGGAACATGTATCCTTCCCCGCGCACAGTGACAATCCGATTAGCCACCGGCCCCAATTTTTCTCGCAGGCGCCTGACGTGCGTATCAACCGTACGAGTATCAATAGCGTTTTCATAGCCCCACACGTCCTGGAGCAAAGTATCCCTTGAGAGAGTTCTTCCGCGGCGTTCTACGAGAAGGGCGAGCAACTTGAATTCGGTAGTCGTCAGTCGTAATGGCCTCCCATTGAGGGCTATTTCGAAATTTCCCTTGTCGATGCAAAATTCGTCAACCGTAACCAGCGAAGGGCTCTGAACCGAGCGAAGTCGCCGCAACACGTTCTGGACTCTCAAGACCAACTCTCGCGGGTTGAACGGCTTAGTTATATAATCGTCGACGCCCAATTCAAGACCTGCGATTCGCTCGGACGGATCACCCTTTGCGGTCAGGATCAGAATTGGAATTGCCGAGGTTTGTGCGCTGTCGCGCAGTGCCTTGCAAACTTCGATACCGCTCAACTGCGGCAACATGATGTCAAGCAGGATAACGTCCGGCCTGGATTCCCTTGCAGTTGTGAGACCGGCGGGACCTGTCAAGGCAGTGAGCACATCAAACCCGGCTCGGTGGAGATGGTACCGCACCAAGTCAACTATATCGGGTTCGTCGTCGACAACGAGAACAATATCCCGCATCGGAGCCGCAAAGTAGCGAAAGTTTCGCTCCCCATCAAGACAAGTAAAAAAAGATCCGGGTTGCGCACGCCAAGGAGTAGAAGTCGAGAGATTCGTGCGCAAACCCGAATCGCCTTAACCGCCAATAATAGACAAAGGCTCTCAGGCAACCGTTCAAAAGTTTCTTTCTTTTCTGAACTTTTGTGGATTAACGTGGGTTTTACAAACGCTCCGAATGCGCTCAGCAAGTGCCTTAATGGTCTCTAAGACATTGGTGGCATGCTGCTTACATGAAAGCCAGGAGGATTTTGCGATCGACGGCGTAAAAGGTGCAAGATTCCCTCCCAATCAGTGAAGGCAAACCAGTAAATACGCCTTCTCCGATTGCCAAATAATCGGGATCACATAATTTCTGCCCTCCTCTGGGAATCGAAAGCTGGAATTGCCTTCTGTGGCCACGACCGGCACCGATATCAGGAAATCGCTTCCGAATTCCTCCCGCGCATTTCCGCTGAGCGTATTTGCAATCTCGCCCACCAGATCGCACAACATCTCCCGGGAACTCGGGGACTCGTGCAAAAATCCCAGTATGTTTTTCAGCATCAGCCCATTGGCAGTAAAACAAACTGCGCCATGCGCTTTACCGGATATTCCGATGATGCCGGTATATTCCAACAACGGTCGCTCATCATCCTTTATGAAAGGAGGCTCAATAACGACCTTCTCACCTGCTCTTAAAGAATCGAAGTAGCGGCGGACTCCTGTAATAAATACCTGGATATCCTGGTCGTCCATATCCTTCAATCCTCGATCAGCAATTGGAAGGCTTCTCTCAATTCCGAAGGATTGATTGGCTTGCATAAAAAACCACTGGCACCTCGCTTTATCGCGTCGATGGCGGTCGCTTTGTCTCGCAAGGCCGAAATCACCAGAACACGCGCCTCGGGATTGATTCCGATAATCTTGTCCAAACAGGTCAAACCATCCATGCCCGGCATGGTGATGTCCAAGGTCACAACATCGTGTAATTTTGCCGCGTAAAGCTTCACTGCTTCTTCGCCCGTTGCCGCTTGATCAACTTCTTTGATTTCTCCGGACTCAAGATCACGTTCGATGGCACGCCGGACTACGCTCGAATCGTCGACTATGAGAAGTTTCATGCCACTGGGAATTCTAACCGAAACTCACAATATGCACCCTCTTGGGACGAAACATTTAACACACCTCCCAACTTTGCAATCAAGTCTCTTACGGCGTCTAGCCCAACTCCGCGCCCGCCATCCGTCGTTGGCCGATCCATCGTGGTAAATCCAGTCTCAAACAAGAGACCTATAAGCTGTTGCCCTGTCCACGCCTCAATTGTTTCCATACTCGCATAGCCGAGTTGCACCGCACGACGCCGGAGCGACTGATAGTTAATTCCGCGCCCATCATCACGCACGCTCAAAACCATTTTCTTCTGACCCTCATTTTGAAGATAAGCGCAAATTCGGATTTGGCCGGTCGGATGCTTGCTGTGACTCAGTCTTTCGCCAGGGGTCTCAATACCGTGAAGAACCGCGTTTCGCACCAATTGAGCCAGCATGCCGGGCACGTATTCCCGGAACGGGCTCTTCAACTGAGCCAAACCATCCTGAATCTGCAGCTCGACACGTATCTGTTTGCCGTTTCGTTGAGCGATCTCACCGGCTAACCTAGCTAAAGGGGTGAAATCATCATTCTGTTCAACACCCTTAGCAGCCTTTCCAAATACCTTCTGCATCGAGAGCAACCTGCTAATCAGGTTGTGCGTCATTTCAATCTGGTCGAGCAGCGATCCCAAACCGGTTGTAATCGGCAGGAATTGTTCTCCCGCTACCAATGTGCCAGCCCGCACCGTTGCTATTTTTTCCTCAAGCCGATTCGCTAAATTCTCGAAATATGAAAGCCGGAGCATCGCCGCGTTTCCTTTGATCAGATGTATTGACCGAGAGATCTTTTGCAATAGGCGGAGGTACCGCTTGGAGCGTTCGGTACCCAATTCACCAGCATGACTTCCGAACTGCTCCGCTTCCATGAGGCTCAGCATCCCGGTAATTTCCGTCTTAGCATGATTAAGAAACTCTCCAAGAATAGGAGGATCCAAATGCATGATGCCAAAAAGCATCTCTATTTGGGTTTTTGCCTTTGCCTCGTTCTCCTTGATTTGCTTGGTCAACGCGATGCGTGAAGTTGAATCGAGAATAGTGACCATTATTTGCGTAGTCTTACCTTCCTCATCGACCCGATTGAACCGAAATTCCAAAAATTTGCTCCGTTGCGCCCCGCCGGTCTGAGTAATCCGGAACTCCACTTCGCCCAGCGGATTTGTCTGCTGTATTAGCTTTTCCTTAATCCGGGGATTCAATACCAAGTCAAGGTAGTGCTTAGTAGCTAGCACAGTCTCCTGGCTGATTACGGGCTGTAAAGCTTCATTCGGTGCGGGACTCAGCAGCTCCAGGAAGGCCATACCATCGATCTTCCGTTGAAAGATCGCTTCGGTTATTTTCGAGTAACCTGGCTGAATGATCAAATCGGGTCCCATCAGAAACAACCCTTCGTTGACCGTTTCCAGGATCTTGTGAACCTGACGATTCCTCAATACTACTTGACCAATCATGTAGTTGAAGCGCTCGGCTAGAAATCCAATTTCGTCTTTGCTCGAAATCGGCGCCCGCGCCGAAAGATTTCCCGACCCGATTTCTTCAGCAGTCCGAACCAGTTGCACAATCGGCCTTGAAAGCACATGGCCAAATGTCAGAGCGGCCAAAATCGCCAGGATTAAAATGATAAACCCACCAAACGCTATTAACCGCGTCAGATGAACCGCCGGCGCGAATGCTTCGTCCGTACTTATCGTAACAACCAGTCCCCAGTCCAATCCCGGCGTGCCAAGCTGTTCGTATACGGCTAAAGATTCGCGGCCCAGATCGTTAAAAAAAGTAACTTCACCCGCGTTTGATAATGTCTGATCTGAGAAGATATTTTCCACCGCTTTGTTGCGCAGAGGCCCACCCAAAATAGCACTTAGCGGCAAAGGCGTCCCGTCGGGCGCGAAGGCCACAGTCTTGATCTTTGCCGGCAACTCTTTGACAAAACGGGATTCGGTTCTCAGCCTCAGATCCGATCCGACTACGTAAGCTTCTCCCGTTTCGCCAAGGCCGACTGCCCGCCATCTTCCCTGAAACGTAACCAAATCCGTCAGAGTGTTGCTTTCCACCGCATGGATCACTGCCCCGAGCCGACCTCCAAGCCGGTTGTTGATCGGACAACCTAGAAACAACATTGGCGCCCCGTTTGCGCCTGCATAACGCTGCAGGTCCGTTATGACAACCTCATCGCCGGTACTGCGCTCTCCCGACGCGACTGACCCATACCATGCGCCCAGAAACACCTTCTTGAGCTCAGATTGTGCACGCCAGCCTTTGAAAACGTTTGTGCCAAAATCCCAACTTTTTGCAAATGTGTAAACAACATTACCAAGATCGTCTACTAGAATTAAATCGAAGTAGTTGTTTCTCCGAACAATGGTTTCGAACAACCCATGGTATCGGTCCATCGCCCTTGCGAACATCGTTTTCGCGAATGCGTTCCGGAATTCCGCCGATAAATTGGTGTTCTTGGAAATGTCCGATACCGAGTTGTTTTGAAACTTATACCCGATGCTCGCCGGATTGCTGACGATATAAACATATTGTAATAGCATCCCCGCCGGACTCAACTCAGCGAACTCGTCAAAACCTGCCACCTGTTGGCCTAACGCACGAAGATTGGCCATGGGTCCCTGTTCGTATGCTTCCCGTAGATTCTGCCGAACTTGTTCAATAAACGGTTGATCTTCCTTGAAGCCCGCAGCGTCCAGATCCTCTATCAGATGCTCATAACCCGACGACAATTCTGTAACCGCATAACGAATTGTTTGTAATTCAGATTGTGCGGTAATGTCACGACGCTGATCAGCAAAAAAAGCGTTAATTGATTGCGACAAAGACGTCATCAATGACCTAAATCCGTCCAAACGCGCAGATCGAAGGGCTACGGCCGACAGAAAGAACGCCGTCACGGTGAGAGCGGCCAGGATCAGAAAGCCAATGCCAGTCGTGAAAACGAGCAATTTGGAACGAATCGTCAATCCTCGTGAAGACAGGTGTGCGGCTTCCTCGCCCTTCTCCATTGGAGCTTTGGCCTTCATCCCGGATCACCTGATGTAGTCAGCAGAGCTCAGTTTCTCGACCGGCTCGGCTTTGCCCTGCCTGATTTTCGTCAGAAAAACTTCATGGCTACCCTGCCGAATGTTTGAGCCAAAGCGAATTCGAAACGTCTTCAAATCTATATCCACATCTTCGAGCGCCTGCACTAACTTCTCTTCTGTCAACTCTGGACCGACTGCCCGCAACGCGGTAAGCATCACAAGGCCATTAAGATATCCCTCGAGCCCCATGTAAGTAAATTCCGATGATCCAATGGCTTGCATGTCAGCTTGATAGCCCCGGACGAGCCCCAGCGAGCTGTCATAAGGGGAGGGTACCACTTGCGAAATGATTACCCCTTCGCCAGCCTCGCCAAGATAGTTTGCGAGCGGTTCGGTACCGACCGAAGAAACATTACAAAAGACAGTGCCTTTCAATCCCAGTTGCTTTGCTCCGCGGATGAAATCTGCACAAGGCTTATAGGTGCCGAACAAGAGCACGGCCTCGGGTTTACTCTTCGCAATACGATAAAGCGCGTCTTGTGCCCTGACAGAGTTTCGAACGTAACTCCCTTCCCCAACCAACCGGAGTCCCCGTCGTTGTAACACGTCAAGAAGAGCCGCCCGTCCCGCATCACCGTAGCTGTCGTCCTGACGGAAAAGCGCGATTTTTTTCACGCCTAGATCCGCGATCAGATGAGACACCAGCATTTCGACTTCGTCTCCATAGCTTGCGCGCGTATTAAAGACATAGGTCTGTATTGGCTGTCTGAAGATTTCGGCACCCGAAATCGGGCCAAGCAGCACGATATTCGATTCGTTCATCATGGGGAGCACCGCGCGAGAAGTCGCTGTTCCGAGAAAGTTCAAAAGCGCGAAGACCTTGTCTCGATCGATGAGGCGTTCGGCATTGTTTACGGCTTCGACCGGTTCATTGTGGTCGTCGTAATCGATCAAAACCACCTTATGCCCGAAAATCCCGCCCTCTCGATTCGCATGGGCGAAAGACGCCAGACACCCTTGTTTCGCCGCGCTGCCCAGGAAGCCGAGTCGCCCGGTCTCCGCACCGGACATGCCCAGCCTGATCTCGTTGCCATCGAAAACATGGACGCGAGACAGAAATTGTGCGTCTGCCCGCTCGCTTGACATCAACGCTGTCAAGATGCCGACCACTACAAAAATCACGAAATCTATGGATTTATGTCGTCCGTCCACACACCACAAGTCTCGCGGGCCGACCGAAGCTCGCCCCTCAGCGCATCGCTTTACGCAAGATCAAAGCACGACCATAGATGATGACGACTTGAATGCAATTTTTCTCAGCGTGGAGGAAATTTCACCACAAAGGCACAGAGCGGTGAAATTCTGCTGCCCGTGCCGGAATTCGAGGTCCGAAAATCTGCTTGGCGGAATTCCAACTTGCGCTAGTTTTGGACTCGCCTAAAAAAATGGTGGTCGTAGCTCAACGGTAGAGCCCCGGATTGTGGTTCCGGCTGTTGCGGGTTCAAATCCCGTCGGCCACCCGCCTCGTTTCCCTCGTAAAACCGCTTTCTATAGGGGAAATCTCCAGGGGCGTTAAAGCCCTGGACCGTCCTACAAAGCCCTAAACCGCCTTTTATTCGGCTATAAAAGCCTTAAGCTTTGGGCGAAGACGACGAACGCCCAAAGAACTATGGGACGCCGCAGTAAACCTGAATTCGAAGTCAAGAAATCCGCGGTGCCGAACGGTGACTTGAGTTGGTTCATTATTGGACGCCCGAATGGCAAACGGGTACGGGCTTGGTTCCCGTTTAAGGAAAAGGCACAAGCCGAGGCGAAGGAACGTAACATCAAAATGCGTAAGCTCGGAGAAGATGCCGTTGGGGTCGACAACGCGCTGATCGTAATGGCGACGGAAGGGGCAACGCTCCTTCGCCCGTACGGAAAGACGCTACGGGATGCGGTGACGTTTTACGTCAACCATCTCGCGAAAGATTCCGCCTCGGTTTCCGTAGTCGAAATGTGTCGGATCGTTCGCGCGGAATTCGAATTCCGGGCTCCTCGCTGCCGCGGAACCTTCCGTATTGCCGTTTATTGCGGTTGGCATGTTTGCCGGTTTGCGTGCTGCGGAGCGAAACGAGTTAAATTGCATAGACATTTCTCTCGACGGTCCGGAACCGTACATCGATCTCTCTGCGAAAATCTCTAAGACCGGTCGTCGCCGAATCATACCCGTTCAACCATCATTACGTGAGTTTCTAGCTCCGTTCGTAAAAAGCGAGGGTCGTATTATCCCCTTGACCTGTAACGGGCTCCCCGCCTACCAGAACGCCTGGGAACGGTCCGTAAAGAAGGCCGGACTCTGGCCCTGGGCGGAGAACCGGCTCCGCGATAGTTTCGTGAGTTACCGGTATGAGCATACCGGCTCGGCCGAAATTACGGCGAAGGAGGCCGGTCATAGCGTGCAAGTAATGTTCGACCGTTACCAAAAGATTGTTAGCAAGGTGGACGCGGAGAGGTTTTGGGCGATTCGCCCATAGCGGTTAACA
>Ga0182038_10001997_pt1 | contig 10631 bp, 10 predicted proteins | sample sta12Can44000108_FD_125976 | JGI IMG/M metagenome (GOLD analysis project Ga0182038, IMG submission 125976) | Lab enrichment of tropical soil microbial communities from Luquillo Experimental Forest, Puerto Rico - statanox.12C.anox.44.000.108 | ecosystem: Environmental > Terrestrial > Soil >...
GGGTCGCCGCTTTTCGGACAGGCCAATCAACCGTACGGCGTAGGCACCCTCGGCGGCACCGGCTTTTCCGAGTCGGCGAACAACCGTCGACTGGAGTTGCAGGCTCGCTTCACGTTTTAGTCGCGCCTAACGGAATTTGCACATATCGCGCTTGAGCCGGCGCGAACTGCAAGGTTGAAGTGGGCAACGCCCTCTCAAATCAGAGGTGCATATGAAGATCTTAACCGTTACGCTTCTTGCGGCAGTGCCCTTCGTGGTTGCACTACGTGCCCCAGAGTCGAACGCCCTGCGCCAAGTCCAGACCATTCCGCTTCCCGACGTCGAGGGGCGCATTGACCACATGGGCGTCGACGTTCAAACCCAACGCTTGTTCGTTGCGGCTCTGGGCAACAACACTGTCGAAGTGCTCGATCTCCGCGCAGGTAAACGGCTAACCAGCATTACAGGGCTGCGGGAACCTCAAGGAGTCTTTTTCGTCCCCAAAGAAAACAAGCTTTTCGTCGCCAACGGAGATGATGGGACGTGCAGGGTCTTCGATGGCAGCTCTTACAAGCTGCTACAAACCGCACATTTTCAGAGCGACGCGGACAACGTTCGGTATGACGCCGCCCCAAACCAGATCTACGTGGGCTACGGCGAGGGAGCGCTAGGTGTGTTGGACGCGGCGAGCGGCAAAAAGCTCGCGGACATTGCGCTACGCGCCCATCCGGAATCATTCAGGTTGGAAGAGTCGGGGCTAAGGGTGTTCGTGAACTTGCCCAACGCCAATCACACCATCGCAGTTGTGGACCGCGCAAAGCGCTCCGTCATCGCAACCTGGCAACTTGAAGCGCAGGCAAATTTCCCCATGGCACTTGACGAACCTGACCATCGCCTTTTGGTGGTGACCCGCAGGCCTCCACTCCTCGTGGTGCTGAACACTGAATCCGGCAAGCAAGTGGCGAGCAATCCGACAGTGGGTGACGCCGATGATGCCTTTTATGACGCAGCGCACAAGCGCGTGTACGTCTCAGGAGGTGAAGGTTTCATTGACGTCTTCGACCAGCACGGTGCTGACGAGTACAAACCCTCTGGCAGAATTCCCACGGCGAGCGGCGCCAGGACTTCTTTGTTTGTCCGGGAGTTCAATCGCCTTTACCTCGCTGTGCCGCATCGGGGAACTCAAAGGGCAGAAATCCGCGTGTACGAGCCGCAGCCGTGAGTTGCCGCAAGTTAGGTCCCGAGAAGTGCCAACAAGCCCTCTCGGATAAGCCTTCGGACTAAGGTTAGCTTACCCGCGTCATCCAAATCGCCCGGCAGTTCGCGAACAGCAAATTCAGACTCATTGATAGCGAATCGGACTGCTTCACTGACATGGGCGGGAAACGCGATCCTGCGTCCATAGCAATCGACCGCTGTCGACTCCTCGTTCATTCGCAGGCAGGAAATGACGCCTGCCCTGGCCCCCACGACGCTGTCAAGCGTCAAGCGGTCGAGGTTGGCAATCTGGGCCATTTGGCCCCTCAGAAGGGGCGGACACGCCGCAACGAATTCATCGACAAAACGGTCCAGTATGGCCTCAAAGTTGGACTTGGTCGAAAGCCGTTCCAAAAGGTTTTGAAAGATTGCTCGTGCTTCTGCTCGGTCGAAGTCCGGCCGAGCGAAGGCAGGAGGAAGCGCTTTGCGGAAGGCTGGATCGTTCAGGCTGACGTCCGCTACCCATTCCAGGAAGAGGTCTGCCCAGGTATAGGTCAGGACCCCCACGGTGATGTGGAGTGCGACCGTTTCGCCCGAACGAGCGTCGTGGATGGCGCCCCGAGGGATGTAGGCGAGGTCTCCGGCTTGTAATTCGAATTCGAGCGTAGGTTCCCCGCGTTCATGGGCGCAAGGATCAAAGTCCTGCCCTGTGAGGGGTAACCTCACAGGCGTTCCGTAAATTGTCCACTTCTTAGAACCGACAAGCTGCAGGACAAACACGTCGTGGGTATCGTAATGGGATTTGAAGCCTTTGGCTCGGGCCGGCGTCAAGTAGACGTTCGTCTGGAATGGGAAGCTGAATTCGCTTTCGAGGCTGCGACAGAAGGAAGTTAGCGTCGGGACTACTGTATCCAAGTACGATAGAACTATGGTCGTCCCTTCCTCAAAGAGCTGATACACCTTGGCGACGTCGAGGGAGTCGCCACCCAAGGTGTAGTCGGCGGCCGTAATTTTGCGGTCGGCATTTTTCAGGGTAACGTTGGGATACCGCAGATCGAGCGTAGTGAGAACTCGGTCTACCTCGTCCAACGACAATAAGGAGCAGAAGTAATTCGGCTGGTTCCGCTTCACAACCAGCGGCTGCTTCTCCCAGTATTCTTCGAAAAACACTTGCTTGCTGAACGGGCTGATGAGCCATTGGAGCGAGGGCTTTGAAGCACACACAACTCCCTCCACGGCCTGCGACATAGCGCCAGGCATCCCTCGATCGGGCACACGCCCGCTCTAGACACGGGAACTCTTCACAGGCCGATCAAACACTGATCGCTGTCCTACTGAGGTGGTGCCTGTTTTTCCTCTTTTCCTTTGGCCTTGTCGGCGTCAGTGTCGCTCTCGGCCTTCGCTTTCTTGGTCTTCTTGGACTTGGCGCCGGTCTCTTTCTTCTTGTCGGCGTCCTCATCCTTCTTCTTAGGCTTGGCATCTGAGTCTGGCTCTTGAGCCGCAGCTCGCCTGCCAGATACGATCGTCAGAGCCCCACCGGCGAGGAGAGTGCCCGCCGCAGTTAAGAATGATCGCCTCGGCACTTTGCGCTCAGTTACCATCTCCTTGTCCGTGAGGGTCCGAGACGACTCTTGACGGAACACCTCTCGGCCCTCATCGCCAGGAGTTTCGGTCTTTCCTTTCATTCTTCGGTTCATGAGTGTTCCTCCTTCACTGATCTTGTGGTTGTGAGACAAAGCCCTTGTTTCGCCTAACCCCTTACATTGTACTCATCTAACCTGAAAGAACTCTGAAAGCGGGAAAGATATTTTCGTGCGAGAATCACTTGCCGACGACAAGCACAACGAACGTGCCGGGCAGGATGTTACGATACGTCGAGCCATGACCATGCCTGGCGGTGACGAGAAGCACGTTATGCGTTTCTGTATCAAGGGCCATCGTTCGAGCTCCGGGCTGCGTAGGGACATCTTCCAGCACACGGAATTTGTCGGGCGAATCCTCGTGAACAACGGTGAGCGTTCCACAGCCGCCTGCTGAGGCGAAAGCATTCTGCGTATAAGGGTCGAAAAGGCTGGCGTCAGTGCCCGCACCGGTTGGCAGGGCATCGATCACCTTGCCTGTGTCTGCATCCAAGACCACCATCTTCTGATTGTCGCAGACAGAAAAAAGGCGGCGATTCTTGCGATCCATCGAGAGACCGGAAGGCCCTTCGCAAGGCCCTAGGGGCCAGCGATGCAGTACCCTCAGCGTTCGCCCATCGAACTCCAAGACCTGGTTTTTGTCGGTGATGTTGACGAAGACCTTGCCTTCTCCATCGGCTACAGCAAATTCCGGCTGTCCGTCCAACACAACCGTACCGGCGATGGTGCCATCAGCGACGTTGATGGCGGTTGCATCGTTGCCGGCGCTATTCATGATGAACACCCGCTTCGTCGTTTCGTCATACGCGTAGGAGTCGGGATCCTTGCCAGTCTTGACAGTGCCGATTTTCTGTAAACTCTTCAGGTCGAGTATCGTGGATGTGTCATCGCCGTTGACACTGAATCCTCGGCCGAGCTCGGGGATAAGCGCTATGCCGTGGACGCCCGGCATGCCCTCTAGTTTGGCCACGAGCACGCCTGAATCGACATCGACCACGTCCATGTAACTCCCTCGGCCGATGTAGAGGCGGCGAGCAGCGCTGTCCATGTTGATGTAGTCCCAGCCTTCGGTGCCATCCAGATGGATTGTTTTCAGCAGACGATAGCCAGAAGCGCCGGACGTAACGGGGATGGCCGGCGCAGACGTGAGTATAAGAAAAGCAACAGCCAGGCCGACAGGTGCAGCCGCGGTCGATGCCGGGTTTTTGTGAAACATAGTGATAATCTCCTCCGCAAGCGATAAATCGTGAACATTGTTTATTCTGCCGGCGTTTCTCCCTCGGTATCATTACGTGGCCTCGATCCCGTACAGTAGCTGCTCGCCTCCGCTCTTTGCGAGCCAGCGTGCCACCCCTCATCTCCCTACCTTGAAAACACGGATCTGAGCAGCCTCGTTGTCGCGCCGAGGCACTCCGACATATAGGGAGTTCAACTGGCTTGAGAAAGTGGAGGTAGCTGCTCCAGGGACGGTAGTGACGTACTCAAGAAGGCGGTAGCGGTCGGCATCCCGCTGTTCGATGACCGAGATGGAGCCTTCAGCGCCAGATATGTAGATACGCTTATGCGCCGGATCGTACGCCATATCGTCAGCATCGCCTACGCAGTGAACGTGCGCGACGATCTTACCGGACTCGGAATCCAGAGCCAACATTTCAGCGGGCCTCCGGCAGGCGACAAATAGCCGGTGACCCGTCTCGTCCAAGGCCATGGGGAAGTTATCTCGCGAGCCCCCAAGCTGCCACGTCGCCATGACCTTGCGCTCCTTTCGATCCACCACCTCGATAGAGCTGTCTGCTGGAATGTTGGCAAAAATCCGCCCGCCTCTTTCCTCGACCGCGATACCCTGGGGGCTGGCGGGGAATGCAATTTTCCCCAGAAGTCTTCCCTCGGGAATAGCGATGACGGCGATGCCGGTCTTGCTGGTCGTCATGCAGCCCACGTAGAGCTCCATTGCGCGAGCACTGTACTCGAGCTCGTCAAGTCTGCTCTGGAGATCAATGCGGACAAACAACCCAAAGCTGCTGCCGTCGTACATGTACAAATTCTCGCCGCTCGATACATAAAGTTGATTGAACTCGGGAGCGTATCGCGCGGCTGCGGGCCTTTCCCCCTCCAGACTGCGCCACGGCTTGCGGGACTTGAGGTCTACAATTTCGAGCGTCTTGTTGGTGGGCGCCGCGGCGAACAGCCGTTGATGCTCGCCATCTACCGACATATGGTTCAGCCCGCCTTGGACTTTGGGCAAAGCAATCGTCTGCGTTAGCGACAGCTCATCCTTTTCCAGGCCGTCCGCCACGAACACAGAGCAGAGTGCCGTCACGAAAAACACAATCGCGCTGATTCTCACCGCAACCTCATAACTTTTCGCGAATCGCTTCTTCGCGCCGCACAGAGAGGCCTGAACCTAAGGAGACTTAGGCCTGGATACCGCGTGAATGGCGTGAGGAACGTCAATCGTTTCCCTGTTTGCTGCTCTCCCCCCAGAGCCGGCTACTGAGTTCAACCTACCGAAGTCTACTCACCGAACCTGAAAGAAACCTGAAAGAAGGGCATATTATCTTGTTTTCATGTAGCTTTCAGGTTGGCCTCCTATCCTTCAGGAGGGTCCGATATGCGCCTCCCAACCAGGGCGAGTCGCGATTTGGGAGTCATCTACGCAGCGGGCCTCCTGCGCTCGACAGGCGTGGGACTGACTGGCGTGCTGCTGGGAGTGTATCTTTCGCGCGCGGGCTTCTCAGCCACCGAGATCGGTGTGGTGGTAACCGCGGGACTGGCGGCATCCGCCTTAGGCACACTTGTTGTCAGCCTTTGCGCAGACCGGTTGGGGCGCCGGCGGACCCTGATCGGGCTCTCGCTGTTGTCAGCGCTTGGAGGTTTGGGCTTCGTTCTGACCAGCCGTTTCTCAGGCTTTCTGTTGCTGAGCTTCATCGGCATGGTCAATGGTATGGGTACGGACCGCGGGCCTGCCTTCTCCCTTGACCAAGCTCTGATTCCCCAAACCATCCCGGCCGACCTACGCACGACGGCGTTGTCCTGGCATAGCCTGGTCATGGATATCGGCCATGCCTTGGGAGCGCTCGGGGCTGGCCTTCCGCTCCTGTTCCAGCGCTGGCTCCCGCTGGAGCTGCTGACCTGCTACAGGATTACCTTCGGCATATACGCCACCATCAACGCCCTGACTGCAGCTGCTTATCTGCTGCTTTCACCCAAAGTTGAAGTTCGTGGAGAGCGCGCCGCTGCAGACCGAAAAGCACGACTCTTGCCGCAATCGAGGTCCGTCATTACGAAGCTCGCGGCCCTCTCCGGCCTCGACAGCCTGGGTGGTGGCTTCCTTACGGATGCTCTGCTCGCTTACTGGTTCTTCCACCGTTTTGGAATTCGCGAGAGCAACCTCGGACTGCTGTTCTCGGCGGGAAACATGCTCAATTCCGGTTCCTACCTCCTTGCCGCTTGGCTGGCGCGACGGATCGGCCTGTTGAACACGATGGTTTTCACGCATATTCCATCGAGCCTGCTCCTCATGGCAGTGCCTTTCTCGCCTTCTGCGGCGTGGGCCGTGGTGTTCTATCTGGCTTGGGAGTCGCTGGTGGAAATGGATGTCCCCACTCGCCAGTCCTACCTCATGGCTGTTGTTCAACCCGTTGAGCGCACGCTGGCGACCGGGGTCACAAACTTTGCCCGGAGCGTCTCGAGGTCTATTACTCCCTCGCTGGCGGGTTATCTCATGCAGCACGTGGCTTTGGCAACGCCGCTGTTCCTGGGGGGAAGCATCAAGATTGCCTACGACATCATGCTCTATTCAGCGTTCCGGCGGCTCAAGCCGCTCGAAGAGGACACAATCTCCTCATCCACCGTGGACACGACGGTGTCGACTGGGTAGGTTTGGCGCGGGAAGCTCAAAATGCGAGTACTCATCGTTGAAGACGAAAAGAGAATGGCGGACCTCCTCAAAAGGGGGCTGGAAGAGGAAAACCACTCCGTAACCCTCGCCCACGACGGCCAGGCCGGGTTGGAAATGGCGGAATTGTACCAGTTCGACGCAATCGTGCTCGACATCATGCTGCCGGGCCTCGACGGCTTTGAAGTCGCCCGTCGCCTGCGACGAAACAGAAACCATACGCCGATCCTGATTCTTACTGCGCGCGATGCCGTGCCTGATGTTGTGAAAGGGCTGGACATCGGCGCAGACGACTATCTAACGAAACCCTTCGCCTTTGACGAGTTCCTGGCTCGGCTGCGCTCGGTGGCACGACGCGGCTCCAGTCCCCGGCCCACGCGCCTCCAGGTGGACGACCTGACACTTGATCCCGCGACCCGCCAGGTCTTTCGGGGCAAAGAGGAGATCCACTTGACACCGACCGAGTACCGGCTGCTGGAGTTCCTCCTCCGGCGCCCCGGCCGGGTGGCATCTAGAAGTTCCATTGTCGAGGCCGTATGGGGCTTTGACCAGGAAGTCGAAGAGAACACACTCGACGCCTTTGTGCGCCTGGTGCGCAGCAAGGTCGATCGAGACTTCAAACACAAATTGATTCACACGGTGCGTGGTGTGGGCTACACCATCCGCCCCGCCACGAAAGCATGAAACCGCTGCCGATCAAGATCCGATTGACCGCATGGTACTTCGCCGTCCTGGCCCTGAGCCTGGCACTTTTCGGGGCAATAGCTTTCTTCTCCATGCGCAGGAGCATTGAAACCACGGTGGATGAGAGTTTGCGCGATAGGGCGGACGGCATTCAAGAGTTGATGGAGCACGTTCTGCCCGAGGGGACCGAAAGGCTTGAAGACGAACTTCGAGAACACTCCGAACTTCGCGCAGAGGGTGATCTATCGCAGGTGTGCGACCAGGGAGGCGACTGGATCTATCGATCACCGTTGATGAAGCGCTACGACGTGCCATGGCTTGAAACGTCCAGCCCTAGGGTCTACAACCTCGAGCGCCAGGGTCTGCCGCTAAGGGTACTGGCGACCAGCGTGCGCTTTGCCGACCGCACTTACCATGTGCAAGTTGCATCGCCAATGGACGACTTCAATGAGGCCCTCGACCACTTCAGAGGGGTGCTTCTTGTGCTTATCCCTATGCTTCTGCTGCTTGCGTCAGCCGGTGGCTACTGGATGAGCCGGCGCGCTCTGGCTCCCGTGCTTCAGATCACCCAAACAGCCGAGAGAATCGGCTCACGAGACCTCTCCAGCCGGCTAGCAGTGCCCCAGAGTCATGATGAGCTCCAACACCTCTCGGAGACGTTGAACGGCATTCTGGAGCGCCTGGAGGCGGCGTTCAGGAGGATCACTCAATTCACGGCCGATGCTTCCCATGAGCTGCGCACGCCTGTTGCCCTGATGCGAACGACTGCCGAGCTCTCGCTGCGCAAGCCACGAGCGGAAGCCGACTACCGCGAGGCCCTGACGCAGATCTTGAGGGAGCTCGAAACCACCTCGGCCCTGATTGAAGATTTGATGCTGCTAGCCCGGGCCGACTCTGGAGTTGAAGCACTCCATTTCGCTTCGGTCGATTTGAGCCAGACCCTGCGGGAGGCCTGCCGGCAGGGCCGCGTTCTAGCTCAAGGCAAACAGATTAGATTTCAAGAGGAGATCGCCAACAGCCCCGTCATCGTTGAAGGGGACACCCACGCGCTCCAACGGCTTTTTCTGATCCTCTTTGACAATGCGGTGAAGTACACTCCGGCGGGCGGCAGTGTCACGGTTTCTCTCACTGATGCCAACGGATTCGCCGTCGCTGAAATCCGAGACACCGGAATCGGCATCGGCCAAGCGGAGCTGCCGCACATCTTTGAGCGCTTCTATCGGGCAGACAAAGCGCGCTCCCGTGAGATGGGTGGAGTAGGGCTGGGCCTGTCGATCGGGCGATGGATCGCGGAGGCACACGGCGGTGTGATCGAGGCCGAAAGCACGCCCGGTCAGGGGTCAGTGTTCCGCGTACGCCTTCCGATCTCAAGGGGTTAGTGGGCCCGAGGGCCTAGATTCGGAAACAGTGAAGCGTCCAAATAGGCCCGCAGATGCGCACCTGGGGCACGCCGAGTCTGTGAAGCCACATCATCTTGAGGAGGGAGCCCATGAAGCGAAGGGATTTTATCGGCAAAACTCTGGCGGGAAGCGTGCTGGCGCCGGCGATCGCTCACGCGGCAGGCCAGGAGGAGAATCGCAAACAGCCCGCTCTGGACTTCACCCAAAGAGGCCGGGTTATCGTTGAACGCGCGGTTGCGGGACGCCCGCACGCCGGCCAGGTTTTGGCGGCCATTCAGCCGCACGTCGACGACATTCCGATCTTTGCTGGCGGAACCGTGGCCAAGCTCATTGAAGAGGGCTATACGGGTTACCTCATCCGTACGACCAACGACGAGATGGCCGGGGCAGGCACTACAGGCGAGGTCGTTCTGCACAACGAGCGGGACAACGACGCTGTCGCCAAGGCCCTCGGACTGCAGAAAGTCTTCAATCTGGAATACCGCAATCACCTCCTGGACGGGGTTTCGCCCCTGGACATACGTGGCCGGCTAATCTTTCTTTTTCGGCTGCTGAAGGTGGATACGGTGATCTGTTACGACCCGTGGGGTCTCTACGAAGAGAACCCGGACCACTATGTCACCGCGAAGGCGGTCGAGGCGGCGTGCTGGATGGCCGGGATGGACAAAGACTATCCGGAGCAACTTGCGTCCGGTCTACAACCGCACAAAGTGCAAGAGAAATACTACTTCGCCCGCGGGCCGCAACTGGTGAACCGGGTAGTCGATATCAGCGCGGCGATCGACAAGAAAGTTGAAGCCAATCTCGCGAACGTGACGCAAGGGCCCGCCGGAGAAAATGGGGCGCGCTTGAGGGCCCGGCTGGCGGCGCAGCGAAAGCGGCTACCGATCCTCGGCTCTGATGATGCCACCGCCAATCGCCACTACATCAAGGAATTCGTCCTGGACTACGACTCGGAGTTCCTGCGAGGCGTGCCATCGGATCGCGAAGTCGGTCGCCCCTACGGCTTGGAGTGGGCTGAAGCTTTCCACTACATTGGCCCCGGCACATCGAAACTCGACCAGTATATCGCAGACCACGCCGTCAGCTTGTAAGGGCAGTGCTGCACGCACGACGCGGCAAAACCGGAGTACACGCGGGTAGCTGACACTACAACCATAAATTGGCCGGAACGGCCGACTTGATGCTTGCAATCGGTGCCGGCCACTCTGTGGTTGTAAATCGAAGTTGGGTGTCCCAGCGGTGAGCGGATCCTTGAACCGCAAGTTTCCGCTTCGGACCAAGCAGCGCGCTAATCCTCAGCGCGGCCGGGCTTTCAAAAATCCTTCCCAATTCCCTGCCGATTTTCTGCTTGACACTAAAGCCCACTGTAGAGTTTAGACTTGATTCTGGAGGGAGAAAGCAATGTATGTCCGGGACGTCGCCCGCTGTGTGGGGCTAACCGCGCAAGCGATTCGTTTTTATGAGCGTCTAGGCCTCGTTCAGAGGGCCCCGCGGACGAGGGCGGGTTACCGCGTCTACTCGGCTGCGACATTAGAGCGGGTTCAGTTTATTAAGGATGCGCAAAGACTAGGGTTCAGCCTTGAAGAAATCCGGGAGGTTATTCGGCTGAAGTATTCTGGGCAGTCGCCTTGCGACTGCGTACGCAAAATGTTGAACGGGAAACTCAGGGACCTAAAGGACCAAATCAAGCAGATGGAACAGATGCGGCGAGAGATCGCCACTTGTCTACGGGCCTTACGCAAGCGGTCGCGTCTGCCACACAGCGTGAGCCTGATCTGTCCGATCGTCCAAAACAAGAGGGCCCTTTCGGCTGTGCGGAAGGACTGAGGA
>Ga0182038_10001998_pt1 | contig 10630 bp, 10 predicted proteins | sample sta12Can44000108_FD_125976 | JGI IMG/M metagenome (GOLD analysis project Ga0182038, IMG submission 125976) | Lab enrichment of tropical soil microbial communities from Luquillo Experimental Forest, Puerto Rico - statanox.12C.anox.44.000.108 | ecosystem: Environmental > Terrestrial > Soil >...
CGCCTTCCTTGCCCGGCACGCGGCCCATATGTGATCGATGACAAAGAAGGCGGCAATTTCCGGATCATATTCCCTATGCTCCGAACCGCCGCTACGGTGGTGCCCGGCGAAAGCTTGAAGCGCGGCTTGCTCCGCTTGGCGAGAAATGAAGGCTCATGCAGCTGCCTTTAGCCAGGGGCCGGGAGCGGCGCGATATCCCCCCTTTCCCAGCCCGCCATCGTTTCAGCCTTGAAATCGGCAAAGCGTCCGGCCGCGATGGCCGCGCGCATACCCGCCATCAACTCCTGGTAATAGGCGAGATTGATCTTCGACAACAGCACCGCGCCCAGCATCTCGTTCGCCCTGATCAGGTGATGCAGATAGGCGCGCGTATAGCTGCGCGCGGTCGAATGCGCGCTCTGCTCGTCGAGCGGGCGCGCATCGGAAGCATGCCGCGCATTGGCAAGATTGACCGCGCCGTAACGGGTGAAAGCCATGCCGTGGCGGCCGTTGCGTGTCGGCAGCACGCAGTCGAACATATCGATGCCGCGCGCCACCGCTTCCAGGAGATCGTGCGGCGTGCCGACGCCCATCAGGTAACGCGGCTTATCCTGCGGAAGTTGGGGCGCCGTCTCGGCGACGATCTTTAGCATCACTTCCTGCGACTCGCCCACTGCCATACCGCCGATGGCATAGCCGTCAAAACCGAGATCGATCAGCGCCCGCACGCTCTCCGACCGTAGCACCCGGTCGTCGCCGCCCTGCACGATGCCAAACAAGGCACGGCCGCTGCGCGCACCGAAGGCCTTCTTGCTGCGCTCCGCCCAGCGCAGCGACAACTGCATGGCGCGCGCGATTTCCTCGCGTGGGGCCGGTAATCCGATGCATTCGTCGAGCTGCATGGAGATGTCGGCGCCGAGCAATCCCTGGATCTCGATTGCGCGCTCTGGTGTCAGCTCGACCATGGTGCCATCGAGATGCGAGCGGAAGGTGACGCCTTTCTCCTCCAGGCGCCGCAACGCCGACATCGACATCACTTGAAAGCCGCCCGAATCTGTCAAGATCGGCAGCGGCCAATTCATGAAGGCGTGCAAACCGCCGAGCGCGGCAATGCGCTCGGCGCCGGGCCGCAGCATCAGATGGTAGGTGTTGCCGAGTACGATCTCGGCGCCGCTCGCGCGCACGTCGTCGGGGGTAAGGCCCTTCACCGTCGCCTGCGTGCCGACCGGCATGAACGCGGGCGTCTGTACTTTACCACGCGGCGTGACGATCTCGCCGCGGCGGGCGGCGTTGTCCGTTTTGTTGAGGAGACTAAAGGAAAACAGCGCGCTCATTGGCTCGGAGGATAAAGCAGACAGGCGTCTCCGTAGGAATAGAAACGATAACCGGCCGAAATCGCGTGCGCGTAGGCGCGCTTCATACAGTCCAACCCGCTAAAGGCCGAGACGAGTATGAATAGCGTCGAACGCGGCAGATGGAAATTGCTTAGCATCAGGTCGACAGCTCTGAAGCGGTAGCCCGGCGTGATGAAAATCACAGTTTCACCGTTGAATTCGCGTAATTTGCCATCCACTCCGGCGGCGCTTTCCAGGAGCCGCAGAGTGGTCGAACCAACCGCGACGATCAGCCCACCTTTGGCGCGCGCGGCGTTGAGGGCATGCGCCGTCTCGGCAGTCACGATGCCAAATTCGGAGTGCATCTTGTGGGCTTCGATGTCGTCGGTCTCCACCGGCAGGAAAGTGCCGGCGCCGACGTGCAGAGTGACCTTGTGTAGGCCGATCCCGCGCTCCTTAAGCAGCGCCAGCAACCCCTCGGTGAAATGGAGCCCGGCGGTCGGAGCCGCCACCGAGCCCTCCTCATGGGCAAAAACGGTCTGGTAGTCGGTTCGGTCTTGCTCGTCCGGCTCGCGACGCGCAGCGATATAAGGCGGCAGCGGCATCGCCCCGCGTTCGGCTACAGCCTGATCCAACACAGGGCCGTGGAAGGAAAATGAAAGGATTACCTCGCCTCGTTCATCTTTTCGTGAAACTTGAGCATCGAGTTCGCTTAGGAAACATACCTTTCCCTCGGTCCCGAACCGAAGGTTATCCCCCACCTGCACCTTCTTGGCGCCCCGGATGAAGGCCCGCCAATGCGAGCCGTCGATGCGCTTATGCAAGGTCGCCTCTATCTCGGGCTCGGTCGTGCCCCGCCCAATCCGCCGTCCTATAAGCCGCGCAGCAATCACCTTGCTGTCGTTGACCACCACACAGTCGCCGGCCCGTAGCAGCCCGGGCAAATCGGAAATTTTCCGGTTTTCCAGCTCAGCCGCCTCCCCCGGCCGCACCACTAAGAGCCGCGCTGTATCGCGTGGACTCGCCGGTCTCAGCGCGATGCGGTCTGCCGGCAGATCGAAATCAAAGAGGTCAGTGCGCATGGCTCCCCATTTTGGGGGGAAGGCTTTAAGCCCCAATCGTCGCCTTGACGATTTTGTCGGGGTTCTGTACCGGCTCGCCGCGCTTGATTTTGTCGACGTTCTCCATGCCCTCGACTACCTTACCCCAGACTGTGTAGTGGTTGTCGAGGAAGCGCGCGTCGTCAAAGCAAATAAAGAACTGGCTGTCGCCAGAATCCGGGTTGGCCGCGCGTGCCATCGACACGGTGCCGCGCACGTGCGGCTCCTTGTTGAACTCAGCTTTCAGCTTCTTACCCGAGCCGCCGGTGCCGGTCCCGTGCGGGCAACCAGTCTGCGCCATGAAGCCGTCGATCACCCGGTGGAACATAATGCCGTTGTAGAAGCCCTGCTTCACCAGCTCCTTGATGCGCGCAACGTGATTGGGCGCGAGGTCGGGCCGCATCTCGATCACTACCTTGCCCTTGGTGGTCTCCAGCGTGAGCGTGTCTTCCGGCTTGGCCATTGAACTCTCCTCTTATTATTAGTTAGCTACGCGCCCCGCCGATCAGGGCTCGAGGGTCGCCTTCCTCACGAAATCCATGCGCGGGAAATCCTTCGTCAAATACGCGTTACCTTCGCGCTGCAGGCGTCCCTGGTCGGGCCCGTGGCCGCGCGGAGCGCCCTCGCCGTACTCGGCGTTAAGCTTGTCGACCGTCTCCATGCCGGAGACCACCCGGCCGAAGGGAGCAAAACCCATCTGGTCGAGGTTGTCGTTGTCGACGAAATTGATGAACACCTGCGTGGTGCGGGTGTTCGGTCCAGCCATGGCGAAGGTGATGTAGCTGCGCTTGTTGCTCTGCGTGACCGGATCGTCTTTGATCGGATTATCCCGCCAGCGGGCCATCACCACCGGATTACCGTTGATGCCGAACTGAACCATGAAGCCCGAGATCACGCGGAAGAAGCGCACGTCGTCGAAAAAGCCACTCTTCACAAGATTGTAGAAGCGGTCGGCACCCTGCGGCGCCCAAGCGCGCGTCACCTGCACAACGAAAGGACCCTTGTTGGTGTCGAAGCGCACCTTGTAGGTCGGCGGCGCCTGCTCAGCGGTTTGCGCGAACGCGGGTGCCGCGCAGACGAGCAAAGCAATGACAGCGAGAATACGGATCATGATGTCTCCCGGTAGAGGTCTTTAGCGTGAGAATTTCTTCTTTAGCCCTACCGCTACAGCGGCCGGCACGAAGGCGGATACGTCGCCGCCCATGCCGGCGATCTGACGTACCAATGTGGCGGTGATCGGGCGCGCCATGGGCGAGGCCGGTAAGAACACGGTCTGGATTTGCGGCGCCATGGCGGCGTTCATGCCTGCCATCTGCATTTCGTAATTGAAGTCGATGCCGTCGCGGAGACCCCGAATCAGGATAGTGGCGCCTACCTTGCGCGCCGCCTCCACCACCAGCCCAGAAAAGGTCACGCAGGAAAGCTCGCAGTTGGCCTCCTCGGCGAGCGGCCCGCAGATCTCCTGCAGCATGGCCAGCCGCTCGTCGGCCGAAAAAAGCGGAGCCTTGTCGGGGTTCACCCCGACCGCCAGCACCAGCTTGTCGGTCAGCGCCACGGCTTGGCGCATCACATCGAGATGGCCGTTGGTAACTGGATCGAAAGACCCGGCGTAAAGGGCGGTTCTGGACATCTGGCGGGTCTAGCCCGCCACCTGGCTGCTCGCAAGACTGTTACCGGCCGGGGCCTTGGCCAGTTGAGAAACGAGTATCGCTGCGGCCATCGCCGCACCACCCTATTTGCCCCGATCAACCACGTCGACGCCGCCCGGTTAGCAAAGCCGGTCGCCGACGCGATGGCCGGGAGATTGCATCGACGCCCGATGCGCTTCATCGACAGCGACGAATGCGAGTTCGATACTGTGCGCGCCATGATTGCCGAAGGTCACCGGCAGAAAATCGCGTGCGAGGTCGGCAACAGTGCTCGCCGCCGAGCGCAGCCTACCGGACGTATCTTCTCGTCGGTATGGATCCTGGCCTCATGCCGGCTTTCGACACCGAGATTTCAGTATGCTCGGAGCGCTCGATCTTGATCGTGCCGAGCGGCGCCTGTATCACCGCCACTCGGCCAAGGTGACGCGGTGACACCGCCCCACTCAGGCATTAGGTTTTCTCGTAAGGACAGCCAGATCCTACGGGAGGGTGTCATTCGTTGGCTCGTGTTTCTCGTCTTTCCCTTGTTGACGGTGTCCGCACTGGCGCAGACTTATCCCGACCACCCAATCCGTATCATCGTGCCAACACCGGCGGGCGGCCCGGTCGACGTAATGGCGCGGCTCTTTGCCGCCGCCCTGCCGGCAAGCCTCGGGCAAAATGTCATCGTTGAGAACAAGCCGGGCGCCGGCAACACACTCGGCTCGCGCGCGGCGGCCCAAGCGGCGCCAGACGGCTACACACTCATGGTTTCAGCGGCAAGCGGGCTCATCATTAGCCCGATGATCTACAAGACCGCCGGTTATGACGCATCGAGCTTCGCGCCCATCGCACTGCTCACCGAGACGCCGCAGCTCTTGGTGATCAACCCGCTGCTGCCGTTCAAATCCGTTGCGGATCTCGTCGCCTATGCCAAGGCCAATCCCGGCAAGCTCAATTATTCGACTGGCGGCAACGGCACGCTGCCGCATCTCGCCGCCGAGCTGTTCAAGAAGATTACGGGCATCAACATCGTGCACCTGCCCTACAAAGGCGGCGGGCCAGCGCTCACCGGCGTTGTTGCCGGCGAGGCGCAGATGACCTTCGATCCTGTCGCCACCTCGCTGCCACTAATCAAGGACGGCAAGCTGCGCGCGCTGGCTATCGCCGGCTCCGCGCGCGTGCCGGCACTGCCCGACGTACCGACCATGGGAGAAAGCGGCTATTCGACGTTGGTGGTCGGCGCCTGGACGGCGGTGCTCGCGCCGAAGGCGACGCCTCCTGCGATCGTCGCCAAGCTCAACGCCGCAGCGAATGCGGCGCTGCAGTCCGAACAGATGAACGTAACGCTCGCCAAAATCGGCGCGCAGGCGCGCGGCGGCACACCGCAAGCGCTCGCCGATTACATCGCTGACGAAAACAAGAAATGGGGGCCGATTGTAAAGGCGCTCGACCTCAAGGTCGAGTAAACGGGGACCGCCCATCAGCAGAACCCGGTCGGTTCGCCGACCGCGCATTAGTCGCGCTCCCGTTTCATGCCTTTGAGACCGTCGCTGTACTTTTCCATCTTCAGGTTTCGTCACGATCGAGTCCGAACCGTTGGTCATCGCGTTCCTCCGCGCCCATGGGTCGCACGGTTGCTGATCGCCTCATCGTCGCGATTGTTTTTCGCGGCGCACAGCCCGCCGTCGCTAGGGAGCCCAGCAGGACCGTGCCCCTGCATAACCCTGTCCGGGTGTCGCGCTGGGCATTCCCTTTGTCATGCCGTAGCTGGCGGAACCAGCAGCAGGATGGCGGCGCCGGAGAAGGTCGTTTTCTACATCAGAAAAACTCCTTCCTCAGCGCGTTGACTCGCGCGTCCGAGCGAGTATGCGGCAACAATGACGATTGCTGTCGGACATGGTTCCTGGCGCGCGGCGCAAGAACTGAGCCTCAGCGAAGCCCAATCTCTATTCTTCGTTTTCGGATTCTTCAGACAACCGCTCGACCGAGACGACGCGCTCATCTTCGGCAGTGTTGAGCACGATCACGCCCTGCGTCGAGCGTCCGGCGATGCGGATGCCGGCAACCGGCGTGCGGATCAGCTTGCCCTGATCGGTGACCAGCATTACCTGATCGCCCTCTTCGACCGGGAAGGAGCCGACCAGGCGTCCGGTCTTGGCTGTGACGTTCATCGCCACGATGCCTTTGCCGCCGCGCCGCGTGGTACGGTACTCGTAGGACGACGAGCGCTTGCCGTAGCCGCGGTCGGCAACCGTAAGCACGAATTGCTCGGCCGCCGACAATTCGACGTAGCGCCGCTCGCCAAGCTCGATCCCCGCGCCCGTCTCCGTTTCGTCCTCGTGCTCGGCCGCCGGCGCCGTCTCTTCCTCGGCGGTCCCGCGGCGGATGGCGTTAGCGCGCTTGAGATAGGCCACGCGCTCCTCCGAGGCCGCATCCATGTGGCGGAGGATCGACATCGAGATGACCTTGTCTTCCTCAGCGAGCGCTATGCCGCGCACGCCATCTGAAGTGCGGCCGGAGAACACGCGCACTTCCGGAACCGGGAAGCGGATGCACTGCCCGGCCGCGGTTGTAAGTAGCACGTCTTCTTTCTCGGTGCAGATGGCTACGTCGACGATGGCGTCGCCCGAACCGAGCTTCATGGCGATGATGCCGGACGGCCGGATTTTCTCGAAATCGGAGAGCTTGTTGCGCCGTACGTTGCCGCTGGTAGTGGCAAACATCACGTCGAGCTGGCCCCAGGTCGTCTCGTCTTCCGGCAACGGCATGATCGAAGTGATGATCTCGCCCGGATCAAGCGGCAGGATGTTAATCAGCGCTTTGCCTCTTGCCTGCGGCGCCGACAGCGGCAGGCGCCAGACTTTTTCCTTGTAGACCTGGCCCGCCGACGAGAAGAACAGCACCGGCGTGTGCGTGGAGGCGACGAACAAGGTGGAGACGAAATCCTCCTCGCGCACCTGCATGCCGCCGCGCCCTTTGCCGCCGCGTTTCTGCGCGCGATAAGTGGAGAGGGGCACGCGCTTGATGTAGCCGAGGTGCGACACGGTCACCACCATGTCCTCGCGGTGGATCAGGTCCTCGTCCTCGACCTCCGCCTCCTCATTGGCGATCACGGTGCGCCGCGGGGTAGCGAATTCCTTCTTCAGCGCGGCGAGCTCGTCCTTGATGATCGACTGAATGCGCACGCGCGAGCGCAGGATTTCCAGGTAGTCGGCGATCTCGGAGGCGAGCTTGTCGAGCTCGTCCTTGATCTCGTCGCGGCCCAGCGCGGTCAATCGCTGCAGGCGCAGATCGAGGATCGCCTTGGCCTGCTCCGCGGACAGCTTAGTGGTGCCCTTGTCCGACACCTTGTGGCGCGGATCGTCAATCAGTGTCACCATGACGGCGACGTCCTTGGCCAGCCAGCCGCGTTCCATCAGGGCTGCGCGCGCCGCGCTCGGATCCTTGGCGGCGCGGATCAGCTTGATCACCTCGTCGATATTGGCAACCGCGATGGCGAGCCCGACCAGCACGTGGGCGCGTTCGCGTGCCTTGCCGAGCAGATGCTTGGTTCGCCGCGACACCACCTCTTCGCGAAAAGCAATGAAGGCGGTGAGCAGGTCCTTTAGCGTCATCAGCAGTGGGCGTCCGCCGTCGAGCGCCACCATGTTTGCGCCAAAGGACGACTGCAGCGGCGTGAAGCGGTAGAGCTGGTTCAAGACCACATCGCCTTCGGCGTCGCGTTTGAGCTCGATTACCACGCGGTAGCCTTCGCGATCGGACTCGTCGCGCAGGTCAGCGATACCGTCGATTTTCTTCTCGCGTACCAGTTCGGCAATGCGCTCGACCATACTGGCCTTGTTCACCTGATACGGGATCTCGGTGATAACGATCGCTTCGCGTTCCTTGCGGATAGTTTCGAATGCGACCTTGCCGCGCAGCACGATCGAGCCGCGCCCGGTTTCGTAAGCCGCGCGGATGCCAGAGTGGCCGAGGATGATACCGCCGGTCGGAAAATCCGGCCCCGGCACGATCTTGATCAGATCGTCGATACTCAGACTCGGGTGCCCGATCAGCGCAACGCAGGCGTCGATCAGCTCGCCGAGATTATGCGGCGGGATATTGGTCGCCATGCCTACGGCGATGCCGCCGGCACCGTTGACCAAGAGATTGGGGAAACGCGCCGGCAGCACAACCGGCTCTTTTTCATTGCCGTCGTAGTTGGGCTGTAAGTCGACGGTGTCCTTGTCGATATCGTCGAGCAACGTCATGGCCGGCCGCGCCAGCCGGCACTCGGTGTAGCGCATCGCCGCCGGTGGATCGCCGTCGACCGAGCCGAAATTGCCCTGCCCGTCGATCAACATCAGGCGCATGGAGAAATCTTGCGCCATGCGCACGAGCGCGTCGTAGATCGCCTGGTCGCCGTGCGGGTGATATTTGCCCATCACGTCGCCGACCACCCGCGCCGACTTGACGTATTTCTTGTCGGGCGTGTGCCCGTTCTCGTTCATCGAGTAGAGGATGCGCCGGTGGACCGGCTTCAAGCCGTCGCGCAAGTCCGGCAACGCCCGCGACACGATCACGCTCATCGCGTAATCGAGGTACGAGCGCTTCATCTCCTCGGTAATAGAGACGGGGCGTACGTCGGAAGGACTGCCGTCCCCCGATTTGGAAGTTTCGCTGTCGGCCAAAGAGGGGTTCCCCGCGGATGTTTTTCAGTTGATTTTTCTTAGCCGATTCATCCCCGCTTTGCCACCGGAAAGCAGCTCCATTTCACGCTAATTGTTCCTTTTAAATCAAATGCTTACGATGGTACGGTCTGGCCCGATAAAATTGCCCGAATTGCGCCGCAACCGATGGGAGGCGCGCATGCCGACTGGATTCCTAGCCTCCTCATTCGTCACGCTGGTCCTCGTGGTCGATCCCCTGGGTCTGGTGCCAAGCTTCATCTCCATTACGCACGGCCTGCCCGAGCGCGCGCGTCGCAACGTCGCGCTGCGCGCCGCGTTTATTGCGGCCACCATCCTCATCGGCAGCGCGCTGATCGGCGACTGGCTGTTGCGCACGCTGGGTATCTCTCTTCCGGCCTTTCGCATCGCCGGGGGTCTGCTGCTGTTTTCGATCGCCTCGGAAATGGTGTTCGGCCTGCGCATCGAACGGCAGTCGCGCCAGGCCGAGGAAGCGCTCGAGGAGCACGTGCGCAACATTGCCGCCTTCCCGCTTGCCATCCCGCTGATGGCTGGCCCCGGCGCAATCACGGCGACGGTGTTGCTCGCGGGCCGCGCCAACGGTGCGCCGGCCAGGATTGCAATCCTTCTCGCGGTCATCGCGATCGTGTTGGCGCTGTGCTTCGTGATATTCGCGCTCGCGGCACGCATCGCCGGCTTCATCGGTGCCACCGGCAACGTCGTGCTCTCTCGCCTGCTCGGCGTGATTCTAGCGGCGCTCGCCGTGCAGTATATAGTCGATGGCGTGCGCGCAGCGATTTCGGGATAATGCAGCGTCCAGGGCAGCACTTAGAAATCGGAACGGTCCGATTCAGGGGGCGGCCTCGCTAGATGCGGCGCGCCGGTCCGCGACAAGCGGCGTCAGAACGGGATCTCGTCGTCCATGTCGGCCGACTTATTCGCGCCGGCAAGCGCCGGCTTGCGCTCGCGCGAAGCGCTTGGACCGGACGAGCCGAAGTCATCGCCCGCTCCCGCTCCGCCGCCGGCGCGGTCGAGCATGGTCAACTGCGAGTTGAAGCCCTGCAGCACGACCTCGGTGGAGTAGCGCTCCTGCCCGTCCTTGTCTTGCCATTTGCGCGTCTGCAGCGAGCCTTCTAGGTAAACCTTCGAGCCCTTCTTGAGATACTGCTCGGCGATCTTGCAGAGGCCTTCATTGAAGATCACAACGCGATGCCATTCAGTCTTCTCACGCCGCTCGCCGGTCGCCCTGTCACGCCAGCTCTCCGACGTCGCCACCCGTAGATTTGCGACCGGGCGGCCGTCCTGGGTCCGGCGGATTTCCGGATCGGCGCCGAGATTGCCGATGAGGATCACTTTGTTGACGCTACCTGCCATGACACTCTCCGTGGCGGCGGTTGCCTGTTCGCCGGTAAGGGGCCGCTTGTCGCGCCCGGCCCAAAAGTTAACGTTCTCAGCCCTGGGACCTCATGCGGCAAGCGCGTTTGGCTTTAATCCACAAGACTTCTGCGAAGTCGCGTCTCCATCCGATAAACACAAATGTGTTCTTTTTTTACCGTAAAATCTGATGTCTATCTAGGCAACTGATACTATGGAAATTCGCTTTTGGTGGCACAGTTCGAATGAAGCGTCTTACTTTGACGGCGTTTGTGGGCTCGTCGTCGGTACACTTGCTTACAAGCTGAATACCAGCGACTTCGATCGGAGTTGGATGAAAGGCAACCAACACCAGTCTCCTGCCCGCGGCCGCGTGGGTATCTGCCCTAAGTCACCAGAGGGTGCTGTCTTCTCGGCAATTGCCTGGAATGCGCAGGGGTTTCATGTGGCTGGTCGGTCAAATCGAGTAGCTGTACAACACTGGTGCGACACCCACCGACGTCACAAGTCCCGCACTAACATAGCGCGCGCCGGTGTGAACTATC
>Ga0182038_10002002_pt1 | contig 10626 bp, 12 predicted proteins | sample sta12Can44000108_FD_125976 | JGI IMG/M metagenome (GOLD analysis project Ga0182038, IMG submission 125976) | Lab enrichment of tropical soil microbial communities from Luquillo Experimental Forest, Puerto Rico - statanox.12C.anox.44.000.108 | ecosystem: Environmental > Terrestrial > Soil >...
CGGCCGATGGGATGTCGAAGGAACCGTTCTACGTGGCGGCTTCCCGCGGGCGCCGGGCGGTGACGGTGATCACCAGTGATAGAGAGACATTGCGGGCATGGGTGGGGCGCTCCGCGGCCCGAAAGTCGGCGTCAGAATTGGCCCGGCGCCCGAAGCGAGGCTGCCGGCGCGGTGAACAGCGCGGGCTGGCGGCCGCGCGGGACCTCGCGAGGCAGGTTACGCGGTATGTGAAGTCGCTACCGCAAATGTTGCGGCGGGACTCCAGGCTGGAGAGAGGTCATGAACACGGTTTTACCCGATAGCGGCGCCCCCTGGACCGTAAACCTGGAAGAGCGGGTAGCGGCGTTGGAAATCGTGTTGCTGCGGCGAACGTATGTCCTGCCGTGGACCCAGTTCCTGTATGCCGAGGGTGGCGACGATGAAGTGCGTATCGTTTTTGCGGCCCACGACATCGTGGTGCGGGGCTTTGGACTAGCCTTGCTGCTGGCCGATGTGGCCGCGCAGCGGATGGCGGTGCTGAGAGAGCCAACCAGCGCCGATCGGTTCCGCAGCAACGGTGGGCGCATGATCCGGGAGCTCATCGTTCAGAAAGTGGAACAGGACGAAGCCCATGGGTGATCAAGACCTCCGCCTCCGGCGGATTTTAGAGCAAGACACCATCCCTAAGCCTGCGGCTTAGGGTCACGCGTGCCCGCGGGAGCACTCCAATTTGTTCGGCCGGTGTTCGATGTTTGTCTATTATCTGTTCGACGTTCGTTCGGCCTATACTTAATTCAGATCGCTCCGTTCGAGCGTCGCTCATGGACGACAAGTTTCGAGACATCCTCGATAGCCTGTCGGCGAAACCGCCGCGATCACGCTTGGAGCCGTACACCGAATTGATCGGCGAACTGCGTCGGCGCGGGCGAACGTACCGGGAGATCAGGCACATTCTCGCGGAGAAATGCGCCACTCAAGTTTCGGTCAGTACACTCCACGGCTTCCTTCGGGTTCAGTCGCGGGTTAAGAAAAAGCCAGCGAAGCGCCAACCGACCGCACTGGCGAAAATCAGCTCCAACGCCGTGACTCTAAAGACAACGGGAGTGAATGCCACAAAACAAGGGAGGCCGCCCATTGATGAGGTTCAGCAGCGGATCGTCGGCCTCAGACTCCGCTCAACACCGGCTAACGCGGGTCTTCAGCAATTCCAGTACGATCCAAATGAACCGCTCCGCCTTCCGGCGAAAACTAGAAAGGTGTAGTTCCCCTGAATAGCAGCAGGGGTTTAGCAAGACGCAACTTCCATGCCTCCAGAAGGCGACCCCGGCCGGGCACACGTGATCACCACGTTGAGTCTGTTCATGTAGCGGAATCTTGCAGAGAATCCTCAGCCGATCCCACGTCCGGTCTGTGCTGGCGTGCCTGGCGGTTGGTATTTCCAAACAGGAGCTCGTACCGCGTCTGGCAGTACCGCATGGCCACTGAGTCGCCGATCAGGATCGACCTGGTGCTCTCCCGGGCGCGCACGGTAGAGCGCAGCCCTGAAAAGGCTGGCGTCGGCGGTTCGATTCCGTCCCTGGCCACCATCTGCATTACATCACCCCCGGCAGGCAGCAGGTCCATTTCGCCTGAAACTTCGTAGACCGGGCCTTCCGGGGTTTCTTTGGGATTCAGGATCAACTGTCCGATGTGGCGGGCTAGAATCGGCTTGGACTTCTCTGCGTCGGCGTGCAAGAGCTCTCGGAGTTGCAGCACGTTCTTGTAGACGAAGGCGCGGACTTCGCCAACGGCCGCTGAAAGGTCGCGGGGCTTGCCCGCATCCATTCGGCGGTCTACCTCGGCAATTTGGGCTTCGAGTGACGCGAGTTTGGCGAGCATCACGGGCGAGTGCCCAGCCTCCGCAATTGCATCAGCCAGGTGATTCGCTTTTGTCTGCAACTGTTGCCGCTCGCGGCGGAGGTCGTCCAGTCCCGTAGCCTGGCGTTTGATTTCGGCAAGACGCTTCCGCAGCTCTTCATGGAACCGTTGCAACGTGTAGTCGATTAATTGAGAGTTCAGGATTCGCTGTTCAAGGGCTGCTACCAGTTGGCTTTCGAGACGATCTTGCCGGATTGTGAGAGCGTTGTTGCAAACGCCACGGTATCGGTGGCTCGGGCAGCCGTAGCGCACATAGCCGCGCTTTCCTTGCCCGCTGATGATGACGATGCGGGAGCCGCACGATCCACACACAAGCAACCCGCTGAACAGGTATGAACGGCTCCTCTCCGTCCGGTTCAGTCCACCTAATCGCTTGGCACCGAACCGGAGGTTTACATCCGTGATTCTGGCCTGAACCGCGTTCCAAAGCTCCTCCGACACGATCCGCCACTCTGGAACCGGGACGCGCAACCAATCCTCTTTCCGGCGGTCCTTGCTGATCTTGCGGCCGGTCTCGGGGTTCCGCACCTTGGCGGTGCGGTTCCAAACTTGAACACCGCGGTACCGCTCATTCCTGAGCATCTCCCGAATTGAGGAAGTGCACCATGCCTGCATCACGCGCGTTCGTGGCGGCTGCGGCGCGGGCACTCGTTCGTCGTTTAGGATCTTCGCGATTCGAGCTAGTCCGTAGCCATCGGCGTACATCCGAAAGATCCTGATTACCACAGCCGCCTGTTCCGGACGGATTCTCAATTCGACGCCAAGAATGGCGGGGCGCCCGTATTTTCCTTGTCGGGTCGGATCTTCAATCGGTACGTTGATATAGCCGAAGCATTTCCCGCCTGGGTTCAATCCCTTGAGGACTCGGCCTTCCTGCCCGCGGTGTACCTTGTCCGCGATCCCCACCAGCGCTTGTTCGTCCATCATGCCGTTCAGAGCGAGGAGCGGGCGAGCGGTCTTTTCGAGGGAAGTCAATACCCTGGCTAACGAAAACGACTCCGACTCCGCGGAACTGCAGGCGCTCGACGATTGTTAGGGAGTCCGCCAGATGTCGGGCCAACCGCGAAGTGTCATCTACCAAAATGCGGTCAAACGGCCGCGGTCTCCCCATAGCGTCTGCAATCAAGCTATTCAGCGCATCTCGCGCAGCAAGGGCGGCGCCAGAAACTGCATTATCGCTTCTAATGTAGCCATCCAGGACCAACCATCCCTTCAGCCCAGCATATTCCCGACACTTTCGAATCTGGTCGTCTATTGAAGACTCACGCTGCAAGTCGGAAGAGTAACGGGCGTAGATTGCGCATCTCATGACTTCTGATCTCCATTATGGCCGTCTTCCTGGAAGTTGCAAGAGCGAATGAAGTCCTCCACAAGTCGCGGTACTAGCCATTCATCGATGAACCTCCGTATCGCCTCGTCCGAAGGATATGAAGAGCTAATCAGCGCTGAGGTGGGAGGACGACCCTCCACGGTCTCAGTCGATTGGCCCTTGCTTCGTTTCATTAGACTTCCCGCTGTTCGCGTTGATCCGTTTTCAGTGGTGTCGGCTCGCTGGAAATTCAAGTTGTACGCCCGGTTGAGACCGCCTTAGCTGCTTTTGAAGCGGTAGATAAGGCGTAGGAATGGCCTCGTTCATGGGCTTTGGACAGCGGTTCTCGTACTAGCTGCGCGGCGGCGTCCTCGATCGGCCAACCCCAACGGATTGCTGTGCAACACCAGCAAAAATCCGCCAAGCTACGGTCCTTTTCGCCGGCCGCGGTCGCGGGCGCCCCGTCGAGGCAGATTTCGTAACGTGGGAACGTCTTCGGCTTCCGATCGCAAGGCAACCGTACAGGACGAGGCCCCGCGGCCTGCGGCGCGATGAGCTCGAGTTCACGCAATTGCGCCGGTGTCACTTTCAATCCCGGTTGCACTCTCTCTACCTGGACAATGGGAAACCCCGGGGCATACTGTGGCTTGATGTTGGGCGTGCCCGCGGCCCGCACCCAACCGTTCGCGCCAACGTCACTGCCGACCGCGCGTTTGACTTCCTGGCGGCAAGCGAAATCGCAGCCCTCAGTGAGGCACCCATGCCTGCCGGCGCGCGGAGCTCGTCCGTATTAGCAGAAACGCAAGTGGCCAAATTCGGTCGATCTGGCTTTGCGGCAAATCGTCAAGCTGGATGAGAACCGCGGGATAGACGACGTGGGGCCGAATGATCAGGTTGGTTTGGTTGCGCGCGGATTCCGCCACCAGGTACGGAAGCGATTCCCGCATCTGCTGCTCGGTCTGAGCCGGACGGTATGCGCCCTTGACGCCGTTCCGGTGAATTGTTGTGCGCGTGACGTCGAAGCGATCGGCGCCGGCCGCTACGAAAGCATCAAGCATGCGCGTTGCTTCCCAAATGCAGTCCATAAATCCACGCTCCAAAGGTGCCACCCGCAAGGGTGGCAGAAGGGTGAAAGGAGAAGCACAGGGGGCAAGAAAGTCATCCCCCCTGTGCTTCTCCCTTGTCCTCTCCCGAACGAAAACATAAGCCACCCTGTTTTTTGGTGGTGACAGTGGTGACGTGGTGACGGAGATTACTAAAACACGTCCCCACTTATAGATACAGATAAACAATTTGTCACCTCTCTCTCTCTCTCTAGTGGTGACAGGCCCGCTTTGTCCCCACTTTGTCACCACCTTGTCACCACCCTTTTGTTGATTGGTGGTGACAACGCAAACTACTGGCCGATAAGTGCGTCGGCGAGATTTTTGCCGCTTGTCACCACGTCGCCAGCTATTTCGCCTCTTCGCTTTGCAAAATTCGTTCGCTTACCGCGTAGAACCGTTTTGGCTGCTCGAAACCGGGCACCCTGTTTTGGTACTGGAGTCGGCCCTCGTTGATTACTAGACAACCACGACTAAAGAGTGTTCTGGCTACAAATGCTGGGTCTAGTCCGCGGCAAAACACCTTCGCCCACGTCTCTGGCCAGACGAGGAACAACGTTAGTTGTTCGCCCGTCTTCTCGTCGATCTTGCGGTAACCGAGCTGGTCGCGGACTGGCTGTGTGTCGCCAGCCAAATCGAGAAACCGAGACAGATTAGCCTCGATCAAACTGCGCACCTGACGCACTGCCCGCTCTTCGTCTGCGGCGGCGAGCGAACCCCGGTTTGCGAGCCAGGCGCGAAACATGGCGACGTGCAAGTCCCATACCTCGTCACAATCCCAATCGGTGCACTGTGCTTTGGTCCCCGTGATCCCCCCGGCTACGACCAGTCCGAACCGCCTGGCCGTGCGGTGGATTTCGCTCGACGCAGATCTCTCTGCGACCGCTGCCGCAAACGCGGATATGATGTCGCCCGCTTCTCTCCCGTAGCGGTCCGGGTTTCTCGTTACGGCCAGCAGATACTTTCTGAGGGGTGCGCCATAGCATAAGGCTATGGCATGCTTCAAATGCTCGGCGAATTCGGCGGGTCCGTTGAATCCGTTTGGGACGTGATCAAATATGCCGAGATCCGGGTCCGCAATCGCAGGAATCTCGATGAACCGGACGAGCTGCCCACCGTACAAGCTGTTGTCCGCGGCCGCTTCGACATGCTGTTGGAGCGAGATTTCGCCGGACGACAGACCGATGGTCCGCCAGGTGTTTGTTGGCGCCGCCGTCGCGGTGTTTTGGGTCCACGCGGACCTGGATTTGCCATGGCCGCTCGCAATCATATACGCGGCCTTGCCGGCGACCCTAGAGTCGCACAGCGCGATTTCATCGATCGGCAGGAGTAGATCGTTACATGATTCGCAGGTGACTTCTACACCGTTCGCCGTCGTTAACCATGTACGCGCAAATCCAAGCGGTCCGCCGCCGCCGCAAACCGAGCCGGCCACCATCAGGAGAGTGCTCTTCCCCTTGCTTGAGCCGCACATGACATGGAATACTCCGGATTCTTCACCTGTCAGCTGAAGTAGTGGTGCTGCGAAAGCAGCGCTGATGCCGAATAGGAGCCGGCTATTGCCTCGCGCATGCGTCCCGATCGTGGTTAGCCAATCTTCGAATGTCCCGCGGGCGCCAAGAAGCTGCTGTGACGACGGGTGCGTCTGGAACAGGATCCGGTGTTCTGCCTGCTCGCCAAACGCGCAGTCCGGCAGCGCGAAAACCCGATCGTACCAACCAGGTTTCTGGACGAGCAGATATCTCACAAGCGGCCGGCACTGCATGAGGTACTGGCGGATCAGTGATGGTGCGCCCTTGGCACTGCTGATGGTCAGTCCTTCATCCAACAGTTGGCGCACCACCTGCTCGCCGGAGCGCGTTGCGAATGTCGCCCGCGGCAAGACGTGAGTCTTGGTCCTGCCGTGGGTATCGGCAAACTCCAGTACAATGCTGGAAGTTTTGCCGTACTGGTCCGCCGCCACGCCAAGCGTCTTAATCGGTGCCGAGATCCACACCCAGTCCCGCTTCGGCTCTTCTCCGTCGTTGGCGGGCAGCTCTTGCAGGCGGTACAGTCCCTGCTCGTTAAGCCGGAAACTGCCTATGTCCTCGGCTTGGCTGACGGTTGGTTCTGCCGGCCGGCCATTCGGCTGCCGAGTTGCTTTGCTGTTATCATGTGCTTGAGACACTGAGTAAATTCCCTGCGCCGTGCGCGTGTGGCTCGACAAACCAGGCGCACGGCATTCTTTCTTACACCTCGACAAAAGTGCAAACGGTTTCCAACTCGATTGGGGCACCGGATCGGGGCGAAGGTGGCATCATCGTTGCGTCCCTGCCTGCCTTAAAGGCACCCGGCTAACCGCTGCCCGGATTTTGCGACTCGACCGCATGCCGCTGGACCCAGAATGCGTTTAGAAACTGCCTGGCGGTAACTCCGGAACGGCGTAGGTCTCCCGTTTTCGGGTTTTATCTCATCGGAGGTTGCGTTTTCAGAAAACGCAGCCTCCTCCCAGGCGCTTCCTCACACGCTGGCACCCCTCCTTTCTTGCCGTAATTGCTGTAACCACAGCAGGCGGCGGGTGCCCTGTTTGGACAACCCGTAAAGCAAGAGCCCGCTGGCGTTGTGACGACGGAGCAACAATCCCAAACGATGGAGGTGCAGCAAGTAGGAATACGCTGCACGAGCCGGATGGAAGCCGGCCACCACAGACCAGGCAACCGGGTTCAGCCACCCACAACGGCTGAAGATTTCCAAAGCGCGGATTTTCAATGCATTGTAGTGGCCCGTCATAATTCGAATCGGGACCTGCCCTTCCGAGTGAACGCTACGACTTGGCAAAAGCTAGCCGTTTGGGTGCACGAATTCGAGGGTGTTCGTGCTTCTGTCACAACACCGCGCACAGGCGATTTGGCAAAAAGGACGTTTCCGCTGTTCATGAATTCCCTGGGGTTTGTCTTTGCAGGAGTAACAACGCCAGAACCGTCGCTAGGCCGCCCCAGACCCATCGAAGGGCTCCACTCGGTTTTTCGCCGATGGCGGTCGTTGCCCCAGGCAGGTTAGCTGCGATCAGTCGTCGCAGGAACTCACTTTCGGATAGTCGCAATCCGCTCGCTGCTGCCGCGATTGACCAGCGCGGCTCCGCTAGCGAAAGGCGCGTCGAGCCCGGCCCCGGATCAGGGGCCAGGGGCCGCGGCTGGCGCCTGAAGTCTGCCAACCATCCACGCACCAAGCGGGACGAAATCTGCCCAGACCAGGCTTCCGGCACTCGCACGGTGAAGGTCTCGTGGGTCACGGTTACCCTCCCACCTCTTTTTGAGCCTGGCCTTCCAGCTTCTTCAAAAATCTGCGCATGCTCGGCTTGAGCCACGAAGGAGTTCGGCGCGAAGACAGTGCCTTCCTCAACCCCTGAGCCTGTTCTTTCTTCGTCAACACGTGCTTCGGCATACCGCGATCATGGCCTAGTCTCAGTGCGAAGGCACGCACAACAAAAAACATTTAATGTGCTATCTGAAACTGTTCATTCTACGGGGCTTGCAGGAAGGCCCATGCTCAGGTGTTCAGCACCCCGACCCGGCCGCCCGCCCGAAGCGTGAGAGGCAACAGATGCTAATCTCTCTCATGTGGGAGAACCTCGCCTCAGTCGGGGTGCACGATCGGATTCGCCGAGCAAACTCGATCCATTATTGGTCGAATCTTTGTCGGTGCTAAGAAAAGCGCTTTTGGGGCAAGCGGTTGGAGTGGTCAGCACACGCGAAGAACTCTTCACCAAGATCGAGGAGCTTCGAAAACGATTTCCAGACCGCAAACCCGGGCCCCCGCTACCGGTCGACATCATTTACCTAAGCACCGGAACTGAGCCGCTATCACCCAATGAAACGGCAAAAGGAGTACTTGCCTGGATGCATTGGAATCGGTTTCGGACGCCCTTGTGGCAAGATTCAATCCGGGCAGACCGTGGCGATATTGCTGCGTCTAAACGGATCACGGCAACGACCGCCGATTATGACCAGCGCCGGTCCACGAAGAATTGGCAACCAAAATTCAAAATCGACATTGACCACGCTGCAATGTTCGAGCTCGGCTTCGGACTTGGGCTCGAATTACTGACGCAATCGGAGCTTGGGGATTTCTTCGACCGGCGCTGTATATGCGGGCGGCGCTCACACAGCCCCTATGTTCTGAGAAGACAGCGCAACCGATTTGCCAGCGACCTTCGCAGGGCCTTATGGTGGGAACACGAGATGCGCCGTTTGATCGTTGGTGAGACTCTCGTGCAGATCCGACGAGCTCGGCCCTAGATTAGACGAGTGTGCACCGCCTTGCCGCCGATACGCGGAAGTCGAGGACATGATCCTCCGTCCGGACAAATCCGGGGCCGCCACCAGCGGCGACTCCCGCCCAGCAACAAACGCAAACCCAACAAAAAACGCAGGACCAGCAAAAACAACAGGACTCCCACAGTAGGGCTAAAGGTGCGGCAGTCGGTGCCGCAATCGGAGCCGCTACGGGGAACGCCGCAAGGGGCGCGGTTGTCGGAGGCGTAATCGGCGGTACACAAAAACGCCAGCAACGTCGCCAGGACAGAAGGTCAGGCAAGTAAGGCGGAGTAACAGCCTGGCCAAAGAACGAGCGGGCAGCTTTAATTACGAGGAGACACGACCCGCCCGAAACGCATTGGCCGGCTCAGGCTATGAGAGCATAGCGTCGGGTTCGGTGCTTTACTGCTTTAAGGAGCCAAGCATCGGCACGTCAACCAAAGAGACTCCTTGGCGGGCCGTCGAGAAGGCGTTCTATCGCACACTCCTTCTTTCTCGGCGGCCCCAACTTTTCCTTTGGCGGGTCCTATCTCGGGGAGCGGAACGCTCGCTTCTTGCCGCCACGATTCCGACTCTTCCCGTCGGAGTGCATCGACTCGTTTAGGGAAGAGTTGATGTCGTTCTCCTTACAATACGGTGGTTCAGAAGCTCTCGTGTACTGTTGCGGTCTTTTCAGCACAGAGACTCCTAAGCCCGTTTATCCCCAGAAATTGAAGCGGTCTCGTTTCAACGGTATCAATCCAGTGGAACCGACTTTACCAGGGGTCGATCTTCAAATTCTATTTGTAGAGGAGTTGTTAATGAAAAAGTGTTTTCTGCTCTTAAGTGCAGCCCTGCTCACCGCTTCGGTAGCGGCTGCGACTGATAATCCGGCGGCGGAGGCTTTTCTAGGCTACAACTGGGTCCGTTTCAATCCCGATGTACCGGGTCTAGCTTCTTCTTTAGGCTTAACCGAATTACCTTCGTTCAACCTTAACGGAGGGAACGGCCAATTTGTGTATAACTTCACGGACTGGGTCGGTCTGGTCGCCGACATTGGCGCGGTGCATGCGGGCTCGGTGTTTGGTGATTTGACTGGCTTCCCCAGGAATCCCGGTATCGATCACACGATAACGAGCTTTACGTTAGGCCCCCGTGTCACCTTCCACAGGCACTCGCGTTGGATGCCGTTTGCCCAGGCCTTGTTCGGTGGCGCTCGTGCAACCTCCAGTGCGAGTTTTACGCTCCTCGACGGAATCCTTCCCCCGTTTGTCCCTCCCGGTACGGTAATACCAACTACGGCGACGTTCCAAGTCGAGAGAACTGGTTTTGCGATGTTGTTGGGTGGCGGGCTTGACATCAGGGTCGGCAAGCACGTCGCTTTGCGCCCAATCGGCGCGGATTACTACTTCACGCGCCTACCTAGTTTCATTACTGGAATCGATAACAGCAAACACCATTTTCGGTATTCCGCTGGCGTCAACTTTCTGTTTGGAGCGCGTTAGACAAAAGGTGTAATGATTTTCTTCATTTGATGACCTCCTATTCGAGGGCGGTGCATACCGCCCTCATTTTTTCATTGTGGCAGCCTTCCTGCCGTCCGGGCTCCCATCGTTTCTACAGGCACTTGCTCCAGTTGAGTAAGAGATACAGGCGTTGACGTCGCGGATGAGACATTTTCTTAAGTCGCCAGATAGCAGCGACACATCGAAGCCCACGAGTAGATGTACGGCTGCTTAATCTCGGCGCATGCCCTGCAAAAGGTGTTGGATTTCCGACCGATTTCGCAGCCTGACCACCAGAAAGGAAAGTAATGTCTCCAACAACGACAGAAGCCGTGGCAACTGAGCTGAAGCGATTCGCTCAAGAACTAAAACTCACCGATTCCCAGAAAGAGCGGTTGAGGACCTATCTGGCCGAGGTACATGCCAAGGTGCAGGACTTCTTGCAGAAGAATCCCAGCATCGCGAAAGGCGCCCTAGTGGAAAAGGTTCGTACTCTTCGCAGTTCGATGCGTGAGCAGGTTGTTAAATTCCTCACGCCG
>Ga0182038_10002004_pt1 | contig 10623 bp, 9 predicted proteins | sample sta12Can44000108_FD_125976 | JGI IMG/M metagenome (GOLD analysis project Ga0182038, IMG submission 125976) | Lab enrichment of tropical soil microbial communities from Luquillo Experimental Forest, Puerto Rico - statanox.12C.anox.44.000.108 | ecosystem: Environmental > Terrestrial > Soil >...
CCAGGCAGAACTTTGCGGGCCGGCTTCAGCGATCGCTGGAAGCCAGCGGGAGTCGTGCGGGCGAACGTAAACGGCTGTTACTGCGTTCAGATCGACCTCGTAATCCGGGGTTCGAAGCGAACCTGCGATAGACTCGCCGATATCGAGCCGGATCTCGGTAGCAAGAACCTTCGCCTGATCGACGAGCACAGTGGGAACCCCGAGATCACGTAATTGGTCGCGAACCGCAGCGAGCACAGGATCGACTGCGAGGCCCCAGAGGAGCACGAGCCCCTTATCGAACCCAGCTAGACTGCTCTGTAACTGATCCCGCATACGGGATAGGACGAAAGCCGCTCAAGCCAAAGCGCTTGCGAACATTTTCAATTGGTTCTAGTGCTTGAATGGTGGGTTAGCGCTGTGATGGGCTCGCGGTAGGGTCCGATCTCCGGGCGGACCGTCAGCTTTGATGGCCCTGAACTTAGGATCTCACGGTAAACCGGTCGCCTCGGAGATGCGACCCTAGCGGTCCCGACCGGGTTGGACGTCTAACTCGTTGCCACTCAGCGGCTTCGAACACCATTTCTGGACGCTGATTCTCCCGGTATCAGAAAGATACTCATAGACGGCGTCCGCGGCCTGATCCGAACTGACGTCGGGCCAAGGGTTAGCATCAAAAAACCTGGGTTCCCCGTCAATTTCGCTGAAGCGAACACGAAGCAGGTGAACCTTGGCAGCCTTAGCAAGCCGACGGGCGTGATCAGCAAGCGCGCCGTCAACGGTTTCGAGGCATTTGTCACCGATGACGGTTACGGTCTGGCAGGATTGTCGCTCATGCCGGAGTGGCAGATCGTTGCTCCACTTGGCGTGCCTGCTCACGGGACGTACCGGGATGCCGAGCCGGCCTGCAAGGTGGACCCACCTTTCGACGCGCCAGCCCGGTCCGGACAGACAGGTTGGGGTAGGCCGGTTGAGCAACGGACAGCCGAGTCCAGCCAGCCAAGACAAGAGAAAGGCGGTCATTTCCGAAGCAACGTAGGCGCGATCCTCCGGCACTAGGTGATGAGCAACGTCTTGCTCACAGACACACGGAAGCCGAGTCAGAATCCCGGTTATAGCGCGAGAGGGAACCTGGCGCTTACTGACGATAATGGTATCGTCGTGGATCGCGGCTGGAGCGTGGTGCCATCCGGCCTGGGAAAGATCTGTCGGGGTCATACACCGTCATTCGGTGGCGCACGTGTGCCGCGATCTGGCGCAAGATCTCCCGTTGGGGTTCAGGGAGAACGATGTCATCCCAGAAGGTTGTCGACTCGATCCTCTCCGCCAGACCGTCAAGACGGCGGCGCGAGTGACGACGGCAGATCTCCCACAGGTGCGCGCCCGGCTGCGTCCCGTCCGAAAGATCTCGCGCGCTCAGTTCCGCGCTAACAGCTCCAATGCTTTGTGTCTCGAGGTCAAATTGAGATGCGATTTGCTCGATGCTGCCGTTCAATTGTGCCGCGATCGGCCGAAGCGCCACGCGCCAGCGCGCATCCTGCTCGGCGAGCGATGGCCTGCGCACCTCAAACTTGACGACGGGTCGCCCGCAATCTGGCAATGGTTCACGAGCAGCGATCACAAACGGGCCGCGGATGCGCTCGATCAGTGCTCGTGCAGCGTCGCAGTTGTCCGCGCGGTCGCAATCGATCAGCAGTACCGACCCGCTCAGGAGCGCTTCGCGTTCCCACAAGCGGATCAAGGTTTCCCGCTCGGGGGCTGCCGCGGGAACGTCGACGCCACGCATGGATTGCAATGAAAGCCCGAGTGCCGCGCAGGCAGCCGCCGGAATCGCGCGCCGGGCTGCATCGTCGTTACCAAAAAGCTCTATCGCCCCGCTCCTCGCCCGGTTGCGCCATAACTCGGTGAGTTGATCGGCTATTCTCTGGTGTGAGGGAACCAGTTCCCAGCGCACCTCAACCGGCTCGAGAAGCCCTTGAAGCCGCTGGTCCAGATAGGACATCCCTGTGAGAAAATGCAGGAGGCGTTCGTCGATTCGCAGCGGACTGGTCACTATAGAGTCGCCGGCACCCAATTCAATAAGGCGCCAGTAGCGAAGCGGCGCGACCGGCAGGAGCGCGCTCCAATGCGGCTCGGACAGCGCTGCGAGCGCAAGGCCGAACGTCGGATAGGGTTTACGCGGATCACCGGAGGCTGCGGCGCAGTGAGCCGGGAATGCAGAATCGAGTTCAACACCGGCACACAGCAGTAAAATGTCGCGTTCGAAAGGCGACAGCGAAAAGATCTCGCATAGATTGGTCAAGGCGGTTCCACAGGGTGCGGTTGCTTCCGGGCCTGTGTTCGTTGAACCGGCTGGATCGGGGTCCTCGCGTTGCGAAGCCAACCTGGATTCAACTTGCTTCGGGTCAGCACCCGCGCTATTCGCATGCCGTACCAGCGCTTCGCGCACGTGAGCGAGTGCCGCCGTCAGCAGGCGCTGGTTCGTTTCCAGCCAGTTGTCCGCCCCGGTCGCTCTCATTGGGTAATCGCAATCTTGGGATTCCCCGTGAGCTGACCGAACGTCGAACTGCCGGGATTTTGATCGATTTCGAGCGCGCTCTGTGCGCCGTCAATCTGGATGCGCACGGTGTAACTACCCGCCGGAAAATCAGCCGGAATGGGAAAATCCAGCGTGGCGGTGGTCGCGGGCCCTGTCGCCGGCCTCGGCGGGATCGGGATTGAGCGCTCTGCGAGGACAAGGCTGGCACGCTGGACGCGACCGACGGGTGGATTGACTGCCAGCGTCAGCGTGTTCCCGCGCTGGATGCTAATCGGTTGAGGTGTCGTAATCTGTGGCGCGAGGACAAACGGCGCGACGTTGGACTCGAAACCGTTATGCGGGTCGGCTTGCGTTCCGAAAGCAATCTGCTGCACCACTTGAACGCTGTTAACACCCGCCGGCAGACCGGCCGGAGGCGTCGCAACGATTGAATTATCCGTGATTACCGCCGGATCGACCAAGGCCCCCAACCCGAAGTTCAGCTTCGGCGGGAGCCCACTCAAATTTCGCCCGGTGATTGTGATCGATGCGCCGGGCGAAACGATCGGGGGTGTGACGCTATCGATCCAAGGTTGGCGAAACTGGAGCAGCAGGATGTTCCGCGAAGAGACCGGTAAGGCGGTTTTAGCCGGTTTGCTGCTTTGAATCAGGACCGTTGATATTCTGTAGGCCGCTGTCGGTCGATAGGGCGCCTGCAACGCAGTCCACAGTTTCCAGACCTCTTCTATATTCATCAACTGTGGCGTTATCTTGATCTGTTCGATTTGGTCGGCAAGATCAGAGGCGGCAAGAGGGCCCGGCGGCGCGGCGCTTCCGAGCGCGGTCCGAATCGCGGCTCGCGGCAGTACCGGCGTTTCATGCAACATCTGCATCGCGTATCCCAGTAGAATTTCGCCATCAAAATCGCTCTTCCCATAGGCGCTGAGGAGGTAGAAAAGGTCGAGCGCGAGCGGCGGGTTTGTCATTCGGTTGCCTTGGGTATCGCGTGATGGCAGGTCCGTGTTGCTCCAACCGGCGTTCGAGGCGACATGGTACAGAAAAATATTCAGTTGTGGCACCTCCGTATCTCCTGTCTTGATCCGATCAGGCGGCAGCGCTGTTACCGTAACTGGGCTACCGACAGTCGTGCTGATGGCTTGATCGGTCATGGCATTGTTCAGCAAGCTGCGCAGAACGGCGCTGACAGCAGCGATAGCAAGTGCATTGCTCATGCGGGAGCTTCTTTGCGGGAGCGCAGGTAATCATCGAGCGAGCTTCTTGGCGCACGCGGAGCAGGCGGCCGTGGACTGGGCGGTGGCCCAGCGATCGCCCGGACTTCGATGCGCCCAATCGTCACCCGAATCCCGGGTGATGCGAAAAGCTTCGAATCAAATTCGGCTCCCGGGTTCCCATCCATACTCTGGTAGGTCGATTTTCCAGCCGCGGGGAGCAGTGCGCCTTGCTTGGGCGTGGAAAAGGGTAAGCGGCTCCAGGGAAAAGTCTCTCTGGGTTCGGGCAGGAGTTGGCTTTTCACATGACGTTCGACGTGCACGGACTCATGTTCCTCCGCCGGAGTCTGCGGTTCCGCTGTTGATAGCGCCCAGTCCGGCTTGAACGGGTCGTTTGCCAGGAGATTATGGTCTGCCGGCCGCATCGAGTGACGATCGGCCCGAAGCTGGACGGATTGCTGCTGCTCGATCGAGGGCTGAGTCACTGTCGATCGCTCCACGGTCTCTTGTTTTGTCGGCTTCACGCGCATTTTACCCAGCGGGAAAGAAGTCGATCCGCGCGGAAGCGTGCTCGCTGGAGGGGAAATTTTTTGCGCTGGGAGAAGCGCTTCGCCGACTTGCCGACGCACCAGCGGTTGCTCGCTGTGAACGAAGGCCTCGGCGGCCTCCAGCGTTCGTTGTGCGGTTTGGGTGACGACTGCGGTCGTCGAATCTTGATGCTGGCGTTGCATTGCCTGCTCGCTATCAGCTGAAGGCGACACATGCGCGGTATGGTCGTGCAGATCCGGCCTTGCCGCAACGGGGTTCCCTTCGGCTTGAGCATCGACGACCGTAAGTGGACGGATAGGTTCCCGGCGAAATGGCTCCGTTGCTGTCACGGTTGTCACCGGCTCGAAGCGGGAGGGTACGACCGGTCGCAAAGGCCGTTCCCTGGGCCGGAGTCTTTCAGTGAGCCGCGTAAGGAAATCACTCATCGCTCCAGCATCTCCAGATAAAGCCGCCGGCGGGTCGGGCTCAGTGCAAGGATGTCGGATTCGCGCCAACCGTAGGCCTCAGCGAGAAGGTGAACCTCCCGTAGCACGCGAGTTGCCCATGCGTTCAACTCGGCCCAAACGAATGCGCCAATATCCAGCGGTACTCTCCACTGATGCGCACAGTCCGGGCATCGTGCGGCCATCAGGATTTCCGCTTGTGGATCGGCCTTAGCCATCTGCGCAGAAATCTCCGCCACAAATTCATCTGGCAGTTCGTCAACGGAAATGTCCTCTGCCCCACAGCGAGCGCTCAACATGCAGCGCTCAAGCAGGCGTCGCCGATTTTCCAGGACAGGTGCGTCCTGGTCGAGCGCTGTGAGATCAAGGGCTTGTGGCAAGCGGAACGCGACGACGTAGTCTTGTTTTTCAATGGTCAATTTCGGAGGTGGCTGTGCGGTTTGCTCGACGTAGATGTCTGCAATGTTGAAGTTCAGTTCCAGGTTCTGGTCGCAGGCCGGACAATGGGCAATAGCATTGAGGCGTGAGCCAAACACTTGTTCGTGGAAACGGAGCAGCCGCATATCGCACTCACCTATGGTGAGAGTTGCCAGTGAGTCGGAGGGCGGACCGTCAAAGCTCGCGCCGAGGAGAGTGAGCGCCCGCTGAGCAGGTGTCTGGATCAACCCGCGCTCCCAAGCTGCCAGAAGTAGCGCCGGGTCAGGGCTCATCATGATTTTGCGCTAGCCTGCATTGACTACAAATCCTTAGCCCGCAATAGACACTAGGTCGCAATCGTAGGCTCCTGCGGTTCCGGCACCGCGGTATCACGCTCCCAGCCCTCGTTTTCCAGCTTGATATGTTGAATCAGAACGGCGTTGGCATTGGCATCAAGATCAGCGAGCGGTTGCCATTCCGAAACCCAGCAGCGGAAGATCTTGTAGGCAAGCGCGAGTTGGCCCGCTTCATTATATTGTTCCAGGATGATATCTTTTCGGAAATCCTTCAGCGAGACTTCGGCGCCGAGTCCGGCGCCGAAATTCCAGACCTTGTTTGCCCATTTTTCGAATTCCAAGTCGTGCGTGACGCCTCGTTCCAGCGTGATAGCATCATATTCGGTTCTACCTGGGGACTTGCGGGAAGAACTCGGATCTCCTCCCTCCCGATGCTTCACTACTTCGGTGGTGCGCTTAAGCGCACCGACCTTGCTGATACCGGCCACGTAACGGCCATCCCATTTCACCCGAAATTTGAAATTCTTGTAAGGATCGAATCGCTGCGGATTAACTGTGAATTCGGCCATGGGCCCCTCCTTTGCTAGGTTTGAATTTGGCCAGCAATTTGCTGGATTTTGATAATGACGAACTCGGCCGGCTTCAGCGGTGCGAATCCGACAACGATATTGACCACGCCGCTGTTGATATCGTTTTGAGTGGTCGTTTCGCTGTCGCACTTGACGAAATAGGCCTGCTGCGCATCGCTACCCTGAAACGCGCCCTGAACAAACAGATTGTGCATAAAGGCGCCGACGTTAAGCCGGATTTGCGCCCACAGAGCCTGGTCATTGGGCTCGAACACGACCCATTGTGTGCCCCGGTAAAGACTCTCCTCGATATAGAGCGCCGTGCGGCGCACTGGGACATACTTCCAGGGCGAAGCCAGGCGATCGTCACCCGCGAGGGTCCGCGCACCCCAGACTATCGGACCGACACCGGGAGCCGTCCTCAAGCAGTTAATGCCGAGCGGATTAAGTTCGCCTATCTCGGAATCTGTGAGCGGGACGCTCAATTGTGAAACTCCGCTCAGCGTCGCGTCCAGCCCGGCAGGGGCTTTCCAGATCCCGCGTTGCGAGTCGGTTCGCGCAAAGATGCCGGCAACCGCGCCCGATGGAGCGTAAAAGCTGATCTGATTGTTGAGCAGCGGATTCGCTTCGCCCAAAAACGGAAAGAATACGGCAGCATGATCGCTGCGTGTACCAAGCGCCTCGACACCTGTATTGTTTCCGTTGCCTTTCGCGGCGTCTTTGCTAATCCAGGCATTCGTAACGGCTGGCGGATCGACAAGCAAAAACGAGCGCCGACTCTCGCAGTAGCTCGCCGCGGCCGCCCAGACGGAGGCGTCAACGTCCGTACTGAAGTTGTATGGCGGGATGCAGAGAAGGTTGAACAGATCGGTTTTTTCGAGGGCGAATAGTCCTTGTTTGTTAGCTTGGTTACCCAGGTAGTCGAGGGCAGACAAAGGCTGACTATCCATACCTTGGCCCGCCGCGACCACTCCAGTTGAAGTCGTGGGACCGAAGGGATCCTGCCCCGGGGCAACCGCGGGACTGGCGGCCGGGATGGCGCCCGGGATGGCACCCAATACGCGAACGAGTTGCGATTCGCTTTGCAGAGCTTTGTCAACCCGTCGCGGATCGTTAACCTGAACTGATAAATTGCGGATGTATTCAATGATGCCGGTTGAGGTGTCTTTGATCCCGAGGTTAAATTGGTTCGCCGCGTTAGGACCCTTGACATTATAGTCGACACGCCCGCGAAGACTATTGCCCCAGGCGCCTTGGTTAGCTGCCTCCAGGTTCAATGTGTCGATCGAAAGGCGGGCTTTGGTGATGGGCGCGGCGCCCGCGATTGCATTTTGGGCCGCCGTGTTCACGCTCGCAGCGGTCGCCCCGGTTTGAGCTACCGCGCCGTTAATCGCCGCCATGACGAAATTGGCCCCGGCCCGACCCGGGTCGGTCGGAAAGAGACCGGCTTCGGTTTGGGCGGCGGCTTGCACCGAAGCTGCGGTAGCACCCGCTTGCCCGGCGGCGGTGGCCGCGGAAGCCGCGACCGCCTGCGCTGCGGTAAGAGCGGCGTTCCGGTCAGAGTCAGCCGGCAAATAGGGATGGAATAAGCGGGCGACAACGGCTTGGGTGCCGCCGTTCTGAAAGAAGTCTCGGACGGCAAAGCTCATCGTGCTATTAAGTGACAGACCGCCGAAAGCACGCTGGTAGTCGCCGAAGTTGTTGATCGTGGTTGGCCAGTTAACTGGCCCCCGCGGAGCGGCTCCTACAAATGCGGTGATGGAAGTCGCGACTCCGATAATTGTCCGGACACCGCTCGGAATTTCTTCGATGTAGACGCCTGGGTAGGTGGGCGTAATTGGCATAGCTGTCTCCTTGAGTAATAGATTGGGTTCGGAGCCTTTTTATCGGTAAAGTTCCAACACAAATCTCGTAACCGATGGCCAAGACCTGGCGAATGAGAGTCTACCTGAGAGGATTTATTGGCGGGATAAAGATACCAGTGAGCAGGCAAAATTTTCCTAACGTCCTGACATAACCCATTAGCAGCCTTCACTGACTTCCGTTTGCGGATCGCAGCAAGCTGCCGCCATCGCGGTGCGTCACACCGGCCGTACGAAACCAGACTGTCATATCCGCAGCTACGCGGCTGCGAGCCGCTCCACCCAGTCGGTTTCACAATGAGGCGACCTTCGTGAAGTGTCTCAAGCAAAATCACTACTCGCTCAGTGTCACTAAGCGCGCTGTCAAACGCGCCTTGCCAACCTGCAAGCGGACCGGCGATGATCCGCACAGACTCTCCGGGTCTAAACGACGGCGTGTCGAGCCTCACGCAACCTGCGGCGTCCATCCTCTGGCGAAGCGCTTCAATGACGTCTACTGCCAGCGGCAGCGGCCGCTCGCCCGCACTGACAACGCGGATCACGCCACATGCGTGCGCTGCTGCGCGCAATTGCGTTGCCGGCGTAAAAAAGGCAAAGAGGTAGCCTGGGAACAACGCTTTCAAGGGGCTTTTTCGGGCGCGCCAACCATTGGGTTTGGTTCGTCGCAGTGGAAGGAGCGTCTCAAGACCCAGCCGCCGAAGGGAGGCTTCTGCAATCTTCTCGCCGGCGACTTTAGACTGGATAGCAAACCACTGGGGTTCCGTCACAGAATCGGTCGCCATGGTCTCTCCTTTAGTTCGGATTTCTGGGACGTCGTATCCGTTTCGGCTTCCTCGCCCGGAAAAAAATTTGGCCGTCGCCCGTCACGTATTTTTCGAGATGCCCATGTGCGATCAAGGCTGCGAGAGCGTTGCGTACTTGTGGCAGCCATTGCTTGATCGCGCGCTCTGACACCCACCAGACCGTAATGCCTTCGATCGTATCTTGGGCTTTGGGATGCTCCCGCAAATAGCGAAGAATTTGACGCGCAAGCTTTGGAAGCTTCTTGTCTATAGGCTGACATCGGTTGAGTGCTGATTAATGCGCAAAGCATCACGCGTGCCTGATCAAAAGGAGCAAACGCAGACTTGCCGGCTTTACCGAGTAGTTTCCTGGCGCCACGTAAACGCAGGCGTCTCCGCGCTGGGATGCCGAACAGGACATTCTTATCCTAGCACTGAGGCGGGACAGATCGACGAAGTTACCGGCTGCCAGATGTTTATCCCCGGGTAGACAAAAATGTCCGGGCCTTCCAGGCTATGTCCATGGCGCAATATTACACTTTGGTAGTATAAAGGTCTTTTCCCATAGCCATGTGGCGAAAAGCGCTTATCATCTTCCTCAGTTCCGCTTATAGTTCAAAGCGAGGCCGCTTCACCCAGGCGGCGGTGCTTCCAACGCGACCTTGAGATCCCTAGATCTGGCCGCTCCGAGGTGCGGCCTCGCCAGGAAACTGGAAAGAATGCGGATTATGGCGAACCGACCAAAATATCGAGAGTCGCGGCCGGAATATCGCAAACCGCGCGTTGTCGTTGGCGCATCCGGGCTCTCGCAGTTGCGGCAGAGCGGCCTGATAGGCTTCTGCTCGTTTGAAAACGTCGATCCGGAGGAAGAGCGCCTGCGCGCGGCGCTGATTGGCGCCCAGGATTTCATGTGGCACCGACTTGAGCTTGCCACAGACCCTCAAGGGCCAATGCCATCCGCAGTTGCATTAAGCGCGCTTTGTCCCTGCGCGGTTATGGTTGTCCTCAGGGTTGCGGACATGAGGTTCGTCGAGCCGCTGTTTGCTCGGCTGCGACTCAACAATCCACGCTTGCCGATACTCGTCGTGCCGTGCGGGCTAACCGCCGACGAGATTTCTCAGGTGCTTGCCCTGGGCGCCACAGACTTCCTTATGCCGCCCTATAGCGCGGAGAGCGTCGTGCCTCGATTGCGGCGATTGGCGCGCCCCCGGCGGGCGCGGGACTCCCAGATTGACGAAATCAAAGCGGCTGTCGGTCTCCGGCAGATTGTTGGCGAAAGTCCCGTCTTTCTTGCTGAGCTGAGAAAGCTTTCGCGTATCGCCGCCTGCGTTGCGTCGGTGTTTATCAGGGGTGAATCTGGTACCGGGAAGGAAGTCTTCGCTCGGGCTATCCATTACCTTAGCGAACGGGCCGGACAGCCCTTTGTGCCGATTAACTGTGGCGCCATACCTGCAGAACTCGTCGAGAGCGAACTCTTCGGATATCGACGCGGGGCCTTCACCGGGGCCGTCCAGGACCGGACCGGGCTGCTAGGCGAAGCTAACGGCGGCACGTAGCTGCTCGATGAGGTGGACTCCCTGCCCTCGGCTGCGCAGGTCAAGTTGCTGCGCTTCCTCGACGATGGTGAATTTCGCCCGCTCGGTGCCTCGAAAACGGATCGCGCCAATGTGCGCGTGATAGCCGCAACCAACGCGGACATGGAACAGAAAGTCCGGGAGCAGAAATTTCGTGAGGACCTCTTCTATCGGCTCAACGTTCTAAAGCTTGTGCTGCCGCCTCTTAGGGAACGGCCTGGTGACCTGCCGCTACTCGCGCGTCATATCCTCGAAAGACAGGCACTAGCATTAAGGTGCAAGGCCAAGCCCATCAGCGCCACCGCGCTCGACTGCATGGCCGCGTATCGGTGGCCAGGCAACGTACGCGAACTCGAAAACGTCCTCATTCGCGCCCTGGTACTTTCAGAAGGAGCTGAGATCGAG
>Ga0182038_10002005_pt1 | contig 10618 bp, 8 predicted proteins | sample sta12Can44000108_FD_125976 | JGI IMG/M metagenome (GOLD analysis project Ga0182038, IMG submission 125976) | Lab enrichment of tropical soil microbial communities from Luquillo Experimental Forest, Puerto Rico - statanox.12C.anox.44.000.108 | ecosystem: Environmental > Terrestrial > Soil >...
GCGCGCTTGAGAGTCGTGTGTTACACACTTTTGTCTCAAAGAGGGGTTCAGTGGCGAAATATCCTACCAACCAACGTGTGCGCGAAGTGGGCAGAACGGTGTTTGAACGGTTGTACTAAGTTCGACGGATCATTGCCAATTGGCGAAATGCGCGAGTGCGTTCATTTCAGTTGCGCTTGATGATGAATACGGTCTTATCGTCAATCCGGTCTGCTTCGCCAATTTGATTCAGGCGATGATCTCTTTGCACCGCGTAATCCAGCAAAGCGTTGCAGATTTCCTTTGCCGGCCGACCATAGTGCTCTCGCATCACTTCCTCCAACCGTTGGCGCTCTTCCTTGTCGCTGCCGTCGTACGCGCCATCGGTGTAGAGGACAAAAATGTCTCCCGGACTCAGCAGGGTAAGGTCGGCCAAATCCGCGGATTTCACTCTTCTTTTCCGATAGTCAAGCGAGAGATACCTATTCCGATCTGGATCATCTTCCGCAATCTGCAGGCCGAGTGGTAAGAACTGGACCATCCGGCTCTTGTCAATGTCCATGAACTTTCTGAACTCCGCCGAGAAAACAAGCGGAGGCGGGTGCCCGAAGTTCACGAATCGAAAGGAACCGTAGGGGCGGACTTCGCCATATAGCATGGTCGCGATTTCTTGAGCGTTTTCCTGTTCTTCTCTGCCCAGCGCGTTGCGAGCCGTGGCCGACAGCGCCAGTCGCAGATTGAGCCTTTCAAAGAGCTCCGGTGTGGTTTTTCCCCGGTGATCAAGCTCGGAAAGCATCAGCGCATGAAACGTGTCATGTATTGTCGATGCGATTTTCGCTGCTATGATCCCGTGTCCCTGCGCGTCGACGAGAAGTACTCCAGCCGTCTCGTATAGGTCATGCAAGTCTTCCGCAACGCGGACCTGCTCCGAACTGCGTGCTTCCCGGTACGCAGTTTCCATTTCAGGCTTGTAGCCAGGCTTCGATCTCAACCACTTCACGTGGTCATCGACCGAATTACGCGGCATCGCATTCGCTGGCAGCTTCAAGAGATATTCCTTCGATCGCTGCAAGGCTCGCTCGATTCGCGCGTCGATATCGTATCGCTGCTGGAAATTGATGTATTCAAACAGGTCGCCGCCGACCGTTCCGTCCGGAATGGAGTTCCCGTACATCTCGATGCCTCGGACGTGCGGGATCGCACCTTCGACCGGCATCAGGCGCTCACGCAGATACTCATCAATGCTTAGAGGGTGGTATGAATTTGTCATTCGCAGTTTCCAGGCCAGGAGTGCTGACTTGAGAGGCATTTGCCCTGGTCGGTCGATACCCAATAGATGCGTTACGCCACGCGACCGTACCAAGGGATTTGGTCGCTCCCAGGTAAAGCGCAGCGGCGTACCAGCCCATCGAACCATGCCGCGTTAGCACGGAGTCCCGACAGCTAGCTGTTGCTGTCATGCGCTACGCCTATTGCTGCCAGCCTCCGCCGAGGGATCTGTAAAGCTGGACGAGGCTCTGGTACTCGCTACCGCGTGCCCCGGCCAGTGTAAGCTCAGCCGAAAAGAGCGCTCTTTGTCCGTCCAACACCTCAAGGTAGGTGGTGGTGCCGCCCTTGTAGCGCATGTTGGATAGCCGCACCGATTCTTGCAGATCCGCTACGGTCTGCTCCTGCCGAACTCGGACCTCATGGAATTTTTGATAGCCGATCAGGGCGTCTGACACATCGCCGAAGGCTCGCTGAATCGTTTGCCTATAGGCGATCAACGTCTGTTGATGCTCCGATTCGGCGGCCTTGAGATTTCCGCGAAGAGCTCCGCCGGTGAAAATGGGCTGACTGACGTTGGCTCCGTAGGACCAGATTCCCACCTGCGAGCTCATCAATCGCGAAAATGCGCTGCTGCGTCCGAAGGTACCTCCGCCCGATCCCGTTAGCGCGATCTGCGGAAAGAATTGCGCTTTGGCGACTCCGATCTGGGCGTTCGCGGCCACCAGGATTTGTTCCGCCTGACGAATGTCGGGTCTACGCTCAAGCAGAGCGGAAGGCAACCCCCCCGGGACCTCGGGAGGAAGGGGCTGTTCGACCAGCGGGCGCCCGCGCGGCACATTTTGCGGGTAGTTGCCGAGGAGAATGCTAATCGCGTTCTCTTCCTGCGCAATCTGCCGATCGAGCTCGGGGATCTGAGCATTTGCGGTGTCGAGAGTCTGCTGGGCCTGCAACACGTCGAGCTTCGTGCCCACCCCGTGTTCCACGCGGAAGTTGGTCAGTTTCACGGAAGCTTCTTGAGCGGTGACGGTGTTGTGGGTGATCTCAAGCGCAAGATCAAGCTGCAGCAGTGTGAAGTAATCGGAGGCGACGTCGCCGACAAGCGTGAGGACGACCGTCTGGTGGGCATCCTCGGTGGCGAGCAGCTCGGCGCGAGCGGCCTCAGTGGCACGACGCAGCCGGCCGAAGAAATCGAGCTGGAAAGCGGCGTCCGCGGACAGAGTGAGAAAGTTGAACGTGGTCTGAAAATTGGACTCCTTCCCGCCGAGGAAATCCGCTTTGCCTTGCACCTGCGGGAAAAGATTGGAACGAGTGATGGAGACCTGCGCGCGGGCGGCGTTGATGCGCTCGGTGGCGAGTTGCAAATCATAGTTCTGCTTCAAGGCGGTGCGAATGAGTTCCTGTAGTTGCGGATCCTGGAAGACCTGCCACCACGGGAGGTCCGCATAGGAGGCTGCTTGCGCCTGGGCTTGCTGGTCTCTGCTCAGGTCACGAAAACTTCCCGGAACCTGAACTGCCGGTCGACGATAATTCGGGCCGACCTTGCAGCCGGTGAGGCAAGCGCAGATGAGGACGGCGACGATGAGCAGGTGCGAATTCGCAGCGTGCGCCAGCAACTTCTTTGCATATTGCAGACGGTGCATCATCTCAATCTCCCGGCGTCGCTTCAGGCGCGGCCGGCAGCACTCCCGCGACCGGCTCTTCGCCGGCACCTGACCATCGCTCGACCATATAGAAAATCGCAGGCACGAAGAAAATGCCGATGACGCTGGCGGCCAGCATCCCGCCGATCACCGTGGTCCCCATGATTTGGCGGGCCACCGAGCCGGCGCCGCTGGCCGTCCAAAGCGGAACGCAGCCCAGGATGAAGGCGAACGACGTCATCAGGATGGGGCGCAGGCGGAGCCTCGCGCCTTCGAGCGCGGCGTCCACCAAGGGCTGTCCCTTCTCGAACTGGTCTTTGGCGAATTCCACAATGAGGATGGCATTCTTGGCGGCCAGGCCGATCAGCATAACCAGCCCGATTTGCGAGAACACGTCGCTTTCGATTTGTACCAGATAAGGCGGCTGGAACACGCCGAGCAGATACCGGCGCAGCCAAAGTATTCCAAAAGCGCCAAAGACGGCGACCGGTGTACTGAGCAGGACGCTCAAAGGCAGAGACCAGCTTTCATAGAGCGCCGCCAGAATCAGGAAGACGAAAAGGAGAGACAGTCCGAAGATCGCGGCCGGGGGCACCCCTTGTCTTGCCTTTTGTTCTTGAAAGGAGATGCCCGAGTAGTCGAAGCCCATTTCCCGGGGCATGGTTTGCTTGAAGACTTCTTCCAGGGCCGCTGTAGCTTGATCGGCGCTGAATCCGGGGGCGGCGCTGCCGTTGACTTGCGCCGCTCGGTACTCATTGAAGCGCAACAAAAATTCCGGGCCCACGCGCGGGGTGACGGTGGTCAGCGTGGAGAGGGGAACATTCTCTCCGTTTTTGTTTCGTACATAGAATTGTCCGACGTTTTCCGCCCTGGCGCGATTTTCGCCTTCCGCTTCGATGTACACCTGCCACTGGCGGCCGAATCGGTTGAAGTAGTTGATGAAATAGCCGCCCATGAAAGCCTGGATCGTGCGGTACACGTCGTTCAGATTCACACCCTGTTTCAGAACTTTGTCGCGGTCCACATCGACAAATTGCTGGGGCACGTTAGGGAGGAAGGTAGTGCTCAGGCTGGCAATTTCCGGCCGCTTCCGGGCCGCTTCAAGAAATGTGTTCAGGTTCTTGGCCAAAAACAGAATGTCCCCGCCGGAACGGTCTTCCAGCATGAACGTGAAACCGCCGGCGGTCCCAACGCCGGGAATTGCCGGCGGGGAGAAGCCGAAGGCGACTGCGCTCGGCAGCTTGCTCAGGCGCTGGTTCAAGCGTGCCTTGAGTGCCTGGAACTGTTCGGCGCGCGTGGTCCGTTCGTCCCACGGTTTGAGGTTCACGAAGAAGGTGGCGTTGTAAGTGGTACGAACGAAGCTCAGCAAACTAAAGCCGACAAAGCAGGTTGAGTACTGAACGCCGGGAGTGTCCATGATGATTTTTTCGGCTTGATCGACGACAGCTCGCGTGCGCTCGAGCGAAGCGCCGCTGGGCAACTGGACATTGACGTAGGCGTAGCCCTGGTCTTCGTCAGGGAGGAAGCTGGTTGGAATACGGTTCGCGAACAAACCGCCGGCCGCGGCAAATACGGCAAGCATCACGATCACCACGGCGGTTTTCTTGAGAAGAACGGCGCTCCAGCGCACATATCCGTCGGTTGCGCGATCAAATGCCCGATTGAACCAGTCAAAAAGTCTCCATAAAAGTCCGCGGCTCGGCTTCTTTGGCTTTAGCAGCAAAGCGGCCAATGCCGGACTGAGAGTCAAAGCATTGAAGGCGGAGAGGAGAACCGAAATCGCGATGGTAACGGCGAACTGCTGGTAGAGCTTGCCGGTGATGCCCGGAATAAAGGCCGTAGGCACAAACACGGCGGAAAGGACCAGCGCAATGCCTACCACCGGTCCGGAAAGTTCTTCCATGGCCTTGAGTGCGGCGTCCTTCGGCGTCATGCCCTCTTCGATGTGACGCTCCACTCCTTCGACCACCACGATGGCGTCGTCTACAACCAAGCCGATGGCCAGCACCAGGCCAAAGAGTGAAAGCGTGTTGATGGAAAAACCGAACAGTGGAAACAGCACGAAAGTGCCGATCAACGATACCGGCACGGCTAGAAGAGGAATCAGAGTGGCCCGCAAACCTTGCAAAAAGATGTAAACCACCAGGATCACCAGTAGAAGCGCGATCACCAGGGTGACCACAATTTCCTTTATGCCTTCGGTGACCGCGCGCGTTGTATCCAGGGCGACGACGAAGTCCAGATCCTCCGGAAAGCGCTGCTTCATTTGGTCCATCAGTTTCTTGGCGGCGGCAGCGGCTTCGACGGCGTTCGAGCCCGGGAGCTGATAGACGGCGATTACGGCGCTGGGCTTGCCATTGAAGCGGCCTCCCACGCTGTAATCCTGGGAGCCCAACTCGATCCGCGCTACGTCCCGGATACGAACCGTGCCTCCATCCGGTGTTTCGCGGACCACGATTTTCCCGAACTCCTCGGGCGACACCAGGCGGCTCTGCGCAAGCACGGCATAGGTAAATTCCTGGCCCCTGGGAGCGGGTTCGCCGCCTACTTTGCCCGCCGGATTGACGGTGTTTTGCGCTTGAATGGCGTTGACAATCTCAGGAACCGTGACGCCGAGCTTCGCCAGCTGGTCCGGTTTGACCCAGATTCGCATCGCGTACTGACCGGCGCCGAAGACTTGGACGTTGCCGATCCCCTGTGAACGGAGCAGGGGATCTACCAGATTGATATAGGCGTAGTTCGCTAGAAACGTCGCGTCATAGGTGCCCCGGGGCGAGTAGACGTCAAACAGCATGAGCGGGGCGGTCACAGCCTTGCGGACCGTGACTCCATAATTGTTGACGTCTACGGGAAGCTGGGAAGCCGCTTGTGTCACGCGCGACTGCGCCAGGATGAAGTCGTTATTGGGATCCGTCTTTGCGTCGAAATCCACGATCAGACTGGTCGTGGAGTTCCCGGTCGCGTTTAACGAATACATGTAGTTCAAGTTATCGACGCCGCTCATTTGTTGTTCAAGGGGAGTGGCAACGGCTTGTTCGAGAGTTTGTGCGTCGGCGCCCACATAGGTGGCCAGGATTTGCACTTCAGGCGGAGCGATGTTGGGAAACTGGGCAACCGGCAGACTCAAAATCGTCAGCGAGCCGACGAGCACCAGGACGATAGAGATGACCATCGCGACGATGGGACGGTTAATGAAAAACTTTGACATGGCTTACATGCCCGCTTCGGCGACGAATGGCCTGGAATTCACCTGGACTCCGGCGCGGACCTTTTGAATTCCTTCGGCCACTACGTTTTCGCCCGGCTTCAGCCCCTCCGCAATAATCCACTGGCTGCCGACGTGATCGGCTACCTTGACGGTCCGAATGCTCACCTTGCTGTTGGCCTCGACGACGGCGACCTGGTAAGCACCTTGAAGTTCTGAAACTGCGCGTTGCGGAACCAGCAAAGCGCCATTCTGGATTCGGATCACCGCGCGAACTCGGCCATAGCCGCCCGGCTTCAATATGTTTGCCGGATTCGGAAATAGACCCGCGATCCGGATGGCGCCGGTGCCCTCGTTCACCTGGCGATCGGCAAAGTAGAACCTGCCCTCATGCGCGTAGGTTGAGCCGTCGGCCAAGATCAGTTGGAGACGCAGGGCTTTGTCGGCCGCCAGCCGGCTGGTCTCGGTCGGGAAGCGTCTCCGCCAGTCCAGGTATTGCGGTTCACTGACCGTGAAGAAGACTTTGATGGGATCAACCGTAGAGACCGAAGTGACCGGTCCGCTGCTTGGATTCACCAGCGCGCCCACTTGAAGCTGGGCTTGGCCCGCTATGCCGTCGATCGGGGCGACGAGTCGCGTGAATTCCAGATTAATCTTTGCGTTGTCGACAGAAGCTTCATAGGTTCTGATTTGCGCTTTCGCTGTTTCCACGGTGGCTTTGGCGGCAAGGTTGTTCTGGACGGCGTTGTCAAGATCCTGCTGGCTCGCGGCCTGTTCTCTGGCAAGCGGAGTGTAACGATTCACGTCGAGTTCGGTCCGTCCTTGAACCGCTTCGGCATTGGCAAGCATGGCCTTGGCTTGCGCCAGTTGCCCTTCTGCCTGACCGAGAGCGGCCTGAAAAGGACGCGGATCGATCTCGAAAAGCAGCTGCCCCTTGTGAACGAAGGCGCCCTCCTGGTAGCCCTGTCGCAGCAGGTACCCGGTGACCTGGGCGCGGACATCGGCGTTCGAGTACCCATCGAGCGTCCCGATCCATTCGCCGTAAATGGGGACGTCTTTCTGCTGGACTTGGACAACCTCAACATCCGGCGCAGCACCCTGCGCAGCTCCCGATCCCCCCTTCGAGCGAGTCGCTCCGATGACCACACCAAGCACCACCAAGAGAACGGCTCCGGCGATCCAAAATTTGTATTTCCCCAAGGAATTCATGTCGTTACCCCCTGTCTCCCTGATGGATCATTTACGCAGCCGACGAGCCAGGAGTGCCAGATCAGCGTCAGTGGATACTTCAGGAGCGGTGATCCGTGGAGGTGCAACTTTAACACAAAGGCTTTTCGATGGTTACGTGGCCGGGCCGGTCAAGCAGCGCGTCTTCTGGCGAAGGCGAATGGTTCGCTTGGTCGTCGCCGTATCCCGATGCGCGAGAGAAGGCAGCCGGGTGGTCAGACGCTTACTCGCTTTTGCGGAGAGGCGGTCTCATTTCTTGCTTCCCGTGGCGCCAAAACGCTCGGTTTTGATCCTGGCGCCGTCATAACCGGAAGCGGCGAGGAGCTCCGTTACGCTTTCTACGAACGAAGCAGGACCGCAGACGTAGCAGAGAGGGGCAAGGGCTGACGGCCAGGTTGCGTTGGCGAGCAGCGTGGCGCCGATACGGCCAGGCGGCCTTGGCCAATCGATGGGAACTTTCCTGGTGTAGGCGTACGTGACACTCAATCCGAGATCAGCCTGGGCCAAGGCCACTAATTCGTCCTTGTAGAAAACCGCTTCGGGCTCGCGAACCGAATAGAGCAATCGAAATCGCGAACGATTGCCGGCGGACTCGCGGGTGCGGATCATGGCCATGAGCGGAACGATGCCTGAGCCTCCTGCAATGAGTTGGACCGGCTCAGTTTGTTCTGGGCGCCAAACAAACCACCCGCCGATAGGCCCTTGCACCTCGAGGCGGTCTCCGTGGCCGATGATTTGGGTGAGATAGGGCGATACTTCACCGTTCGGCAGCCGTTCGACGGTAATCTGAACGCGCCCGTTGGAGTTGGGCGAAGAAGCCAGGGAATAGGACCTGACGGCAGAGTATCCATCCTCGGCCGTCAAGCGTACATCAACGTGTTGGCCAGCGAGGTGGCCCGGCCAGTCCGGAACTTCGAGGGTAATGGTCCGGGCGGTCGGAGTTTCGTCTTGGAGAGCGACGACGGTTCCCACGCGCCACATTATCGGTCGCCCGAGTATCGTTGCTCCCGCCAGGGATCCCCATACATGTGATAGCCGAGACCTTCCCAGAACCCGGGCTGGTCCTGACGCATGAGCTGAAGACCCCGCACCCACTTGGCGCTCTTCCAGAGATAGAGGTGAGGGACAAGGAGTCGTGCCGGGCCGCCGTGTTCCGGTTCAAGATCCTTGCCGTCGAAACGGAAGGCGATCCACGCTTTTCCGTTCCTGAGGTCGGCGAGGGGAAGATTGGTGCTGTAGTCGCCGTAGGAATGAGCCATGACGTAGGAAGCGCCGGTCTGGACACCCGCAAGCAGCGTGTCAAGCGAAACGCCTTCCCACGTCGTTCCGAGTTTCGACCATCGCGTCACGCAGTGCAGGTTTACCGTGGCGGTTGCGGCTGGCAACGCGCGAAACGATTTCCAATCCCAGCTTCGCAGCAGCGCATTGTTTTCGTCGCGGATTGTAAACTCCCAGCGATCGAGCGGAATGTGGGGAGTCGGCCCGGCCGACAACACGGGAAAGTCCGTGGTGAGATACTGCCCCGGCGGAAGGCTTGCGCCTTCCGCGCTCCTGCGACCGGAAAAACCTCGTGAGATAACACCCATCCGTGATTCTCCTTGCGGATAGAATATTGGAAACAGAGTTCGATTTCCTACCCGCGGTCAGGGCTCTCGAGCGCTAGGCGGCATGAGAAGCGAGTCCTCCCTTTTCCACGATGAAGCTCGCGATCTGCTCGACGCCCTCGCCGCTTTTCAAATTGGAAAACACAAAAGGCCGGTGCGCGCGCATTCTGAGAGAGTCGGTCCGCATCACCTCGAGGTCGGCGCCCACAAGCGGGGCCAGATCGATCTTGTTGATCACGAGAAGATCAGAGCGCGTGATTCCCGGACCACCCTTGCGCGGTATTTTTTCACCCTCCGCAACGTCGATCACATAGATGGTCAGATCGGCCAGCTCGGGACTGAACGTCGCCGCCAGATTGTCGCCGCCAGATTCAACGAAGCACAATTCCGCGTGCGGAAATTTGCGATTCATTTCGTCGATAGCCGCCAGATTCATGGAGGCGTCTTCGCGAATGGCAGTGTGAGGACAGCCCCCGGTCTCTACTCCCATGATGCGGTCTGCGGGAAGAGCTTCCGCGCGCGTGAGAATGAGCTGGTCTTCTTTCGTATAGATGTCATTGGTGATGACGTAGATGTCGTAGTGATTGCGAAGCCGCTTGCAGAGTGCTTCTACGAGGGCAGTCTTGCCGGACCCGACGGGCCCGCCAATTCCGACACGCAGAGGATGGTTTTGTGATGTGGTTGCAGCCGTGTGAGTCATGACCGGAATAACCTCGTGTACTGAGTTTCATGAGCCATGGAAGCAAGGTCTAGCAGGAACCCGGCGGACCCCAGGTCGTCGATCGTTGCGGTCGTGGCATCCGCGCTCGTAGCGAGCACGGTGTCTTCGAGCGCCGCAATCGCGGCTTGCCCATCGGTTTGGCCGAGAGGGATGAGCCGCACGCCGGCCGTCACGAGATTCGCGACAACACTTTGCAGGAAAGCGGGCAGCGCGAGCACTATCGGGATTTCTTGCCTGGCACAGCGGATGCCAAGAACGAGAGCCAGTGAAAGCGGTATGTCACGGTCCGCTAAGCGGCTAGCAATCTCGTCCAGCAGGGGATCCCGCCACACCTGGCTGAGAGTGGAACGACAGGCGGAAGCCTGTTGCGCGGATTCAAGCGCGAATTCCGACGTGCCGCGAAAAGCGGCCGCCAGCTCGGCAATTTCGAGTAGTTTCAACTCATCACCAGTCGCTGCAGAAAACCACGCTTCGCGGAAAAAGATCGCTTCATTTCTCCCCGAACCGTAACGGAGATCGGCGGCCAGCCAATCGACAAGGCTCACCCGGTCCTTTACAGTTCCGGCTTCAACTGCCCATTCGAGCCCATGCGAATAGCTGTAGGACCCGATTGGAAATGCCGGTGAGAGCCACGTCTGCAGCCGCAGCAGCGGTAGCGGTCGAACGGAATGAAGTCCGTTACTCATGATGGTGTGCGTTGTCCTCATGGTCGTGATGATGGTGATGGTCATCGTGATGGTGATGGTTGTGATTGTGGGCGGAACCGTAGGCACCGCCTTCAGGTTGAAAAGCTGTCTGGACATGGTGGAGCCCGGCACCGAATCCTTGGAGCATTTCCTCGATCACGCGGTCGGGCCGGATCCGCAGGGAGTCTTCGCGAATCTCCGTCGGGAGATGCCGATTTCCAAGATGCCAGGCTAGTCGCATCAGTTGATGGCGGTCTTTGTGACGGACCTCCACCAGCGATTCGGAA
>Ga0182038_10002014_pt1 | contig 10600 bp, 10 predicted proteins | sample sta12Can44000108_FD_125976 | JGI IMG/M metagenome (GOLD analysis project Ga0182038, IMG submission 125976) | Lab enrichment of tropical soil microbial communities from Luquillo Experimental Forest, Puerto Rico - statanox.12C.anox.44.000.108 | ecosystem: Environmental > Terrestrial > Soil >...
CCGGCGCCGGCGTGGGGCAGCGGGCACACGGGTACGTACTCGGTCTACCGCGGGACGACGCCCGGATTCACGCCGAGCGCCGCGAACCGCGTGGCGACGGGTCTCGCCACGACCTCCTGGCTCGACGCAGCTCCGCCCGTGAACACCGTGCTCTACTACCTGGTGCGCGCGGAAAACGACGAGACGTGCGGCACCGGCCCGGCCAATCACGGCGTGACGGACTCGAACACGGTGTACCTCGCCTCGGAGGACGCCCTCAGCCAGCCGGCGCCGGGCGCGGTGAGCGCGAGCCTCAGGCTCTCGCCCGAGAACGCGGCGCACGTCCGCCTGACGTGGAGCGCGGCGACGAACGCGGCGACGTACCACGTCCTCCGCGCCGGTGTCCCGCAAGGGCCGTTCACGCTGATCGGGACGACGACGGATCTGTTCTTCGAGGATCAGGGACAGATGCAGGTCCCCGCCGCCGAGTACTACCTCGTTCGCGCGGCGGACGCCTGCGGCAACGAGGGGCCCTGAGGCGCGTCCGCACTTTCGCGTAAACTCCTTCCCGTGAGCGAAGCCGAAGCCCGCTTTGCCGTCTTGCGCCAGTCGGCCGATCCGGCGTCGGTCGCAGCGATCGAGGCCACGGTGCGCGACGGGCCCGATCGCGCGCTGGTCCGCATCAACGCGATCGAGTTCGCCAAGATTCACGGGCTCGACGAGCAACGGGTCATCGGCGCGTTCCTTCACGCCGCGCGGCTGGGGCTCTTCGAGATGTCGTGGAACGTGCTGTGCCCCGGCTGCGGCGGAGTGCTCGATGCCAACGCCACGCTGAAAACCGTGCACGAGACGGAATACGCCTGCGCGCTCTGCGCCGCGGGGTACGAGCCCACGCTCGACGAGATGGTCGAGGTCACGTTCACGGTCGCGACGATGGTGCGGGCGGTCGGCGCGCACCACCCGAACACGCTCAGCTTGCCCGATTACTACAGCCAGGTCTTCTTGAGCTCGGGCATCCTCCTGCCCGAGGAAGGCTTCGAACAGCTGGTCGACGACATCACGATCGAGACGGTGGAGATCCAACCCGGCGACAAGGCGGTGCTGTCGCTCACGCTGCCGGCCGAGTTCGTCATCGTCTTCGATCCCGTGACCCACGCGGCGCAGTTCATCGACGTGAAGGGCGAGCCGACGCGCGAACGACAGACGTTTTCCATGGTCTTCAACCGCGTGCGCGCGCCCACGGGCACGATGGCGATGCGCCCCGGTCCGTTACGGCTGACGCTCGAGAACAAGACCGACGTGCGCGTGCTTCCCGGCGTGTTCATCGCCAACGAGCGCATGCACGAGCTTCTGGGCAAGCGCAAGCCGTTTCTCACGGCCAAGCGCCTGCTCACCAACCAGACCTTCCGCGACATCTACCGGACCGGTGTGCTCGACGTCGACCAGCGGCTCAAGATCACCAGCCTCACGTTCCTGTTCACCGATCTGCGCGGCTCGACCGAGCTGTACGAGCGCGTGGGCGACCTCGCCGCCTACGATCTCGTCAAGGCTCACTTCCGCGTGCTGCAGGAGATCGTGGCGTCCGAGGCCGGCGCGGTGGTGAAGACCATCGGCGATGCGGTCATGGCGACGTTCCCGACGCCGGAGCGCGCCGTCGCGGCGGCGCTGAAGATGCGCGAGGGGATGCGCGCCTTGAATGCCGAGCGCCACCGCGACGACATCCTGCTCAAGATCGGCATCCACGAGGGCCCGTGCCTCGCGGTCATGCTGAACGACCGGCAGGATTACTTCGGCCAGACGGTGAACATCGCCTCGCGCGTGCAGAACCTGGCCGACGCGCACGGTATCCACGTGACGGCCGCGGTGGCTCAAAACGCGCAGACGTCATCGCTTCTGGAGGCGAAGGGGCTCTGCTGCGCCGCCCACAAGGAGGCCCTGCGCGGCCTCGCCGACGAGATGGACGTGTACGTGATCCCATAGGGTCCCCGCCCTCCTTCAGGGACAGCTCAGGTTGCAGATGGTGGTCACGTGCAGGACGCACAAGCTGTCCCAGGCGACCGCCGACGCCGCTCGTTTCTCATCATGGCACCCCCGAGGACTGGCTCATGGCACTGTTTTTACGAGCCTCGGGAGGCCGATCCCATAGAGGGGATCCCGGGTTTTCCACACGTGCGTGGACGCACAGGGCCCGAATCCGAGTCAGATGGACTGGTTCTTATCGGCCGGCGGGTTCGCGCAAGACCGAACTCTGCTCGGACTGAGGGCCCCCGCGACCGATCACGGTGATCTCGACCTGTGCGGTGCCGCGTGCAACTATCCCGAGCTTCCTGGCCGCCTCGTATGACAGATCGATGATCCGGTCGGGGCGGGAAGGGCCCCGATCTTTGATGCGGACGTTCCCCGACGTGCCGCTCTTGCGGTCGGTGACCCGCACCATCGTGCCGAACGGCAGCGTGCGGTGTGCGGCGGTCAGCGCGTGCATGTCGAAACGCTCGCCGCTCGCGGTGCTCTCTCCGTGGTGAGCCTTCCCGTACCACGAGGCCTGCCCTGTCTCCGTGTAATGACGCTCGATCGAAGCTTGAGGGGTCGAGGGCGCCTTCCACCGCGCACAAGCGCTACCGGGCACGATCGATAAGAAGACGATCGGGAGCAGCTCGACTCGGATTCTGTCGCTCGCCATCATGTCCTGGCCGGTGCGCCCACCCGCACCGCGTGGGCACCTCATAAACGATGGAGTCCCGGCCCCTGCAAGGCAAGTCCAGCGTGGCACCTTCAGAAAGTGCAGAATGGCGAGGGAACGATCGATCGGATCGCGCCACGTGGGCAGATGAAGATTCTTGCCGTCTCGGGCAGTCTGCAGGCAAAGTCGTGGAACCGGGCACTTCTCGCTTCGGCGGCTGCTCACCGCCCGCAGGGCGTGGACGTGATCCCGTTCGACGGCTTGCGGGATCTGCCGCACTTCAATCCCGATATCGAGCGAGAGGGCGTCCCCGAGAGCGTGACGCGGTGGAGACGCGCGCTGGCGGACAGCGATGCGGTGCTCATCGCGTCCCCCGAGTACGGCTTCAGCTTGCCTGGTGTGTTGAAGAATGCCATCGACTGGGTGATCGGGTCCGGTGAGCTCGAACAAAAGATCGTGGCCATCACCGCTGCGGTCCCTGGGCCGGGCCGCGGGGAGCGCGGCATGCAGGCGCTTCGCCAGACACTCTCCGCCGTGCGCGCCACGATCGTGGGGGGAGAGCCGATTCCGATCGGCCCGGAGTTCGAGCCTCGGATCGAGGCACTCGTGCGAGCCTTGATCGAGACATGGTCGTCCTCGCCACCATCCAGTTGATTCTCCGCGAGGCCCGGACGAACTTGCCGGGCGTCCCGCCGGGCCTCTCTTAGCGAGCCGGCAGAGATATCACGTAGGCGATCATGTCCGCGATCTGGGCGTCGGGCGTGTCCGGGTATTCATGCATGCGGCCGCGGCCGCTGCGGATGGCGCGGGCGAAGTCGGGCGCGCGGTCGAGGACGTGGCGCCCCGCGAGGGCGACGCCCATGGTGCCGCCTCGGGCGTCGTCGGCGTGGCACGGCGCGCAGCGATCGGCGTACAGATCGCGGCCCCTCGTCGCGTTGCCGCCGGCAAGCTTGCCGTCCGGCTCTGCGGTGAAGAGCTGCGCCGCCTCGTGGGCCGAGATCGTCTGCGGCACGTACGGTCCGGCGTCGCGCGACGCCACGCGAGCGAGCGAAGCGAGGAGAGGCTGCACCTCGTCGTCCTCTGTGGGCGCTCCCCAGCCGCGCATCTTGTCGACCGACTTCGGCCACTGCTTGTCGGTCAGGCGCTGCTGCGCGACCATGTCGGCCGTGTGACACGCGACGCAGTCGTTCTTCAGAAAGGCGGTGTCGACGGCGCGCGGCGCAGGAGGAGCCGTTTGCGGCACGTGCTGGACCGTCGCCGGGGTGCACGCCGCGACGAGGACGAGCGCGAGCGCTACGGCCGTGGACCTCACACGACCTCCCACTGGACGCGATGCCACGCATTCCAGAAGTAGCCGCTCGGATTCCACGACGGACGCTCGGGCTGGGTGTTCCCCTTTCCGTCGGTGGCGCGCACCATCGCCTGCGCGCGGCCGGGGGCCGCCTTGAACCGATAACGGAAGACCTGCCAGCGGCCGGTCCCCGGATCGCCCTCGAGCGTCGCGCTCTGCCACGTCGTCCCGCCGTCGGTCGAGACCTCGACCTTCGCGACCGGGGCGAACCCCGAGAACGCGACGCCGGCGATCTCCTGCGTCCCACCGTGCGTCGTGCCGCCGTCGGCCGGCCGGGCGATCAGCGACTTCACCGGGAACGTCGTGAGGGTCGTCATGTCCTCGGGCTTCACCGCGGTCCCGGGCTCGACCGGCGACTTCGGGAGCTTGTAGCCCGTCTGCATGTAGAAGCCGGCGGCCTCTGCGGCCTGCGGACGGATGAGACGGAGCCACTTCATCCAGTGGTCGCCCGCCCATCCGGGCACCACGAGGCGGAACGGCGCGCCGTGCGCGTGGGAAAGCCGCTCGCCGTTCATCTTCAGCGCGACGAGCGTCGTCGGATCGACCGCGCGATCGATCGGGATGGATCGGTGAAAGACGGGCGTGCTCGGCTTCGGCGGGACGTCAGCGCCTTCGAGCTGGACGTGCCGCGCGTCTCCCGGAAGGCCTGCACGCTCGAGGAGATCCTTGAGGCGGACGCCCGTCCACGACGCCTGGCCCATCGCGCCGTGACCCCACTGGACCCCCGGCACGCGCGGCTCGATAAGCGAGCGGCCGTTGCCGGCGCACTGGAGCACCGCCACCACCGTCGTCTGGGGCATCGCCTCGAGATCGGACGGCGAGAGGTCCAGCGGCTTCATTCCCTCGATGCGCAGCGTGCGCGCGGCGTCGAGGCGCGGGGCACCGAAGTGGCTCCGCACGAAGAAGACATCGTTCGGATCACGAGCCGATCGAACCACGCGATCGGCGTCTCGAGATTCTCCGGAAGGAAACTGCGGACGATCAGATCGTGCACCGGCTCCGTCGCCGCGAGGATTCGCGTCGAGCCCACGACGATCGCCCCGATCGCGGCGAGCGTCCCCGTCTCGAGGAACTCCCTTCGGCGCATCATGTCGGCTGGCAAACGCCGGCCCGGCAGACCAGACCCTGGGCGCAGGAGTCCCCGGTACAGCACTGAACCCCGTTGGCGCCGCAAAGCTGGCAAACGTCGTTCACGCACAGGTTGCTGTTGGTCGCACAGCAGCTCCCGCCGCAGTTGACCGACCCCCCCGGACAACACACGCCGGACTGGCAGCTGAGACTCTGGGCACAGGCGTTCCCGGCGCAGCACTGAACCCCGTTGGCGCCGCAAAGCTCGCAGACGTCGTTCACGCAGAGGTTGCTGTTGGTCGCGCAGCAGCTCCCGCCGCAGTTGACCGAGCCCCCCGGACAACAAATGCCGGCCTGGCAGCTCAGGCCCTGGGCACAGGTGTTCCCGCTGCAACACGGATCCGTGTTCCCGCCGCAGTGCTCGCAAGCCTGGTTCACACAGACCTGAGTGGTCGTCGAGCAACAAGCCCCGCCACAGCCGTCGAAGCCGGCGTTGCAGGTGTACCCACAGACTCCGGCCGTACATGTCGGCGTCGCATTCTCCGGGGCCGTGCACGAATGGCCGCACGCGCCGCAGTTCGCGACGTCGGTGCTCAGGCTGACGCAGGCATTTCCCGGACAGCAGTTGGGCGTGTTGGCCGGACAGCACTGCGCCGCGGCAGTGCCCACCCCACACACGTCGGGATGCCCTGCAGGAGCGGACGGTCCGCACACGAAGCACGTCCCCGCCCCGCGAGCGGCGTCGCTCGTACACTGCCCACGCGCGCTCTGCGCCGGATACGTCGCGGTGCAGAAGTGTGCGCACGCGGTGTTTCCCGCAAGATCCGCCCACCCAACGGCCGGCACCATCAAGCCCAGCCCAATCCCAGCGACCCAGCCACCCACTCGCAGCAGCACCTTGCTTCGCGGAATCGTCCCGGAGTTCATATGTTCCCTCCCCGACCGACCTTGAGCACAACCCGATAGCAGCGCAGGGGGTCCTCAGGCGGTGGCGCGTGAGATCGCTGCCCCGTTATTGCCACTTGAGTATACGCCCAAGGGCCGAGCTCATTGCCCGTTGGCCGCGATCAGGCGCTCCGCGGCAGCGCGGTCGAAGCGGTACAGCCAGTTGTCGGAGTCCGGAAGCTGGACTTCCGGAATGAAGACGTCCGGCAGCTTTTCCATCCATGCAATTCGCTCGGGAGCGGAGGGCGGAAAGCCCACGACGCGATCGATGCGTGCGTCGACGAGTCGTTGCAACCACACGCGGAGTTGCATGTGCTGGCTCCGCTCATCGAACGGGAGGTCGTCCGCGGCGCTGCCATCGACGGTCGGCGGGACGTAGGTGACGAAGTTCTGCAGCCGACTTCCCATGAGCGGGAACAGGTATGCAGGCCCGATGCCCCACTGGGTAGTGACGGCGATTCTATGGGCTTCGCCGGCGTCGAGTCGCTGCCAGATTGGCCAGGCGGCGCTCGCGGGGCCGTCGAGAGAGTGAAAATCGTACGTCCCGCCGTTCGCTTCCAGAGTGGAGTTCCAAATCGGGTAGCGATACGCAGCACGGACGAGGGGAACTCCGAGCGCCACCGGCATGGTCGCGAGCGTCAGCACCGCGACCGCACGAAGCGGGACACTCTTCCGAGAGAGGGGCGGGATCGACGCCACCAAGATCCCCGCCACGACCCCGGTAAGCGCGAACAGGACGACGGCGCCGAGAGCCACGGCGTCGTTCACCCCCCAGCCCAGCGGCAACGAGAGACAGAGGTTCGACGCCAAGCCGAGGCACCAGACCGGCCATGCGACGCGCGCCGGCACGACGGCGGCCGCCACGAGGACCGCCGCATAGGCCGGCAACAGATGGCGGGACAACACGCTCGCGAACAGCGTGCGCAGCGCGACGGCCTCGGCCGAAAGCGCTCCGGCCGCGACGACCGCGACGACGATCAACGGAAGCGCCAAGAGCCAGCGGCGCTCGCGATCGCGAACGATACGGATCGCTCCCATCCCACCGAGGGCGAGGACCGCGAGAGCACCCGGGCCGAGCCCGGCGAAGTCGGAGCGAGGCCGGCGTATGGGGAGGAAGATCCACCGCAACGGCTCGGTCCACCTGTACTCGGAAAGGTACGGGGCGAGGTCGGCCCCGACCGGGGCTCCGGGAGCCGCGCGAGCGAGCTGGATGCCTCCGAAGGAGAGCGCGAAGGGGTAGACCGGGTTTCCGTGCTCCCAGACTGCGCGGCCGTATTCCACCGCCCCGACGATGAGCGACGGCACGACGAAGCAGGAGAGCGCTGCGATGCGCCTCCGCGGCGGAGCTTTCGAGACGGCGAGCCGGAACGCGACGAGAACGCCGGCGAGGCCGAGCACCGGGAGCACGGTGGTTTTCGTCGCGGCGCCCAGGCCGAGCGCGATCCCCAGCAGCGCCGTCTCGCCAGGCTCGGATCGCGCTGCGCCATCGCGCGACGCCCCGGAGAACACCAGGGCCAAAGTGCAGGCGGCCAGCGACGTGTTGTCGATGTAGGACGCCGTCAGCGCCGAACAGACGGCTGGCGCGGTGCCGAGCACAGCGCCGCAGGCCAGCGCCGGCGCTTGGGGGGCTCCGAACCGGCGAGCGGCGGCGTAGCCACCGAGGACGATCGCAGTCCACACCAACGCGGCGGCGGGAGCGAGCATGCCACCGTCGCGCGAAGAGAGAAGCGCCCAGGACCAGAGACAACTTCCGCCCGCGGGCATGTACTCGTAGTGGCCCCAGGGAATCGGCGCCCGCTGAAAGAAGTTCGTACCCAGCTGGACCCAGCGACCCGCCTTGAACAGGTGGTAGACGAGCGCGTCCCAACCCATGGGCGGCAGAACGAGACCGCGCACCAACCGCGATCCCACGAGCAGCAGCACTCCGATCCCGACCGCCAGCCACGGACCGCGAAGAACCGTGCGAAGGATCAGCGCGCACCGCAGAACGTCCCGACGCAACGCGACCCAACCCTCCCGACCGCCCAGCCTGACGTGAGCTGCCGTCGCGGTGGCGAGCAGCGCCACCAGCGCCACGACCAAGAAGAACGCGTGCAGGAGGAGGAGCGCCCGCAGAAGTGCGTACATCACTCCGTAGGCCAGGATCGTGGAGCCCGACCAACGCATCGACGGCGACGCGTCCGGCAGGACGCGCCGCGTGACGAGGTACCCGATCCACAGGGCGGCGGCGGCAACGGTGCCGAAGATGATGAGCCCCACGCGTTCCGCCCCTCGTTGAGCCGTTCGCGATTGTTCTCGGATCTTACGACGTCAGGAGACTATCCCCCGAGGCCAGTCGACCCGTCGAGCCCTCGCGCTTACCCGGGGCTGGCCGACCGGGTCCACGAATAGACCATTCCGACAAGCGCGGCAATCCATGCCGCGAGCGCGATGGGCAGCGAGACACGCGCGAGCACCGCGAGCGGAGCCATGGGCAAGGCCTCGGACAGTCGCCATGTTGCGGCGACATACATGCCGAGCGGAAAGACCATCGCCCAGTATTGCGGATCGTAGATCAGTGGATTCCGGCGCAACACGTGACGCCAGGCGCCGAGCAGGAGCAGCAGCGGGATCCACCAGCTTCCGGCTGCCCAGAAAAGGAGGGTGAACCCGCGCAGAAACGGACCGAGCTCCGCGATCAGCGGCGAACGGTCGGCCGCGAGCAGCAACGTCGCGCCGGCCAGGGTCGTGATGGCCGCGGCGCCCATGCTGATCCAGTAGGGCGGCGTGAGGGTCGCCGATTCGAGCTCGAGAAACGTGAACCGGTAGAAGATCAAGGTGATGATCGCGAGGTAGAGCGTGCAGCCGATGAGGTAGAAGACGAGGCAGAGAAACAGCGTACTCATCGCGGACCAGCCGAACGGGTCGATGAGGGTCGCTCCGAGGACGGCAACGGACTGCGTGGACACCGTCGCCAAGAGCCATGCGCCGTTGATCCCCTGACCAAGTGTCGGCTTTTGGACTCGGACCACGACGCCGAGGAAGAAGGCGTACATCACGATGGCCCAGAGGATCACTCCCAGGGCAAAGAGGGTCTGCGCGACGCCCCTCCATCCCACCACGCGCAGGCACTGACTCCCCAGGACGTTCGTCGCCGCCACGACCGTGAAGAAGCCGGATCCGCGGGCGTGATCGCCAAGATCCGCGAGGAAGTGCCGGGGAAAAAGCGTTAGCCGGAGGAGTGTCAGCGCGACGAGCACGGCGTAGAAGCCGAGATTGATCGGCAGCAGCGGGCGCGCCATCCCGGGAAAGCCGAGCATGTGACAGGCGATCGAGACGATCCCGGTCGCCATCACCAGCGCGAAGTAGCCCGGGAAGAGATCGGCGACGGCGGAAAGGAATCGCCCGGGAGGTGCCGGTCTCATGCGTTCTTCCTTGGAGCGCAACGCTCAGTTATCGAGCCGGTAGACGTAGCGCAGCAAGCCGAGGATCAGAGCGAAGCACGCCCCGCTGGCAATGGCGGCGGCCGGAGCCACGGCGTGGTCTCCGCCGAGGAAGGCGTTCATCGTCGCGGTGAACAGCCAGAGCTGGAGCACGACGATCACCACCATGACCGAGATGATTCCCGCGAGGATCGGTCCCTTCTGTGCCCGCGACAGGCGCGTTCTCACGAAGCGCTCTCCGTGACACCGGTGGCGAAGATCTGGTCGCCGCGCACCTCGAGCGACACCTTCGGCAGCGGACGGCGCGGTGGCCCGGAGATCGGCCGGCCGGTTGCGAGATCGAAGTTCCCGGCGTGACAGGGGCAATGGAACCGCCCCTGCTCGACCTGCGGGACCACCGGACACGAGAGGTGCGTGCAGCGTTGATCGAACGCCACGAGCTCGCGCTCGCTCAACCGCACCAAGAGTTTCGGCTCGCCGGGGAAGGGATAGTCGAACTGCAGCGCGGTGCCCACCGGCAGGTCCGAGAGGCGCGCCACCGCGCGCTCCGGGAACCCACGGCCCCCGCCGAGCAGGCTCTTTCCGAGGATCCAGACCTGGCCCGCGACGAAAGCGAGGCTGGTCAGCACGAGGAATTTCGCGAACTCGCGACGCGCGACGTAGTGGTCCTGCGGTACGTCGATCGGAAAATCCCGCCGCCACTTCGGCTGCCCGGCCATCGGGCGGCCGTCGGGAGCGCTCGTCAACTCTTCCGGATCGGGGCGCCTCATGCGGGGCTCTCCTCGAAATAGTTCGCCAGGAGCGGGTCGATCGGGGCGTCGGCAACTCTCGCGACACCACTCTCGACCGGCCCGGTGATCTGAAGCAAGTCCTCGGCGAAGCTCCTCGGCACGACCATCTTGACTTTTGTGGTCACCACCTGCGCCCCGAACCGGAACGAATCGATGGCGCGCGAATTGGGGCGTAGCCGCTCGAATTCCTCACGCGTGCCGAAGAAGAGCGCCTGGCTGGGGCACACGGAGGCGCACATCGGCTTCGACCCCCGAGACGTCCTGTCGTAGCACATGTCGCACTTCATCATGAGATTCGCCTCGTCGTGCATCTTGGGCACGCCGAACGGGCAGGCCAAGACGCAGTTGTTGCAGGCGATGCAGC
>Ga0182038_10002016_pt1 | contig 10596 bp, 6 predicted proteins | sample sta12Can44000108_FD_125976 | JGI IMG/M metagenome (GOLD analysis project Ga0182038, IMG submission 125976) | Lab enrichment of tropical soil microbial communities from Luquillo Experimental Forest, Puerto Rico - statanox.12C.anox.44.000.108 | ecosystem: Environmental > Terrestrial > Soil >...
GCGGCGCCGCAGAAGTTCTGCCCGCTTTGCTTGATACGATGCGCCGCTACAACATGCCGGTCCGCTATCTTCACGATCTCATCAGCGGCGCCGAGATGGACCTCACCATCCGCTTCTATCCCACCTTCGACCGCTTGCGCGAGTATTGCTATCGCGTCGCCGGAACCGTCGGCCTGACCTGCGCGCACGTGTTCGGTTTTACCGACGCGCGCGCTCTGGACCTCGCCGAGAAATTCGGCCTGGCCTTCCAGCTCACGAACATCATCCGTGACGTCCATGAGGACTACGAGCTCGGCCGCGTCTATCTCCCCGAAGAAGACCTTGCGCGATACGGCGTTTCGCCGGAAGATTTTGGCCGCGACGAAGTGACGTTGGGCATTCACGAGTTGCTTCGCTTCGAATCTGACCGTGCATGGCAGCTTTACGAGGAAGGCTCGGCCTTGCTCGGCTTGATTGAGCCGGACAGCCGCAGCGCTCTCTGGCTCCTGGCCCATACCTACAGCGCGCTGCTCGGCCGAATCGAGGCGCTCGGTTTCGCCGTCTTTGGCGAAAAAATCCACCTCTCCAAAGCGGAAAAAATGGTATTCATGGCCAAGGCCCGTTTCGGCCAGCACACGGAAGAGAACATCCTTGAAAAACGTGATCGTGATCGGCGGCGGGCTGGCGGGGCTGGCGGCCGGCGTCGCGCTGGCTGACTCGGGCTGGCGCGTTCGCTTATTCGAGCAGCGCCCCTTCCTCGGCGGCCGCGCAACTTCTTTTGTGCTGCCGGACGGCGAGCACGTCGACAATTGCCAGCACGTCACCCTGGGTTGTTGCACGAATCTTGAGGACTTTTACCGACGCGTCGGCTCTTCGGCCAAAATCAGGTTCTTCGACCGGCTCCTTTTTCTCGATCCGCTGGGCCGCCGCGGCGAAATGAAAGCGGGTGCGCTTCCCGCACCGTTTCACTTTGCCGGTTCTTTCGCATCGTTTGCGCCACTGACGCTGCCTGACAAGCTGTCCATCGCCCGCGCCATGCTCAACATCATTCGGCACGCGGGCAGTCCTCCGGATCTTCGCGAAGCCGGCGGGATCTCCATGCTCGAATGGCTCCGCCGCCGCGGCCAGACAAAAGGTGCGATCAACCGTTTTTGGCGGGTCGTCCTGGTTAGTGCACTCGACGAAGAACTCGACCGCACCGATGCGCGGTTCGGCGTGGACGTTTTTTGGAAAGCCTTTCTTTCGAACAGCACGGGTTATCGCATCGGCGTGCCCGCCGTTCCGCTCGCGAACCTTTACGATGGTTGCAAAGCCGAGATCCAACACAGGGGCGGGGAAGTGATCCTGCGTTCGCCCGTACGCGGACTGAAGCTCGAGAGCGGCCAGCTTGCCGGGGTGCGCTTCGATGAAAGCCGCGAGGAATCGGCCGATGCTTACATCTTCGCGATTCCCCACACCGCCCTTGCCGAACTGCTTCCGGAAAGCCTGAAGCAGTCGGATCCATCCCTCACTCATCTCGACAAAATCAAAACCTCGCCCATCACCGGCGTTCACTTCTGGTTCGATCGCTTGGTCATGGACCAGGCCTTCGTGACACTGCTCGACACGACCACGCAGTGGATCTTCAACAAGACCGCCCTCTACGGGGGTTCCGCCGGCGAGGGGAATAAAGCAACCGACTCCGCCGAAAATACGCAATATCTTCAACTGGTGATCAGCGCTGCTTACGATTTGCTGCAAAAATCCCGCGAGGAAATCATCGATCTCTGTCTCGCCGAGGTTCGCCACGCCTTGCCGAAGGCTCGTGACGCTCAATTGCTGAAGGCCACCGTCATCAAAGAAGCCGCCGCCACTTTCTCGCCTGAGCCCGGCGTCGATCGTTGGCGCCCCCGGCAATCAACCGCTATTCCCGCCTTGTTCCTGGCCGGCGATTGGACGCAAACCGGTTGGCCCGCCACCATGGAAGGCGCGGTCCGCAGCGGCTACCTTGCCGCCGAGGCTCTTCTTCGCTCTTGCGGCGCCCCAAGGACTTTTCTGCAGCGCGATCTGGCTTCAGACGGCTTCATCGAAATGTGGCTTGGCAACAAATCTGCTTCCCCCTCCGCGAATTCTGACTCGTAACACCGGCCTCCTCTGCGGGCTTCGGTTGTGTTAGCCGCTCTCCGGTTCTGTTCTCTCCGGACGCCAGCTCCCATCGGGCTTTATCCGTGCCCCACGCACTCAAACCATCCAATCTTCCTCTCCCTCCGCGTCTAGTCTTTCGTATTCGGCGGCATGCGATGCCCTGAAATTCTCGTACGCCTGCCGCGAGGTCCAGAAATTGGAACCTTGCGGGATGCTCCGGATCGTGCAATAATGGAGTCTCCTGGTAGTGCGAATCACTCCGGAACAACTTGGCCCAGTCCCCTCCGGGGCCATAGACTTTCTGGAATCGTTTTTTCGAACGCGGCTTGACTTCGAACTCCCAGAGCGCTACAAACATAGAGGTCCCATCTCCTGCTCTCGGACGTACGTCACTCTGCAAAGCGAATTCATGTAGGGATAGCGCGGTCCGGCCGAGTGTAGCAATCCGAATGGATACAAGCCAAGTGGGCACAGGATTGCCTTGAAGTTTAGTTGTAGCCGTTGCAGTCCGTCAGGGCTGGCGGGCGGAGGCGTTTGTGGATCGCAAGTATAGTCATCGCGGTTACCGCGATTCTGAGAAGAGTGAAAAGCGCGAGCGCTCTCACGAAAAGAAGCCGCCGGCTGGCGGCCCGCGCGGCGCCGATCAATTCGGCCCGCGCACCCCGCGCATGGTCGGAACCGTTACACGCGCGCGCTGTTCGAATTGCGGCGCCGTCCTTGCCCCCGGTTTCGATCCCAACGGCAAATGTCCCAAGTGCCAGTTCGAATTGCATTGCTGCAAGCAGTGCCGCTTCTTCGACACTGGCGCGCAGTTCGAGTGCACGCAGCCCATTCGCGAGCGCATCTCTCCCAAGGACGCGCGCAACAACTGCAAGTTCTACGAATTTCGCATGACCGTCGAGAAAGACACCGCGCCCACTTCTTATGCGCAAACCGCAGGCCCCGCTGCGCCGGCGCCGCCGCGCTCGAGCGACGCACGCCAGGCCTTCGAAGACCTCTTCAAAAAGTAGTGCTGCCAGGGCAGGAGACTTCCATCGGTCGACGGTTCGAGAACGGCGCGCGCCAACCTGATTGTTGCGCGCTCCAGAATCCTTTACGAATTCTCTTTGCTCGGAAAGCGCACGACCGCAAACTGACCACATTTGATATCCTCCTGCTGTCAGGAGTCATGCCATGAAGTACTCTCGCCGCAGCTTTCTCGAAGCCGGTCTGGCCCTGCCCGCCGTACTGCCTTCTGCTCCCGAACTTGCCGGTTGGCGGTCCGCGGCGCCGGCGTCTTCGCAAGACTCTTCCTTCGACCCATGGGTCGAAATCCACGCCGAAAATCTGCGCCACAATGTCACCGAGATCTCCCGCCGCGTTTCCGCCCGCCCGATTCTAGCGGTCATCAAGAACAACGGCTACGGCCTGGGTGTTGTCAATATCGCGCAACTTCTTGAACCGCAGCCCGAAATCTTCGGCTTCGCCGTCGTCAAACTTCACGAAGCTTTCTCCCTTCGCGACGCCGGCCTTCGCAAGCCCATCCTGCTTCTCGGCCCGTTCGACGAGCAAAATCTCGCGGACGCCGTCGCCCGCGAAATCCTCCCCATGGTTTACACCACGCTCGGTCCGGCTCTCGACAGAATCGCCGCCAAGAGACAAAAGCCCGTTTCGCTGCACGTCTGCGTGGACACCGGCATCGGCCGCGTCGGCGTGCCTTACTACCAAGCCATCCCGCTCGTGCGCGACCTCGCTGGCCGCCATTCCGTGCACATCGAGGGCACCATGATGACCTTCACCGAAGATCCCGACTTCGACAAAGAGCAGCTCCGTCGCTTCAGCGAAACTTGCACGGCTCTTGAAAAGGAAGGTATTGCCCTTGGCAAAAAGCACGCCGCCTCCAGCTTTCCTCTCTTCCAACATCCCGATGCTTTCTTCGACATGGTTCGGCCGGGCATGGCCATCTACGGCATCTATTCCGAAAACGAATTTCGCCACATGGGCATTATGGACCTTCGTCCCGCCATAAGCCTCAAAGCCCGCGTCATTTACGCGAAAAAACTGCGCAACGGTGACAGCGCCGGGTACAACCGCGCCTACCTGGCGAAAAACGATGTTTGGGTGGCCACGATTCCCGTGGGTCACGCCGATGGCTGGCCTCGCGTCGCCGCGAAAGGTGCCAAGGTTCGCATCAACGGCGATCTCTATCCCGTCATTGCCACGGTTTCCGCGAGTCACTCGATTGTCGAGATCGGCGCCGAAGAAAAGGTCAGAATCGGCGACGTCGCCACTCTTTTCGACGCGCAATCCGGCTCGCGTCCCGAAGATGTTTCCGAAGCCTGCGGCGCCTCGGTCTACGACCTCACCATGCACCTCAATCCCCAGCTCCCCCGCCGCATCGTCTAGTTCGATTTCCGTACCCGGCAACAGCAGTGTCAAGCCCGCTGCCCTCTTGTGCGCGCTTCTGCCTTATTCCGTCATCGTCAAGCTGTCACTGCGTGCGCCACGACCCGGTCGCGCTTGCACCAACGCTCAGGTCGCTACATAATCCGCCTGCTTGCATCAGATATCTGATTCGCGGGCGCAGCTTTGCTGCTCGTCCCAAAGAAAGGCCCACTATGCGACGCACCATTCTCGTCACAATACTGACTGTTTCGACTGCCGTCTCTGCCCGCCCACAATCGAAACCCTCCGTTCCTCCCTCCGATTATGGCCAGTGGGAATCTCTGGTCACCTTCCGCGAATATGGCGGCCTTTCTCCAGACGGCAAATGGCTCGCGTATGGCATTAATCGTTCGAATCACAATAACGAACTGCGCGTCACCAGCATCGCCGACGGCACCACCAAAATCATCGCTTTCGGCTTGCAGCCCGACTTCTCTTCCGACTCCCGATGGGTCGCATATTCGATCGGCATTTCCGAATCGCAGGAAGAAAAGCTGAAAAAAGACAAAAAGCCCATCCCCAAGAAAATCGGCCTTCTCAATCTCACCACGGGCGAGCTAACCGCCGTGGACGGTATCGAATCGTTCGCCTTCAGTCCTGAGGGCGGGTGGCTCGCGATGCGCCGCACTCCCCCCGAGAAAAAAGACTCCGATAGAAAAGATTCCGCTGACGCCTCCGATGCGGACGAGACTCCCGCCGGCGCCACCGTGCTTCTGCGCCAGCTTTCCACCGGACGCGATACGTCCTTCGGCAACGTTTCCGAATACGCCTGGCAAGACCTCCCGAAAAGCGGCACTCTGCTCGCCATGACCATCAACGCGGAAGACAAAACCGGCAACGGCGTCGAGATTTTCGACGTGCACACCGGTTCCCTCCGCGTTCTCGACACCTCGGCTTCGGTGTACTCAGGCCTTTCTTGGCGCAAGAAAAGTGCCGACCTCGCGGTTCTTCGGTCGAAATCCAACGACCATCGCGACGGCCCTACTCAGGTCGCGCTTGCCTGGACCAATCTTGGCCAAGCCTCCGAATCCGCTCATCGCTATGACCCCAGCGCCGATGCAAAATTTCCCGCCGGCCAGCGCACCGTTTCCTTTCACAAGCCAGACTGGGCGCCGGAGGGTGGGGTTGTTTTCCTCGGCCTCGCCAAGTGGGAAGACATAATCGGCGAGCCCGCAAAGCCTGCTGCGTCTGCCGAAGGCGCAAAGTCCACTGACGCTTCGAATGCCTCCGATGCCGCTGCAAAAGACGGGGAGGCTGCCAAAAGCAAAGACAAAGACGAGGACGAGCCGCCGTCGGTCGCCGTCTGGAACTGGCGCGACGTCGAAGTCATGCCCAAACAAAAGCTCAGCGCGAAAAACGACCGTCAAAAAAACAGGCTTGCTGCCTGGCACCTCGAAGGAAACTCTCTCATTCCGCTCGGCAGAGATTTGGACGAGCGCGTCACTCCTCTCAAGCATCAATTTCTCGCTGTTTCCGCCGACTGGTTTCCTTACGCCATGGACCGCAGCATCGGCCGCCCAGCCGCTGATATTTCTCTCGTCGACATTTCCACCGGCGCGCGCACCAAAATTCAGGATCATCTCAACGATGACTACTACCTCGAAGGAAGTCCCGGCGGCCGCTACCTCCTCTACTTTCACGACGACCACTATTGGACCGTCGACACCGCCACGCATGCGGTCGTCAATGTTACGAAAAATGCTCCAACCACTTTCGTCAATCGCGAATCCGATTGGACCATCAGACAAAAGCCACCTTTCGGCGTTGCTGGTTGGACCAAGGATGACGCCGCGGTCCTTCTTTACGACAAGTTTGATCTCTGGCAGGTTGCTCCCGACGGCTCGCGCGCCGTACGGCTGACCGACGGTGCGGCCGATCAAGTCCGCCATCGCTACGAAAGGCTTGATCCGGAAGAGGAATGGATCGACACGAGCAAGCCCATCTACCTCAGCCTGTTCGGCATATGGTCGAAAAAATCGGGTTTTGCGCGTCTCCAGCCCAATGGCTCCGGCGGTCTCGCCGAGGAGCACCTCCTTCAGCTCGACAAAAGCCTCGATCACCTCGCGAAAGCCAAGGACGCCGACGTTTTTGAGTATGTCCAGCAAACTTTTGTGGAATCACCAAACGCCTTCATTGCGAACGCCAATCTCAAGGAGGCCAAGGCGGTCACAAAAACAAACCCTTTCCAAAGCAACTACGCTTGGGGCCGCGAAGAACTTATCGAGTACAAGAACAGCCGTGGCGAGCGCCTCCAGGGCGCGCTCTTCTATCCCGCCGGTTACGATCCCGCAAGGAAATATCCCCTGATCGTTTATATGTACGAGAAGCTCTCCGACAATCTCCACCGCTACAGCCCGCCCTCCGAGCGCAGCTATTACAACGTGAGCGCGATGAACAGTCACGGGTATTTCGCTCTCGAGCCGGACATCGTGTTCAAACCCCGCGATCCCGGCGTCTCGGTCGTCGATTGTGTCACCGCCGCCGCCAAACGCGTCATCCAGATGGGGGTTATTGACCCGAAGCGCATCGGCATCATGGGCCATTCCTGGGGCGGCTTCGATACCACGTATCTGGCCACCCACACCGCGAATTTCTTTGCCGCCGCTGTTGCCGGCGCGCCCATCACCGACCTTGTCAGCAATTACGGCAATCATCATTGGAGCTCCGGCATTGCCGAAACCGACCACATCGAAACAGGACAGCAGCGCATGGAAGTCCCTCTTTATGAAGATCTCCAGGCCTACATCCGAAACTCCGCTGTTTTCGGTGTGGCGGGAATGACCACGCCGTTGCTCATCGAAGTGGGCGACAGCGACGGCACTGTGTTTTTCCACCAGGGCGTCGAACTTTACAACATCGCTCGCCGCGCCAGAAAAGATGTTGTCCTCATTGAATACGCCGGTGAGGACCACGGCCTGCGCAAAAAAGCCAATCAAATCGATTACCAGCGTCGCCTATTTCAGTGGTTTGGCCACTATTTGAAGGACGAGCCCGCACAAGCGTGGATTACCAGCGGCGAAACTTATCTCGAACACGAAAGGGAATTGAAGAAACGCAAGGCCGCCACCAAAAACTAAAGGCCCTCGCTTCTTTCGGGGACGTCAGGAGACGACTGGGACGGCCTCATTTCGTCTGCTGCGAGCCTCTCGAGGGCCCTCGAGGGCAGGGGCGATTTCCTTTGGTCGCGCCGGGGGCGCGGCACAGGTTAGCCGGAGCTGCGACAGCGCTCCAGCTAACCGTTCCCATTGGCGCTAAGCACCGTAGGTGCGGCACGAGGCGCTTCACCGCAACGAGCTTCACCGGCCTTCCAGCTGCAAAATCCAAATCCCATCCCCCGTCAGCTTCCGATGAAACAAAGATTTTCCATTCGCGGTTTGAAATTCAACCGCCCGGTCGTCCACCAGCTCGCGAGCCGTTCGCAATGGCCATGGCAAGCGCAGAGAAATCATCACATCCGCAGAATCCTTCGCGTGGTTGAACACAAAAACAATCTGGCGGTGCTCGCCCACCAGCCGGCGCACCTCGATTTCGGAAGTTCCCTTGCCGGACACCTCCGCTTCGGAAATTACGCCTGCCGCTTGCGCCAGCGACGCCAGAAACCGCCTGGTGGCCTCTTCGTGGCGTCTCTGATAAGCCATTGCCAGAAACGATCCCAGCAGAACGGCTTTGCCTTTGCCGTAGGTTCTCTCAACCGCGGCGGCCTCGCCGTTCGCGAACCGCGCCAAGACATGACCGCCCGACAAGGGGTCAAGCTCCTCCTCAAACGCCTCCCCGCCAACCGTCAACGGAGCGCCCAGCCCGGGCAGCTCACTAGAAACCTCCGTCCGCAGCGCGGGGTTTTCGACCGGCCGAATGACCGTCTCTCGAGCCCCAAAAACTTCTGCCAGGCCAAAACCCGGAATCACTTCGCTCGCGAAACCGCGCTCGTCATTCCACGCCAACCGTGCTTCGGCCACGGTTGTCCCTCCGCCCTGCACGTAGCGCTTCACGCCTTCCGCAACTTCTCTTGACATCATCACCGGGAAGGGCAAAAACAGAATCTTGTACTGCCCGAGCTTGTTCGGAAACACATCTTCCGGGTGGACGAAGTCCACGGGAATCTGCTGTTCCGAAAAAGCGCGGTGCAGACCCATAAGCGAGTCTCGTTCGGCATTGCCCAGCTTTGCAAGGGATGGCTCGGAGCCGCCCACCATGTAAGAAAGGCGGTTATAGAGAATGCCTATCTGTGCCGGCGCGGGCTTCGCACCGAGCAGCTCTGCTCCGTGTCTCGCGATGATTCGAGCCACATTCCCTGCTACCTGTGCGCGATCGGTCAGCAAGCCATCCAGATGAATCAGCCCGTATGCGTTCGATTCGAATCCGGAACTCATGGGATACCACGCATAAATCGCGATCTCCCGCGCTCCGTGCGCCACGGCCTGCCACATCCACGATTCTTCTTCGCGCGGCGTCACCGGATCCGCGATGCGCATTCCGGTGGCGCCCTGACCCGCTTGCAGCTCCCCGATCCAGAATCCTTTGCCGAAGCTGTTTCCCGCCGAGCGTGTAAAATCAAGCCCGGCCGAAAGCATTTCGTAAGACCACGGCCGGGCGGATTCCGAGTGTTTGGGATAAAGCGAAGTGCCGAAGAAATCTGCCGTTGCTGACATCTTCCAATCATCCGGCTCGCCGTAACCGTCCGTAGGCGACGTAAACAATCCCGGCACGGCCGCGTGGCTGGTGACCGGATGAACGGAATCCGCTATACGGATCGCGTCCACCCTTGTCTTCAGGTCGCCCGCCAGCTTGTCATCAATAAAAGATCGCCAGTCGAGGTAGTCGGCGTAGGAAAGTATGGTGGGGAAACGCGGCGGCGTCACCCGCTCCCAGCTTTCAAAATTCCGGTACCAGGCGGCATTCAGGGCGGCGAGCGTTTTGTATTTCTCCTTCAGCCACTCCCGGAATCGCGCCTGACTCGCGTCGCAGTAACAAAACTCAGGATTTACCAGAAAAGGGAGCTCGGCCCAGTTGATCACGTGCGGTTCGCTCCAGACATCCCATGCGTAGAGCGCCCGAGAAAGGTTCGCCTCCCGCGAAAGCGTCTCGAGGAACTTGCTTGCTTCCCGCCGCACGCCCGCGTGATCGATGCAGAATCCCGGTGCGGATTGCGAGAGAATCACCGCGCCGCTGCGGTCCACAAATCGCCCGTCAGGATACTTCACACCGACCCAGTCGGGTGCAGAGTCCAGGTAAGTCTGGATGATGACCTTCAGGCCGCGCTCCTCGGCGAGTCGCAAGAGCAGGTCAAGGTTCGCAAAAGAAAACTCTCGCTCTCTCGGCTCGGCCGTCGCCCAATCGACCCATGTTTTTATGGTGTTGAATCCCGCGGCGTGGATTTGATCGAGATCCTTGCCCCATCGCTCCGCGCTCGTGGCGTCCAATCGCTCTTGCATTGGCGCCCGCGCTTTCCCGCCCCCGTACCACACGGCGACAGGAAAAACGGCCTCCGCCGCGTCGGTTGTGGTGCTCCCCCTAGACAGAAGAGCCCCCGCCGGTAAGGTCACGGCGGCACAAAGACCAGCACCGGCAATGCGCCAAAACTTCGTGGGAAAAAAAACCCAAAGGCCGCACATCCATTTTGGGCAAAATGTTTTTTTCATGGTCGGAAACTAACCCAGCCTCGTTTCGCGCTGCCGGTCGGCCCAAGCGGTCCAAGGAACCGTCAGCCATAGCACCATGGCGCTCAGGGCCACGATGCGAACGTTGGGAGGCGGTGGCCCGAGCAGGGAAGCGGCGTAGAGCACGGCCAGAAACAGGACAAAGGACCAGAAACCGTAGCTCCTGCTGCCTTTCGAACGCGTTGTGCTCAGATAGATGAGCAAGCCGGCCAGGAAGAGCCCAAATTCAACCAGTAGAGTTAAAGCGAGCGAATTCCACATTCCCAGCCCGACTTTGGGGCCGCCGGGATAAAGCGGCAGGTCCGGGCGTTGGGCAAAATAATCCAGCGGCCAATGTGTCGGGAGCAGCGTGCCAATCACCAGCGCCGTGCGAAGGTCGCGCCGCCAGAAAAAATATGCTCCGCCGAGCAAA
>Ga0182038_10002021_pt1 | contig 10579 bp, 8 predicted proteins | sample sta12Can44000108_FD_125976 | JGI IMG/M metagenome (GOLD analysis project Ga0182038, IMG submission 125976) | Lab enrichment of tropical soil microbial communities from Luquillo Experimental Forest, Puerto Rico - statanox.12C.anox.44.000.108 | ecosystem: Environmental > Terrestrial > Soil >...
GCAACGCGATGCAGGCCGGCATCGACGTGGCCGCGCCGCTCTATGCCGCGCAGACCGAGGTCGGAACACGGTTCCGGGAGCTTGCGCGCAAGGAAGGATTGGGCGCCGCTTTGAAATGGCGCAAGGCTCAGTTCGAAACTTGATCGCAAAGGGTCGGTGGGCGCGACCTCAAATTCTGCGCACTCAAGACGAGCGCTCCCCAAGAGCGGAGGTGGCAGGGGCGAGGCCGGCGCGCGATGCGATCGACCTGACGCGTTCTTCTGCGTGTAGGTCAGAGCAGGTCATCTCTACCGATACTTGCAGTTGCCGACTTTTTCAATCAAACTTTCGAGTTCAAGGGCGACACTTTTCTTTGCAGGGGGAAGAGCCATGGCACGCACTCCACGCGGCTCCCGCGCATCCGGCGGCGGTCAATCGCAGGCGGTCGCGGCGCAGGCCTACACCTCGCCCACTCTCGTCTTGCTGGCGATGGATTGGCCCGCCGGCAAGCGGTTTTCGGACTTCCTGGGATTCGCGATTCTTCGCAACCCGGGATTCAGTCCGGGCGAGAAGGACGGCTATCTCCTCAACAAGATCGGCTTCAACCCGCCGGGACCGAATTCGCAGCCTCTGCCCAGCAACGTGGCGCCGTTGCAAAAATTTCTTTGGTGGGATTCCGGCATCAACGATTCTGATCGCGGCAAGACCTTCAAATACACGATCACGCCGGTCCGCGGCAGCGGCCCGAAGGATCTTGCTCTCCAGCACGACGCCGAAACCACGATTTCCGTCACGCTCCCGCGCGTGGAGGAAGACGGCATCGCGACTTGGTTCAACCGCGCCGTCGTCAGCTCGCAGGCCTTCTCGCGGGAGTTTCCCGATCCGAAATCGAAAATCCCGGAAGTGATGGACTGGCTGGCGAACGGGCTGGAGGATTCCTTCGCGCGCATCTTGTCGGGCGCCAAGGAGATCGATGGCGCCATCTACCATCTGACCGACAAGCGCTGGGTCGTGCCCGCGCTGAAGGGCTTCAAGGGAGACTTCTCGCTAGTCTACGAAGACCGCAGCAATGATCGGACGGACCGACCGGCGATCAAACTGCTCAAGTCGCAGCGCTTCGAGGGCAAGCCTCGTTCGAAGACTAACATCATGCACGACAAGTTCCTGGTCGACGTGAAAGGGGGGCGGGTGCTGATGGGTTCGGCGAACTTCACGCCGGAAGGACTGACCAGCCAAGCCAACCTGCTCCACATCTTCAATTCGCCTCAGCTCGCGAAACTGTATGTCGAGAGACAGCAGTTGATCGCGGACGATCCGACGATCGGCGAAACCGCCAAAGAGGCGGGCTGGTCTCGACCGATCAAAATCGGAAAGACAACGGTGCGGGTGTTCTTCTCACCGGAGCCCAAGAACAAGCGGATGTCGATCGACACCGTGATCGCCTCCGTCAAACGCGCGAACAGCTCGGTGATCTTCTGCATGTTCGATCCGACCGACCCGAAGCTGATCACGTCGCTGCTGGCGACGAGCGATCGCAAGAAGCTCCTCTACGGGTTGCTCAACAGCATCTCGGACCCGACGGCAAAAAAGAATGATCGCTCCGACTCGGGCGAAGCCCCGCGCCAGCCGAGCGCGGCCACGCAGATCAAGGTGACGCTGTTCAACCGCTCGCGCAAGGACAAGAAGGTGTTGGCGTACTCCTTCTTCCGCCCCGGTGCGACACCCGCTGAATTTCTGCCGGAGCTGAGCTCGGTGGACCTGAGCAGCGAGAGTACGCTGCCGCCGCCGAAGGGGGGGCAGAAGAAACGAGGCCCCCCGGCGGTGCACATTCATCACAAATTCATCGTCATCGACGCCGACACCGACGATCCCACGATCTATACGGGCTCCGCGAACTTGAGCAACAACTCAACGCACAAGAACGACGAGAACCTGCTCGAGATCAAGGGCAACCCGCAATTGGCGCGGACTTATCTCGCGGAATTCATGCGCCTCTACGGGCACTACCGTGCGCGAGCGCTGTGGAATTTGGCGCATGGCGGACGGGCCAAAACAGGCAGAAAGAAGCGATCGAAAAGCGCGGACAGTCGCGTCGCAGAGGCCTTTACCCTCAAGCGAAGCCGGGACGCGTGGGTGAAGGGCGCCTATACCCCGGGCACGGCGGACTTCAAGGCGCGCACCCAGCTCGCGGGCGGGTGAGCCTGACTGCCAAAAGGCGACGGATTCGCAGAGCGTGGGTCAGAAGCGACTTCCGCGCAACATCTCGGTTGCACGGACCAGTGCTTTGCCTCCCGATTGAAATCGAGCGCTGTCGGCGCGCTGGGCCTCGTGGCCCATCGCGGGTCGGCAAAGGGCGCCGCGTGAGGCGGAAACGCGCGCCAACGCCTCAAGGAATGAAATAGTAGGGATTGGGCAGCTTAAACGAGCACTCGGCGGATTTGCCTTTGAGATCTTCCAGGTCGCTGTCCTGGTCGCCGATATTCGCAAGGATGGTGTACTTTTCCGCCACCTTGTCGCGTTCCCCGCTTTTGAAGGGTACGATCGAGCCATGCTGATCGTCGGGCCGGGTCGCGAGCCCCGCCCAGCCGTTGAATCCCGCGCGGTCGAGATTCCACAACGTTGCCTGACGCTGCTTGTCGCGGCGGCCGGTGATGAAGAACACCGCGATGTTAACGTCATTGGCGCGGAGGGAATTGAAAAATTTCAGCGTCGGTTCGATCGGCGGTGCGATCGCCCGATCGATCCAGTCGCTGAACCCGCACGGCATTTTTTCCTGCAGGGAGCAGGTGCCGCCCTCAATGAAGCCGAAATCGTCGGCCTTGAGGTTATCCCAATTGGACAGCGAGGTTTCGTCGATGTCGAGCACGACAGCGGGCCGGCGAACCTCCTTGGCGCGGCCTAGGACGTAGGCGGTCGCGGCATCCATGACGGCGGCGATATCGGCAATGTAGTTGCCGCCGTCGTGGTATTTGATGAGCTGCCGCTTGTACGTGTCGATGTTGGATCCCTTGGCTATCGGATTGTCGGGCGTCGCAATGCTCTCGGGTGGCGGAATGCTGGGCTCGCCCCGCACGGGACATTCGAGAGCGAAAACGACGGTCGGGACGAGGGCCGCCCCTAGCATGACCGCCAGCGCGCCGACGCAACGGCGGAGGCCGATCTGATGCCGAACCTCATTGCCGCAGCGGCGAGGCCTCTTGCGAACGATCATGTCGCCCTCCTTGCCGTCCGAATGAAGGCCGGCAGTGCGTCCGGTTTGGTAGCATTGCCGACTTCCGAACGCTCTCTCCCAAAGTCCTTGAATGTGTTGGTGGCCGGCAAATTCAATGCCGCCATGGCTGGTGGCGAGTCCAGTTCAGACTCTCTTTGCGATGTGTTCTGCCGCCCGGAGCGCCAAGGCGGCGATGGTCAGCGTCGGATTGGCGGTCGCGCCCGTCGGAAACGTGCTGCTTCCCACCAGATATAGATTGTCATGATCCCATGACTGTTGGTCGGAGTTCACAACCGAATTGTCTTTTTTGCTGCCCATCCGGCAGGTTCCCATGATATGCCCGGCGCCGCCGTAGCTCAAAGCAACGATCTTGTCGTCGATTAACTCTTCGAACCGGCTGGGCTCGTTTTTTTCGACCTCCTTGGTGCAGTCTTTGACTCCCATTTTGCTGAAAAGGAGATTCTTCATCCGGTGTGCGGCGACAATTCCTTGTCTGGTGTAGTCCGAGAGGTTGTATGAAATTTCCGGCCGGCGCAGGCCTAAGCCGTCCCTAATTTCCGACAGGGTAACCCGGTTCTCGAGATCCGGAGTTTGTTCGACAAGGAAGCCGATGCGAAACTGACGGGTGAATACGTCGCCCAGCTTCTCGACCAGCTCTCTGCCGAACAAGGCCTTTCGAGGCGATCCGTCGTTAAGCGTGGTCGCGTTCATGCCGTTGACGAAATCGAGAGTCGTCACATTAGGATCGCCGCCGATCACAAAGTTCCAGCCTTCGTTGCCGATATCGACGCGAAATGCGCCTCGTTTGTTGCGGAACGGTCCGTCGCACAAATCTCCGATGCCGGACGTGATCAGCGGGCCGCGATAAGGATATACCGGCGTCGGCGTCAAACCCCAGGCAACGTAATAGGGGTGATCCATCAGATTCCGTCCGACCATATCGCTACTATTGGCGACGCCATTGACCTTCGGGTCGGGGTGTTTCGACATCAACAGCAGCCGTGGAGTCTCGATCGCATTTGCCGCAATGACGTAGATCTTCGCCTTCACGCATCCGTTGGTCCTCGGTGGTGCGTACTGTATGAAATTGATCTGGCTGATGCGTCCATTTTCACCAACAACGATCTCGTTGGCGACGTGCCGATCGAACATCCTGACGTGTCCGGTCTCCGTGGCCTCGTTTAACGTGATCGTAGGATCGTATTTCGCTTGGATTGGACAGATCGGAATGCAGTTCGTATTGCCCGCGCAGGCCCGACGACCCTTGTACGGTTGAGAATTGCGCGCGGCCGGAAGGTTCCTGACCCGAATCTCGGTTGGCGACGTTTCCATTTCCAAGAACGCGGCGTCGTCCTTGCTCAGTGACCTTAGCGCCTGAGCAACGGCGGCATCGACCAGCGATCTCGGGATCTTGGGCATTGGATACTTGTACGTGTCCGGGAACTTAATGCCGAGAAACGCTTGCTCTTGCACATCCGCCGAGACGCCAAGCTCCCATTCCGCCTTGCCATACCAATCATTCAAATCGTCGTAACCGATCGGCCAATCCACAAACTGCGTCACGGACGGGTACTTTGTTTTCATCCTGAAATCGGCTGGCACGAACCTCAGGCATGTGCCAAGCCAATGCTGCGTCCCGCCAGCGACACGATTGTAGGTGCTGGCGAATGGCCGCGGGCCTTTCTGAATCAGATAGCTTTTTTTCGGCTCGGTCCAGTCACCGAAGCTTCCCTTGGGAAGAAGACTCAGCACCGTCGGTCGCCCAGCATTCACCTTGCTCGGATCTATTAGGTTGTCGTTTGCATCGACAACCTCGGGCGTATAAGGACTCTCAGGCACCTTGAACCTGGCAGTATAAAACCGCTCCATATAGTCATTGATGTTGGGTGGAATTGGTGCACCGGCCTCGAGGATAACGACCTCCACCGGCTTCTTTGGGTCCTTGTTCAGTTCTTTGGCAATCAACGCGCCCGCAAAACCAGCGCCTACGATCGCGACATCGCATTCTATGCAAGGTCCGGCAGCCATGGTCGGCTCCTTTGGGATCTAATTGCCTATGAAATCAGGGCGAAGAAGGCTCGGTGGACGCGCCCAGTAACCGAACTGCATTTCGCTGAATCCCATCGGGTGGGCCTGGGCCACTCGCCAAACCCATCCCTGGGTGTACGCCTTCGATGAAATGACTTTGAACTTCGGCTGCGGCGGGTTCGGTCGTTCGAGTTCCTGCAAATGATTTGGATCGTACCAAGCGCCCAAATACCACATCAAAACAATGCTGCGAGCCAGATACTTCGTATCTGGCGCTGCATTCACCTTGTCGATAATCGTCTTGGCGGGATCGGCTGAAGGCGGCTTCTGACTGTCTCTGGCAATTTGCAATAAGCGCCTGAAAAGGGCCGGGTGTCGCTGGTTCACCCACGCGAAATAGTCTCGCTTGATGTCGACCGGGTCGGAGTTGCGTACCGCCGCCGCGAAGTTGGGCGCCGCCAACTTGTCGGCGGCGATGCCGGTAAGCGCTGCCGACAGCTGCACAAAGACGATCATCTCCTCGGGAGTCTGCGCGTTTGCCGGGGTATCAATAGCGCCGATCGACACCGCAGCAGTGGCAGCCGCCGCACCAGCGAGGACCCCGCGTCGAGTGAAGCCGCCGCCCACCGCTTCATCTTCTTTCTCGCTGTGCGGGATCGAATTCGTGTCCGGATGCGGTGAATGGGTCATTGTTGGCTTCCTCCGCTCAAACCGGCCTTTCATGCCCGCCTTGATAAGCGCGCACGCGCGAACGTAAGGTCAACGCGCTTTTTCCAGCATGAAAGTGAAGTCGGTCTGGTTGAAAAATTTGAAGTTGGGCTTGCCGTCGGGTCCGGGTGTTTCTGCGTCGCGAGGGGCCAGCTGATAACTTGTCGCGTTGCCGTGGCAAGCCATACAGCTCGACGAAGCAAGGGGGCTGTCGCCCTGGCTATAGGTTTCAAGCGTGGAATTCGCGAGAAAGGTCGGCGCCGGCGCGCAGTTCATGTCCGGCTCTTTCTCAAGGTCAGTATTGGGAGCGAGTTCTGGCTTGCGATCCGAGACCTGTTTCCCTGCGCATCTGAAGTCACTCGGCCATTGCGTGCTGAGCAGCATGTAATTTTCCCAAACGGTCCCCCGAACGACCTCCTGGAACTTCTTGTTCATCTTCTTTGTGTCGTCCGTCAGCGGAGTCATGCGAACGATTTGGCTCTTGAAGGGGCTGTGGAATTTCAATCCGAGCGATTGCTTCGGTTCCCATGGCCGCGGCGGTGTCTGATTGACCGGGCAGGTCGTGCATGCGGGATTGTAAAAACTGTATGACCGTTTCAGTTTCCGGCTCTTAATCTCCTGTTGCTCGGGCACATTGTCGACGTGCTCGAAGGATGTCCAGATCCACTGCAAGCGGGTCTCAGTCTTATGCATCACATGGAAGCCCACTAGCCCGAGCGTCTTACGCAAGCACGGCGGTTTCTCCGGACCATGACGGGGCATGGATATGACTGCATCGACGGTGTGGAATCTGCGTTTCTCCGCCTCCGAATCGAGGATCTTCCATGACACTTTGATAATGATCCCACCCGGATGGCCGGGCGTGCCGCCCTTAGGAAAATTCACTCCGGCCGGAAAATCGACCTTCAGCCTGGAATTGGCCTCGCTCTGTTGTTCTGTCTTGCTGTACAACTTGTGCTGTTTGATGTAGTCGAACATCTCTTTGTTCATCAGGATATCGAATAGAGCATAATTTCCTTGCTGGTCGATCAACGGACCGGTTTTAAACGGTTGATCGTAACTCTCGTTTATCATTTCGATGCCCATGTCCGACTCGGGCTTGAATTCACTTTCGCATCCCGGGGGAGGAGATTTTTTATCCCATTCCGGCTCCTCTCCATTCAGCAGCATCACGTCGAGAAGTTGCTTGAAATTCGCCCTGTCCTCCCATTTGGTTTTCGTGTTCGGGAGGGATTTGTCGATCCTGGTACGCCCGTCGGCGGGAGAATTCAGGGCAATAAATGTCAGCCAGGAATAGAAATCGAAGCCACGCTGCCGATGCTCCAGCTGAGTTTTTTGCGACCCCTCAGGGCCATTGCCGGTTGCCGTCTCCTGGCATGGGATGCCGGTCTCCATAATGTTGTTCAAAATCGAATCCCTGGTCGCAGCGTCGACCGGCTTCTTCGGATCGAGGTCGAGTGTTAGCCTTAGCTTTGACGGGTCGGTTGGTGGGGCCGGGTTTGGCGGAGTAGCCGGCACCAAATCGTGCATCAAATTACAGCGAGTCTGCGCTTGCGATGAAAGAGGAAAACCGAGAACTCCGAGGAGACTGAGCACTGCCACGACAGCAAAGCTGTTATTGCGCATGACCATCATTCTCCCATGCATTGCTCGCTGCGCCGACACTGGCCATCGCGAGGGCGCCGCATTTGCGCTCCGAGCGCTTCGCGATATGCCGTCGGATGTGGACCGAGTTTAAGCGAGTAGGTCGCTGCCGCGGGCGTTGCGTGATCGCGGCAGGTCTTACGAGAGCCTGGTGCGCGCGCGTATCTCACCGTTTATGCGCCCCTGCGAGATCAGCCTCAACTTCAATACCGCACGGCCTGCTTGTCAAGTTGGAAATTTGTTTTGAGGTGAATCGCGCGACTCTGTCGCGCCGGATCGTAGTTGTCGTCGTCGCGCTTGGCGCATCGATGACCTGCACGCAAACGCCTCACGACATCCGTCGCATCAATGCGCGATAGTCTCTCACTATGCCTGTACGGAGATCGACGAACTCCTTCAACGTCGGCGCAAGTGAAAAATCTGCGAGCCTCATCCAAACACTTCCGGTTGGTCAGACTACGCTCGGTCGGGAACTTCTCGGCCGGGAATTGCAGCGGGGCACTCGTCAGTTTCACAGCACGTTGCCGCGACCAGCACGATGATAAGAGCAATTATGGCGACGGCCCGAACAAGCGCCACAGCGGCCCGTCTTAACCGGCGTTTAGAAAACTTAAATTGATTGCGCAACCATACATTATATAGTCCTACCTTGGTGCGATCACGCAAGGACCCCGCACGATAGGGTCCAGCTATCGCGATACCTCCTCGATCAGTGGATCGGTGCCCCTATGAGCGATCAAGACAAGGTCAACCGACGCGATTTCATTGTGACGACGGCCGGTGTCGCGGGCGCCGCGAGCGCACTCGCGGCTGGAACGTCGGCGCTGGCGCAGACGGATCCGCCGAAGGGCTTCGATGCCCAACCCCCGTTCAAGGAAAATTGGATCAAACCGTTGAGCCAAGTGGTCGACGTAAACTTCGACAAGGATGCTCGCGAACTACAACAGGAAGCAGTGAAGGAGCGACATCGGATTTACTGCCATCTTCTGATGAAGCTGATCACCCGCTTCTGGAACGGCAATAAACGCGGTCCGTTCGGATCATATCCGCTGCGCGCCGGACAAATCGAGCCAATTCAATCGAGCGAGCCTCCCCAGCCAACGCGACGCTATCGCGGCGACATGATTAACGACCCGGATCCGGCTCTATCGCGCGTCAACTGGGATCGCTATCTGGGCCACAACATCGCCTGCATCGCGGTCGACGGCAACGGCGAGATCATCGACTTCGATTTCAACCATAACGATTTCTTCAGAAGCTCGGCCGAGCACGCCGAGTCGCGCATGGTCAGAAGGTTGTTCAGCCTCACCGACATCTACGACAGCTGGAAAACTGGGCGGGTCCCAGGCAAGCCGCGTGCAGCGTCGCTCACCAAAGTCACGCTTTATACATCGCTGGAATCCTGCGCTCAGTGCGCGGGCGTGATGTCACTCGCCGGGGTCAAGCAGGTGGTCTATCTGCAAAACGATTTCACGGCCTACAAGGTCGGCAACATCATGTACAATTTGGCCAATCGTATTCCCATCAAAGACTCGCTAGGGAATGTGATTTCAGACCGGCCCGGTGCGCCCGTCCCTATCCCAGCATCCATGATAGATCTCGACGAGTTCAACGCGCTGAACAAAGCCAATCTGGACTTCGTTAGCGACCTCAAGGCGGCGGAGGCGCGCAAGGATTCGTCGAAGGCGTTTTTTGTCTCATCGGCTACGACCTTCGTCGATTACGACCCCTCTATCACGTCGTTCCTGTGCACCGATTCGGCCCGCGGGATTTTCGAACAGGGCGGCAATAAGCTCGACGGTCCACTCAAGTTTCCCAATAGCCGATTTCCGGACGAGAACGACGTCCTGACCAACGAGCAATGCCTCGCAGAAGCGCGTGATTTCTTCAAATACGTCGACATCGAGGGCTATCGCGGATCGCCGCACAAGCTGTGACGGCCGCTCTATCAGAACCGATATCGCGCCCACCAAGCCCAGCCCTCCCGGCGTTGCGGGAGCATCACGCCGCCACAACCGCGATGGCGTTGATCTCGATGAGATAGTCGGGCGAGGTCATCTTGCAGACCTCGACCATGGTGGAAGCGGGCGCGGGCGGCCGAAAATATTCACGCCGCACTTTGTGGATCTGCTCGAAGTGCTCCATGTTGCGGACGTAGACGTCGACGCGACAGATGTCGTCCATGCTGCCGCCGGCCTCCTCGACCGCGGCCTTCAAATTTTCGCAGACCTGGCGAGTCTGCGCTTCGATGTCGCCGATGCCCGCGATGCTGCCATCCGGCCGCCGCGCAGTCATGCCGGAGATGAAAACGATGCGGCCGCGCGCCTCGACCATGGTCGCGTGGGAAAAATGGCCGGACGGCTGGCGGATTTTCGACGACGTGATCTGCTGCTTGGGCATGCTTGTGCTCCTGGATGCGAGAGCGGACATCAACCCGCTGGGCGAATAGTTTGCAACATCTCAGGATGCGCGCCCGCTTTGATTTCGATGAGGATGTTTCGATACTGCCAATCGCTGCGATTGAGAAGCTCGTGGGGAATGCCGGGTTCGCGCCAGATCGCGTCTCCCGGCTTCTCATGCGTTTCGCGAACGCGGCCGTCATCGAACGTCATCTCGTTTCCTCCCTCCGTCAGCGGCACGATGAGGTATGGCAGCAGATGCTGATGCCATGGCTGACGCTGGCCGGGGTCGAGCGTCACGCTCCACACCCGCACCAACTCGTTCTCGAACACGATCTTGTCGCCAATCGGTCCCAACACGCGCATCGTTGCAGTCTCCCCTGCCATGATCCGTTATCGGTCGGCGCCCGCCTCGGGCTGCCCGACCACCCGTCGATACAGATCTTGCGCCCGCGCGCCGCCCATCGCAGCGATTGCAGCGATATGGTCGTCCGGCCTGACCAGCACCAAGGTATCGCTCAGGCAGCCCATGAGCTGGCGAAATCGGTCGCCCACGTCGAACAACGAACGCTCGCGCAGGCCGCCGTCGAGCGGCGCGTCCCGGTGGGAA
>Ga0182038_10002022_pt1 | contig 10578 bp, 5 predicted proteins | sample sta12Can44000108_FD_125976 | JGI IMG/M metagenome (GOLD analysis project Ga0182038, IMG submission 125976) | Lab enrichment of tropical soil microbial communities from Luquillo Experimental Forest, Puerto Rico - statanox.12C.anox.44.000.108 | ecosystem: Environmental > Terrestrial > Soil >...
CCATCCAGCGGATCGTGCAGGAGGAATTGCGCGCGATCCGCGTCGCCGAGCTCGGCGTGGTCGAGGCAGTGAGCCCGCACAGCGATGCCGGCGACAATGACAATTACGGCTGCGATGTCCGCCTGAAGAATACCGGGCTGGTGCTCAAACGCGTACCGATTGTCACGGGACATGTCGGCACGGCCGCCATCCCGAATGTCGGCGATCTGGTGCTTCTTACCTTTGAGAAGGGCGATGTGAACCAGGGGATCGTGGTCGGAAGGCTATACACGGACGACGACCGCCCGCCCGTCAACACGACGAACGAGCTGATCATGCATCTGCCGCTGCACGCGGACGACAACGCGGCAATCAAATCGGCGGTCCGTAACATCTCTTCGAGCACGCCGCCGCGCGAGATCATCATGGAGATGCCGCCTAAGATAACGGTCCGCCTCACGGACGGGACGGTTCGCGCGACGGCGGGCAACAGCGAAATGACCCTCGACCAGCCCGACGGCGGGGGCGGCACCGTGACCGTGTTCGCCGGCGGGACGAAGATCACGATGAACCAGGACGGCGACGTCGTCCTGCAGGCGGTCGGCGACATCACCTTGTCCGCTGGCGGCTCGATGACCTTGCGGGCCGCCAAAGGCGTCACCATTCAGGCCGGCACCAGCGCCGAGATCGACGCCGGCACCAGCCTCTCGCTGCAAGCCGCGGCCGAGGCGACGCTTCAGGCCTCGGCATCATTGACGGTTCAGGCCGCGACCATCGCCATCGGCGGGCTGACAACCTTCTCGCCCGGTTGATCGCGATGCCCGGATCACCCGTTTCCATCGGCTGCATGGTCGTCGTCACACCGGGCGCCACGGGCGCCCCCGATGCTGGGGTTATCGTTGGAACATTTCAACCGGTCGTGACCTCGGGTGGTCTGCCGCTCGCAGTGTCCGGTTCGCTCTGCATGATGGTGAACTCGCTGACCGGCATTCCATACCCGCTGGTCATCGGACCGCTGGGCAGCTCCGGTGTGTCGATCAATGGCATGCCGCTGGTTCGCATCGGCGATCAGATCCCCAGCCCGCCCGGAATTCTCTCGATTCTCGGCCCCCCTGCCGCGCCCTTCATCATGGACAGCAATCCGCCGTGAGCGATCCGCGGGCACGCTTGGGGTCCGACCTGCGTCTGCTGGGCGATCTGCAGTACCAGAACGATCGCGCCGGCGGCAGCGATCTCCTGGTGACGCAGAGTCAGCCGGCTGACCTCCAGACCCTGCAGGACGCGCAAAACCTGCAGCAGGCATTGTTGCTGCGCTTCCTGACGCGGCAGGGTGATCTTATCCAACTCGGTCACCCTAGTTACGGCTCGCGGCTTTACACCCTGATCGGCGAGCTGAACAACACCACCAACCGTAATCGCGCCAAGCTGTTCGTACTCGAAGCGCTGGCGGCAGAGCCCCGCGTCCAGACAGTCATCTCGGTGGACGTGACCTCTGGCGCTCGCGACCGCATCAACATCAGCGTCTCGCTGACAATCATCGGCAGCGACACGCCGCTCAACCTGGTCTTCCCCTTTTTCTTGGGGGGGCCGCCATGAATGTCGACACGCTTGCGCTCATTCAGCGCAGCTATGCCGATCTCGTAGACGATCTTCTCACCTCCATTGTCGGCGGCATCGTCAACGAACCCATTCCCTTTGATATAAAGCAGCTGCGTTACGCTCTATCGCAGCCCGCAAGCGCGGTTCGCAGCGTAAAGGGCACGATCGCCGATCAATCCGGACATACCGCACCCAGCGTCCACGTGTTCCTTGCCGGCATCGATTATGTGTTTTCTGCCGGCGATTCAAGCATCGTCTGGCTGCCAAAGGGCACCAATCCGCTCGATACGACCACCTTTTACGTCGACTATTTCCGGCCAAATACGCAGTCGCCGCTCAGCGACATCAATATCGGCAGCGTGACCCGGACGCTGACCGAGGCGATCGGCCGCGAGATCCAGACGGTCTACCAAGAGATCTACAACGCCTACCTATCGGGCTTTATCGATACGGCTCAGGGCCAATCGCTCGACTACGTCGTATCCATTCTCGGTCTCACTCGACTGGGAGCAGAGTACGCGACCGGGCTGGTGACCTTCCTTCGTGACCCGGCGACCACGGGCACCGTGACGATTCCGGATGGTACCGAGGTCGCCACAGCCCAACGGATCGTCTTTGTGACGACGGAGCTGAGGACCCTGCAACAAGGCCAACAGCGTCTTGATGTTCCGATCCGCGCGACCGGGACCGCCATCGGCGCGCTCGGCGTGGTGCCGGCCGGCTCCATTGTCACGCTGCGGGTGCCGATCGCCGGTATCGCGAGCATCACCAATTTCGACCTCACGGTTCTCGGCGCCGCACCGGAGACCGACGACGAGTTGCGGGCGCGCGCGAGGGCGACCTTGCAGGGGCTCGGCGCGGCGACGCTGGCCGCGCTCGCCCGCGCCGTGTTCGACGAGCGCTCGACCATCGATGAGGTGCGGGACCCGAATGGCCCGCCAGGCAAGACCTCGCCGCTCGGACAGGTGGTCTTGCTCGTGTCGACGGAGGCGGCCCGCTATGCCAGCGTCAATGGGCGCATTCAGGAAACACGGGCAGCTGGCGTGTTGGCGACGGTCGTCGCGCGCTATGTCTTCGTCACCCCCCGCACGGCATTGACGCTGACGACGTCTATCACCCCGGCGGGCAAGCTGAAGCTGGTCGGCCAGCTCATCGACGCACTGCAAACCTATGTCGATCAGTTGCCGGCCGGTGATGCTGCGACCGGTGCGGCCATGTTGGCCGCGATCAACGCAGTACCGGAGCTGAAGGCGGCGAATCCCCGCTTCTTGGACGTGCTCGCGGCCCGCGCCGACATCAACGACCCCGGGACGCAGCCGCTCGTCGAGGCGCTCGTGGCGGCGGTGCAGGTGGCGCCGGCGACCGATGCAGCGACCTTGACCACCGCCATCGGCAATGTGTTGTCGAGTGATGTCCAGCCGCTTTTCTCCGAGAACCGCATCCCGGATCGCACGCTGGTGGTCGGAAAATCCGGCCAGGCAACCGACGACGAGATCGAAGCCGGGACGTTCAGTGTCGTCCTGCCGCCTCCGCAGAACGGAGAGAAGTGGTCGATCGCGCTCGAAATGAGCGCCAGTGACGTACAGGTCGCCGGAGGCTAGCAATGGCATTCGGAGGCGACCGGGTCATCGCGAACCTGCCGCCGACCTTCGCGGCGCTGCCGCGACCGACCGCGCTTTCAGCGCTCATCGATGCGTTTGGCGGCGAACTGGTTGGCGCGGAGAACAGCCTCTCGGCGATGATGTTCGCGCACTGGGTGGATTATGCCGACAAAGATTCGCCCACCTTGTCCGATCTGTCGGCCATCGCTGCGCTCTATGGGCTTGCGCCGCGCGATGATGAGACGATCGAGCGCTTCCGAGCGCATCTGAAGCGCTACGTGCTCACCTTCATCGACGGCACGGTGACGGTTCGCGGTATCTTCCGGATAACGGCCGAGGCGCTCGGCCTCATCATCGCCGATGACGATGCGCAACTCGATACGTGGTGGAATCGGTCGCCGAGCCGCTTGCTGACGACGATCGAGCCTTCCGGGGACGACGCGGCGACAGCGCTATTCGGGATTGGGTCGGCGCTGGTTCGCGGCTTCCCCCCGCAGGCTGCGGCTTTTCTTGGCAACGTCAACCTCTCGCAGCCGGTTGATCTGCGGGGACGCTCGTTGCTCGGACTTTCTGCGGACGGCGCCGCACCAGCGACGTTCGATCTCGCGCCGCATCTTCCCGATCCCGCTGCAGCGAATCTCGGTGCGATTCTCAGTGCGCTCGCCGCCGCCCCCGGCATCGTCGCTGCGGCCCATAACGGCAATCTCCTGATCCGATCGGCGAGCGTGGGCGCCGCGAGTTCCCTCGAGTTGGGTGACCTCGTGGGCGACGCCGTCCCGGCGATTCTCGGCATCGCACCGCACGAATACGTCGGCGCCGAGGCGCGTCGTACCCAAATCTCCGGCGCAGTCGATCTGCCATCGACGATCGACATGAGTTCGCGGCGCTATCTGCGGCTCACCATCGACGGTACTGCCTCTTACGAGATCGACTGCGCCGGTCCCCATCCTCCCGCAACGACGCCCGCGGAGGTCGTCGCCGCGATCCAGGGTGAAGCCGGACCGCATGTCGCTTCGCTCGCGGGCCAGCGGCTCGTGCTTTCCTCGCCGACACTTGGTTTATCCGGCACGATTTTTCTGCAAACGCCCACGACCGGGGACGCCACGACGCTGCTGCTCGGCGACGCCACGCCCTACGCGCGAGGAGCGGACGCCGTGCCTGCTCGGGCGGTCGGCCTTGTCGATCTCAGCGGAGGCATCGACCTCAGCCGTCGCTCCAACCTCGCTCTTGCGATCGACGCGATCCCGCCAATGGTCATCAATTGCGCCGGCCCGATGCCGCAAAAGACACTTGCGGGCGACATCGCGACCGCCATAAACGCAGCGGTCGGGTTACCCGTCGCGACCCAGAATGGCGCAGCGGTGACGCTGACCTCGCGCGTGGTCGGATCCGGTGGCCGCATCCGATTTCTTACTGCGCCGTCGGGCGACGCTCTCGACCTCATCTTCGGATTCACGTCGCGCCGCGCGACTGGTGCCGACGCGACTTCGGCCCGCTTCACAGGCTCGGCCGATCTGACCCTCGGCGCCGATCTGCGCGCGGTGCAGCGCGTGCAGATTGCGCTTGACGACAGCGCCCCGACGATCGTCGATTTCGCTGCGACTGGACTTGCGAAGGCGAACGTTGCGACGACCGATCTCGTCGTCGTCATCAATGCGCAGCTTGGCGCAACTGTGGCTTCGACAGACGGATCGCACCTCTCGGTATCGTCCGCCGCTCCAGGGGATCAGGGCTCCGTCGCCATCCTGCCCATCGAAACGACGAGCGTGCGGCCGTTCGTCTCACGCGCGTTTCCGACCGATGAGGCGAGCAATAGAGTTCTCGGAGTCTTTGTGGCCAAGGCGCAGGGCGCCGGCGCTTCGTCCGGCTCGCTAGCCGGCAGTGTCGATCTGCATGATGGCCTCGATCTTCGCGTCACGCGCTATCTCCGCCTCGCGCTCGATGGCGGGCCGCCGCGCGACGTCGATTGCGCCAGCCAGGATCTGCGGCCGCGGCCGCGGCCGCGCGCGGTGTTGGTGCAGCAGGTCGCGGACGCAATCAACCTGGCGTTTGGGCTGCCCACCTTTGCTTCGGTCGCGACCGGTCGGCTGGTGCTGACCTCGCCGACGACAGGGCAGGCAAGCGCTGTTGCGGCCATTTCTGGTGCCGGCGATGCTTCCGGGACGATCTTTGGCCCTGGACCGAGCGTGGTGACCGGAACAGCCGCGCAGCGGGTTGTTTTTACCGGACTGGTGGATATCTCACAGCGTGTCGATCTCAGCGCCGCGGATCGCGTCAGGCTCGCCATCGATGGCCGTCCGGAAGTCGAGATTCAGTGCGGCGGGGATCCGGCGCACACTTCGGCGGCCGAGATAGCGGGGCTCATCAATGCGGCGCTCGGCGGATCATATGCCAGCACCGACGGACGGTTTGTGCGCCTTGCCTCAGCCGTCGCGGGCAGCGCCGGTGAGATCTCCTTTCTAGTACCGTCGGAGCGTGACGCGACCCGTCGCATATTTGGGATCAACCCGGGTCGCACCTATCGCGGCGACGATGCGACCTCGGCGACGCTCGTCAGCGCTCACGACCTTCCGCCGACGCTCGACCTGAGCGTCGCGCCGTTCGTCCGGCTTGGGCTGGATGCCGGCGCGCCGGTTCTGGTCGACTGCCGTGGCGCCGATCCCAAGAATACGACGCCGACAGAGATCGCCGCGCGGATCATTGCTGCCTTCCCGTCCCCGGCCCCGCTCACGGCTGATTTTCGTAATGCCCGCATTGTCGTTACTAGCGCCTCGGTGGGGGTCGCGTCTCGTATTGCGTTGCAGACAGCGGGTGATGGTGACGCGAGCGCGGTGCTGCTCGGCAACGCGATTGCCAGCGCCGGGATCGATGCGACGCCCGCGACGTTGATCGGCACGGTTGATCTTCGCACGGGAGTCGATCTGTCCCAGCGTTCCGTTTTGCGCTTGGCTATCGATGACAATCGGCCGGTCGATATCGATGTCTCGGGCGCCGCGCCTGACCGGACGTTCGGCGACGAGATCGCGGCCGCACTGAACGCCGTCCGGCCTGGATTAGCCGGGGTGAACGGCAACGGGCAGCTTGTCCTCACCTCACCGGCCCGAGGTGAGACAAGCAAGATCGAGGTGCTGCCGCTGCGGCCAATCGAGGTAATCGAGTATCCGCCGCTTTCTGTCACCGAGACACTGCAGACGCTCAAGAACGGCGACCGCTTCGCATTGGTAAATCAGGGGGCTGCCGAATCCTACGTCCGCTTCGCGCTATCGAGCCCCGGAGGCTTCTGTGGGGTCGATCTGATTGGACTTACGACCGGGTACCGCATCCACGTCGGCGCAATTGTCGAGCCGGGAAAGACGCTAGCGATCTCGGCGGCGAACGAGGGTCGCGTCGCTGCTTCGCTGGCCGATGCGACGGGCGTAAGCGTGCCGGTCACGCCCGATCAGGCCACTGCGACGCCAGTTGCCCTGAGCGTCCTCGTGCCATTCGCCGGCGCCCGTCCGTTTGGCGCGGGCGAACCCGGGACGCGCCCCGCCCTGGCGCTGGTCGATCCGCTTGCCGGTAACGTCGTGCTTCTCGAGGCGCTAGCAAGCACATCGCAGCCTTATCCCCAGGTGCGCGTCAGCCAGGCCAATCCCGCCGAGGCAAGCACCCCGCCCAGTGCGCCGGACGGACGGCTCGAGCTGCTGGGGCGGCTGCATGCTCAGGGCAATACCGGCCAGCTGCTCGATGCCGCGAACGCGCCGATCGCGCGGGTTCGCGCTAGCGCAGGTGTGACGTTCGGTCCATTCGACGGGCTTATGGTCGTAGCTGAAGGGCAATGGTATCCGTCGGGCTCAAACCCGTTGCTCGCGGTCGACACGCTGGCTCGCATCTTCGATGTCGAGATCAACGGGGCAGCGTATAACGCGGTGGCGATGGACCCGCGGGCCGGTGCACGCCGCCTTGCATCACGGCTTGCGGCGGGCGGCGGTGTCCGCGTCATCGCCCGGGACGTACTGCCGAGTGACGCGTTGCGACTGCCGCGCGGCCGCTCGGACTGGCTGCTGTTGCGGAGCGACAATTCTCGGTTCGACACGGCGCATTTCGATATCGACCATTTTGCCGGTGATCCGCGGGACGTCGCCGGTATCTTCGGCGTCAGCCGCTTCGACGCAGAGTCGGACGAAACGCAGCCTTCCTCTGCCGTAGTGGACGAGCGAGCGCGCTTTGCGCCGCTTCCGGATGATTCGACGGTGACGCTGACCGCGACGTGGGAGAGTCACCAGTCTGGAGCATTCACGGTCAACCTGCCGACTGATCTGCCGGACCAGTTCGGCGCCCGGTTCAATGCGGCGCGCTTTGCCTCGCAAGACCAAACAAGCGAAACTTATGCGGGAATCGTATTTGAGCCACCCGACGACGACCATTATCTACCTAAGCTGCTCCCGACAGGCCCGGGCGGATCGTCCCTCGTTTATGCCACGCCGGTAACCGTTGTGCCGCTCGGCTGGGAGCCGCAGATAGTGCCTTTCGCCCAGCCGCGCACGCGTTATTTGAGCGGCGGGCGCGCAACGACGCCGAGCGCAATATACCTGCAGGAACCGGGTGTTCCTGGGGCGATCGGGATCATCGCCAAAGAGAACGGCGCCTGGGCCGACGAGATCGCAATCACCGTGCGCTTTGCCGGGCCGGCGATGTTCGACCTCACGGTTTGGTATCCAGGCGCCCGCTTTGAATCGGCGCGCGCGATCGTGTTCGCGGGGCGGGTGCTTGGCTCGGGCGAGGACCCGCTTCCCGCCCTCGTGGCACAAATCATCAAACCCGGACCGATCGGCGTTGTGCAGGCCAAATCGGCGGGCATCGCCACGTCCGTTACCCGCGACCGCACCTGAGAGGGAGGCACCGCCGATGGCTGCTACTGCACCGACGCCTTATGTTCCGGCTCGACCCGGTGATCTGATCACCGCCGAGAACTGGAACAGCATGCAGATCGATGTTCAACAGGACATTGCAAAGCAGGTCGCGACCGCTGTCGCCAATGTCAAGAATGTCGATCACGCTACCGACTCGGACAAGATCGGCGGCATGACGCTTGCCCAGCTCACTACATACATCCTTGACCAAGCCTTCGCGCAAATCCCGAAAAGGACCGGATACATGCAAGTACTCTGCAACCTCGAATGGAATACGGCCAATAATGCTGGTGTTGACAAGGTTATCCAGCATAACCTCAAAGTTTATCCGATAACGGACGTCTACCAGCTCAACTTCTTCCCGGCCGTCTGCGCCAGGAGCGACAAGCCGGAAGAGGCAACGGCGCAATGGGTGCTGTTCTACCTTTATCATGCGGACGAACGGCGGTTGCGCATCCCGGGCACGACCGGGGCGATCGACATCGAGACCGAGCCGAAGTTCCGCATTTTGTGGAAAACGCTGATCGACCAGTTCCAGGAACAAAAGCTGCTCGAATACACCGACGATACGACGCTCGACGACCTCGAGGTCGATTTCTGGAGGGCCATGTTCAAGTCGCCGCCGAACGACGAGTTCGATCCGGATTCCTACTGCCACTCGCCGTGGTTCGAAAAGTGCTGCGGCGAGAAACGCACCGTCGGGGACCTGCAGAGACATGGCGACTTCGACGATATTTACTTGAAGCTTCAGCCTATAAAGACTGCGTTCTCGATAACCGTCACTAACGCCGTCACGCCCGCCCCCGCGCCCGCCGGGACTGTAGTCCCCGGGACTACCGCTGCCGCACCAGCGGCAACGACACCCGTCAGCGAGCAGGGCGTCGTGCAGGTTTCGCAGCTCGATCTGGATACCATCGCCCTGCATCTTTTCATTGCGCCTACTCTCACCTTCCCACAACCGGTGGGTGCGCCGCCGATGATGGCGCCACCTGCGGCCTATCAGACGCATTTGCCCGTGCTGGCGCTGCTCAAGGTCTAAAAAGACGATCGAGGTGCGGCTCCGCGACAAATATGACGGCGGCGACGATCCGTTCGAAGGTGACCGGACGATCGTGTGGCGGAGCCTGCCCGCGAACGCCTTGGTAACCAAAGCGACGGTCACGGTGGAGCCGGTCCCGCCGCCGGGAGCCGGCACCTACACCGAGACGCTGCGCTTTGGGCCGAACGGCGCCGCGTTTGGTGCCACGATCCAGGAGGCCGCCACCGATATCGTGGAAGTGAATTTCCATGCGCGACGGACCGCGACCGGCTGGGCCGGCCTAACTGGCATAAATCCGCAAACGCTGGGGGTAGACGTCGGTGGCGGCGTTTTTCTCGCCGTCGGCAAGGACGGAACGGTGCCGGCACCTCAGGGATCCAACTATAACTTCTCGGGGGGCGTGTTGCCGGGGATCGGCGCACAGCGATTGCGCGTCGCCAATGCGACGCTGCCAAATGACCACTCCTCCGTGACGGTCGATATCGTTTCGATGCCGTCCAACCTCACCCTGCGCTTTGGCAAGCTTCCGCCGTTCTGGTCCAAGACAGGCGAACTCGGTGTTGCCGCAACGACGCCGGACATTACCAACGCCATCCAGCGAGCGATCGGGGACGCCACCGTAACCAATGGCTTTTATGCGATCCCGTTGGTTGTCCATTCCGACACGCTTGGGCGCCTCGCCATCACGCTCGATGTCGAATATCTCGGGACGGCGCCACTGGTCGCCCGAGGGTTGCCCGAGGTCCTGCTTTCTTACGACTTTGCCAGCGTTACGACGACTGATCCGAGCGCGTTGCGGGCGACGCTGCCCGCTCGTGCTGCCCCGGTCTCTCCACAGACCGCTCTGCAAATACGCGGAGCCTTCGATCCGTCGCGTGTCGCCTATGGACCCACGGGGACGACGACGGAATCGACGACAATCCACTGCTCGGCCAACGAAACACTCGCCCAGCCGGTGCTCCCCCCAGCCGATGTGAATGTCTCGTCATTCGATCTCTATGTCGCCGCCGATGGCCCGGCGGCCCGGATCGCACTCGACCTGCACGCCGATTTCGACGGCAAACCTGCGCAGACTTCGTTGCTGGCTAAGGCAGTGCCATTCGATTTGACCGGCGATGCCAGCGGGCAACGGCATTGGACCAACGTGCCGCTTGCGACGGCGGTTCAGCTCAAGACGGGCATCCGCTATTGGGTTATTGTCGAAGCCCTCGACGGGGCTGCATTTCTGGGTGTCGATACGCCGCCCGCTTCCGATCGGATTCTGCAGCGTTCGACTGATTCAGGCTTTTCGTGGCGCGCGGCGGGCCTGTCATCGCCGCTGTTGCTGCGGCTGCGCACCGTGCCGGCGCGCTTCCAGATGCCGATCGATTTTGTCGCCGGAACGGGAGCGCAGGCCCAGCGCGCCTCGCTCTCGGCTTACGACGCTCTTGGAAAAATCGATGCTGTCATCGACCGGCCGGAGATTGCC
>Ga0182038_10002030_pt1 | contig 10569 bp, 9 predicted proteins | sample sta12Can44000108_FD_125976 | JGI IMG/M metagenome (GOLD analysis project Ga0182038, IMG submission 125976) | Lab enrichment of tropical soil microbial communities from Luquillo Experimental Forest, Puerto Rico - statanox.12C.anox.44.000.108 | ecosystem: Environmental > Terrestrial > Soil >...
CGGCGAAGAGATCGAGGCAGCGTGCACCGTGAATCACGGCGCCCAGCCAGTTGAAGAGCGTCTCGCGCACGCGGTCCGGCGTGGGGCGGATCGCGGCGCTGGCGGGAAAACGCAGTTTCCGGCCGCGCCACGTGCCGCCGATGATGCGCAGCACGCGCGGTCCGCCCGCCCTTTTTTTGGGAGCGGCCGAGCGGCGCTCTGACCTGCCACCCAACGCCAAGCGCGCGCTTTGGTTGTTTCCGGGCCGCACCTTGCCTCTGTTCTGGCCGTGAGCGTACTCTAGCTCGACTCGTTCGACAGCGCTCAAGCAGCACCGGCAGGAGGGGGTCAACGGCCGGTGAGCCACAAGAATCAGATGGCTCGCGAACCACAGCAGAACACCGACCGCCAGCGCGGCTGACTCACGCGCGGCGAGGTCGGCCAGGAGCTTCGAGGGATATGAAAAGACTCATTGCCGCCGGAGTGGTCTCGAGCGTGCTGTTACTCGTCAGCGGCTGCGGGAACAGTGGCTACGGCACGGTCACGGGTCAGGCCGACCTCACGAGCTACAACGGCAATCCCGGGACCCCGTCGTGCGTCAATCCAGCGCGATCAGCCAGCACGGCACTCTATTGTCCTGCGGCGGGGATCCTGCCCTACCCGTTTGACGTCTACTTCGCCGGCTCCACCGACGGCACACTCAACATCCAGCCACCGAATGCGACCTGGCCGAACCAGCCGTTCCTGAACGACGTCGACGGCTTCTCGACCAATGCCGTGATCCGCGAGCGCTTCAATGGGCCGATCGATGCGGCCTCGCTTGCGACGCCGGGTGCCGTGGTAATGATCCACATCAACACCAACAATGCCGGCCCGCAGGCCAAGGCGCCGGTGCCGCCGGGGCCGCCGTTTGGGACCGGCACCGGAACGTTTGCACCGCTCACGGGGTGCGTCGTGGGCGCCGCCGCCTGCGCGACCGCCGACTACTCGGTCGGAGTAGCGTTGGATGACCCGACGATCCTCGAGATCACGCCGCTCCATCCGCTCGCGGCGAGCACCTGCCTGCCGACTCCGCCCGCGATGACCTCGCCCTGCCAGACGATGGCCAACGGTGGCAATGGCGAGGCGTATCTCGTACTGCTCACCAAGGCGATCACGGTCGGTGGTGTGGCGGCTGCGCCCGATGTGGACTACGCCAACTTCCTCGCCGCGCTGAACTCTGGCGGACCGACCTGCCCGAGCATTACCGACGCGACGTTGAACCCCCTTTGCCAGTTGACCGGTGCCCACCTTGGACTCGCGACGCTGTACGCGCACGTTGCCCCCGGTTTCAACCCGGCGAACGTCGTGGCGTCCTTCAGCTTCAGCACCGGGTCGACGGTCGACACGCTGGAGCTGATGTCGTTGACTGCCAACCCCACCGGACAGACGATCAAGGTGAATCCCACAGGACTCAACACCAGCCAGATTCCGGGCCTGAACCTGCCAGGCCACGCCGACATCTACGTCGGCGCGCTCAGCATTCCTTACTACCTTGGCACCCCCGCGCAGGGGCCGACGGCGCCGGTCACCGACTGGTGGCAAGCGCCACCGTTTGCGCTCGATCACACGAGCACGAACGTCACGCGCTTCAACCCGCTGCCGGTGCCGACCAATCCTCACCTGCTGATCCCGTTACTGGTCACGGTGCCGAATGCGAACTCGGCATACGCGAAGTTCGGCGGCCCGCTGTCGCGCCCGAACTGGCCCGTGCTCATCTTCCAGCACGGCATCACGCGCAGCCGCGAGGATGTGTTCGGTGTTGCCGACAGCTTCGCCGACGCGGGCTTCGTCGTCGCAGCCATCGACATTCCGCTGCACGGCGTGACCAACACGCAGGATCCGCTCTACGCGACCGATACTCATCCCGCTTATACAGGCATCATTCCGGCGGGAACAGGCTCGATCGAGCGTACCTTCGATCTCGAGCTGATCACTCCGGGCACGATCGACCCCTCCGGCTCGCATGCCATCAACCTGACGAGCCCGCTCACCACGCGCGACGGGCTGCGCGAAGCAGCCATCGACCTGGTCATGTTCTCGCGCCTGCTGCCGGGCCTTACCCTGGGAGCGGCCGGCTCCATCGACGCAGCCCAGATTCACTACCTCGGGCATTCGCTCGGCGCCATCGTCGGCACCGACTTCATGGCGATCGTCCCCCAGCCGAGCGCAGCGGGTCCGGGCATCGTCACGGCGACGCTCGCCAACCCCGGTGGCCGACTTACGCAGATCCTGACCACCTCGCCTTCCTTCATGACGGAGGTCAATAACGGGCTCGAGGCACAGGGAGTCATCCCAGGCACGACGCTCTACGCGAATTTCTTCCGTGACATTCAAACGCTGTGGGACGCCGGCGACCCGATCAGCTACATCGCACTCGCCACCGCGCAGCATCCGATCCATGTGCTGCAGGTGGTCGGCAGCACGCCGCCGCCGCCGAACTGCACGCCGGCCGCGCCACCACCGAACAACTGCCCGGACCAGGTGGTGCCGAATGCCACGACTCAGAACATGATCACCGCGTCGGCCTTCGGACCGGGCGGGGCAGCGACGGCGCTTTCGCGAATTGCGGCGCCCGCAGCGCCCGGACCTCTGACGAACGCGGCCGGCTTCCGTGCCTACGTGAACTTCATAGAGGGTGACCACGGGTCCATCATCGATGACAAGGTGCCTGCCGTGACCGCGGAGATGCAGGTCGAGTCGTTGAGCTTCGTCGGTTCGCCCATACCGAATCCTGCGAATCCTCTCGGTCCCCCCCTCTGTCCGGCGAGCACGCCGGGAACCTTGATCTGCGTCTTCGACCCGCTCGTCATCCAGCCGTAACGCGCACGCTCACGCGAAGAAGGGCGGCCAAGCGGCCGCCCTTCTTCTTCGCCCGCTACAATGTCAGGCTATGTTCCGCCGCACCCCTGAAAACGCGAACGCACCGGCCGAGGACCGCCCGGGCTTCATTCGCCGCCTGCGCAACCGCCTCAACCGCGGCAATTCCTGGCTCACCTACGATCTCGCCGACCTGCTGCGCGGCCGGCAGATCGATGCCGCGATCCTCGAAGAGCTCGAGACGCGGCTCCTCACCGCCGATGTCGGCGTCGAGGCGACCGAGCGCATCCTCGAGGGGCTGCGGCGGCGCGTGGCGCGGCGCGAGCTCACGGATGCGCGCGCTCTGATCACGGCGCTGCGCGAGGCCATCGTGGCGATTCTCGCGCCCGTCGCCGCGCCGCTGCGCATCGATCCGGCGCAGCGCCCGTACGTGATTCTGGTGGTCGGGGTCAACGGCTCGGGCAAGACCACCACCATCGGGAAGCTCGCGCGGCGCTGCGCCGCCGAGGGCCACTCGGTGCTCCTCGCTGCGGGTGACACCTTTCGCGCGGCGGCCATCGAGCAGCTCAAGGTGTGGGCCGAGCGCACCGGAGCGGACTTCGCGGCGCAGCTGCCGGGCGCGGATCCCGGGGCCGTCGTCTTCGATGCCCTCGCCGCAGCGCGGGCGCGCGGGAGCGAGGTGCTGCTCGCGGACACCGCCGGGCGGCTGCACAGCCAGTCGCACCTCATGGAGGAGTTGAAGAAGGTCAGGCGCGTCATACAACGCTTCGATGCCAGCGCCCCGCACGAGGTGCTGCTGGTGCTCGACGCCAACCAGGGCCAGAACGCACTCGTCCAGGCCCGGCAGTTCCACCAGGCGATCGGCGTCACCGGACTCGTCCTCACCAAGCTCGACGGCACCGCGAAAGGCGGCATCGTCATCGCGATCGCCAACGAGCTCGGGATACCGATCCGCTACATCGGTGTCGGCGAGGCGGCCGAGGACTTCGGCGAGTTCGATGCGGCGGCCTTCGCCACGGCGCTCATCGAGGGGCCGGAGGCTCGCCCCGCCATCTCCGGCGGCGAGGCAGGCGCGGCATGATCGTCTTCGACCGCGTGAGCAAGCGCTACGCCAACGGCCGCGAGGCGCTCAATAACGTCAGCTTCGAGATCCACACCGGTGAGATGGTGTTCCTCACCGGCCGCTCGGGCGCCGGCAAGAGCACGGTGCTCAAGCTGATCGCGGTGCTCGAGCGCCCGACGCGCGGCGCGGTGGTGGTGGCGGGCCGTAACACCCACGCCTTGAAGTCGCGGCATGTCGCCGCCTTCCGCCGCAACATTGGCGTCGTGTTCCAGGATCACAAGCTGCTCGCTGATCGCCCGGTCTACGACAACGTCGCGCTCCCCCTGGCGGTGGCGGCGACACCGCTCAAGGAGATCGACCGGCGGGTGCGCGCGGCGCTCGATCAGGTAGGGCTCCTCGGCAAGGAGCGCGTGCTCCCGCTCGAGCTGTCGGTCGGAGAGCAGCAGCGCGTCGGCATCGCGCGCGCCGTGGTCAGCAAGCCGCCGCTGCTGATCGCCGATGAGCCGACGGGGAATCTCGACCCCGATCTGTCGCAGGAGGTGATGAAGCTGTTCCGGCGCTTCCAGGACGTCGGCGTCACGGTGGTGATCGCGAGCCACGATCACCACCTGGTACGCGAATTCGGCCAGCGGGTGATCGTGCTCGAGAACGGCCGGGTGCAGGGCGACGCGGATGACCCGTTGCCCTCGGTGCTGGCCGTCCGATGAGTGTCGGAGTCGCGAGCGGCCGCCACCTGCACGCGCTGTTGAGCTCGCTCGGCCGGCTCGCGCGCAGCCCGCTCGCCACGCTGCTGACGCTGCTCGTGATCGCGCTGGCGCTCGCACTGCCGACCGCCCTGCGGCTGTTCGTGACCAACGCCCAGGCGGCAACCGGCGACTTCGCCAACGCGATCGATCTGTCGGTATTCCTCAAGACCGATGTATCGGTCGTCAAGGCCCAGCAGCTGGCGCAGGCGGCGCAGCGGCGGCACGACGTCGCGTCGGTGACGCTCATCCCGGCGGACAAGGGACTCGAGGACTTCCGCACCTACTCGGGATTCGGCGACGCACTGGTGGCATTGAAGGAGAACCCGCTGCCTCACGTGTTGCACGTGCGGCCGCAACCCGAGTACAGCTCGGCCAGCGCGCTCGAAGCACTGCGCGGCTACTTCAAGGCGTGGCCGGAAGTGGACCTCGTGCAGGTCGACTCGGAGTGGGTCATGCGCTTCAACGCGATACTCGAGGTGCTGCGGCGGCTGCTGCTCATCGCTGCCGTGCTCCTCGGTGTCGGCGTGCTGGCGGTCGTCGGCAACACCATCCGCCTCGAGATTGCCGCGCGACGCCCTGAGATCGAGGTGACCAAGCTCGTCGGCGGCTCCAACGCCTTCGTGCGCCGCCCCTTCCTCTACACCGGTGTCCTCTACGGTCTCGGTGGCGCGCTGCTCGCGTGGGGCATCATCGCGGTCACGATCGCAGTGCTCGGCGAGCCGGTCGCGACGCTCTCGCGGCTCTACGGCGGCCGCTACCTGCTGCACGGCCCGGCGCCCATGGACATCGGCATTCTGCTCGGCGCAGGCGCGGTGCTCGGATGGCTCGGGGCGTGGATCTCCGCCGCGCGTCACCTGCGCAGCATCGAGCCGCGCGCCTAACGCGCGACTGCGAGGGCTCCCAACCGGGGTCCCCGGGAAATTGCGCGTCTTGTTGAGCAGCGTGCGCTCGCCGGGCACGGCGAGCGCAATTTCCTGGGGTGGTTAATCAGGTCGTCGTTGCGGTGCGGGTGTCGTGTGCGACGAGCGTCGCCTCCACCCAGCGGCGGACGCGGCGCGCGTCGGCGACACGGGTGCGCTTGCCGAAGGAATTCAACAGCACGATCACCACGGGTCGCTCTTCGATCACGGTCTGCATCACCAGGCAGCGCCCGGCCTCGTGGATGTACCCGGTCTTCTGCACCACGATATTCCAGTCGGGTTTGCTCACCAGCGAGTCGGTATTGCGAAAGCGCACCATGTGCCGGCCGATGCGCACGCTGAAATCGCTGTCGGTCGAGTAGTCGCGGATCGCCGCGACCTTCGCCGCCGCCATCACCAGCTTCGCCAGGTCCTCGGGGCTTGCGACGTTCTCGTCCGAGAGACCGGTCGGCTCGACGAAGTGCGCACTCGTCATGCCGAGCTCGCGCGCCTTGGCATTCATCGCGATCACGCACGCCTCGACGCCGCCCGGATAGTTGCGCCCGAGCGCATGGGCAGCGCGGTTCTCCGAAGCCATGAGTGCCAGGTGCATCAGCTCGCCGCGCGAGAGCGTTGTGCCGGGCGAGAGGCGCGAGGCCGAACCCTTGCCGAGGCTGCGGTCGTCCCCGCTCACCGCCAGCATCTCATCGAGGGACTGGCCGGCTTCCATCACCACGAGCGCGGTCATGAGCTTGGTGATCGAGGCGATCGGCAGGGCGACATCCGAGTGGCGCGCGTACAGCACCGAGGAGTTGGTGAGATCGAGCACGAGTGCCGCACTCGAACGCAGCGCCGGGTCGTTCAGCGTGGGGCGGTTGCTGTACCTGAGGTGCACCCGCTGCGCCGTGCCGGTGGCGACGGCCGACTGCGCGAGTGAAGCGCCGAACGACAGGCACACCGCCGTCGTCACGCCGAAGAAGCCCATTCGTCTCATCGCTTGCGCCTCGCCCCCTGATCCACTGCAGTGTATCAAAACATGCTTTATGTCATGCAGTCGTGACGCGTTCTTGAGTTTTTACCTGACCCGATTCGGAGCCCGAGGTGGGTCTCGCATCCACATGGGCATAACACGTACCGCGCGTGACGCACTGCTCGCCTCCCTTAGCGAGGCCACAGCCAACCGAAAGTGCCGGCGGTGAGCGCGGCGTAGATGAGGCCATCGAGCGCAGCTTTGGCGGTCAGGCCCCAGGAGCGGCGGTACCAGATGGACATTTGGCACAGTGCGAGCACGTAGCCGATGAAGGCGGTCGCTCCCACGATCTGGAACACCCGCAGGTATGGCGTACCGGCGGGGAGCGTCCGTCCCGCGATATAGGCACAGAAGATGCCCACCGCGATGAGAAACACGAACCACTGCAGGAGATTGCGCTGCATCGACATCATCCCGTTGGGCATGACGGTCATGACGGCCACCGGTCCCCGATTCAGCTTGTCCTTGAACTCCGGCGAGCGCATGTTGCCGCCCGGATGCGGGATGAAATAGTCGCCGGGCGGGATGGCGAACGGCCGCAGCGCATCGAGCACGTCGGTCTCCCGCGGCATTGGCGGGAAGTCGCCCCGGTGCCAGAACGGGCCCATGTGGATGACGGTGCTGGCGATGAAGACGATCACTGCCGAGAGCAGGATCGGAAGCCACAGCGATGCAATGGTGATCATCGGCCTCCCCTCTCTATTCCTCTTATTCGCTTGGTTCTCGCGCGGGGCACGGTCTGCTCCGGAACCCCGCGGGCTTGATCAGACTCTACCGGGAAAGCGGGTCTCGGTTAATCCTGCACCTGACTTGAGCTGTAACGCTGCCGGTGGACCTTCTTCCGGTAGCGCCGGGGCTACCCGGAAGGGGGATGCCGAACGGCCGCGGTCGCGCGCAAGCTATTGTTGGATAAGGGGCTCCAGGCCCCTGCAGGGAACTTCAGGAGCCTTTAGCACTCTAAGGAGTCGACTGCTAAAATGTCCATCCAAGCCACGGGAGATCTCATGACTGCAGGTGCACTGGTCGCCCGCACGGGCGATCTGGCCTTGGCCGGCCCACTCGGGAGTCTGGACGCCTATCTCGAGCGGGTAAGCCGTATTCCGGTTCTCAGCCGCGATGACGAGCGGGTGCTCGCCGAGCGTTTCCGCTCCGAGGGTGATCTCGAAGCAGCCCGGGAGTTAGTGCTCTCACATCTGCGCTTCGTGGTGCACATCGCGCGAGGCTACAGCGGCTATGGCCTTCCGATCGGTGATCTGATCCAGGAAGGCAATGTCGGCCTCATGAAGGCGGTGAAGCGCTTCGACCCGAGCTTGAACGTTCGGCTGGTGTCCTTCGCCGTGCACTGGATCCGCGCCGAGATCCACGAGTACGTGCTGCGCAACTGGCGCCTGGTGAAGATCGCGACCACCAAGGCGCAGCGCAAGCTGTTCTTCAATCTGCGGCGCCTGAAGAAGAACCTCACCTGGCTGTCGGCGGAGGAGACGGCGGCGGTCGCGCGCGATCTCGGAGTCTCTCCGGGCGAAGTCACGGAGATGGAGAAGCGCCTCGCGGCCCGCGACCTGTCGTTTGATCCGGCGCCGGAAGCGGACGATGAGGAGCTCTACAGCCCGGCAGCGTATCTGCCAGCCCCGGATGCCGATCCCGCCGAACAGGTGGAGGACGCCGAGAGTGCCGACGATTCCGCGGAGCGCCTGCGCGGGGCCCTGGGCCGACTCGACGACCGCAGCCGCGACATCGTCCAGCGCCGCTGGATGTCGGAGGACAAGGCGACGCTGCACGAGCTCGCCGGCAAGTACGGGGTGTCGGCCGAGCGCATCCGGCAGATCGAGTCGAGCGCTCTCGGCAAGCTGCGCGGCATGATGGCCGCCTGAGGCCTCGCCGCGCATCTCTTGCGGCGCCCCGATGGGGCGCGTAGCGTTCCCGGCATGCGAACGGTGACGGAGTGGCTCGGCGAGTACGGCGCGAGCCACCAGCACCCTACCAACAAGCTGCTGCATTGGATCTGCGTCCCGCCGATCGTGCTGGCGGTGATGGGGTTGCTGTGGTCCGCGCCCGTGCCCGCGGAGTTCTCGGCCCTCTCGCCCTGGCTCAACTGGGCGACACTCGCTGCGGCGGCCGCGATCATCTACTACCTCGTGCTCTCGCCCGCGCTGGCGCTCGGGATCCTGGTGGCGTTCGTGGCGCTGCTCGCGATCATCCGAATGCTCGCCCTGCTGCCCTGGCCGTTGTGGGTCACCTCGATCGTGATCTTCGTGATCGCCTGGATCGGGCAGTTCGTCGGGCACGCGTTCGAAGGCAAGCGGCCTTCCTTCTTCAAGGACCTGCAGTTCCTGCTCATCGGCCCGCTGTGGCTGCTCGCGGCCGCCTATCGGCGTTTCAGCCTGCCTTACTGAACGGACGGCCTCCACAGGCCGCACGGTCTCCCGCTTTCAGCTCCTCCGGCGGATAGTTCGGTATTTGCCGAACTATGCGGGAGACATGTGTGACTACCGGGCCGGTCCTCCTGAGGCTGGCCAGCCTCTGCGCGCTCTTCGCGCCTGGCGGTCGCGGCAACCGCGTGTTCAATCAAAGGTCCGCAGCGGCGCGCACCGCCGCCGTCACCTTCGCGTGCAGCTCCCGATCGAGCGGATCGGGAACCAGCTCATCCCCGCGCGCCAGGCTCGCAATGGCATGCGCTGCCTCCAACAGCATCGCGTCCGTGAAGCGCGTGGCGCGCGCTTCGAGTACGCCCTTGAACAGCCCGGGAAAGGCCAGCACGTTGTTGATGCCCTTGCCATCGGCGGCGAACGCGGCACCCTGCGCGCGCGCCACCAGTGGCTCGATCTCCGCATCCGGGTTCGAGAGCGCGAGAATCACCTGGCCCTTGCGCACCCACTCAGGGCGGATGAGACCTTTCACGCCCGTGCAGGCGATCACGATGTCCGCGCGCTCCATGAGGGCCGTGAGAGTCACGCCCTCCCCGCCCATGGCGGTGAGGCGCGCCACAGCACCCGGGTTCGGATCGGTTCCGAGGACGTGGTGCACCCCGTAGGCCTGCAGCAGGCGCACGATTCCGCTGCCGGCGGCGCCCAGACCGATCTGGCCGATGATGCTCGCGCACAGGTCGACGCCTGAGCGCTGCGTCGCGTTGATGAGCGCCGCGAGCGTCACGACCGCTGTGCCGTGCTGGTCGTCGTGCAGCACCGGTTTCGTGAGCCGCGCACGCAGTTGCTCCTCGATCTCGAAGCACTCGGGCGCGGCGAAGTCCTCGAGCTGGATGGCGCCGAAGGAAGTCGCGATGCCGCTGACGATCTCGACCACCCGCGCGGGCTGAGTCTCGTTGATGAGGATCGGCACGCCGTTGATGCCGACCAGGTCCGCAAACAGCGCCGCCTTGCCCTCCATGACGGGCAGTCCCGCGAGCGCGCCGATATTGCCGAGTCCCAGCACCGCCGTGCCGTTGGTGATCACGGCCACCGTGCTGCCGAGCGCGGTGTACTCCCAGGCAGCCTGCGGTTCCTTCTCGATCGCCAGGCACACCCGCGCGACGCCCGGTGTGTACACATCGCGCAGCACCTCGCGCGTGTTGATCGGCAGCGTCGCCACGGTGCGGATCTTGCCGCCGCGATGGCGGTTGAAGACGCGGTCGGACTTGCCGACGAAACGCGCGATGGGCAACTGGCCGATGTGCTGGTAGAGCGAGCGGTCGGCCTCCTCGTCCATCTCGAGCGTGATTTCCCAGAGCGTACGGCCCTGCTGGCGCCTCAGCGCGGTGAGCCCCTCGATGGCGAGCCCCGCGTCGGCGATGACCTGCAGCACCTTGGCGAGGCTGCCGGGCTTATGGACGGTCTCGACGAGGATGATCTCCGGGATCTTCATGGCCCGAAGGGTGCCCCAAGGAGTGCGGCGAATCCACTTCGACCCCACCCCGGATACCCGTTATCATGCGCGCCCCCGATGGGGCAGCCCTTTTCCCGCAGGAGAGACGCCCGTGGCCAAAGCCGCCGCTTCCAG
>Ga0182038_10002044_pt1 | contig 10545 bp, 7 predicted proteins | sample sta12Can44000108_FD_125976 | JGI IMG/M metagenome (GOLD analysis project Ga0182038, IMG submission 125976) | Lab enrichment of tropical soil microbial communities from Luquillo Experimental Forest, Puerto Rico - statanox.12C.anox.44.000.108 | ecosystem: Environmental > Terrestrial > Soil >...
GCTGAGCGCGATCGCCGAGATGGGCTTTGAGTCGGTGTTGAGGCGCGACGGCGCAGTCATACTTGCCGCCCTTGTCCTACTCAGTTTGCTCGCGTGGTTGGCCGTCCTTGCTGGGGCTGGCACCGGCATGGATCCCGCTGCGATGAGCGGCTGGTGGCTCCCCAGCGCCGCCGCACCTGCCTTCGGGTCTGGCTGGGCGCCAGCCTATTGGTTGATCGCCTTCTTCATGTGGGCGGCGATGATGGTGGCGATGATGCTGCCGAGCGCGTCCCCTATGGTGCTCCTTTATGCTCATGCCGCGCGGCAAGCTGAAAAACGGGGAGACAACCGGGGTGCATCCGCTTCGATTGCTGCCTTTGCCGGCGGCTATCTCGCCTTGTGGATTCTTTCCAGCCTTGTGGCCGTCGCCCTTCAGTGGATGCTCGAACGTGCCGGAGCGCTGTCGGTGCTGATGAATTCCCGCAGCATGCTCATGTCTGGTGCGCTGCTGATCGCAGCCGGTCTCTATCAGCTTACGCCGCTTAAGAGCGCATGCCTCAAGCAGTGCCGGGCGCCAGCTTCCTTCATGGCCGCGCATTGGCGCCGCGGCGTGTTTGGCGCTTGGCGGGGACTTGAGCATGGCCTTTACTGCGTCGGCTGCTGTGCCGTACTCATGCTGCTCCTCTTCGTCGGAGGCATCATGAACTTGGTGTGGATCGCGGGGCTCACGCTGTTCGTGGCGCTGGAGAAGCTCGCGCCCTTCGGCGCAGCTGCGGTGCGCGCAGCGGCAGCGCTGCTGATCGCGGCCGGGGCAGCTCTCGTCGTTCTCGGCTGGTTAGCGTGAGTAGAACTCGATGACGAGGTTAGGCTCCATGATCGTGGGGTAAGGCACGTCAGAGAGAGCCGGCACGCGTGTGAGCTTCGCCGTCATCTTGTTGTGGTCGACCTCGATGTAGTCGGGCACCTGCCGTTCGGGGCTTTGCGAGGCCTCGAGCACCATGCCGGCATCCTTGGCTTTGTCCCTCACCTCGATCACATCGCCCTCGCGGCAGCGATAGCTCGGGATGTTCACGCGCCTGCCGTTGACCTGCACATGGCCATGACTGACGAACTGCCGCGCGGCGAACACCGTCGGCACGAACTTCGCGCGATAGACGATGGCGTCGAGCCTTCGCTCCAGAAGGCCGATCAGCTTTTCTGAGGTGTCGCCCCTCAGTCTCGCCGCCTCGCGATAGATCGCCTTGAACTGCTTCTCGGTGATGTTGCCGTAATAGCCCTTTAGCTTCTGCTTTGCTCTGAGCTGCTGGCCGTAATCGGAAAGCTTGCCGCGGCGGCGCTGACCATGCTCGCCGGGGCCGTATTCGCGCTTGTTAAAGGGGCTCTTGGGAACGCCCCAGATATTCTCGCCGAGCCTCCGGTCGATCTTGTGCTTGGCGTGAATGCGTTTGGTCATGCCTTCAGTACTCCAAAGTCAAATAAAGCTCTCCGCAGGCTTCACCCCGCGCCTTGCGACAAACCCTTGCTGATGATGGCGGTGGCCCACCGGGCCAAATTGCGGCGCTCAATCCGAAGCGCCCCAAGCGTTCGCCCGCGCTCTGTTACACGCGAATGAACAAACGTGTCAATTGGACCCGGACGAGACAGGGGCAGGTTGGGCGGCTTGGGCCGCCGGTTTGGTGGCCTGCGCCGGAACAGCAGCCGGCGCGGGCGCCGAAGCCTTGGCGGCCTGGACGTAAGCGTTAATCGCGTTCGCCACTTTCTGTTTCTGCTCAGGAGGGCAATCCGGCCGCTTCGGCGTAACGACCTGAGTTTCCTCGCTCTTCGCCTCGGCTTGCGGTACTGGCGCCGGGGCGGGCTTCGGCGCCGCGGTGGAAGTCGCGGCACCGGCCGCAGGAGCGGCCTGCTGGGCAGGTGGGGTCGCGTCGCCGGCATCCTTCGTCGTGATTTTTACGCTGCCAGTGAAATAGGACACGGCGAAGATATGCAGCGCATTGATGAGGAGCATCTGATCGTGGCTCCAAACCTTCTTTGCCTGCTCGCCCCTCATCAGTGTCTCGTAGTTCGCACGCTCGAGCTCCGGAAGGCCGCATACTTCGGCATAGGCCGAGCGCGTTGCCACGTGAATCACGCGCCGCGCGTCTTCGGTGGGAATGACAAACTTGTTTGGGTCTGATTTGTCGACCTTCGCCGGCTTCCCGTCCGGACCAGGTGCCTCATCGGGAATGATGGAGAAGGCGTAAGTCATCAGCACGCGCACGGCGCTGTCGCTCAAACCCTCCCTCTGCTCGCCCCCGGGCGCGGCGGTGGGCTTGGTACGCGGGGCAAGCTCCTCGGCGGCGGGCCGCAAGCCATTATTATCGGCAGCTTTGAGAGGAGTGCCGGCCGGCAGCGTCAAGATCGCGGCGAGCACGGCCCCGGCCAATTGAATCCAGGCCTTTTGCATCAAAGCTGCCCCTCTCATCCCGTGGCGGAAGCTAGCCATCCCAGCAGGCCATCGCAATAGGAGAAACGGGGCGGAACTATGACACCTCGCTATCGTGGGCGCTGGCGGCCCCGCGTGAGCGCGGCGACGATCCCGCGCCATGTTCGCACGTCGTGGTCTGACGCGCCCATGCGATGGAACATGTTGCGAATGTTGCGCACCATTGAAGGGCGTTTTTCGGCCGGATAAAGGAAGCCGGCTTGGTCGAGCTCGCATTCGAGATGCTCGAACAGGGCGAACAGCTCGGAGCGCGTTGCCGGCAGCGTATCGGCAAAGGCAATCCCCTCTTGCGCAGGCCCGTCGAATTCGGTGACGCGCCCGAGCTGCGGCGCGGCGCTCGCGGACTTGAGCCATTCATAGCCGAACAGGAGCACCGCTTGAGGCAGGCTCAATGACGCGAATTCGGGGTTGACCGGTGCGGTGAGGATCGCGTCGGCCAACGCGATGGTGTCGTTGTCGAGGCCGCTCCGCTCGGGTCCAAACAGGACTCCGGTGCGCTCGCTCTTCTCCTCTCTCCGTTTGAGATCAGATGCTGCGCTTTCGGGAGAGAACACAGGCTTTACCATCTCGCGCGGCCGCGCCGTCGTGGCAAGTACGAAATTGAGCTCGCCGATTGCCGCCTCGACGCTTGGATAGACGCGCGCGCTCTCGACGAGAAAGGACGCGCCAGCTGCGGCCGCGTGCGCCTTGTCGTTGGGCCAGCCGTCGCGTGGGGCAACTAGTTTGAGATCGGTTAATCCAAAATTGGCCATGGCCCGCGCGGCGAAGCCGATATTTTCGCCAAGTTGCGGCTTGACCAGAATGATCGCAGGCGTCGGGGTCGCGACCGTTGGTGCAGATTTGGGCAAAGCTGCCTTTGTAGACGCGTGCCTTCTGCTCTCGACGCTTGCTTTCACCATGGGAAGCACGATGCTATAGAGGGGCATTTGCCTGAACGGGGCGGCAGCCCGGAAGCGCGCGGAACCTTTACCCTCCCGCGGGGAGATTTCGGACGTGAATAAGATCAAAGTGAAGAACCCGGTCGCAGACCTCTCCGGGGACGAGATGACGTTGGTCATCTGGCAGATGATCAAGGAGAAGCTGATCGAGCCTTATCTCGATCTCCCGCTGCTCACGTTCGACCTCTCGATCCAAAACCGCGACGCCACGGACGACAAGGTGACGAACGAGGCTGCTCACGCCATCCAGGCCAGCGGTGTCGGCGTTAAATGCGCGACCATCACCCCCGACGAGGCGCGGGTGAAGGAGTTCGGGCTGAAGAAGATGTGGAAGTCACCGAACGGCACTATCCGCAACATCCTCGGCGGCGTCATCTTCCGCGAGCCCATCATCTGCAAGAACGTGCCGCGGCTCGTGCCGGGGTGGACGAAGCCGATCGTCATCGGCCGTCATGCCTACGGCGATGCGTACCGCGCGACAGACTTTCGCGTGCCGGGCAAAGGCAAGCTCACCATCAGCTTCGTGGGCGAGGACGGGACCAAGATCGAGCACGAGGTACACGAGTTCAAAGGCGGCGGGGTCGCGCTCGCCATGTTCAATCTCGACGACTCGATCCGCGACTTTGCCCGTGCTTCCTTCAACTACGGGCTTGCCCGGAACATGCCGGTCTATCTCTCGACCAAGAACACCATCCTCAAGGCCTATGACGGTAGCTTCAAGGACCTCTTCGCCGAGGTCTTTGCGGCCGAGTTCAAGCCGGAGTTCGAGAAGCGCGGGCTGACCTATGAGCATCGCCTGATCGATGACATGGTCGCCGCCGCTTTGAAATGGTCAGGCGGCTATGTGTGGGCCCTCAAGAATTACGACGGCGACGTGCAGTCGGATACGGTGGCGCAAGGGTTCGGCTCTCTCGGGTTGATGACGAGCGTGCTGATGACGCCCGACGGCAAGACGGTGCTCGCCGAGGCCGCGCACGGCACGGTGACGCGCCACTATCGGCAACATCAACAGGGGCGTGCCACCTCGACTAACGCTACCGCCTCGATCTTTGCCTGGACCGGAGCGCTCAAGCATCGCGCCAAGCTCGATGACAATGGGGAACTCTTGCGCTTTGCTGAAACCCTTGAACAGGTGGTGGTTAGCACCATCGAGTCTGGCTTCATGACCAAGGATCTTGCCGTTCTCGTCGGCGCCGATCAGAGCTGGCTATCGACGAGTGGCTTCCTCGACAAGATCGGCGCCAATTTGCGCCAGGCCATGGCCGATCGCGCCGCCGCCTAGTCCTTGGCGCCCACCTTGCGTTTGCGGTCTTCGCGCTGCGACGGCTCATCGTCCACGGCCCGCGCCTCAGCCATTTTCCGAATGCTTTCCATGAGCTCTGGATGGTGGCGGCCAAGGCGCGCCCAAGGATCCGCTATCGAGCACATCGAGCCGGCAGCGCGTCTTGGCGACCACGTCATGCTTGTGACGCCGATGCTCGAGCAGCGCCATCTCGCCAAAGAAGTCGCCCTCTTTTAGAACTACCTGGCGGCTAGCGCTGATCTCGACGACCGCCTCGCCGTTCGCGATGATGAACATCGCATCGCCAGCATCGTGGGCGCGAACCATTGGCACGCCGGGCATAAAGGTGCGCGTGTAGAGCAGCTTGGTAATCTCGGCGATCTCACTGTAGTCCATCGAGGCGAACAGCGGCACGCCGGCAATCATGCCCCAGGTCACCACAAATTGGTGGCGGCTCGATTCCTGGTTGAAGCCCGTGGCGATAATGGCGACTGGCAGCGCCATCATGCCGACGCCGAGCAGCATCACCACGCCCCCCAGCACCTTCCCCAAAGGCGTTATTCGGTACGACGTCGCCATATCCCACCGTTGTCAGGGTGGAGAGCGCCCACCAGGCGGCTTCTGGAATGGAGTCGAACTTGTCCGGCTGAACGTCGCGCTCGAGCAGGTACATTCCGGCCGAGGCGAGCAGCAGCAGAATGAGAACTACGAGCAGCGCGACGGGCAGCGCGCGAAACTCATCGGCAACGACGCAGCCGAGCGTCTGCAGCGCTGGCGAGTAGCGCAAGAGGATGAGCAGGCGATTCCGTGGTGGTCATGCTCAGGCGCGTCCGGCGCGGCGCTTTGGCTCGCCGTCAGGTGCCGGGCTTGCGGCAGGCGCGCCGCCTTGGGCCGCGATCCTTGCCGCGATCGCTTCGACCGCCTGATCGGCGCGCGAGCCATCGGGACCGCCCGCCTGAGCTAGGTCCGGCCGGCCGCCGCCGCCCTTACCGCCAAGCGCCTCTGCGCCAATGCGGGCAAGCTCGACTGCGTCGTAAGTTGCGGTCAGATCCCCGGTGACGCCGACGACCAGACCGGCCTTGCCCTCTTCGCTCACGCCGATGATTGCGGCAATGCCCGAGCCGAGCTGCCGCTTGGCGTCGTCGGCGAGCCCACGCAGGTCCTTCGGCGCCACACCCTGCACGGTGCGGGCAAGAAGCTTGACGCCGCCGAGATCGCGTACGGCCGAAGCGCCTCCGTCGCCTCCCGCACTTGCTCCTCCGCCGAGTGCAAGCTCGCGTTTGGCATCGGCGAGCTGGCGCTCGAGCTTGCGGCGCTCGTCGATGACCGCGGCAAGCCGCATGATCACCTCGTCTGGCGAGACCTTGAGCAGCTCCGCCGCCTCGCGCACGCGCTCGTCCTGGGTGGCAAGGTAGGCGCGCGCTGCTTCTCCGGTGAGCGCCTCGATCCGCCGCACGCCTGCGGCGACAGCGCTTTCGCTTACGATCTCGAGGAGGCCGATATCGCCGGTACGGCGTGCGTGCGTGCCGCCGCAAAGCTCGATGGAATAGGCGTGTTCTGCCCGCGTGCTCTTGTCGCTTTTGCCCATGCTGACGACGCGCACTTCTTCGCCGTATTTCTCGCCAAATAGGGCGAGCGCCCCCTGGGCGATTGCCGCTTCGGGCGTCATGAGGTGGGTCTCGACCGGCTCGTTCTGCAGGATCATGGCGTTGACCAGATCCTCGACTGCGCGGATCTCCTCGTGAATCATGGGCTTGTGATGGGAGAAGTCGAAGCGTAAGCGTCCCGCCTCGACCAATGAGCCCTTCTGTGCCACATGGGTGCCGAGCACTTGGCGGAGCGCCTCGTGCAGTAGATGAGTCGCCGAGTGGTGGGCGCGAGTTGCGGTGCGACGCGCATGGTCAACCTCTAGCATGACTTCGTCGCCGATCTTGAGATTGCCCCTCTCTAAAGCGCCTGAGTGCAGAAAGAGGCCGTGCAGCTTCTTCTGCGTGTCCTCCACACTGAACAGCGTGTTCTTGCCGAGCGTAAGCCAGCCCCGGTCGCCGATCTGTCCGCCGGACTCCGCGTAGAATGGCGTCTGATTAACAATGACGATGCCGCGCTCGCCCGCCTTCAGCTCCTTAACGCGCTTGCCGTCCATGACCAGAGCCACGATCTCGCCCGAGGCCGTCTCGGTCTCGTAGCCGAGGAACTCGGTCGCGCCGATCTCCTCCTTGAGCTCGAACCAAAGGCTCTCCGTCGCGGCCTCGCCCGAGCCGGCCCACGACTTCCGTGCTTCCGCGCGCTGCCGTTCCATGGCTGCGGCAAAGCCCTTCGCATCGACGCCAATGCCGCGCGCCTTCAATGCATCCTCGGTCAGGTCGTATGGGAAGCCGTAGGTGTCGTAGAGCTTGAAGACGACTTCGCCGGGCAGAGTATCGCCGCGCTTCAAATTCCGCGTCTCCTCTTCGAGCAGCTTCAGCCCGCGGCCGAGCGTCTCGCGGAAGCGCGTCTCCTCGAGCTTCAGCGTTTCCTCGATCAGGCCTTGCCCGCGCTCGAGCTCGTGATAGGCTCGGCCCATCTGGTCGATTAATGCCGGAACGAGCCGGTAGAGCAGAGGCTCCTTGGCACCAAGGATATGGGCATGCCGCATGGCGCGCCGCATGATGCGGCGAAGGACATAGCCCCTGCCCTCGTTCGACGGCAGCACACCGTCGGCGATGAGGAAGGCCGACGCGCGCAAATGATCGGCGATGATGCGGTGGCTTGGCGCCTGCTCACCTTCCGCCCTGACGCCCGTGAGCTCGACCGAGGCCGCGATCAGCGCGCGGAACAGATCGATCGCGTAATTGTCGTGGGTGCCTTGCAGGACCGCGGCGATGCGCTCGAGCCCCATGCCGGTATCGATCGAGGGCCGCGGCAGCGCGACGCGCTCGCCGCTCGGAAGCTGCTCGAACTGCATGAATACAAGATTCCAGATCTCGACGAATCGGTCGCCTTCAGCGTCGGCACTGCCGGGAGGGCCGCCTTTGATCGTAGGGCCGTGGTCGTAGAAGATCTCCGAGCTCGGCCCACAGGGGCCGGTATCGCCCATCGACCAGAAATTGTCTGAGCCTGCGATCCTGATGATCTTCTCGTCTGGAAAACCCGAGATCTTGCGCCAGAGTTCAGCCGCCTCGTCGTCGTCCTGGTAGATGGTGATCAGCAGCCGTTTCCTGTCGAGGGCGAAGTCGCGGCTAAGAAGCTCCCAGGCGAGCAGGATCGCGCGCTCCTTGAAATAGTCGCCGAAGGAGAAATTGCCGAGCATCTCGAAGAAGGTGTGGTGGCGCGCAGTATAGCCGACATTGTCGAGGTCGTTATGCTTGCCGCCGGCGCGCACGCATTTCTGTGACGAGGCCGCGCGCGGGAAGCGCGCCTTCTCCTGGCCGATGAACACGTTCTTAAACGGCACCATGCCAGCATTGGTGAACATCAGCGTCGGGTCATGGCGCGGCACGAGCGGGCTCGATGGCACGACCTCGTGGTCGTTCTTGGCGAAGAAATCGAGGAAAGCGGCGCGAATGTCGCTGGTGCTAGTGTGACCGAGGCTCGTGTGGTTCACGCCGGCCGAGGCAGCATCCTTGTGTTTGGCACTAGCGCTAGTGCCTTTCGCGCTCGTGTGTTTGGCGGATGTCATCGGCAATTGGACGGGAGACCTTGTCCTAGAAGGGACCGGCGCTATCGGAGCCTACCTCGTTCGGTGAAGCCCAAAGCGCCGGTTAGCCCCTTCCCTGAACATAAAGGGCTTTACGGTCCCGCGTCAGACATAAGGTCAGGAGAGGGGGCTGGCAAGCGCGCCCTTGCTACCGCTCCAGAAATCGCGCCGCGTAACTCAGCGGCGGCCCCTTCGCGCGGCGCCGCCTGACAGCGGCGTGACGGAGCCCTCGCCCTCGGCAAGGCCACCCTCGCCACTTTCGGCGCTTCCGCCCTCGCCAGCATCGCCGCCATCGAGGATCTGGCCCGCAATAAGGCCTGCGTTCTGGCGGATGGCCCGCTCGATTCGCTCTGCCGTCTCGGGGTGCTCCTTCAAATAGGCCTTGGCGTTCTCCCTGCCCTGGCCGATGCGCTCCGAATCGAAAGAGAACCAGGCGCCGGACTTCTCGACGATGCCGGCCTTGACCCCGAGATCGATCAGCTCTCCGGTCTTGGAGATACCCTCGCCATACATGATATCGAACTCGATGGTCTTGAACGGCGGCGCCACCTTGTTCTTCACCACCTTGACGCGGGTCTGGTTGCCGACCACCTCCTCGCGCTCCTTGATGGCGCCGATCCGGCGGATATCGAGGCGCACCGAAGCGTAGAACTTGAGCGCGTTGCCGCCGCTCGTGGTCTCTGGCGACCCGAACATCACGCCGATCTTCATGCGGATCTGGTTGATGAAGATTACCATGCAGCGGGACTTAGAGATCGAGGCGGTGAGCTTACGCAAAGCCTGGCTCATCAGCCGCGCCTGCAAGCCGGGAAGCTGCTCGCCCATCTCGCCTTCGAGCTCGGCCTTCGGCGTCAGCGCCGCGACCGAATCGATCACCAGCACATCAATCGCGCCAGAGCGCACCAGAGTATCGGCGATCTCGAGCGCCTGCTCGCCGGTGTCGGGCTGGGAGATCAGGAGCTGCTCGAGATCGACGCCGAGCTTCCGCGCATAGACGGTGTCGAGCGCATGTTCTGCGTCGATGAAGCCGCAAATGCCGCCGCGCTTCTGCGCCTCGGCCACGACATGCAGCGCGAGCGTGGTCTTGCCTGACGACTCTGGGCCATAGATCTCGATGACGCGGCCACGCGGCAGCCCGCCGATGCCGAGCGCAATATCGAGCCCGAGCGAGCCAGTGGAGATGGCCTCGACCTCGACCGCCTTCTCGTTCTGACCGAGCCGCATAATGGAGCCCTTGCCGAAGCCGCGCTCGATCTGGGAGATCGCAGCCTCAAGCGCCTTCTCTCTATCCATCTCAGCTCCTTCGACGAGGCGCAGCGCGACATTCAACATGGAGAGTCTCCCTTATTTCACAAGCCCGATCCGAGTCACAAATGATGCTCTTTTGCTCCGCACCCTCTCCCGGCGTTTTCGTTCAGCCTCCCAATCGGCTCGTTGCGCGGAGAGGGTGCGAAGACGCAACCTGGGCAATGTACTCGTTTTGTTCTTGTTCTGCAATTGTTCTTTGTACGCCTAACAGCGCCGCAAATACCTTCTCATCTCGTCGGTCTTGCAAAGGAACCGGCACTGACCCCTGCCGTCCCGCTAGAGCCACCAAAACGAGAAGACAAACTAATGAAATCCCGTCAGCGCAGCGCTCGGCGCTTGTCTTACGCCGCCTGCCTTCTCGCAGTCGGCCTTAGTCTTCGCATCTGTGATCGCTGCCAATGAGGGGGCCGTCGCAAAAGCGAGCGTCATGAAACGCCAAGAGGAGCCTCTAGCGCTGCCTCTAGGCGTCACATCGTCGAAGGCCTGTTGCCACGCGGCCGAGACATGCGGGACCACGACTGCTCGCGCGAATGTCAAATTTGCGGGGAGAATAAGCTACGACGGCTCTTTTCGCGCACTTGCGGCTTGCGCTTGCCCGCCGGTTTTGGCGCGTCGCCGAGCGCGGCGTCGACCGCCAGGCGGTAGCCGAAGCGATCGATATACGGCTTGAGCCGCGTGATCACTTTGTGCTTGAGAGGCTCGGGCAATTCATAGCGCGATACCTGGTGCTCGGCGCGCTCGCCGAGGAATTCGCGCATAGGCCCCTCTGCCTCGGCGAATCCCTCGAGGCCCAGCTTCGCATAGATGTTGCCCATGATTGCGATGGGGTCCTCGACGAAATCCTCGTAGCGAAGCTCGACAAGATGGTCCTTGGGAATGA
>Ga0182038_10002046_pt1 | contig 10543 bp, 9 predicted proteins | sample sta12Can44000108_FD_125976 | JGI IMG/M metagenome (GOLD analysis project Ga0182038, IMG submission 125976) | Lab enrichment of tropical soil microbial communities from Luquillo Experimental Forest, Puerto Rico - statanox.12C.anox.44.000.108 | ecosystem: Environmental > Terrestrial > Soil >...
TATCCTCAAAACTGGAATTGGTATCATAATGATTTTTTAGGATCTGGAGAATATGTTAGCAATACTTGGCGGCCAACTACAGCTATTGCCAGAATTGAAACTAAAAAGCATCCGGCAACAAAGCATATTCCTGTAACGTTTACGGCAATGCCTAACGAATGGTATAGGTGGAAAAATGATTTGCGGGATAATAAAAATATAAAAATCCTTGCATCAATAGATTCATCCAGTTTCCCGCTTGGCACAGGCCCAAAGCCTTATGAAATATGGCATAGCGGTTATTATCCGATTGTATGGACTAATACCCAATATAAAATGATCTATTTTAATATGGGGCATAACGATATCGATTACGAAAACAAGACCAATAAAGAATTATCGCACACTTTCAGTGATAAAACACAAAACAAATTTGTGATGAATGCTCTTTTGTGGTTGGGAAAACGAAGTAGATAGATTAAATCTGTGATTTTGATTTACTAAAATTACTTTAGTTTTGGGCCATGCTAAACAAATTGACTGTACGTAATCGTAAAATATTTCATTTGCTTCTTGCAGTGATTTATACAGGATTTTTTGCAGTTCAGTTATTTTTCAGTTTCGGTAATTCTACGGAGCAAATACAAACAAAGCAATCTTGCTTTGTTGCAAAAGCCTTACAATCTTTTTCTGCAAAAGAAAATACATTTTCAAAGAAACATAAGGATGGCAATGGTTCTAAACCGCTTTTAAATAAAAGGTTTCAACCAAAGAGCATAGAATTTGTTCCGGTTGCAATTCATTATTTAATCTTTGATTATATTGATAAAGATCAAAAATTTTCATCTTATCAATCTATCCTTCTTGTATCATTCATTCAGCATTATTCTCTGCGGGGGCCTCCTGTTGTTGCACTTTCTGTGTAAACAATTTTTTCAATCAAATAATTAAAAATGACTTCTTTGAATAAAAGAAGCCTTTCTGCTATTGTTTATTTTCTTGTATTTAGCTGGCATTCGGTTGTAGGGCAACAAAAAAGATATTCCTTGCAGGAATTAACAAATGCTGCATTACAACATTACCCGTTATTAAAGCAGGATGAAGCAAAAATAAAAACAGCAGAGGCTTATGTAACAGATATACGTCATAGTTATTTACCGGCTATGCGTTTTAACGATCAAATTAATATTGGAACAGACAATTCTATTGCCGGCGGATATTTGCCGTTAGGTATTATTCCGTCTGTTTCAGCAGGAGTAAGAGCCAACAATATAAGTAATGCTGCTACCGGCAGCAGTGCGTCTTTTTATAGTGAATATGAATTATACAACTTTGGGTTAAAAAAAGCAAAAACGAATAGTGCTCAGGTTTTTGTTCATATAGAGCAGGCCGATATGGAGCAAGATAAATACGCTTTACAAGAGCAGGTTAGTTTTCAATATTTTAATTTAATAAAAAGCTATTATCAATTAGCTGCTGATGAAGATAATGTAGTTCGTTGTTCCAATATTAATAGTGTAATAGAAGCTTTGGTAAAAAGTGGATTAAAATCGGGAGCGGATTCTTCATTATCAAAAGCAGAATTATCAAAAGCAAAAACGGCATATAACAATTCTGCCGGAAATATAAAAGCTATAAAACTGCAACTATCGTATTTAACAGGAGTAGACAGTACTTTGATAAGTGTGGATACAAGCGTTGTTCTCGAAACTAAAATTGATAAAAAAGAATATGCGATAAATGATTCTGTTCATCATCCTTATATAGAATTTATCAATCAACAAAAAAGGTTATTGCTGAGTAATAATTCTGTAATCCGGAAATCATATTTACCTAAGTTGTTTATTGCAGGAAGTGTTTGGGCACGAGGTTCCAGTATTCAATACAACGATCAGTTTCAATCGCTGAATGAAGGATTAGGCTTGCAAAGATTCAATTATATGGCAGGCATTTCTGTTAGTTATGATTTGTTTAATAACATCAGAAAGAAAGACAAATTAGCCATTAATAATTTTCAAATTCAAAGTGTAGAGAAGCAGCTTCAACAAGAACAATATTATTTAAAAAATAATTTAATGCAAGCTGAAAATGCTGTAACAACTTCTGAAAATAATTTACAGGAATTGCCCAATCAGGTATTTGCAGCAACCGGTGTATTGCAACAAAAATTAGCACAATACAAAGCAGGATTGATTAACCTGATTGATTTAACCAACGCTGCATTTGTGTTGTACAGATCTAAAACAGATTACATCGAAACACTCAGCAACTGGTATACAGCAAGGCTTCAGAAAGCCGCTGCATCCGGCAAGCTGGATGAATTTATTCAAACAATTAAATAATTAATATGGTACGTTCAGCTTTACAAAAGCCAATTGCCGTATTGGTATTGTTCATTGGTTTGTTACTGTTTTCAATAATTGCAATTAGAACAATTCCGATAGATATTTTTCCAAAACTAAATTCCCCTACAATCTATGTAATGGAACAATATGGAGGCATGAGTGCAAAACAAATGGAAGGTTTTTTTGCCACCAGAATGCAGGATCAGTTTTTATATGTGAACGGAATTAAAAATATAGAGAGTAAAAACATACAAGGTTTATCATTAGTGAAATTAAGTTTTTACGAAAATACAGATATGGCCGAAGCAACAGCACAAGTTGCATTGCAATCAAACAGAATGCTTGCATTTTTTCCGCCGGGCTCATTGCCGCCTACGGTAATCCGTTTCGATGCGTCTTCTTTACCTGTTGGAGAGTTGGTATTTAGCAGTAAAACCAAATCGTTACAGGAAATGTTTGACTTGGCTTTAACCCGCATCAGGCCTTTGTTTGCAACGGTTCCGGGTTTATCTGCGGCACCTGCATTCGGTTCTAATGCAAGAACTGTTTTAATAAATGTTGATCCTCAAAAATTAAACACTTACAATTTATCTGCCGATGAAGTAGTGGAAGCCATTGCAAAAAATAATACAGTTACTCCGTCAGGAAATCTTAGAGTAGATAGTATGATGTATATAACATCTGTTAACAGCTTAGAAACCAAAGTAAAGCAGTTTGAAGATATACCTGTTAAAAGCAACGGTACATCAACTGTATTTGTAAGTGATGTTGCAAAAATTGCGGATGCTGCGGATATAACGGTTGATTATGCACTCGTAAACGGTAAACGTTCTGTGTATATTCCTGTTGTAAAAACTGCCGATGCATCTACGTGGGAGGTAGTGCAAACATTACGTTCTAAATTATCAGAAATGAAAACGCTTTTGCCGGATGATGTAAACATAAGTTACGAATTCGACCAATCTGTTTTTGTTATTAATGCGGCTAAAAGTTTAATGACGGAAGGTATTCTCGGTGCTATTCTTACCGGATTAATGGTATTGTTTTTTTTGCAGGATTGGCGAAGCAGTTTGGTAGTAATCATAACCATTCCTGTTGCGGTATTAAGTGCAGTGTTGTGTTTAAAATTAGCTGGCCAAACCATCAATATTATGACGTTAAGCGGATTGGCCTTAGCGATTGGTATACTGGTAGATCAGGCAACTGTTACCATTGAAAACATACATCAACATTTAGAAATGGGAAAAAATAAAAGGTTGGCAATTTTAGATGCTTGCAGCGAAATTTCTTTCCCGCTATTACTAATTCTTTTATGTATACTGGCTGTATTTGCGCCTGCATTTGTAATGAGCGGAGTACCCAAAGCTATGTTTCTGCCATTGTCTTTATCAATTGCATTTGCAATGATTATTTCTTTTATAGCGGCACAAACCTTAGTTCCGGTAATTGCCAATTGGTTGCTGAAAGAAGAAAGATTTCAATATCGTCACAATCAGCCACATGCTCATGCCGGACTGGCTTTAGACGATAATGAAGTTAATGAAATAAGTGTTCATAATAAACAAGACAAGTCTCATCCGGAAGAAAATAATTTCTTTCAAAAACTAAAAGTTGGATTGGCGGATTTATTGGAAAGATGGATGCCTAAAAGAAAGTTTATAGTTCTTATTTATTTGATACTTGCTTTTGGGGCGGCAGTTTTTTGTTTTATAATGATAGGAAAAGATTTATTGCCTAAAACCAATAACGGTCAATTACAACTTCGCATAAGAGAACCGGATGGAACCAGGTTGGAAGTAACAGAACAAACTACAAAAGCGGTTCTGGATATTATTGATTCAACCGTTAATCATCATATTGCCATCACATCCGCTTATGTTGGATTAGTGCCCAGCAATTTTGGCACCAGTAATTTATACATCTTCAATAGTGGCACTCACGAATCTGTTATACAGGTTAATTTGAGTGAAGATTATAAAGTGAAAATGGAAGACTTAAAAGAAGAGTTGCGGCATAACATTTTAAAAGCGTTTTCCACTATTAAAATTTCTTTTGAACCTATTGAGCTTACAGAAAAAATTATGGCACAAGGTGCATCTACACCAATTGAAGTGAGGATTGCAGGCAAAAATATTAATGATATAAAAAACTATTCTTTTCAGTTGGTATCAAAATTAAAAACCATTTCTTTTCTGCGTGATGTACAAATTGCACAACCGTTAAATTTTCCTACAATTAATATTGCAGTTAATAGGCAGAAACTGGCAATGATGGGGCTTTCGCTTGATAACGTTTCTAAAAGCATTACTGCTGCAACTTCTTCCAGCAGGTATACCAGTAAGAATTTTTGGTTAGACGATAAAACATCTTACACTTATCAAACACAGGTGCAAGTGCCTGAATATATTATGAATTCTGTTGAGGAATTGCAAAGTATATCGTTGGTAAAAGATCAACCTCGCCCTGTTTTAGCAGATGTGGCAGATTTGTCTGTTGATACTTTGCCGGGCGAATATGACAGAAGCGGGCCAAGAAGATTTGTAACCGTAAGTGCCAATGTGTATAAAAAAGATTTAGGTGCTGCAACCGATGCAGTTAATAAAGCAATAAAAGAAATAGGTACACCACCAACAGGATTAATTACGGAAATAAAAGGGATGTCGTTTTTGCTTATTGAAACATTAGGTTCATTACAGTCCGGATTAATTGCTGCAATAGTTGTAATTCTCTTATTACTCGCTGCAAATTATCAATCATTCGGATTAGCTATTTCTGTTTTATCAACCGTACCTGCAGTATTGTTAGGAGCAATGCTATTATTGCTGGCAACGGGAGCAACGCTTAATCTTCAATCTTACATGGGAATTATTATGGCTGTTGGTGTGTCTGTTGCCAATGCAATTTTAATTGTAACCAATGCCGAAATATTACGATTAGAATATCAAAATCCCTTTAAAGCGGTTACAGTTGCGGCAAGCATAAGATTGCGCCCAATTTTAATGACAAGCCTCGCAATGATTGCCGGTATGATACCAATGGCAAGTGGCTTAGGCGAGGCGGGAGACCAGTCGGCACCATTAGGTCGTGCAGTTATCGGAGGCCTTGTTGCATCAACATTTGCGGCGTTATTTATCGTGCCGTTGGTATATGGATGGATACAGCAGCATGCATCATTTAAAACAGTTTCATTAATGCCGGAAGAAAACAAAAATTAAATCAATCAATATGAAAAAAAATATTGCACTCTTTTTATTTATCATATTTATTACTGCATGTTCTCAAACTAAAGAAGATGATAAAAAAATAGAAAAGATAAAAACAACAGCACCTGGCTATCAAATAGCAGTTGTTCAAAAAGCAGGTGTATCAAGTATTGTAAAGCTCCCTGCCCAGTTGATAGCATATCAGGAAGTAAGCATTTTTCCTAAGGTAAATGGCTATGTAAAAACTGTTGCCGTTGATATTGGAAGTAAAGTAAAAAAAGGGAATTTGCTAATGATATTAGAAGCCCCTGAATTGCAACAGGCAGTTTTGCAGGCAAAAGAAAAATATGCCAGAACAAAATCTGATTGGCAGATAGATAAAGAACATTATTTGCGATTGATAGAAGCATCAAAAACAGCAGGAGCTATTTCTCCTATTGAGATTTCTGTAGCAAAAGCAAAAGTTGAATCGGACAGTGCATTGTGTAATGCAGAAAAAGCCAATTGGCAAATGCAACAAACGATGATAGATTATTTACGGGTAACAGCACCTTTTGATGGTATTATTACGGAAAGAAATGTACACCCGGGAGCATTGGTAAACGCATCGGCAAAAGATAAACCAATGCTTGAATTAAAACAGGTTTCACATTTAAGACTTACTGTTGAAGTTCCTGAAACAATAGCAGGTCAGTTAAAAACAAAAGACTCTGTTGCTTTTTTCACCAGTGCATTTCCAGGTAAAAAAATGGAAGGATTGATTAGCAGAAAATCAGAAAACATTAATTCGCAATATAGGTCCGAAAAAGTTGAAATAGATGTTTTAAACGAAACCGGTTTATTGTTTCCGGGAATGTATGCTGATGTTGTAATAAAAACCAAAGGCAGTAGAGATGCATTGAGCATTCCCAAATCTGCAATAATTATTTCTACAGAAAAAAAATATCTCAATGTTTTGCGCAATAATAAAATTGAACAGGTTGAAGTAATTACAGGAAACGAATCTGTCAATAAGATTGAAGTGTTTGGTAATATATCAGCCGGAGAAAAAATAATAATTAATGCAAACGAAGAAATTAAATAACTCATAAAATATTTTAAAATGAAACAGTTTCTTTTATCCGTTTTATTACTGATTGGGTGCAATGTATTTGCCCAATCAGATACATCATCCATTGCTAAAAATGGTGTTTACAACACAGCCGCAGATTATCAAAGTAAACATCTAAGTTTTGCATACAATAATGCGAGAGAAGATGGTATTAAATTTAAAAACCCGATAGGGCATTACCATCAGTTATGGATAAAAACAAAAGATAGTTTATACAAGTTTTACGATACAGATATTTGGGGTTACAGGCAAAATGGAATTGATTACAGGTTATATAACGGAGAAATGTACGAAGTTAATTATGTTGGCAACATTTGCATTTACTATTTACCTATTGTATCAAGCGGAAGTTCCGGTTATTTTACTTGCTTCAGTAAAGATATTAACAGTGCTGTTTTGGAATTGAACAAAGAAAATTTATTAGAAGCATATCATTCAGATCCATTATTTATTGAAAAGCTAAAACAGAGCAAAGGTGGTATTTATAAAATGAGTAAAACGAAAGGTCGTTTTTTGTTTATAGACTGGTTATAGTTGTTTTTTTATCGCATCTTAAAGTTATTTAGAAAATTGGTTTTTAATTATTTAGATATTTTTTTATTTTCTGAAACAGATATATCAACATTTTCACCCGCAAGTCTAAGTAAAGGATTTGTATGTGAATTGTTATAATTAGTCTGTAAATAGGTTGTTATAGACTCCTAAAAACTAAAACCCTTTATAATAAAGGGTTTTAGTTTGTTTGGCGGAGAGAGAGGGATTCGAACCCCCGGACCTTTAACAGTCAACGGTTTTCAAGACCGCCGCATTAAACCGCTCTGCCATCTCTCCGCTGCAAAAATAGGATTTGAATTATATCAACCAAAAAAATAAAAAAAATATTCTTCTTTTTTCTGAATTTAATTCATTCATTTTGTTGTAATTTTCTAAAAACGTTGTAAACCTTTATGAAAAAAGTATCTCACATTCTAAAAAGAAAAACGAACAGTATTATTTCTGTAAATAGCAATACTACCGTTTTAGATGCACTAAAATTAATGGCCGAAAAAAATGTTGGATCGGTTGTTATTACCCAATCTGATAGGTATATCGGATTATTAACAGAACGGGATTATGCCAGAAAAGTTATTCTTGTGGGTAAAACTTCCAACGAAACATTGGTTACGGAAATTATGAGCACGGGATTACCAAGGATAACCCCTGATTTTTCTATAGAAACTTGTATGCAAATTATGAGTGAAAATAATATCAGGTATTTGCCCGTTTTTGATAATGCAGATGAATTAAACGGCATTATTTCTATTCAGGATGTAATTTCGGAAACGCTCATGCAGCAAAAAGAAACTATAGACCAATTGCATAGCTACATTCAATCATAAATTTCCCGCTAAAAGATATTTTATAAATACGAACCTGCTATACAATAACAGGTCCATATTTATTTTCAGTAAATTTTATAATTATATTTTATTCATTAACTTTTACTACTCATACTATAGGAAACAGCACGCAGTTTTCCGGAATATATATTGCTGTACCATTAATATTTTTCATCAGCAATACAGATACAATATAATGTCACTTCATTTGTTTGCTTTTTGTTACATCTTACCGGATGTCGTATAATTATTCTTTTTCTGCAATACCTGGTTTTATTACTTTTAAAACTTCTTGTTTTTTTAACAGATGAGATTAGAAAGTAGTAATAAAAAATATATCTTAGCTTCTGTATAAATACAGTTTGTTTTATCTTATACCCTTTAAAATTTAAAATTATGCCTGTACCAAACAATCCTAAAACAGCCGTGTCTGTAAATGAAGCTAAAAAAAGAATGAAAGCGTTTAAGTCTAAAATGAAAGCGTTTTTAGATCCGATTGATGATGCTAAAATTCCTAAATCATTTTGGGTACCGTATACCGATTTTCAGCAGGCAATTGATATTGCTAAACTTACGAAGGGTTCTGATATTGAGTTGAGCGGAATGCGTATTTATTTAACCATGCAGGAAGAACCCGGCAATAAAGAATTCAGAATTACGGGACTGGTAGTTCCAACAATTAAAACCTTACCTCAAAACGGAAGTACCGAAATACATGAAGACATTATTGTGAATTTGGATTCACCGAAAGAAGGAACTGGCTTAAGCGACGATAATACGGATGCATCTATTTATGACATGACATATCCCTGCCCTTCTGTTTGTGACGGAACTGCATTAAATGTTTAAAAACTAATCCGATTCGTTTTATAAAGATGTAGAATAATGCTGTTTGCCAACTTTCAGTTTGTATTGGAATATATTGGTATAAATTTTTATAAAATTTATACTGCATATTTTGTACCCTTATGCGTGCTGATTCCCATAATTATTTTTATACCTAAGTACAAAATTGCAGTAACTGAGTATAAAATACTTTTCGGTTATCTTATTATTTCTGCCTGTATTAATGTAGCCGGAATAGTGATTGGGTTAAGGCACCAATCCAATCTTTGGCTGTTTCATGTAGATACAGTTGCTGAATCTGTTTTGTTGTTGTTTTTTTTTCAGAAACTCGCTAATAATAGTACAGTTAAAAAAATAATAGCGGTGCTTCTTTTGCTGTTTCCGTTGGCATGTATCGTAAATCTGCTGCTGTTTCAGGCAGGTTCAAAAATCAATACTTATCCCAGAGCAGCGGAATCTGTATTGTTTATTTTGCTTACAATATATTATTGGTTACAACGCAGTTACGAAACAGAAACTATGGAATGGTTGCAACATCCCGTAAACTGGATATTAAGCGGCATGTTGTTGTATTTTTCCAGTTCTTTCTGTTTGTTTGTTTTTTCTAACTATTTATTGGATGATGCAATGAGCAGGCATGATTTTAACTTATTGCGGGCTGTATGGTCTGTTCATGCAACACTTCTGCTTATTATGTATATGCTTTTCTCAGTTGGATTTAAAAAAATTACGGATAAATGAAGGAGAATATTTATATACTGATTGTATTACTGATGCTGGGTGTTTTTCTGGTAGTATTTATGATGATTTTGTTAAATGTAAAAAACCAGAATAAGATACTTTCCCAGAAAAGAAAAATGGCAGAGGCGGAAATTGAACATCAGAAAGCATTAACACATACTTTGATTGTTTCTCAGGAAGCAGAAAGAAAACGCATAGGAATGGATTTGCATGACGAAGTAGGAACTGCATTATCTGCATTAAGAATGTTTATTGAACAAATGTTTCCTGAAGAGCAGGAGTATTTACTCGAATTAAAAAAAGAGAGTAAAATCAAGATAGACAACATTGTGCATAATGTACGCAGAATTTCTCATAACCTTTCTCCCTTTTTAAAAGGTGCGTATGAATTAAAAGATGCACTGGAAGATATTGTTAACAGCATTGATGCAACAGCCGGAATAAAGGCTAATATTGATTTTGATGATATTACCGATTTTAATTGTTTAAATGAGGAGACGCAACTTGCATTGTACAGAGTAATTTGCGAATTAATCAACAATACCATTAAACATGCCGTGGCATCAGAATTGAATATTGTATTTAGGAGAGCGTCAGCATTTATTGAGGTTGTGTATACAGATAACGGCATTGGCTTGCCGGTTTTGCGAAGCGATGGTAACGGTATTGGTATGATGAATATGGAAAGCCGTATGGATATGATGAATGCGGTTTGTAAAATAGACAGGCAGAGAATTTCTGGATTCAGAATGGATATTCAAATTCCGTTTTAAATACATAGTTATATGATACGATTAGCACTTATTGACGATCAGCAACTTTTCAGAGAAGGTATTTCTAATCTTCTCAATAGTATTACCGATACGTTCAATGTTGAATCTTTTAATTCTGCAAAAATTTTTCTTGAGTATCTGAAACATTGCGAAGCATTGCCAGAAA
>Ga0182038_10002054_pt1 | contig 10521 bp, 10 predicted proteins | sample sta12Can44000108_FD_125976 | JGI IMG/M metagenome (GOLD analysis project Ga0182038, IMG submission 125976) | Lab enrichment of tropical soil microbial communities from Luquillo Experimental Forest, Puerto Rico - statanox.12C.anox.44.000.108 | ecosystem: Environmental > Terrestrial > Soil >...
CGATGCCGAAGCCTACATCTCGTTCGCGCGATACAACAAGCCCGGCACGATTCCGCTGGCGCGCGGCACCCAAATCGACCGCGGCTGCCCGCACGATTGCGGGCTGTGCCCGGACCACGAACAGCACGCCTGTCTCGGCATCATCGAGGTGAACAGCGCCTGTGATATGGATTGCCCGCTTTGCTTTGCCGACGCGGAGCCTGGGTTCAGCCTGACCCTGGAAGAGGTCGAGCAGATGCTCGACGATTATGTGCGGACCGAGGGCAGGCCTGAGGTCGTGCAGTTTTCCGGCGGGGAGCCGACGATCCATCCGCGCATCATCGATTTCGTTCGCGCCGCGCGGGCGCGCGACATTCGCTTCGTCATGCTCAACACCAACGGCAAGCGCATCGCCCGCGACGACCGGTTCCTCGAACAGCTCAACGACGTGCGGCCGTCACTCTACTTTCAATTCGACGGCTTTGAGCGCGAGACGTACCGGATCCTGCGCGGCGAGCCGGATGTCCTTGAGGAGAAGCTGCAGGCGCTCGATCGGCTCGCGGACATCGGGCTGAACGTCACGATCGTCCCCGCCATCGAGCGGGGCGTCAACGAACATGAAATCGGCAGGATCGTCGAATTCGCGATCGAGCATCCGGCAATCAGAGGCATCACCTTCCAGCCGGCATTCCACGCCGGTCGCCATATGCCGCACGATCCGATGCGCCGCATGACCATTCCGGACATCGTGTGGCTGATCGAGGCGCAAACCGGCGGAAAGTTCGTAGCCTCCGACTTCGTGCCGGTGCCGTGCTGCTTCCCGACCTGCAACGCGGTGACCTACGCCTTTGTCGAAAGCGGCCGCGTCACTCCACTGCCGCGCATCATCAATGTCAATGACTACCTTGACTACATCACTAATCGCATCGTGCCGGACTTCCGCCACGAAATCAGGACGGCATTGGAAGGCCTGTGGTCATCGTCGTCGGTGGCAGGATCAGAGACCTCGCTGCGGCAAGTCGAGATTTCATGCCAGGCGTGCGAGCTCCCGGAAAATCTGGCAATCGATAACATTGCAAAGAGCATGATTATGATCATGCTGCAGGATTTCATGGATCCCTGGACCTTCAATCAAAAGAGCCTGATGAAATGCTGCAAGGAATTTCTTCTGCCGGGCGGCAAGCAGATTCCGTTTTGCGCCTACAACTCGGTCGGCTATCGCGAACAGGCGCGGCGACAGCTCAATGCCATGGAGCCGGAGCGACGGCGCGCCAGACGAGAAGGCCGCGCCTATGAGCCGAGACCGGTCGTGTTCGACTTTAGCGACCAGGCGGCTGTCAAATGAACGAGTTGGAAGACCCGCGCCCAATTGAGCCTAGCAGGCTTTCGCCGACGGCCATCAAGCAGTGCTGCGCGGCTGTCTATGACAGCGACGCTGTGAAGCTGCTGCTCGGCGACTGCCTCCATCCAGGCGGCACCGCACTGACCGAGCGGCTCGGGGCGATGTTGAACCTGGGACCGGAAACGCGCGTCCTCGACGTCGCCGCCGGCCGCGGAACGAGCGCGTTCACGCTTGCGACGCGATTCGGGTGCGAGGTGATCGGCCTCGACTATAGCCAAGGAAATATAGAGGCGGCGAAACGCGATGCCAGCGCGCGAGGTCTGAGCAGAACGGTCAGCTTCTATTGCGGGGATGCTGAGCGGCTGCCGTTTGCCGATGGAGCGTTCGACGCAATCGTCTGCGAGTGCGCGCTGTGCACTTTCCCGAACAAGCAATCTGCCGCCGCCGAATTTGCGCGCGTGCTCCGTTCGGGCGGCCGGTTCGGGTTGAGCGACCTGACGCGGCAAGGGCACTTGCCCTCCGAACTCGAGAGCCTTGTGGCCTGGGTCGCCTGCATTGCCGACGCGCAGCCGCTCGCGGACTACGCGGCCCTGTTCGCTGCCGCGGGTCTAAGGACAATCGCAACAGAAGGGCACAACGGCGCGCTGGTCGACTTCGTGAACCAGATCTGCGCGCGACTTCTCGTGACGGAAGTCATGCTGGGATTGAAAAAGCTGGCGTTGCCGGGGTTCGACATCGCGATAGCCAAAGAATTCACACAGCGCGCGCTGGCCGCGATAAAAGCAGGCAAGCTAGGTTACGCGATCGTGACCGCCGCCAAGGAAGGATAGTCTGGCGTGACAGCAAAATCCCTCCATGTTCGTCACGAGCGTGTGCTCCGCCGCGGATCGAGCCGCACTCCCGCCTGGTTGATGGTTCTGCTTGGATCGGCAATGCCGCTCCAACCGGGGCCGCTCGCGCAGACGACGCGGCTAAAGGAGGTCACGGCATCGAGCGCGCTTCGGAGCAACCCATGTACACGAACCGCCTGATCAATTCGCGCGACCCTTACCTTCTGCTGCACGCCCACAATCCGGTGGACTGGTACCCGTGGGGTCCCGAGGCGCTCGCCAAGGCAAGACAGGAGAACAAGCCGATCTTTCTCTCGATCGGGTACAGCACCTGCTATTGGTGTCACGTCGCCGAGCGCACGATCTATTCGGATCCGGAGATCGCCATGTTGATGAACCAGTGGTTCATCAACATCAAGGTTGATCGCGAACAGCGGCCGGACATTGACCAAATTTACATGTTGGCGACCGAGATCCTGACGAGGCGCGGCGCCTGGCCGAATAATCTGTTTCTGACGCCGGATCTCAAGCCGTTCTTTGCAGGTAGCTACTTCCCGCCGCGCGATGATCCCGCCAGGGGGGCGGGTTTTGCCACGATCTTGGCCGCGCTTCACGATGCATGGACCAATCATCTCCAAGACAAGGTGTTGCCGGTCGCGGGGCAGGTATTTCAGGCGATGCAGCGCGTGCAGGCCGAGATGAGGGCAGGCAGCGAGGCGCCAGTGAAACCGGCCGAGTGGTTGCGGAAAGCGAGCAAGGCGCTCCAATCGCGCGTCGATCCGAAGAATGGCGGCTTGGGTGACGGAAGCGGAACGAAGTTTCCGCAGGCGCCGAGCATGGAACTCTTATTGACGGACTATCACGTCAATCGCAACAAAGCTTCGCTTGATGTGCTGACAGCAGCGCTGAATGCGATGGCGTTCGGCGGCATCCACGATCATCTCGCAGGAGGATTCTACCGCTACTCCACCGAGCCAACATGGTCGATCCCGCACTTCGAGAAGATGCTCTACGACAACGCGCAACTGCTGCGGCTGTACGCCGAGGCCTATGCAGCAACGAAACAGCCGCTTTATCGCGCTGTGGCCCTGGACGTCGGACAATTTCTCAGGCGCGACATGATGGCGCCCGAGGGCGGCTTCTACACCGCGATCGATGCCGAGGTGAACGGCGTGGAGGGCGCAGCCTATCTCTGGACGAGGACGGAAGTCACCTCAGTCCTTGGTGAAGAGCCAGCGAAGCGGTTCCTCGCGGCTTACGATGTCACGCCGATGGCCGCCGCACCGGTCAGCGAATCAAGCGCCGATCGGAAGGGACTTGGCGTCTTGCGGATCCGCGTGCCGATCGAAGAAGCGCTGAAGAGCGCTGGCTTTCAGGATGCCGCGCAGATGATGGCCTTGCTTGGCGCCGCACGTGCGCGACTGCTGGCCACACGCCTGCAGCGGCAGCAGCCGGCGCGCGATGAAAAAATCCTCACCGGCCTCGGCGGCCTGGCGATCGGCGCGCTTGCCTATAGCAGCTACATCTTGCAACAGCCGGAATTTCTGACATCGGCGCGCATGGCGGGGGAGCGGATCTGGGCCCTCGCCTTCGATCCCGCAGCGAGAACGCTCAAGCACGAAATATTTGCCGGGCATGCCCAGACAGACGGTTATCTCCAGGACTACGCAATGCTGGGCAATGGCTTGATGTCACTCTACGATGTGACCAAGGAAGACATCTGGCGCGATCGCGCGGCCCTGCTGGCCACCGCGTTTCTCGAACAGTTCGCCCACCCGGACGGCGCGCTGTCAACGACGCTCGATGAGAAGAACCTTTTGATTCCCGTGGGCGACAGCGAGGATAGCGATGTCCCGTCGGGCACTTCCGCCGCGCTCGGTCTTCTGCTGCGGCTTCGCGACGCGGCGGGCGGCTCCGAGTTTGTAGCAGCGGCGGTGCGGATTGTTCGCCATCTGAGCGGTCGGTTCAGCGAGCAGCCGGAGATATGGCCCGCGGCAATCACTGTCCTCAACCTTCATCCCCTGATGGAGGCCGACCTCGGCGGTGCGCGCGAGGCCGCGGCCCGTTCGGCAGACGACCAGGCATTCCGGGCTCCCGAGACGTCGGACCACGTCCACGCCTCCGCGGTTGTCAGGGCTGGCGAGAACGATGACGAGATTGTGGTCACGTTGCAGATCGATGACGGATACCATGTGAACGCAAACCCGGCATCCTTCGATTATCTGATACCGACCTCCGTGGCGTTCGCCGGCTTGACCTCGCTGGGCACGAAATATCCTAAACCGTCCCACTTCAAGAGCGCCTTCGCGCCTGACGAACTTGCCGTCTACGAGGGGACGGTGCCGCTCGTCGTGACCATTCCAAAGGGCACCATCGCAACGCAAGGCGAACTGAAGGGCGAGGTCGACGTTCAGGCCTGCGATGCCAAGATCTGTCTGCCGCCGTCGAAACTCCCACTATCCGTTGCGTTGCAGGGCCGGTAACTCCCGGCGCGGTATCTCACGCCGCCAGGACCGGCTCCGCCAAGTCCGTCACTTCGCCACGCGCCGGGTAGTTGTTCTTCAGAACATGGTCGATTGCAGCGAGAATGTCGGCGAAGTGCGGTCGCGCGAACGGCATCGTCTGCACGCTACCGAAGTAGAGCGAGCCGTCCGGCCGTATCAGATAGAGCGCCGGCTCGGAGAACCGAGCGGGCTCCTCGACCCCTGCTGACGTCATTCCGCGTCCGGTCGAAATGAACAATCCCCAGCGCCGCGCAGCCGCCAGATCGAGACCATAGCCGATGCGCAGCTGGGTCAATCCCCAGGCTTCCCTGGTCTGCATTGCCCGTTCTTTCGTATCGGACGATACGGCCACCACCGCAACGCCGCGCTTGTCGAACTCCTCGAGCTTTGATTCCAGCTCCCTGAGCTGGGTCTTGCAAATCGGGCAGTGAAGGCCGCGATAGAACACGAGAAGCGTGAAATGCGCAGGCTTCTCGCGTGCAAGATCGAAAGCGCCGCCGCTCGCGAGGTCAACTTGAAGCGGCGGCACGGCCTTTCTTGGAAACAAGGGCACGAGATCTGTCATTGACTCACTCCTTCTTGGTTTCTCTTATCGATCTGAACTGGGCATCCAGGCTTGCGATCCCCCTGATGCCATGAATTGCATGGAAAAGTGCAGTTCACCCGTCAGCTACCGGTGTCGAACGCCTACTCTCGAGCGTATAGCGTTCGCGGCGCCACCCATCGAAACATTTTTTGGCCGAACACACCTGCCAGCCCCAAAAACAGGACTGCCGTTCCAAAGTTCCACATCAGGATCATCACGGTCGCATCGATGACATGGAATAGCGACAGCGCGGTCGCCGTAGTCGCAGCGACAGCCAGGCTGCCCATGAAGGTCGCGGCGATCGGCCGCAGCGGAGCGGCGTAGCGCAGCATCACAAGCATCGCCAGCGACAATGGCAAGCTCGTCAGCACGAGAGTGGCGAAGCAGCGCGCGGCCTCGCCAAAGCTCATGCCGTCAGGTCCGATCGCGACCCATTGAGTCAGGCACTGGTAGCCGACATTAGAAAGCCACGCGATCAGCGCCGGTACGGGCAGAAGAAGCCAGAGGCGCGAGCGGTCGGGGAGGCTGACCAGGAAGGCTGCGATAGTCGCCAGCACGCCGGTCAAGAGCGAGGCCGCCATGCTGGCGGCAAAGGCTGGCTCCTGCAGCCGCTGAACCAGGTCGGGGCGAATTCCCTGGTTGACGGCCAACAGCGTCAAGACGACCGCTGCAAGCAGGAGCCAGCACGCCGCCCGCATGACCGGCGGTCGCAGCCGCCGCACCGGCGTGGCGTTTGCCGCAAGGGAAGCAATGAGATCGGGGGTTTTGATCACGGCTCGCTCCGATCGAGCAGCATTTTGCGCAGGCTCTTCAGCGCACGATGAGTGTTCACCTTAAGAGAGGTGATCGACATGCCGCTCATTGCCGCCGCCTCTTTTAACGACAACTCCTTGAGTTTCAGCAACCGCACGGCATTCTGCTGCGCAGCAGGAAGGTTGTTGACCATCCCCTCGAGCTCTCGCCCGTCCGGCCTCTCATCTAGGTTCGCTGCGGGCTCGCAAAAGGTTTCGTGTTCGACGGTCAAAGGTATTTCACGGTTTCTGGTACGGCCGTGACGGCGCAGCCGGTCGATGAATCGTCGGTTGGCAATTGCGACCAGCCATGGCGCAAACGGCCGGGTCGGGTCGTAGGTCTGCCGAATCGAATGGACGGTCAGAAGGACGTCCTGAACAGAGTCTTCTACGTCATTGGCGTCGCGATATCGCCGCGCGGCAAGAGAGCGCAGATAGGGCGTGATTTCCTGTAGAAGGCGATGATAGGCGGCGCCGTCGCCCTCCTGAGCGCGGGCCATCAGGATGGACCAATCCACGTCTCTGGTAACCGATGCCGGGCCTGCCGACCTGCCGGCGTCGTCTTTTCCGACGAGCCTCAGAGACGGTCCGCGGCTGCGTGCGTCATGCGTCATCGGCCAAAGCTCCGTTGCCGAGCTGACCGCTCACATACATATGAAGACGGGAGGCTCGCATCCATACCCAACATCAGGTGCCTCCCTCCTCCCAGGACCGGGGCCACCGTTCAAGCAGGCGGTCGAGTGACAGCGCGCCGGGCCCAAGGGCGATGATGGCCAGCGCCAGGCCAGCCCATGGCAGATGGAAGTTCGCCCAACCTTCCGGCACCACGAGCTGAATGACGCCGGTCATCACGAGAAGCGCGAGCGCGCTGAAGCGGGTTGCAAGGCCAATAACCAGCAGAACCGGGAGCACGATCTCGGCGATGCTGTCGAGATACGCGAACGCAGTCGGCAGCGGGAAATCGTAGGCCTGGCCGAAAATGTGCAGCTTGAACTCCTCTTCGAACAGGAACGTCGCAGCCGGCGACAGCGACAGGAAGCCATCCCACTTGGTCAGCCCGGATTTAAAGAAGGGCACGGCCAGCGCAATCCGTAGCACTGGCGGCGCCACGACCTGAGCAGCGCAAGCCAACCAGCCGCTGACCTCGCGGACGGTGCTTTCAACGGTTTCGATGCTCGTACGTGCGGTCATTTTCGCCTCGCCTCCGGTAGGCTGTAACCGACCAGCGCACCCACGCGCATAAGATCGGAAAGGTTGGCGGAGAGGTCGAACCGAGAATTGGCGATCACGGCCGTCTCGAGCGCGGCGAGCACCGGTTCTCCGTTAGCTGTGGCTCGGATGAATTCCAGGCTGCCTTTGGGGATCGAGCGAACCTCAACGTCGGCCATGGGGCGAACGATGAGCACGTCCTCGCCGCCTGCGTTGAGATCCACGGGCGCCGGGGCGCCGCCCGCGACATTCATCTGCCAGATCGTGAGCGCTGGAAATTGCGAGCGGACGACGCGAAGCGAGGGGTGAAGGTCAAGGCGAATCGCGGGAAGCTGGTCGGGCGCGATGGCGCTGAACGCGCTTGGATCGATCGGCGAGGCCTCGGGCGCATGATAGGCCTCCGTCCAGGCGCGCTCGATCCGTGCAACATCGGCCAGATAGGGCAGCACCGCGGCCGGCTCGAATTGTCGGATGAAGTCCGGGAAGCCGGCGCCATAATCAAGCAGGATCGGCGAGCGCGGCGGCTCGACCATCACATAGGCGCGTGCCATGGCGCGAAAGAAATCGGCCCCGACGATGCGGTGCACGGCCGGAAACGCATCCTTCAGCGTCCCCGTCAGACCCACCACGACATTGTTTCTGTAGACGGCAAATCGCCTCACGCCCGGTTCACCGTCCGGACCGATGAGGCCGTCGGGCATCGACAGCCCAGGGTCCAGAAGAGCTGCCGCGAACCCGCGTTGCCTCTCAGCGAGCTGCAGCATGGCTTACGGCCTCTGGTCTTGTTGCGAGCATGATCGCCTCGGCGCGGTCCGCCTCCCGCTTGAGCGTCGGCCAGTCCGGTACGTCGGCGTCCCATTCGATCAGCGTGGGAACCGGACCGATCAGCGTGACGGCGTGGGCGTAGAGACTCCAGACAATTTCTTCGACGGGGCGATTGTGCGTATCGATCAGCAGCGGCCGTCCCTTGTCGTCGGCCTCTCTCGTGTAGCCGGCGATGTGAATTTCCTGGACGTGGGCCAGCGGATAGGCCTCGATATAGGCAATCGGATCCCACTCCTGATTGGTCGACGCGACGTAGACATTGTTGACGTCGAGAAGCAGTCCGCATCCGGTGCGTCGCACCACCTCGGCGATGAAGTCGATCTCCGAATAGGTGCTTTCGGCGAAGGCGAGATAAGTTGAGGGATTCTCCAGCAGCATCTGCCGGCGGAGTGCGTTCTGGACCTGGTCGATGTGTTCGATGACACGGGTGAGCGTTTCGGCGGTGTATGGCACCGGCAGCAAATCGTTGAGGAAGCTTGAATCGTGCGATGACCAGGCCAGGTGCTCCGAGAACAGACCCGGTCTGTACCGTTCGATCAGCCGCTTGAGGCGTTGAAGATGATCCTCGTCGAGCGGCCGATCGGCCCCGATCGACAGTCCGACACCGTGGAGCGACAGCGGATATCGCTCCCGGATGGCCGACAAATAGCGGTGCGGCGGGCCTCCCGCGCCCATGTAGTTTTCTGCGTGCACCTCGAAGAAACCGACGTCGGGCAAGGTTTCGACAATCGTGCGGTAATGCTCGGCCTTGAGGCCAACACCCCCGCGCGCCGGAATGCGATCTTTGGCGCAAGTTGATGGAAGCGGCACGGCAACCTCCGATCAAACGAGAGGTGGGCGCGACGGCGCCGCCCGCCTCGCTACACGGTATCAGGCCTTGGGTGTCAGGCTTCCCGGTCCCTTTGGCGTCTGCATGGTTACGCAGGAGCCTTTGGGTTCGAGCTTGAATGAGTTGCCCTGGTAGTCGACCGTGCTGGTCCCGGCGCAGGTCGTGCCCGCTCCCGCAAAGCAGTCGTTCTGGCCCTTGAGCGCCACGCCGAAACACTTCTCCATCTTGCCGCCTTCCAGCGCCTTCATCGTCATGGCCTGTTTTTCTTTCATCATCTTTTCCATTTCGGCTTTGCTCTGCGCCGTGGCCGGTGCGACGGCGAACGATCCCACGGCAGCGACAAAGGCGCCGGCGACGAGTGCGGATAGCGTGCGATTGGACATTTCTGTTCCTCCGGTGGCGGGTTGCTGTGCGAGCGTACGCAGACGCCCGTTGGCGGACCGAAACGGCCCGCCACCCCAATAGATTCGTGGCGGAGCTAGAAAGGTTACTCGGCCGGACTCTGGAATGTCGCCGTGGGGTTCCGCACCGGAGGATGGCCGTCGTTAATGGCCACATAACCGGAATGGCACGGTTTCAGCTACAATCAACAATGATCAGTCGATTTTTGCCATCGGCGGCACCGACGACCCGTTGGCCTGCAGATGAAAAGGCCGTCGTCGCACCGTCGTCGCGAACAGGAGCTCCTCTGCGTTATTTGACGGGCGAAGCCCATCTGCTCGGTCCGTCACGGGCAGCGGCGACGTCTACCGAAGATTGCTGACGCTCGTCTGTGAGCTGCGCGATTAGCGGCTCACGTCAGCATGCGGCCGCTGAAGAGTGGATGCGCGAAAATGAGTGCCGCATAGATCGCAGCGGCGAGCAGCAGCCGCCACCAGCCGATATCGCCGAAGTGCAGCCGGGTGCGACCGGCTACCAAGGCTGCCATCGGTATGTTGGACGTTTGCGCAGCCAGCCGGGCGAACCCAGCCGGATCGCGCGCGCGCCGCTTGGCATCGATGGCGAGCGTGCCGCCGAACGCCAGGATGGCGATGCCCCCGAACAAAAGCTGGGCGGCCATCTCGCCGTTGACGATCGGGTGTGCCACGGCCCACAGCGCGAACGCCCACAGCATCGGATAGCGGGTCACTTTCAGCAACCCCGGTGCCGGATCGCCGCTTGCGGCGATCGACTGCATGATCATCGTCGGGTTCCGCACGGTCAAGCTTCCAACCAAAAGCAGGCAGGCGAACGGCATCACGATCGCTGGAATCACGTGCGCGTCCGGTGGCACGCTCCAGAGCGGGATGAACGATGCCGCGCGGAATGCCCTCACCATCCAGACGAATGCGGCCAGCACGAGGGCCGAGTAGATGCCGGAGAACACCGGTTCGCCGACACGGGCCACGACGGGCCCGCGCATGGGCGGGCTCGACAGCAGGAAGTGGCCACCGGCGGAAGCCAGCACGGCCGGAGTCAACGGGATAATATCTTCCTCGAATGTCCACTCGAGCGTTACGACAGCGAGGTGGATCGCCGGATCAGCTGGCGCAGCGACAGCGCGTGCAGGAGGACCCCGGCTAGCACCACGAAAGCAGGGGTCAGCACATCCGGATAGGCTCCGGCGGCCCCGATGCTCGGCACGTC
>Ga0182038_10002056_pt1 | contig 10519 bp, 10 predicted proteins | sample sta12Can44000108_FD_125976 | JGI IMG/M metagenome (GOLD analysis project Ga0182038, IMG submission 125976) | Lab enrichment of tropical soil microbial communities from Luquillo Experimental Forest, Puerto Rico - statanox.12C.anox.44.000.108 | ecosystem: Environmental > Terrestrial > Soil >...
CTCAATGGCGCAAAGCCGTCGGATCTTCCAGTACTGCAATCAACCAAATTCGAGCTAGTTATCAACCTGAAGACCGCAAAGACTCTTGGGTTGACGATCCCGGCATCGTTTCTGTCGCTTGCCGACGAGTTAATTGACTGAGATGAATTGCTGCAGTGCATGAGTCCGCTTTTGGCACAAAGCGGACATCACGCCACGCTCAACCAATGTCTGCTTTGGGGGTAAAGCGGACATTCCTTCGACTGACCACGATGAAATCAGGGCGCGTCCGCGCTCGAATTCTTCAAACGTGGAGTCCCGCGGGCGCGCCAATAGAAATTCTGGAAAATAAAAACGTGAGTGTTTCCCGGCCGCCAAAACCACAGACCCCAGACCGCTCGGAAAAGCCCAGCGCGTTGTCAGCGCGAACAGGAGGTGAACTACTTCGGGAATTTTTCGGGACTCTGTGCGCCGATTTCGGGAGATTGTCTCCCTTCCGTTCTCATATCCGAGAGGCGGGCGCGAGATGTGAAAGCGAAGAAGCAGCCTATTTATCGGGGTTTGTTGGCGCGCCCGAAGAGATTCGAACTCCTGACCCCCAGATTCGTAGTCTGGTGCTCTATCCAGCTGAGCTACGGGCGCTGATTCCGCTGCCGGAAAACCGGGCCACGGAAACCGGGCATAGCTATCGGTTTGACCCGCCAATGGCAAGGGTTGATGGCTTTGGCTCAAGCCGGCTGCGCGGCCCAGGCCAGAGCTCCGTTCTCGATGCGAATGCGATAGGCAAGCAGCGCCGCATTTGCGCATGAAAAGATCAGCGCAAACACCGGCATTCCGAGCGCCAGCGGAACCACGGCGATTTCCAGCGCGACGACCAGATAGTTTGGATGCCTGATCCATCGATAAGGACCGCGCGTGACCGGTGCCGCGCCGCGCAACACGAGAACGCGCGTGGTCCACCGTCGCCCGAGACTCGCGATCACCCAAAGGCGGCCGACCTGCAACAGAACGAAAACCACAAACCACGACCAGATGATCCGCCGGTCGTGCCCGAGTACCCACAGGCCGATGAGCCAGCAAGCGTGCAGCAGGACTATGAGCGGATAGTGCGAAGCACCGAACTCGACGGCACCCTTTGCACGCAGGCGGGCGGTGTTCGACTGGGCGAAAAAAAGTTCAGCGAGCCGTTGGATCACCAGGAACCCGACCAGCCACGCCCCCTCACCCATGTGCAGCCTCAAGCGCGAGCAGATTTGCGGTGAAGCCAGGCCCGAGCGCCGAGAGCATCGCCGGGCCGCGCAAGCCGCGCCGCAGCACGCGTTCCAAAACGAACAGCACCGTTGGCGCCGACATGTTGCCGTAGTTGCGCAGGACGTCGCGCTCGTCACGTAAGGTGCCTTTCTGCAACTCGAGCGCAACTTCGATGGCGTCGAGAACTTTTGCACCGCCCGGGTGACAGATGAGATGCGGTGCCTGCAGCTGCGCCGCCTTGACGAAGCGCCGCACCGGCGCGGCCAGTTTCTGCTCGACGAAGCGCGGCAGCGAGCGCGACAGCATCACGCGGAAGCCGACCGGATCGATCATCCAGCCCATGATGTCCAGCGTGCGCGGCCATGTGTGCTCGGCGGCAGCGCCGAGGCGCAATTCTCCCGTGGGGGGGCCGGCGCGCAGCACGGCAGCAGCCGCGCCGTCGCCGAAAAGTGCCGAGGAGATCACATCGGCTTTCGAGCCACGGTCGATCCGGCACGCCAGCGTGCACAACTCCACCACGACCACGAGAATGACCTCGCCCGGTTCGGCCCGCGCGAGCCTTGCACCAAGCGTCAGTCCGGACACACCGCCGGCGCATCCGCGACCGAACACCGGCACGCGCAGCGCGGTCGGCCGAAAGCCCATCTCCGACGCGACGCGCGCCTCGATGCTCGGTGTCGCAATGCCTGTCGAGGACACCGTGACGATCACATCGACGTCACGCGCGGAGATACCCGCCTGATCAAGCGCGGCGCGCGCCGTCTGCGCGAACAATTCGCTCGCGCTCTCGAGATAGACGTCGGTGCGTTCGGCGAGGTTGTGCGGCTCGCTGAGCCACTCGAGCGGGCGCACGGAGTAGCGCCGATTGATTCCGACATTGACGAAAACATCGGCGAGTTTCGGATAGCGCGCGAGCGTGCGCACATAGGCGTGCCGCGCCGCCGCGGTGACGGCCGTCTGCTCAAGCTTGTGCGGAGGCACCGCAGTCGCAACCGCAAGCAGATTCACCGGCTGCACCATATAAATTTTCCTTTATGCGAAAAGGGCTATCCCTAGGCGAAGAACACCGCAGGCAGCGGTCTCTTCCGCTCGTCAGGCGCTAGCGCGTTGACCGCGTCGTGAACTGAGATCGACGGCGCGGTCGGGGATCGAGACGCTGAATGTGGCGCCAATCGTCCCCGGCACGAGCCGGATTTCGCCGCCATGCGCGCGAACGAGTTCCGCCGCGATGGCCAGGCCAAGGCCCGTACCGCCCGACCGCGCGGAACCCTGGAAGGCCTGAAACAGATGGGCTTGCGCTTTTTCCGGCACGCCCGGCCCGGTGTCGGACACTTCTATCACGGCAACGCTGCCTTCGCGTCGTCCGGTTATACGAATTTGATCGCGCGCAGGATCGCGCGCGCCGCGCGTTTCGAGTGCCTGCATCGCATTGCGCGCGAGATTGACGAGCACGCGGAACAACTGATCGTGATCGGCTTCGACGGTGAGGCCACGTTCCACGGCGACGATCCAGCGGATCGGAACGTCGAGACCAAGACCGAGCGCCTCGTGCACCTCCTCGATCAGCGGCTCGACTTCGATGGTCTTGCGCTCGGGCGGCGCCTCCTGCGCGCCGCCGTAAGACAACGTCGACTGACAGAACGCAATCGCGCGTTCGAGCGCGTGCATCAGCTTTGGTGCGAAGCGCTGGACTTTCGGATCGGGCGAGGTCGAAAGCTGATCGGAGAAAAGCTGCGCCGAGGCCAGCAGGTTTCGCAGGTCGTGATTGATCTTCGACACGGCAAGACCGAGCGCCGCCAGCCTGCTCTGCTGATGCAACATCGAGGCAAGCTCGCGCTGCATCGAGGCCAGCTCTTCCTCGGCGGTGCCGATTTCGTCCTGACGTCCGGTTTCGGCGATGATGCGCGAAGGATTTTCGGGATCCGCGCGGAAGGCGATCATGTTTTCGGTGATACGCCACATCGGACGAACAAGGAGATAATGCAGGGCGAAGAACAGCAGCATCGCCGTGATGCAGGAGATCGCCAGCGACAGCATCAGGATGTTGATGGAGAACGTCCACATCGCCTTGCACAGCGGTCCCTCGTTGAGAATGATCTCGAGGAAATCGCCGCCCATCGGCGCGGGACCGACCACGCGCATCACGTCGCCCGGCTTGCACGTGAGCAAAGTTTCGAATGCGTCCATGATCGAGCGGAACCAGGAGCGCTCCCGCATGTCGATGTCCTGCGCGATCTCGGACGGCATGTCGGCGGCGGCGAGCAGGCGGCGCTGGTTGCCCATCTTCATGGCGACCGCGCGCGCACCGATGCTGTTGAGAATTTGTTTCGCGAGGCTTTCAGGCACCATGCCGCTCGGTGCGGCATCGAGCACGAGCGCGGCCGTATGCGCGGCGGCAAGCCTGTCGCTCAGCCAGTTCAGACGGAAATTCGCGACCGACGGAACGTAAATCAGAATTTCCGCCACCATCACGAACAGGACGGTGAGCAACAGCAACTTTCCGGAAAGGCCGACGCGCGGCTTCCGCGGCGGCCGCAACGCATTCTCGACAGCAACTGGTTCGCTGGTTGCGTCCAAATTCACCTCAGCCGAAGATTCGTAGCCACCCGATGATGCGCCGCGTCCAACCGCTGGTCAAACTTGGGGTGAAATAGTCGACCGATGCGCGCTTACCAAGTTCGGACAGGGTCGGATATGGCAACACAATATCGGCGAAAGCACGAATGTTCAGCCCCTGCGCGATGGCGAGCGCCCACATCCCTATTAATTCACCCGCCTGCGCACCCACAATGGTCGCTCCTACTATCTTACCTTTCGCTGTCGTAATGATTTTAATGTGGCCGCGCGTTTCACGTTCCGTCTGCGCGCGGTCATTGTCGTTATAGGGCCAGCGGGCGATGCGGATCTTCATAGCGCGCGCCTGCGCCTGCGCTTCGGTGAGGCCGGCCTGCGCGAGTTCCGGTTCCGTATAGGTCGCCCAGGGCAGCGCGAACTTGTCGCCGCGCACAGGCATGCGGAACAGCGCATTGCGGATGACCAGGCCCGCTTGATATTCGGCCGCGTTCGCGAGCGGCGAATGCCCCGCGACGCAATCCCCGATCGCGTAAACGCGTCGGTTGGTCGTCTTCAGCTTGCGATCGACGACAATGCCGGAATGATCGTGGCGAATTCCCGCGGCATCGAGGTTGAGACCATCGATCGACGGCTCGCGACCGGCGGCAATCAGCAAGTGACTGCCGGTAATCGTCTGCTCGGCGCCGGCGGCTTCGATCGCCGCGGTGACGGTGCCGCCGACATGCATGACGCCAGTGACATTCACGCCGCTGCGGATGACGACGCCTTCGCGCTCGAGCCGGTCGAGAACGATATTGACGCATTCAGCATCATCGCCGGCGAGCGGCCGCACCGCCTCGAGCACCGTCACTGAGCTTCCCAGCCGGCGGAACGCCTGCGCCAGCTCGAGGCCGACACTTCCGGCACCGACAATGATGAGATGCTCCGGTCGTTCTTTCAGATCGAAAATGGTTTCGTTGGTGAGAAAAGACCCGCCGTCAAGGCCGGCGATCGCGGGAATGGTCGGTTTTGATCCTGCCGCAACAACGAAACGCCGCGCGAGAATCTCGAAGTCGCCAGCCGTCACCGTCCGCGCATCCTTGAATTGCGCATGCGCGCGGATGACCCGAACACCCAGCCCGGTGAATCGCTCCATGGAATACGCTGGCTCGACCGCTGCGATGGCCGACTGCACGTGGTCGCTCACCTTGGCGAAATTGACCCGGATGTTCTGCACCTCGAGCCCGAACGCAGCCGCGCCACGGATGGCCTCCGCGCGTTTCGCCGCCGCCAGCAGCGCTTTCGAGGGAACGGATCCGGTATTGAGACTGTCGCCGCCCATCGCGTCACGTTCGATCAGTACGGTCGGCACGCCGAAGGCAGCCGCGGCCGCGGCCGCCGACAAGCCGCCGGGGCCCGCGCCGATCACGCAGATATCTGGTGTCAGTGTGTCTCCCATGCCCCCAACCGGTCCCGCCCGCGCATCATGCAGTGGTACGCGAGCGCGCCCGCCAATATTTCACCACGACCGGCATCAGCGCGAGCAGGCCGAGCGCGACAAGCGCCGCGATCAGCTGCGGCGTCAGAACATCCGCCGGGTCGAACGCCAGCTGACAATCGGCGCCCCCTGCCGCGATACATTGATCATACGAATTCTTCTGCGCCGCGATCATGCTGTCCAGCCCGACCCCCGCAAGAGCGAAAACGATGGCTCCCGGGATAATACCGATCGCGGTCGCGGCAATGAACGGCCCCAGCCGCACGCCGGCGAACGCCGGTACCAGGTTGACCAGGAAGAACGGAAACGCCGGTACCAGGCGCAGAAAAAGCAGATAGCTGAACGCATCGTCGCGAAATCCGCGGGCCAGCTGGTTGGCGCGCGGACCGGCGCGCCGCAGCAGCGGGTCGCCGAGCGCCGTTCGGGCCGCGAGAAAGATGAGCGTGGCGCCGATCGTGGCGCTGACCACCGCGGCCGAGGCGCCGAGCACAAGCCCGAAGAGAAAGCCGCCGGTGACGGTGAGAAATACGGCTCCCGGCACCGAGAGTGCGACGGTGACAATATAAAGTCCCATGTAGGAGAGAACGGCCAGCAACCGATGCGAGACAACGAAATCATCGATCGCCGCGCGATGGCGCACCAGCGATTCGAGCGAGACCCCGCCGATGGCGAGATAGGCCGCCCCGAAAAGAATAATCACCACGGCAAATGGCAGGATCCGGCGGGCGATACCGCGAGAATCGAAGGCGGGGGCCGATTCTGGCATTGCCGCTTTATACACGAGCCCCCGGGCGGGCCGGGCACTGTCACCGGTTCGTGAGACGGTTTGACCTTGGCTGTCACACAACAGCGTCTCATTGACGGGCCAAGGGCCCTCCCTTATAAGCCGCGCGAAATCGTGTGCTGGCCCGAACATTCGGGTTTCAAGGCGTTTTCGAGGACGACGTCCTCTCTTCCCCACAGCGTAGCGGAGAACTGAACGTGAAGCGGACTTATCAACCGAGCAAGCTTGTACGCAAGCGTCGTCACGGTTTCCGCAAGCGCATGGCCACCAAGGGTGGGCGCAAAGTCCTGTCGGCGCGCAGGGGACGCGGACGCAAGCGGCTATCCGCCTGATGGCGACGAAAACCGCTGCGCGGCTTTCATGGAGCGATTGAGGCAACGGGCGGACTTTCTGGCCGCGGCAGCGGGGATCAAGGTGCCGGCAACGGCATTCGTGCTGCAGGCACGCAATCGCCGTGACACGGGGCCGGCACGGTTAGGCTTTACCGTGTCAAAGAAAGTCGGGAATGCGGTCGAGCGAAACCGCGTTCGCCGGCGTTTGCGGGAGATCGTGCGGCTCTCGGCCGCAAGCCGGCTTCAGGCCGGGCATGACTATGTACTGGTCGGACGGCGCGCGGCGCTCAATCAGCCGTTTGCCGCAATGACACAGGACCTCGAAGGAGCGTTGCGGCGTGCACACGCGAGCCGCAATGGCAAAACGGAATAGTGATGACCGACAATAAGAATACCATCCTCGCCATCGTGCTCTCGGCGCTCGTGCTCATCGGCTGGCAATTTTTTGTCGGCATGCCGCAGGAGAAAGCGCGGCAGGAGCAGTTGCAGGCCCAGCACCAGAAACAGGGCGCGCCGAGCCCGGCACAACCGAGCAGCCAGACGCCGCCGGCACCCATGCAATCCGGAACGCCGCAGGTTCCCGGCCAGGCAGCCGCACCCTCGCCCGCCGCCCCGGTCAATCGCACCGCAGCGCTCGCGGCTTCACCGCGCGTTCCGATCGCGACCGATAACGTGCTGGGCTCGATCGCGCTCAAGGGCGGCCGCATCGACGATATCGCGCTGGTACGATTCCGCGAAACCGTCGATCCGAAATCGCCGCCGGTCACCCTGCTGTCGCCGTCGGGGACGGCGGATCCTTTCTACGCTGAATTCGGCTGGACCGGTGGCGGCAGCTCAGACCTCAAACTGCCGACATCGGAAACGGTGTGGACGCGGACTGGTTCGGGCACGCTCGGTGTCGGCAATCCGGTGACGCTGACCTACGACAACGGCGAAGGGCTCGAATTCCGCCGCACGATCGCGGTCGACGACAAATTCCTCTTCACCATCAAGGATGAGGTGACCAACAAGGGCACGAACCCGGTCACTCTTTATCCTTATGCGCTCATTTCCCGTCATGGAACGCCGCAAACGCTTGGCTACTACATTCTCCATGAGGGCCTGATCGGCGTGCTGGGCGAGTCCGGACTGCAGGAATTCACCTACAAGAACATCGAGGAAAAGAAGGTCGTCAATTTCGACGTTACAAACGGCTGGCTCGGCATCACCGACAAATACTGGGCCGCAACGCTGCTGCCGGATCCGACCGCGCACCTGAAGGCGCGTTTCTCAACCGGCATGCTGGGCAACATCAGGACATTCCAAACCGACTATCTGCTTGATGCACAGACGATCGCGCCGGGCGCGACCACGGTCGCCAATGCGCGGCTCTTCGCCGGCGCCAAGGAAGTGCAGGTCGTGAATGACTATGACAGGCAGCTCAAGCTCAACCGCTTCGACCTGTTGATCGACTGGGGCTGGTTCTACTTCATCACCAAGCCGCTGTTCATCGTCATGGACTACTTCTACCGGCTGGTCGGCAATTTCGGTCTCGCCATCCTGATCGTGACGGTGTTGATCAAGATCGCCTTCTTCCCGCTCGCCAACAAATCCTACGCCTCGATGGCGAAGATGAAGGCGGTGCAGCCGCAGATGACGGCCATCCGCGAGCGTTACGCCGACGACAAGGCCAAGCAGCAGCAGGAGCTGATGGAGCTCTACCGGAAGGAAAAGATCAATCCGCTCGCCGGCTGTCTGCCGATCGCGATCCAGATCCCGGTGTTCTTCTCGCTGTACAAAGTGCTGTTCGTCACCATCGAAATGCGCCACGCGCCGTTCTTCGGCTGGATTCACGATCTGTCGGCGCCGGACCCGACCAACATCTTCACGCTGTTCGGACTGATCCCGATAGACCCCACCATTCTGCCGGTGGTCGGGCCCTTCCTGCATCTCGGCCTGTGGCCGTTGATCATGGGTGTGACCATGTGGGTGCAGATGAAGCTCAACCCGGCACCGCCGGATCCGGCGCAGGCCATGATCTTCAACTGGATGCCGCTGCTCTTCACCTTCATGCTGGCAAGCTTCCCCGCAGGACTCGTTATCTATTGGGCCTGGAACAACACACTTTCGGTGCTGCAGCAGAGTGTCATCATGCGCAAGCACGGCGCCAAGATCGAACTGTTCGACAACATCAAGGCGATGTTCGTAAAGAAGAAGGCGTCGTAGCGGCAGGACTGCGCCGGACTCCGACTCTTTTTTATTCCGTCATTCCGGGCTGGCCGAAGCCCAGGCCCGGAATCCAGATCGATGCGCTATGCTTCTTTTCTGGATTCCGGGTTCGCGGGCGAGTGCCGGCGCCCCGGAATGACCGAAAACAAATTTGTGATGGCAACCGATTTCACCCGTCAGGAAATCGACACTGGCCGGCGCCTGTTCGCCGGAGAGTGGCGCTTCGTTGCCGCAGCCGCTACGCCCGTATCGCTGCCGCCGATGCGCGGGGTCGAGATTGCCTTCGCCGGACGATCCAACGTCGGCAAGTCGAGCTTGATCAACGCCCTCACCGGCCGCAAGAACCTCGCGCGGATCTCGAACACGCCGGGTCGCACACAGGAGCTCATTTTCTTTAACGGCGGTGACAGCCTCAGTGTCGTGGACATGCCGGGCTACGGCTACGCCGTCGCATCGAAATCCAAGATCGCGGCGTGGACCGAGCTGATCGACGCGTTCCTGCGCGGCCGCAGCAACCTCGCCCGGGTCTACGTGCTGGTTGATGCCCGCCACGGGCTCAAGACCGCCGACGATGCGGCGCTCGACGCCCTGGGCCAGTCCGCGGTCAGTCATCAGATTGTTTTGACCAAATGCGATGCTGTGAAGCCTTCCGATGTGCGCGATCGCATGGCCGATGTAGAAGCCGCCCTGGCCAAGCGCCCGGCCGCGTTTCCGACGGTGCTTCCGACATCCTCGCGCGAGGGGAGCGGGATCCCCGAATTGCGCGCCGCCATCGGCCGCCTGCTGGAGGAAAGAAAGGCCTGACGCATTGTCGTGACCCTGCCCAATCGGCTAGAACCGCCCCGCCAATGAGACCGAAGCAATGAGCAAAGCGCCCAAGATTGACCCGCAAGAGCAGGCCCGCATCCTGTCCGAAGCGCTGCCGCACATGCAACGCTACGACGAGGAGATCGTCGTCGTGAAATACGGCGGCCACGCCATGGGCCAGGAACAGATGGCTCGTGACTTTGCCCGCGACATTGTTCTGCTCGAGCAGACCGCCATCAACCCGGTGGTGGTGCACGGCGGCGGCCCGCAGATCGAGGCCATGCTGAAGAAGCTCGGCATCAAATCGGAATTCGCCGCGGGATTGCGCGTCACCGACTCCAAAACTGTCGAGATCGTCGAAATGGTTCTGGCCGGCTCGATCAACAAGCAGATCGTCGGCTACATCAACGCGGCCGGCGGCAAGGCGATCGGACTGTGCGGCAAGGACGGCAACCTGGTGCAGGCGCGCAAGGTCAGCCGCACCGTTGTCGATCCCGATTCCAACATCGAGAAGGTCGTCGATCTCGGCTTCGTCGGAGAACCTGAGAAAGTCGACCTGACCATGCTCAATCAGGTCATTGGCCGCGAAATGATCCCGGTGCTCGCGCCGGTGGCGACCTCGGCCAATGGTGGCACGTTCAACGTCAACGCAGACACCTTTGCCGGCGCCATCGCCGGCGCGCTGAAGGCCAAGCGTCTGCTGCTGCTGACCGACGTTCCCGGCGTGCTCGACAAATCAAAAAGCCTCATTGCGGAACTGTCGATGTCCGACGCCCGCAAGCTGATTGCCGACGGGACGATTTCAGGCGGCATGATCCCGAAGGTCGAGACCTGCATGTACGCGCTCGACCAGGGCGTGGAAGGTGTCGTCATCATGGACGGCAAGGTCCCGCACGCCGTCCTGCTCGAGCTTCTGACCGACCACGGCGTCGGCACGCTGATGCACCGCTGAAGTTGGCATCACCCGCGCCGCGTCGGAAAAAATCCGCCGGTTTTGCGGTCATCGAGCTGGCCGGCAAGCCGTCGACGACCGTGCGTTTCAAGGAATCGTAACTCCGTGCCAACACTGTCCGCTCAGGCGCCGCGTGGTTTCGGCAAGGTCGAAAC
>Ga0182038_10002065_pt1 | contig 10504 bp, 13 predicted proteins | sample sta12Can44000108_FD_125976 | JGI IMG/M metagenome (GOLD analysis project Ga0182038, IMG submission 125976) | Lab enrichment of tropical soil microbial communities from Luquillo Experimental Forest, Puerto Rico - statanox.12C.anox.44.000.108 | ecosystem: Environmental > Terrestrial > Soil >...
AACTTCAAATGTGCCAGGGAAAATACAAGTTAAGGGTTCATGCTACGGCGTGATTCCTTACTGTATTTGGGCACATGGGATTCGACCCCCACGACTGTCAGATACTTTAAAAGGTTTCACGCTATTTTTTTGTAATTACCCACCTTTTTACAGCAAGTATCTTGACATTCTTTGAATAAAGCAGGTAAGCCGAAAACTGCATTTTAGAGTAGGCAATTAAAAATTAATTATTATGAAATGGAAACTAATTTTTTTATTGTTTTTTATTCTAATTTCTGACATTCTCTTTTCTCAAAAACTTTTGCGAAGTACATATTCAGAATGTCGTAACCAATTTGAAACTGATCCTAATGTATATAAAGTTACAAGTGATTATGGCAAAAGTAATTTATACTTATATGTAACCTTAAAAGATGGAAACAAATATAAACTGACCTTTACAAATTTTTCTGGGGATAAACTTTATGGTATGCAATTGACTTGTAATACAATAGAAAAAACAAAAGAAAGATTTAATATGGAAATAACAAAACATAATGCATTTAAGCAAAATAATAGTTATTGTTATTATGATGAAAAAGGTAGAAAAATTTATATAGAATTAAGAGCAGATGATTTCGGGAATGTAACAATAGTATGGGAGGCTGCATTCCCATTTCAATTTGACTAAATACAATATATTAGAAAACATAATTATGAAGCAATTCATTTAAAAAAGCAATAAACCATGAAACAAAAAATAGCTTTTGTAATTAATGTAATTAGTTTGGTTCTTATATCATGCGATACACAAAAACAAAATGAACAAATTAATCCAGACACAAACTGTGAAGTAAAGGATAAAGCAAGTGATACAACAACAAATACGCAACATGATTCAACAAGAAGCGTTGATCCTCAAACTTACGGTCAAAAAAATAGTGCAGAAATTAATAATCAACCAGCACATGAAATAGAGTATGCCGATTATGGAATGCTAGAACGTTGTTTGTGGATAAATGATTACAAATTTATTTATGATGAAAATTATAATGTTGTATTAAAAATTTTAATTGAGAATACTTCAGGGGAAACTTTTAAATCTTTTAAGCTTAGTTTTAATTTCTGCCAACCCCAAATCCCACTTTTTCCATGTCTGGAAGAAATTTTGATAAAACGAGAATTAGAGCATAATTCTAAAGCTGAAATTTTAGTCTCTCTGGAATCTCTTAGAAATAAAGAAATGATCGAAAGAATTCCGCCTAAAATTAGGATAAGTAGCGCAATTACAAATTCGGACAAACAAATAATTGGTCAATATTCAGATTGAGATATTTTATATCATGAAATTTATTAAAAATATAAAAAATGAGTCGTAAATATTACACATATATATCATTTTTCACTTTCATATTAACATCTTGTGCTAGTCAAGTTGAAAGAGTTGTTAATGATGGTGTTTCGTTATATTATGGTTTGATCGAGTTAATTAAGTGGGCAGTTTTTATAGGATTCTTGATTTGGTTTTTTGGTGGTTTAATAGGTTTGTTTTTTAATAAAAGAAAGGATGATGATTAGTTGTATACACCTGTATACGATAACATGAGAAACAGACTAAAGCAGTAATATCAGAGAGAATTTATTTTTTATTAGTTGAAATAAGTACAAATAAAATTTATTTATGCAAATTGAGTTACCTGATTACAATACAATAAGTGCAACAGATTTATCTTGTTTTTTCCCTGCTTATTGGAAGCAAGATTTCCTTAGTATCGAGTATATAAATACAAATTTTCGCTTATTAGGAACTCCATTTTATTTTGAAAACATTTTATCCTTAATTGGTTACAAAGTGGATAATAGCTCATCACAATTAATTGTACCAATTATTGAACTTAGTCTTAAGTTAAATGCAATATTAAAATTTAAAAAAAATGAAATATTTATTCAACCAGATAGAATTGTTTTATTTGCAAAAAAGGAGAATAACAAATATATAATAACAAATAAAATTTCATTCGGTTCTTGGAGTTTAATACCAAATAAAGGCAATCATGGAACAATTGTTCAACCAAATGGAATTATAAAGGAAATTGTATTAAATGATACTCTGAAACCTGCTTTTAAGTATCTATTTGACATACCAAAGAAACCAGATATTTATACATTATGCTTGGTTACAAAGTGGTTTGATGAAGAAGGCTTTAATGAATGGAGAGATTATGAAAGGTTCATTGAGGGGATTAATGGAAAAAATTTTATTATAACTCCAGCTGCAATTCATAAGCTTAAAACTTTATTATCATTTGTAGTTGAAAAAGGCAATCCGCATAATGTTAAAACACTATTTGATAAAATTAAATTTAATCAGGAAAGAAGATTGTCGTCTATATCTCAGATATCTGAAAATGGTGAACTAAAAATAATTGATTCTGATATTCCTGATTCTATATAATAAAATATGGTTAGTTATATTTCGGTTATCAGTTTCAAATTTAAACATTATGCAGAAATATCGAGTAGGCTGTTATGGTTATTTTAAATCAGATACTTTTATTAAAAATATTCTGCAACCATTCGAAAACGAAAAGAAACTCATTCTGATTGATACAGAAACTTTTTTAGTAACAGCCCCGCTTCAAGATTTTGAGGCTGTTATTGCATATAAAGTAAAAGAAAACATTTATACAGAAGAGTATAAAAGTTACTGTTTAGAAGGGCTAAAAAATAATGGAAGAAACTTGTTTACATTCACAACAGAATTAATGGAAGATGAAGCGCTTTTAAAACAGATTATCCGAACCTCACTAAAATATGAACATTGCTATATTTTGGATAAGACATTAAATTGCTATGCAACTCAATATGAGTTTTATGAAATAATTGACCATCCAGCTCCCGCAATTGGCACTAAAAAAGATTGTTACGCATGTAATGGAAAGGAGTTTTATAGTTATGTAACAGCAAGATATTAGAAAGCTATTTTCTAATTAAAAACCTGTTATAATGGAGCAGGCAGAAGAGTTTTAATAGGTTATCAATGTTGTAACTGCACTAATGTTCAGCTTCTAAATATGAAAAATAGGGATGAATATAAAGATGTTGTTGGGCTTAAATGTTAGAAATACAAGAAGATATAACCTCTGTTTTGTCCAGCTTGTAAAGGCTGTAATTAATAACCTATAAGGCAATAAATCTTCTTGGAAATATTAAAACATCGTATTAACTTCATTTTCTATTTAAAGCAGTAACTCCCACTTTTTTGTTCAGTTAACGATTTTACCAATAAAATATACTTGGTTGCATATGAATATGTGACTGAGGTGGATTTATTTTGAAAAAACATATACTAAGTTGTACTTACGCAACCTCAAAAATACTGCAACAACGCAAATGCGGAAACATTGACAGTAATGCAATAAGACACCCTATAAACATAAAGAACTAATGACATTGACAGAAATACTTTTAATTGTTGGACTTATTTTGATAGTAGTGAATATAATTATTACATTAACCAAAAAAGTAGTATTTGACACTACCGAAATCAAAACAGACCTTACAAAAACTAATCAGGACATTTCTAAAATTGACCCACTTATTAGAACAGAATTTTCTAATAACCGAACTGAAATACAGAATAGTTCAAAAGAAACAAGACTGGAATTGAGTAACTCATTCAATAGTTTTTCAGAGCAACAAACAAACAAGGCTGATACTTTAATTAAAAACTTTAATGATAGCTCAAAAGAAAATAGAACAGAATTAACAAGTTCATTAAAATCGTTTGAAGAAAGGTTCAATTCAAGTGTTAAAGATTTTAATGAATTGCAACGTCAAAAATTTAATGACCTATTTATTAAGCAAGACCAGGCAAAAAATGACACAGAATTAAAACTTGAGAAAATTCGAGAGACAGTTGAAACAAAACTAAAATCGCTACAAGAAGACAATGCAAAGAAACTTGAGGAAATGAGGGTTACTGTTGATGAAAAACTTCAAACAACATTAGAAAAAAGATTTAATGACTCATTTACTGTTATTAGTGAAAGGTTAGAATTAGTTCATAAAGGGTTAGGAGAAATGCAAACCCTTGCTTCAAGTGTTGGCGACATCAAAAAGGTAATGACAAATGTAAAATCAAGAGGAATTTTAGGCGAATACCAATTAGAAAATATTTTAGAGGATTTACTTACCAATGAACAATACGAAAAGAATGTAAAAACTAAATCAGGAAGTGGTGCGATAGTTGAATTTGCTATCAAACTGCCCAATAACAATAGTTTAGAAAAAACACTTTGGTTACCTATTGACTCAAAATTTCCCAAAGAGGATTACGAGGCTTTGGTTGATGCTTACGACGATGGAGACCCCGACAAACTTGAAGTTTTAAGAAAAAATTTTAAAAATGCAATCATCAAAAATGCTAAAGACATTAAAGAGAAATACATTGATCCACCAAATACTACTGAATATGGAATAATGTTTTTACCATTTGAAAGTTTATATGCAGAAGTTTTAAGAACAGCAGGATTATTTGAACTTCTACAAAAAGATTATAAAATAACAATTACAGGTCCGACAACTTTAAGTGCTTTATTAAATAGCTTGCAAATGGGATTTAGAACATTAGCAATTGAGAAAAGAAGTAGTGAAGTATGGGATTTATTGAGTGTTGTAAAAACAGAGTTTGGACAATTTGGAACAGTTTTAGAAAAGACAAAAAAGAAATTACAAGAGGCTACAAACACTATTGACAAAGCAAGTGTTAGGTCAAGAGCAATTGAAAGACAATTAAAGAAGGTTCAAGAACTTCCATCAATTGACAGTCAAAAGAAAATACAAGAAGAAATTAACGATGGACAAATAGATTTAGAAGATAGTTTTGAAAATAATGACGATGAATAAATGCACTACTGCCAACATCGTTGGTAATAGTGGGGCTAACAGTTGTAAACTCAACGTTTGTAATTCTATTGGGCATTTGTGCAGATGTTGGGCTGATGTTTTTCAAATTCCCTACTATCGCCAATACGTAAAACGTTAGCACCAATTGAAATATAATAATATGAAAAATTATCAAGACGTTTTTTGGATTAACCTATCAGCATTATTAATTGGGATTATTTTATATTTTATTTCTTGCCAAAAGACAGAATTATTGACAGCAGCAATCGCAACAGGCATCTCTCTTTCATTAGGATTACGACAATACAAAACAGAAAATGATAAAATATTTAAAGAACTATTTCTTTCTTTCAATGAAAAGTATGACACAAAATTTAATGACAAACTAATTGAAATAGATAAAAACAGTAATGCAAATCCGACATTTGTAATAGACGAGAAGGATACGCCACTTATCATTGACTATTTAAATTTGTGTGCAGAAGAATATTTATGGTATACAAAAGGAAGGATTCCAAAAACTGTTTGGGCTTCTTGGGAAAAAGGAATGATTTATTATCTCAGCATTGACAGTATAAATAAAATTGTTCTGAACGAAAAAAGCCAAAAAGATTCTTATTACGGACTATTTAATAAAATAGGGCAACAAGTAAAAAACTGGTGCTAACAAAGCATGCTTTGCTTTATTGCGGAGCAACAAAATAAATGCTGAACATTTTATCTTTAATGAGCAAAACAATTTATTGAACAACATATTTTCAAATTCCGCAACAACGCCAAGGCGTTGACGTTGGCTGCAATTTTTATTTGACATTCAATGATATCTATAGCAGACATACTTAATAGACCGAAAATTGTTTTATTTCCAGATAATCGTGAAGACTCTTTTTATAAAAATTGCAAAGCCCGAGAAGAGGGAATAAAAGAAACTCATAGAATTTGTTTAAAAAGTTTCAATACTCATCTTTTTACATTCAAAGAAAAAGAGAATCAATTATCAAAATGGGAAAAAGAAAAGATAAAATCTTGTTCAGGGAATTTAGGAGATTACTTAAAATATCTCACTGGTGAATTAGACAAAAGTAAAATCGAGGATTATTGTTCACTTGCGGACAAATTGAGTGATCGCTTTATCCCATTTTTGCCTGACTGGGTATTGTTGATGGTTAATTCGTATCAAGGCGCAATTGAAACTGATCTCCATTGGGTTTCTGATTTAGCCATTGGAGACTTATTTGATATATCATTGGGGGATTTTGATTTTAATAAACTTGAGAGGTATTTACAAAATCGATTTAAAGAAATAGAAGCTCTTTGTGAAAAATTGAGCTCTTTAGCTTATGTATCAGCTAGAACGGACTCCATTTGCGAGGTAATATCTTCATATAGAAACAATCATATAAAAGCAAGTAATTTATTAATGATTACTACAATAGAAGGATTAGTTCGTTCTTTAGGTATTTTTTTGGTCGAAAAGCAAAGCTTAGAAAATATTGATCCTCTCAATAAAAGAAAATATGCTTCGCTTGATAGTTTCTTACAAAAAATCCCTTGGAAATCTGACATAAAGCTTAATAGCATAAAGTATGGTTTAATAACGGGAAACTATTCGCTTAATACTACTGGCGACACTAGCTTTGTTATGTCAAATCTAACTGATAGGCTAGGTTTTTTGTCTCGTCGATTTAAAGAACACAGAAATGTTATACTTCATGGTGAAAATGTTGAATATGCTAATTCATTGAACACTTTTTTAAACTCATCTGCTTTGCAAGAAGTTTTAACGACAATAGAGGAATATCAAATACTCTATAATTAGCGACAAAACTGTTGCCAACATTAGGTTTGGCGTTATTGGAGCTGGACAATCAATGAATTCTTTGTCTTCGCAAATGCATGTCCGTTAGATGCACTTTTATTCTACCGCTTTCGGCATTATTTATTTTTATTATTCAAAATCACTTTTTTTATGAATAAACCCAAAAATGTAAGTGAACTTCATGACATGTATGTTGAAAAGCAGATTTTCTTTTCGAAAATTAAAAAATTTATTAAAAATGCTGCATGGGTAATGGGTATCTTATTTTCGGGTATTCAATTTAAGCAACTTCTAAATGGGGCATTATTTCCAATTGATGACAGACTATCCGTGATTATATTTAAACTAACAGTTGCTTTTTTGTATGTCTCGTGGGTATATGGACTAACATTTGATTTGAATGACGAAGAATATCAGTTTAAAAAAGTACCAAATAAGGGTAAATTGTCTTTAAGTTTATTAGGTGTAAGTATTGCTATAGTTGGAGTTTTTGCAATATTGTTTTTCCTGACGGACTTGAAATATTTAAAACTTTTTGTTGTAGTCTTAACAATTTTTTGTTTTCTTGGGAGATTTGGCGAAATTGTAACAGGTAGATTCTTCAGAAAAGCATTTGATGAACATAAAAAAGCATTTCCTGAATATAATTATCAAATTGACAGACTTTTTTTTGAGACTATTGAGCAATATATTCTTGGTAGCTGGCTTAAGATGAGATTCTATATTGGAACTATTTTAATTATTATTATTGACATTTTTACATTTACCAGCCTTTCGAGAGACGTGTCAGAAAAGATGAATTTGACTTCTGAAAATTTGATAATAGTATGTTTAATATCAATTTACTTATTTTCCATGGAAGGTTGGAACTGGTATAAAAGAATAAATAGAAATATTAGGCTAAAAGTTTTAAAGGAAATAAAAGCTGAATATAAGATAATAAAAAAATAGAAACTGCAACTAAGAAAGCATGCTTTTGTCGGCAGACTTACAAGGCGAAATTGAGCATTAGTAAATGTTTCAGAGATAATAATTTATTGACAACAAATTTCAAAAAGTTCTACCACGCAAATGCGTTGACGTTGCTATTTAAATAATTCATAACTATAAAATTCAGTTTTCGAAAACTCTCTCAAAGAAAAGAATATTAAGACACAATTTTAGATCAAAAGCTCAAAAGGTGTTGGATGGTTGACAAGCTCTAATAAAGCAACTTACAATAATATATTAACAGGACGACAAAGGATTGCATGTTAGATTTTTTTTTGTTTTAACATCTTTTATCATGACAATATTCTTCTTATTACTTTTTAAACTTTAAATACTAATCTATGAGACAAAAACTCACAATCTTTATTTCGCTTTTATTTGCCATTTTATTCTTGACAAATTCAACTTCTTTCGGACAAAGAAGATATTCAGGAAGTAAGCATACGACAAGTCATGGCGGACATTATTCTAATGGGAAAGGTAGTTCTCATAAAGGTGGGGCATATAAAAACGCTAAGACAAATAATCATTATGGGAAACATAAAAAGTAATGAACAGCAACCAACAAAAGCATTTGCGTTATTTCGGCGGACTACAAACAAAAACTCATCATCAATTCTTTAATCAACTTTTGTAATTTTATTTGAACAATATATTTTCAAATTCCACACAACGCAAATTCGTGGACGTTAGTTACAATGCATAGACTAATAATTATATTGACATTCTTTTTGTTTTCTTGTGGAACTACATCTAAACTAAATGACAATAACATAATTGTAAGCAGTAATAAAGATGTTTTAATTCTATCCTTATTAATACGTGATCATTTAAGACAGACAAATGGAAGACAAATTGTATTAAGTGAATTACTACAAAAGGACACTTTAAAAAGGATTTCAAATAATTTTCAAAGCGCAATTCTAAAGACTCATGGCGGTTATATTTCTGTTTATTATAAGTTTTCTAATTCACGACAGACAATTAGCGAATTGACTCAAAAAGAAAAAGAAGTTAAATGGATAACGTGGATTTCAAAAAAGCTGACAGGACAATATGATGGCGAGATTCAATTCAATTATGGGGAAAGATTTTATAGCATAAAGAAAATTGTAATTAAAGAATGAAAAGCACTGTAGTTAACAAAGCATTTGAGTTAAGTCGGTGGATTGACGACACAAGTGTTCAACATTCATTCGCTAATCACCTTTTGTAATTAATTTCATCAACATAATTTCGAATTCCGCCTCATCTCCAATGCGTTTCCGTTGTAAGCAAACCTAAATGACAACTTACATATTTGAATTTTTGATGCTCAAAAGATAGTAAAACTAAAATTTTAAAAACCAATATATGCTTCAACTTTTTCCTGACGAACAAATCGTATTGCAATCTTCCGAAGGATCTGTAACACTTACGACACATAGAATTTGTTATGAGTATAAAGATTGGGGACGTTCCTATAATCAAAATATCATGCTTGAGCATATTACCTCTTGTGAGAATTATGAGAGCTCCCAAATACTCTTTTTAATCTTAGGTGGACTTTGCCTTGTAGGAGGACTTATAGCAGCTTCAAACAATAATGCAGGGGCTTTCGGTACAGCGACACTTATAGCATTAGCCTTTGGGCTGTTTTACTGGCTGACAAGACGCAATTTTGTAGTTATCGCATCACCAAGCACCAAAATGCAAATTAAAGTACTAGGAATGAAAAGAGAAAGAGTGCTTGACTTCATAAACAAAGTTGAACAAGCTAAACATAAACGTGTTCAATCTCTCAACAACAGACCAAATGCAATCGTATAATGAACCCTTAATCGTATTACAACAAAGGCTATGCTTGCAACATTGTATTTGTCGTTAATGCGGTTAGACGACAAATGAAGTGCTGAACATTTTGTCTTTAATGAGCAAAACAATTAATTCATCAACAAAATTCAAAATACTACCACAACGCAAATGCGGAAACGTTGGCTGCTATTAAAACTAACACTCCACTAATTTTGAAACTTAGACAATAATGCATAAATTTTTGATGACACTTGTTTTATTGGGTTTTACAAAAAATTCATTTTCGCAGCCGTATTCTTATGATTATATCATTCGAAGAGCTGATAGTATAATGATTGCAAAAGTTGGCTTACAAGTATTTAAAAACAATTATACTCAAGACTCAGTAATCCGCTATTCATACAAAAGGACAAAGAAAAACTTGCTTTATGAAAAACTTAAAAGAGGAGAAACAACCAAAGAAAAACTAATTGATGCTCAAATTATCTATGTGTTTTCTTTGAACGTGGCCAATTCCTTCACACCAACGCTTACTTATGTGCAGTTTGACAGGTTATTAAATTTAAAAATGACTCCTAATACAGAGTTTATTCCAAAATGTATTTTAGAAAATGATTCATGCATCATTATTCTTAAACAGAAGGCAATTGAAATTGCCAAGTCTAATTTTAAAGAAAAAATAAATGTGCCAATTTCCGCTCATTTTGGGTATTTAGCTTCAGTTAATAAATATATTTGGACAGTTATAAACGATTTAGGTAATGATGTGAGCGAGGATATTAGAATAGACGCAATAACTGGTGAGATTGTTGATTATTATAAGGGAGCTCATGTAATTGTGAATTAACAGCAGCCAACAAAAGTATTTGCAAAAGCGGGGCTGGGCAATGTAACATTAGTTTTTAGCATTTATCAAACAACATATTTTCAAATACCGCATCAACGCCAATGCGTTACCGTTGGTGGCAATTGAACTTGGACACGACTTCATCATGACAAAAGCAAAAGACAATC
>Ga0182038_10002083_pt1 | contig 10473 bp, 10 predicted proteins | sample sta12Can44000108_FD_125976 | JGI IMG/M metagenome (GOLD analysis project Ga0182038, IMG submission 125976) | Lab enrichment of tropical soil microbial communities from Luquillo Experimental Forest, Puerto Rico - statanox.12C.anox.44.000.108 | ecosystem: Environmental > Terrestrial > Soil >...
AGACCCGCCATACATCGAGGTCAGTGGGAAGTATGGCAATACTGACGTACGGATCTCCGCGTTCCCGTAGCCAGTCACGCTCGGGGGGCGTCCTTCTGCGGCGCCGATACCGAAATTTGCCATTTCTTGCGTTCAACTGATTGGTCGAATTTGCACACCAAATTCTTCCATTGATTCGGTGATCTATATCGTCCAGAATGCCCACACAATAGCAAGGGCACCTGATGAACCAAGGCGCAAAATAGGTCGCGCCGCATTCCTGTCATTGGCCTGCGCAGCCCACCAGCAGAGCCCCCGCCCTCCGCGCTGCTATCCCCTGACGCCGCGTCAACCTACGTCAACAGCAACGCATCGCCGACCGACGAGCTAATGGGCGGCAATCGCGCCGGTATTCACCTTCGAGCGGTACGCCCGGGTAATAGGGTTCGCCGTCGGCAACGCCCCGGGACAATATCGGAAGGCCACGAAGCTACGGATATACTGATACTGACATACTGATATACGTTGCCGAGAGAAGGCCGCCACGAATGGGCACCGTCGACCGCGACAAGACCCCCGCCGAAAGACCCCACCCGTACACCGCAGGTGCCACCCGGCTAACACCGTCGGTCGCGGCGGCGTCGACCGACCCCGTCGTCATCGGACGTACACGCAACCCACGAACACGACGAACCGTCGACCTCTCACCCGGCCAGCACCGAGCCCTCGACATCTGGCAGCGAGAAGCCGCCGACCGCCTCGGAATCGCCCGCGTCACCGGACAAGAGGTCCTCGCCACCCTCGTCGACCAGCTGCTGCACGACCCCGAACTCTCCGCGCAGATCACACGCAGCATCCGCGCCCGGCGCTGAGGCTTGATGCTCCGTCACGTCACAGTCTTCGCTCGTTCCCGGGCGACGGTTGACGATCCCACCTGGGCGATGCGGATGCGCGGCCCGGCGTGGGCCACAAGCCTGACGATATTGAGGAAACGCTCGCCGTCGATGATCGGCGAGAGCGGCTCGTCCTCGGCCTCGATGATCATCTCTTGGCCGTTGACGTCGCGTATTAGATCGCCGCGGAGCTTGCCGCTTCTCAGCGCCCGGGGAAAGCGCACGACGATCAGCGAGGGCCTGAGGTTCCCGGCTTGGAAATGCAGCGCGCCAGGTTTCTCGGCTTTAGGGAAGAGCCGGAACCCAGCGCCGATGTGGAGATCGATCGCGCCGGCGTGCAGCAGCGTATGCGTCCGCGTCGGGACCTCCTCGCCATCGATCACGACGCGGGCCTGCGTTGGAGCGAACAGACTGGTCGCGTAGTTGGGCTTGCTCGAGTGGACAAACTTATTGGTGACGTAGTCGCCGAAGGAGCGGGCGATCACTCGAACGACGTCCGCACGGCCATGAGTGTGGTTGCCGTAATACTTTTCGTAGAACCTGTTGCCGACACCCCCGGCTGCCAGCCCAAAGCAGAGCCGATGGAACTTCGCGCCGTCCGCGGTCTCACCGTCGAGTGCCAGAGTGTCCAGGAACACTTCGGGCGGAGGCCGATCCGTCTCGGCGGCGGCCGCCAAGGCGCGCAGAATCGCCTCGGGCCGCCCGCGGACTCGCGCCTTGCGCGCGACGGCGTTGACACTGCCACCGTTGGTGGGCACGAACGTCGGCCAGCGTTCGGGATCGGTGACAGATTGCTCGACTTCGTTGATCAACCAGTTCAGCGACCCGTCGCCGCCGTCGCTCACAAGGTGGGTAATTCGCGGATAGATCTCCTGCACGACCTTGCGGAGGTCTTCGATGGAGGCGGTTTCGCGCACCTCGCCCCATGGGCCGACAATGCGACGCAGCTCGGCGCTGCGTTGACGCCCCGCACCACGATTCTTGCGGGCGAGCGGATTGACGATGACGCCTAAATACATCCGGACGCCGTCGACGTGAGGCGTTCGCGTGGGATTCCGCTGGCCATGCCCGCACCATACCGGCGGCATGCTGGCCGAACACCCGATGGGCTGCTGGCAATTGGGCGGCGACCATCGAGTCTGCGTCAGGGGCGTCGACTCTGCGTACACGGAGGCGATCTTCGAGATCGGCCGCGCTGGGCGCAGACTCGACATTGTTTGCCCGATTACCCTGGCTGCAATGCCTGACTGGACCGCAGCAGACCTGCCCCCGCTTATCGGGCGGACCGCCATCGTCACCGGCGCGAACAGCGGTCTGGGCGAGGTGACCGCCCGCGAGTTAGCCCGTGTCGGTGCCCACGTCATCCTGGCCGTGCGCGACACCGAGAAGGGTGCGGCCGCCGCCGAGCGCATGACGGGCGACGTGGAAGTGCGTCAACTCGACTTGCAGGATTTGTCATCGGTGCGGCGCTTCGCCGACGACATGGACAAAGCCGCCGTCTTGATCAACAACGCCGGCATCATGGCCGCCGACTACGCGCTGACCGCCGACGGCTTCGAGCGCCATATCGGCACCAATCATCTCGGTCATTTCGCGCTGACCAACCTGCTGCTGCCCAAGCTCACTGACCGGATAGTCACGGTGTCCTCGCTGCTGCACAACATCGGCTACATCAGCCTCAAAGACTTGAACTGGCAGTCCCGGCCTTATTCGAGGTGGCTGGCCTACGGCCAGTCGAAGCTCGCCAATCTGCTGTTCACCAGCGAGCTGCAGCGGCGCCTGGACACCGCGGCCGTATCTCTGCGCGCGCTGGCCGCCCATCCCGGCTGGTCGCACACCAACCTGCAAGGCCACTCGGGTCGCAAACTGACCGACGCGGCGGTAATGGCGGCCGACCGTGTTGTGTCCACCGACGCCGACTTCGGCGCCCGGCAAACGTTGTACGCGGTGTCGCAGGACCTACCGGGCAACACGTTCGTCGGCCCAAGGTTCGGCCTTTATGGCCGCACCCAGCCGACCTGGCGCAACTGGTCTGCGAAGCGCGCAACCACCGCCACCGCGCTCTGGGAGCTGTCCGAACACCTCACCGGCACCAAATTTCCGCTCTGAAGCGCCACAGCGCTGGTCGCTCGGCCGCAAACCCTTCGAGCGCCCTTCCCGACGGGGTCGCGGCTAGATTGGTTACGTCAGCGGTGTCGGCGCGGCGGCTTCGGGCGGACGTCGGCGAGGAGGTCAACCCATGTCGAAAGCGGAACTCGCGGCGCTTCTCGCCCTGTGCGCCGCGCTCGCATCCGCAATCGGCAACGTGATCCGTCAGCGGTCCGCGCAGGAGGTCACCGACAAGCCGGTCGGCCACCTGAGGCTGTTCGGCATGCTGTTGCGCGACAAACGCTGGTGGATGGGCGGCATCGGGGACATCTCGAGCTATCTCCTACTTGCTTGGGCCCTCGACGACGGCTCGGTGTTGTTGGTCATGTCGCTGCAGGTGACGGCGCTGCTGTTCGCCTTACCCATTTACGCGAGGTTGACCCGTCATCGAATCACCCGTGGGGAGTGGACTTGGGCGGTCTTGCTGACCGTGACGTTGGCGATAGTCATCGCGGTCGGGCAGCCGATGGGCGGCCAGGAGCAAGCGTCCTGGCAGACCTGGCTCGTAGTGGGCGTCGTCCTGGGCCCGCCGTTGTTGCTGTGTTTGCTGGGCGCCCGGATCTGGTCGGATCGTCCGGTCGCGGCGGTGCTGCTGGCGGCCGTGGCCGGGTCGTTGTTGGCGGTCTTCGCGGTGCTGATGAAGGGAATTGTCGACATCGTCGAACACCACGCCGGCCACTTGCTGCAGACGCCCCAGTTCTACGCCTGGGTGTTCTGCGGGGTGGCCGGGATGATCATTCATCAATCGGCTTATCGCGCCGGCGCGCTGACCGCCTCCTTCCCGACGATCATCGTTGCCAAACCCGTGCTGGGCGGGGTGCTCGGAGTCATCGTGCTCGGCGAGACTTTGGGCGCCAGCGGCCCGGAATGGTTTGTTCTGGCGGCGGCGGCGGCGATGGTGATCGTCGCGACGGTCGGCCTGGCTCGCGGTGAGGCCGCCACCATGGCGGCCGGCGCGGGGCGTGACGTGAAGGCCGCCGACCAGCCGAAGGCGGTGTCGCAGGGCTTGAGCGGCTGACCGTTTCCCGGCGCGCGGGTAGGTGCGCTTGCGTCATAGAAATAAAACCGTGTGCGGCGAACCGGCTTGCTTGTCGGCAGCTCGTTTTTGATGGAAAGTCGTCCTCAAACCCGGAATCCGATGGAGGGTGTGCCGATGAAAATCGTGCCGTTGGGTCCGGGCTTTGCCGCCGAACTGCGCGGAGTGACCATCCACGACGTTGCGGCAAGCGACGCCGCATACGCGACGGTGCGCGCGGCGTTCGAGGAGCACTCGGTTCTCGTCTTTTTCGACCAGAACGTCACCGATGAAGCACAGCTTGCCTTCTCGCGCCGCTTCGGCCCGCTCGAGGTCACCAAGGTGGGTTCGAAGGGCTGCGGCACCAACCTCGTGATCCTCAAGACTCTCGACGATAAGGGAGACGTAGTGCTGGAAGATCACCGGCTCGCCCTGGAAAACAAGGCGAACCAGCTCTGGCATACCGACAGTCCGTTCAAGCGGGTGCCGGCGCTCGCCTCGGTGCTGTCGTCACGCATCATTCCGGGCTGGGGGGGGCGAGACCGAGTATGTCTCCACCCGGCTCGCCTTCGACCGCCTCGATCCGGCGTTGCAACGGCGGCTGGAAAATTCCTTCGCCTGGCACGAATACGCCTATTCGCGCGGCAAGATCGCGCCCGACCTCGCCAGCCCGGCGGAGCGGGCGGCGCTGCCGCCGCAATGCTGGCGTCTTGTTTGGAAGAACCCGGTCAATGACCGCAAGGCGCTGTACATGGCCTCGCACACCTACGCGATCGAGGGCATGGAGCAGAAAGCGGCGCGGAAGTTGCTCGCCGAGCTGACGGCGGTGGCAACCGCCCCCGGTGAAAGCTATCTGCACTTGTGGCGCACGGGTGATGTGGTGATGTGGGACAACCGCGCAACCTTGCATCGCGGCCGGCCCTGGCCAGCGTCGGAGCCGCGCTACATGGTGCGGACCACGATTTCCGCGACGGCCGCAGACGGGCTCGAGGCCATGCGTGCGCCGACGGGTCACAGACGTGCTGAGGTTGTCCCCTACCGGGAGAACTCACAGGTCCGTCAGTGATTCGGGCCTACCACCGTGGCGCCGTTGGCCATCCGGTGGACGTATTGCGGGCAGTAGGACTGCGCCGAGTCGACCGTGATGAGCAAGGCGGCCTGCCGGTCGATGCCGGGGTTGTGGCTGGCCAGCTGCTGACTGATCTGGCTGGGCTCCATGCCCTGGCCGAGGGCATCGCAGACGTGGTGGGCGACGTTGATGGCCGACTGCGTGTTGCCGAAGCTGATGCCTTGCTGGTGCAGGGCGGCCAAAAATTGATCATCCGCCGTGCCGGCGTGGGCGGTGCCGACGCTGAGCAGGGCGGCTAGGCCGAGCGTGGCGGCGGAAATGGCGGTGCCGACAACGGGCTTGGTGTAGTGAGAGATGACCATGGGGTGGACTCCTGTTCGGTGAGTTGGGTCGTACGGGAGACCAGAATTCGTGGAGAGGGTTGCCGAGTTCTGACAAAATCCTTGTCGCGTTCTTGCGCCCCTACTTGTCGGGCACTGAATCACCCTGCGAGTCCGCGGACTTTCTGGTGTGAGAACTCAGCCCGGCGGCTGGTCTCGGGTGTTGCGGGTAAACTCGCGAATTGACTTTCCGACCGCTCCCACAGCGCCTTTTCGACACGCGCTTTGCTGCAACATGAGCTGACGCACCAGGTACAGCCTGGTAGGGGGCGAGATGACGACTCCAGCCGATGGCGCGCAGTCACCGCAGGGTTTCAGGGGGCCGTTCCGAGGCTCAAGCCTAGCCACCAGGATCGCCTTCATTCTGGCGTTTATGGGCGGCATAGCCTGGGCTGGGTTTGCCTCTTCCTCTTGAATTGTGTGTTGTGATCGTGGTGTTTGCGGCTGACACCGTCGCGTTTGTGCTCGCACCGTCAACTAGCCGCTGGCTCGAGTCTTCACAACAACGTGGACAGGATTCAGACGCCGTTGACAGCTGAAAGGTCTTGTATACCCGGGCGGTTCACGCCTTCAGCTTTCACCGATTTCGAAGGTGAACTCGTGGCCGCAGATGCGAATGCGGTCACCGTCGGCCAGCGTCTCGCTGGTGCGGATCCGCCGATCCGCGACATCGACTCCGTTGGCTGACTGCAGATCGGTGATGACAAAGCTGTTTCCGGTGTCGACGATCACCGCGTGGTGTCGACTGACGCTGTCGTCGTCGAGAACGATGTCATTGTCGGCGAGGCGACCGATCCGGGTGGCGACTCCGCGCAGCGGATAACGGCGTCCGGCGGCGTCGCGCAGCTGTGCGACCGCGGACTCCTGGGCAACTTTGGGGCGGCGCTGCAGGGTCGCGACGACATGTTTTGCCGTGGCGCGAGCGGCGTGTTTGATGTCCAGCGGCTCCTGGCGAAGGATCCGCTGGTGAAGACTTCGCAAGGTGGGACCGGGGTCGATTCCGAGATCGTCGGCGAGCGCGGTCTTCAGCCGCCCGTACGCGTCGAGTGCATCGTATTGGCGCTCCGCAATGTAGTAAGCAGTTATCAGCTGTGCCCACAACGGTTCCCGGTAGGGGTGCTGGACCACCAGCGCTTCGAGTTCGCTGATTATGGAATGGGTTCGCCCACAAGCTATCTCGGCCTCTGCCCGCACTGTCAGTGCCACCAGCTTGTCTTCCGCCAGCGCCGCGGCGAAGGCGTCGACGAATTGAAAGTCCCACAAATCCTCGAGCACCGGGCCACGCCATTCGGAAAGCGCGGCCGACAGATGGCGGCTAGCCTCCTCGAATCGGCCGGCGGCCGCAGCCTCAAGTCCCGCTTTTTGTTCGATCGCGAAGCGACCGAGGTCGCAAGCCTCGTCGGGCACGTTGAGCCGATACCCCGGCCCGGTGCTGACCACGACGGCGGCGGGATCTACCCCAGCGCTGCTCACCAGTCGGCGGAGTCTCGATATGTGTGCGTGCAGGCTTCCCCGCGCCTCCGGCGGTGGCCGCTGCTGCCACACCGCATCGATCACCGAGTCACTCGGAACGATGCGATTTCGATTGATAAGCAGCAGGGCCAGCACCGCCCGCTGCTTTGCCGCGCCCAGGGGCAGGTCGGTGCCGTTGGCGCTCATCTGCAACGGTCCCAACACCCCAAACCGGAGAGCGCTGTGGGCCATCGCGTTAGCAATCCCTTCAGTCCAGCAATGCTTTAAGACCTATTGTGAGGCGTCAGCCGACGTTTGCGGTAGTTAACGAATATCTCGTTATGGTCAACAGGTGAAGCCGCAACGCTCGAGCCGGGATATCCGGCTGATTGCCGGCGTCGCAGTGCTTGCGACGATCGTGCTGGCGGCGGGGGTGGTCGTCGGATACCGTCTCGGCAAATACAAGACGGCGCCACCCACGCAGGGAGCCACGCTGGCCGCGGACTTCGCCCGATTGGAAACGAAGCTGCACGCGGTGGCGGGCATCGCGGTCAGCGCCGTGGGCAACGGGCAGGCGCCAATCATGTTGGGAGACTGGGAACATGGACCCGCCTGGTCAACGATCAAGGTTCCGTTGATCATCGCGGCACTGCGTCAAGAGAACCCGCCCACAGTCACCGACGCTATGACCGCTGCCATCACAGAATCCGACAACGCGGCAGCCGAATCGATCTGGGCGAGTCTGGGAGATCCGGTCACCGCAGCGCGCAAGGTCGAAGCCGTCCTGAGGCAAACGGGCGACTCGACGACCGTCCAGTCGCAAAAAGTGCGCCCGGAGTTCACCGCGTTCGGGCAGACGGACTGGTCGTTGACGGACCAGGCGCGGTTCACCTCAGTTGCGGTGTGCGACAGCGCAAACGCGCCGGTCTTCGCGCTCATGGGCCGGGTCCAACCGGATCAGAGATGGGGCATCGGCACCGTACCCGGGGCCCAGTTCAAAGGCGGCTGGGGTCCATCACCGACCGGTAGCTATCTGGTACGGCAGTTGGGCGTGCTGCCCGCCCCCAAAGGGAGGATCGCCGTCGCGCTCGCCGCACAGCCGGCCTCCGGGAAGTTCGATGACGGCACGGCCGCCCTCGACGAGATGGCCTCATGGCTGACCGCCCACTTAGGCGCACTTCCGGCCGGCCAATGCGGTCCCTGACCGCGGGAGCGCAGGGCACTCACCACAGGTACACGCGCGCGCTGCTTCCACCGATGCAGGTGATCCAGCTGTCTCCCGGCAACTGCTGGCAGTGCATGAGGAAGTTCGAACCGTTGCACAACGCGCCGGGCACGGCCTTGCAGTCAACGGCCCCCGGCGCCGAAACCGCCCGCGGTAGAGGGCTGGCGTTGCCGTACTCAGCCCAGTACGACGTCAGCACGCTGTTGGCGAAAAGGCATGACGTTTCGGGAGTCCCACGTCCGGCGTGGGTTCCGAACCCCGTGGCGTTCGGCAAAGTGAAGCCGTGATCGCAGGACTGATGCAGGCTACTCAGGTCGGGTCCCGTCACCAGTGGAGGCGTCGCGGCGCGCGGGGGCGGGGTCGGCTGCTGCGCGGTCCGTCCATGGACGAGCAGGCCGACGACCACACCGACGCCTCCGAGAACCAGAGCCCCCACCGCGATCACGGTCGGCAGCACCCACCTGCGCCTGGGTCGACTCGAGTCGCGGTCACGAGGCTCCGCTGCGGTGACACCGTTCGGAAAGCTCGTGCCCGCACGCCCCGAAGTCGTTGACGAGACGTCCGCCGCAAACGGTCGAGTGGCGTCCGCGACGGGCGACGAGTGTCCGCCGGTCCCAAGGGCGCGATGTGCCGCGCGGCCCAGAGCGCCCGCCGTTCCGTACCGGTCGTCGGGGTGCTTTGCCATGCCGCGTGCGACGACGTCGTCGAGCGCGGCGGGAACGCGCGGATTCGCCAGGCTCGGGCGCGGCGGTGGCGAGGCGATGTGCGCCGCCACCAGGTGCTCGAGATTGTCCCCGTCAAACGGCGCGTCTCCAGTCAGCGCCTCGTACAACACGCACGCCAGCGAGTAGACATCGACAGCGGGCGTGCTTACCGAGTCTTTAAACCGTTCGGGCGCCATGTAATTCAAGGTGCCGATCCGAGTCCCGGCCGTTGTCAGCCGCGCATCACCCTTGGCCTCGGCGATTCCGAAGTCGACCAGATACACAAAATCGGCAGGGGTGACGATGATGTTCTGCGGCTTGACGTCGCGATGGATCAATCCCGCGGCGTGTGCCGCATCCAGAGCGTCGCCGACCTGTCCGATGATGGCCACCGCGCGCGCGGGTTCGAGGGGACCCTCCGCGATCAGGTCAAGAAGCGTCTCCCCCTGCACCAGGCGCATGTCGATGTAGAGGCTGCCGTCGATCTCGCCCCAGTCGTGGATCGGAATGACGTGCGGTTCCTGCAGGACTGCCGCCGCCTGGGACTCTCGCTGGAACCTTGTCCGAAAAGAGGCGTTGTTTGAAAGCTCCTCGGCGAGTATCTTCAGCGCGACAGTTCGCCCTTTGCCGGTGTCATATGCCTCGTACACCGTCCCGCCCCCGCCCCTGCCGAGCAGGCGCGTGATCCTGTACTTGCCGAACGTCGTACCGACGCGCGAGTCCACCGCCATCCCCTTGATTTCCTCAGGTACCGACGCAGTATCTGGCTGGCAGCCTAACCCGTCACAAGACTCGCGCAAGAATCGCGCAAGGTGTTTGCCGCAGCCTCAAGAGGACCTGCCTTCACGGCACCCATATCCGGACATGTTTGCCAAAGGACACCGATATGACGACGACCTCGCGCCACCGCACCCTGATGGGACGACGCGTGAAGATGACGACGCTCGCGCTGTTGGCAACGGCGACGGTCGCGGCGACGATCACCCGCCCGCCAATCCCAAACGCCGAGCCCGACACTTCTCCGACAATGGCGGCCCATGGCGTCGAGGCCCCACTCGGTACCGTCCCCTGGTCGCAGGTCGGTCCGGGTTGGATGCTCGCCATGTGGAGCCCGGTTCCCGGCTCGCATACCGGTGTGTTGCCGCCCCCCGGCTCGCCGACATACCAGACGGCCACCAGAACGCTGTACCTGGTCGACCCGGCGGGTGGCCGCTACCCGATCACGACGTTCGCGCCGCCGGGCGACCGTCCGAGCCCGAGCTTGGTCGACTGGTCGGGCGACGGCACACGCGCCCTGTTCTCTTCCGATGAGGACGGCAAGACCGTCGTCACACAGGTCGACCTGCGCAGCGGCACGAAGACGACGTTCACGGTCAGTGAGCCCCTTACCAGACCTCGCTACACGCGCCCCGACGGCAAGGCGGTACTGCTGACCACGCAGCAGGGCCTCGAACGGGTCGACCTTGCCGGCAACCACCAGATGACATACCCGGTGGGGAAGGACTTTCGGGGGTATCGCGCCACGCCGGACGGCACGCGGCTGGTGGTGGGGACGGCCTCCGACCTCGCCGTCATGGGCAACGACGGGGTGGTCGGCAGGGCGCTGCC